>Ga0210247_100553_pt1 | contig 34796 bp, 17 predicted proteins | sample ChrtobMetP3_16mM_FD_155449 | JGI IMG/M metagenome (GOLD analysis project Ga0210247, IMG submission 155449) | Chrysochromulina tobin associated microbial communities from unialgal haptophyte culture, Seattle, Washington, United States - P3_16mM | ecosystem: Host-associated > Algae > Haptophytes >... | reverse complement strand
TGCCATGCTGGTGCTGAAGCTGTCTGTGCTTCGCAGCAGCCGTGCCGAAGAGCGGGATCGCCTCTCGAATGTCTGCGTGATAAAACCACGAGACGTCTGCCAGGTTGTAGAATGTGCCGCGTGTCCCGTCCGTAGCTTCCCATCTTTTGTTTCGATCACTTCCAACCTGGTCAAAACCCAACAATTGCGCCAGATTCGCCTTTAGTTGGTAGTTGACGCGAGCCCCGGCAGCTGTGCTAGCCGTGGCGTACTTGTCCAGCGCTTCCTTATCAGCAATGCGAACGAGCGTGAGCTCAGGGGTGACGAGCTCGGGCATCACCTTCGTTCCACGATGCGCCGACGTGAAATCACCTTCGTTCCACGATCGCGTCGTTTTGACCACTTTTTTAACCGCGCCCCCCCCGCGCCTCCGGGGGCCCCGTACTAACGCCAGGGTGTCTCGAAACACCTTCTGACCACCTCCAGAGCAAAAAAAAGCTTCATGTCCTCAGCGATATGGCAGGTGCTAGACCTGACCTCAGAACCGCTCGTAGGCTGAGACCCAGAGCCGAGATGCCCAGGGCGGGCGCGCGAGAGCCCCGTCGCTACGAGAAAGTCTTATACCGCCGTGGATAGTCTGGGAGAGGCGGGCCCTCATACCGGGGCACTATGCCACGGTCGACTTGCGTCGAGGCTGCCGCATCGGGCACGATGGAAGGCTGCGGCAGCTCACGTGCCGGCCCACGCAGCACTACTTTTCGCAGCGCCGCCTTGGCCTCCTCGACGATCGCTCGGAATGAATAAGGCTCCTTCTGCGCGAGCACGGCCATCATCTTGCGATCGACACCGACCGCCGCGAGCCGGCAGCCCTGGATCAGCGACGAGTACACCATGCCGTGCTCACGTGCGCCGGCTGAGAGCTGCCCAATCCATTCCTGTCGTGTGATCCGCTTCTTGATCTTCCGGCCCTTGTATGCGTACTTCAGCCCCTTCTCCACGCGGCGAATGGCGAGCTTGTAGCAGTGCTTCACGCGCCCGCGCATGCCCTTGGCGAGCTGCATGATCTTACCCTCGCGCGTCATGCTCCGCACGGGCACAGCAGGCACAGGACGAGAGAGCGCTCTGTCGCGATGCACGAGGAAATGACGAGGATAATCAAGCGAGTGGAACCGACCAGATGAGTCCTGATGCTGAATTCGAAAGCCGGCAGCTCGATTTCGTCGATTCAAATTCATGTGAATGAAAGGAGATCCTCGCGGACGGAATGCTTAGCAGCCAGCAGGTCTGCGTCATGCTCGTGGTGGCCACGACCAGCGCGTTGCCGCACGCGACGCTTGCGCGCTTGCGCGGGGGCACCTCGAAAGAGCCCTCGCTCCTCGAGTCGCTCGCGAGCCTAAAGACACTGCTGGCATCCCTCGAGGCCAAGGTAAAGGTGCCCGATGGCCCTCCCGTGGCTCCTGCCCAGGCGGGCCCTCCCGTGTTGGTCGATCCATCGGTGGGCGACATGGTGCGGGTGCGACCGGACGTCAAGCATCCCAAGTTTGATTGGGGCGACGCAACGCCTCAGTCGGTCGGCCGCCTCGTTTGGTACCACGAGGACCGGTGCATAGTCGACTTCCCAGCGCAGCACGGCTGGAACGGGTTGCTGAGCGAGATGGAGCGCGTCCCGGAGGCCGCGGAGGCGGCTGGCGGCGCGCAGCCCTGGTCGCGCACGAACGCGAGCGAGCCCTCCGATGCTGCCGATGGCCGCCGCAGCAGCGGCGGCGGCAGCTTCGCGCGCGCTCCTACGAGCGGCCGACCGCCGATCGGCGGCAGCTGGGGCATGGCGGGCGGCTTCGACCCGCGCCGCCCTCCGCGCATGCTGCCCGTCGGCCCACGTGCGGCAGGCGTGCCCACGCCCACTTGGCTGGGCTGGACCCTCGGTGCCACATTCGCCTCCATGGCTGACCAGAGCGGCACGAGTGGGCGGCGGAGGCGAGGCGGCAGCGGCGGCAGCGGCGGCGGCGGCGGCGGCGGCGGCCCGGGCGCGGTGGGCATGCGCGAACGGCTGCCCGAGAGCAGCCCTCGCGAATCCAAGACGAGCGGAGGCGCCCGTGACGGTGCCTCAGAGGACAGCAGCTCGCCTCGCGCAGCGCCCGAGACGGCGCCCGTGACGGCGCACCTGCCTAATAAGGACGCCTCTGGTCGGGGCGCGCGCGCACCCGGTGCGCCCTTCGCGCTGGCTGGATTGCTGCTCCATGTCGTACAGGCCGCCTCGCCCCTGGTTGGCCCTCTCGTCTACTATGCAGTTTTCACGGGGCTGCTCCTCTCGGCCCTCTCGATCGTCCTTGACCAGCCGGTGGGCACGCTCGTCGACAATGCGCTCGAGGCGCTGCCGGCGATGCTGCACGCGCTCCAGCTGCTCCCGTACGCGCCGACGGCGCCTCTCGTGCTCCCGCCGCTCGCTCGCTCGCTGCTGCTCGTGCCACTTCGGCTTCCGTCGGCGATGCTCGCTGCAACGCTGCTGTATTTGCTCCTCGTACCCGGCTACGACCTGCTCGTACGCGGCCGGTACGGCTTCGAGATGGGCTTCCGCGCCGTGGCGCGCGCCGCGCCGTCCTCCAACGCCGCGGGTGCCGACTGCACGGCGGAGCTCGCCTCGGATGAGAGGCTTGGAGCGATTCTCACGACCTGGGGACGTGTCATCCATGTCGTACAGGCCGCACGGCTCACCGCGCTCAGTGTCGCGGTGCTCGCTGTCTTCGAGCGCTGGTTGCGAGGCGCGCTGGCCCTCAGCGGCGGCAAGACCGGCCTAAGGGGCTCGTGACCGCATGTAAATCGAGCGGCTCGTATGATTCGCGTATCACGCTGCAAGAAGCCCGCGCCTGAGGCCTGCGCCTTGGCGGTCGCGTTGGCGTTGGCGTTGGCGTTGGCGTTGGCGGTCGAGTATTAATAACAGCCAGTTCTCGATGCGAAAACAAGAAAGCCCGAAGTTGAGGTCCGCGACGAAAGCAAGCAAGCTAATTAGTCGACACACACAAGTACCTTGCTTGCTTGCTTGCTTGCTTGCTTGCTTGCGACGAAACTTTCGAGGGCGTCCTCGGAGCCGTCCGCGTCCGAGTCCATTGTCCGCGGAGCCGTCCGTGACTGGATTCTCTCAATGTCCGCCTATCGGAAATCCGTCGCGGCTGCTGCCCTGGCTTCGCGCGCTGCGATTGAGTCCGTATCGCAAGTAGAGGCTGATCATGCTCCAGAGGCAACCAGAGGCTACTCTTTCCACTCGGTGCACGGTCGGACCCATACGGCGGCACCGACGCCCACGGCGGCACCGACGCCCACGGCGGCACCGACGCCCACGGCCACAGCGAGCAGCTCATCAACAGTCTCTGGCGTTCGTGCCCAACCCTGGCGCCGCGCCGACATGCCAGAGCTGGCGCCCACGCCGCCACCGCCGCGAATGATGCCGCCGCCGCCACCGCCGCCGATGCGCCCTCCCACAATACCCATGGAGCCGCTGTTTCATTTACCCACAATAGCGCCTCTGCCTCTGATGCCATTACGGGCGCCTCTCCACTTACCCGCTCCCGCGCCGCTGCCTCTGCAACCACCACGTGCTTCTGCATCCACCATGTCACCACCGTTCCCGTACGGGAATCGCGACCTGGATCGGCGCGACCGCGACCGTGATCGGGACTGGGACCATGATCGCGATCGCGACCGTGACCGCGACCGCGACCGCGACCGCGACCGCGACCGCGACCGCGACCGCAACCGCGACCGCGATCGCGATCGCGATAGGTCGAGGCGCGATGGGGATGGCCATCGTCATCATCGCGATCGCGGCGCGTCACAATCCATGTCCATGGGGTCGGGCAAGGAATCCAGGGACAGCAACCGCACCACGTTTGTCCACGAGGCTCGCGCGGATGCGCCTGACGAAACCGACGCGGCGCGCAAGCAGCACGAGGTCGAGCGCGAGCGCGAGCGGCTTGCGAGGATGCGTGCGGATCAGGCCCTGGCGGAAGAGTTGGCCAGGGTGCAAGTGGAGGAGCAGCGGCTCAGGACGCGCGAGTTTCTGGCCAAAGCCAAGGTGGAGCTCTCGAGGCACGCAGAGGACGAGGAGGAGCTCATGCCTTGGGAGATCACCGCCAACCGACTCGCGGAGGAGGCTAAAGAGCGGAGGGCGGCGGCCGAGAGGGCGGCGGCCGAGCAGCGGGCACGCGAGGAGCGTGCAGCGGCCGCGGCCACCAAGGCGGCGGCCGAGAGGGCGGCGGCCGAGCAGCGGGCACGCGAGGAGCGCGCAGCGGCCGCGGCCACCAAGGCGGCGGCCGAGAGGGCGGCGGCCGAGCAGCGGGCACGCGAGGAGCGTGCAGCGGCCGCGGCCACCAAGGCGGCGGCCGAGAGGGCGCAGCGGCATGCAGAGCTGGAGGCTGAGAAGCAGGCGCGGCTCGAAGCGGAACGCGAAGAGGCGTCGTCCCAGGCACGCATCAAAGCTGAGAAGGAGAAGGCAGCCGCCGCTCGCGCTGCCGAAAGGGCAGCTGCTCAGATGGCAGCACAGGAGAAGGTGGCTGCAGATAGAGCGGTAGCGTGCAAGTTACAAGAGGCGGACAAGGAATCGAATGCGGCAGCCTATGCAGCGGATCGTGTGGAAGCGGAGGCGGAGGGCGCACACGGCGCACAGCCGACTGAGGCTGTGGAGGTGGAGGTGGAAGTGGATGTGGATGTGGAGACGGGTGCACACGGCATGGCAAGGTCCGCGCGTCGTCGCCGGGTGCTTCCCCCGGGATGGAGGGAGCAGCTACATCATTCCAACTCGAAGAACTACCACACCTTCCATGGGCCGAATGGGGAAAAGGCGCGCTCCATCCCCGAGGCCATTCGAATGCATGCGGCAGCCAACGGGCAGTGGGATGATCTCATCGGCCGTGTCGCAGCGAAAGCGAAACCGATCCGAGACACGTTCTGCGTCTGGTGCGGGGGCGATAGTAGATCCGGCCGCGAGCTCTTGCTCTGCGACACAGCCGGCTGCAACCAAGCATGGCACCTCGCCTGCCTCGAAGAGCCACTGCAGGAGCCACTGCCCGAAGGCAACTGGTTCTGCCCGTACTGCGAGGACGCGGCGGACTTAGCAAGAGGCCCCAGGCCGCACCTGCTCGATGCGGCAACGCTCTACGCGCGCTGTGAGCTCGCCGTGGCTGGCAAGTGCCCCGACCTCGACGGCGTGCGATGGCGCCTCGCGACCCCGGACGAGCTCCCCAGCGGCACCGCCCTCGGGATGCTCGGAGAGCCGTTGCCAGGGCAGCCGCGCAATGCGCCCGTGCTGCTGGTGCCCGCGCCGCTGCCGTTGCCAGCAGACGCGAGCGCGCTACCGCCTTTGCAAGCCGTGTCGGCCGCGTCGGCCACGGCGTTGCAGCAGCGCCGATTCACAGCCGAGGAGCTCGCCCAGCTGCTCGAGGTGTGAATACGACTGTCGCGAGATAGCCGCTGAATGCCACGTAGTGCTTCTGAGTGCCACTTAGTGCTTCTGAGTGCCACTTAGTGCTTCTGAGGCCCACGTCTTGCTGCCGACTGTCCTTCCTATAGTACAGGCGAACCTTGATTTTGACTGGATGAGACTTGACGTGACTTGATGTGACTCCCCCTCCTGCAGACGAGCCTTGACGCGAAAGCGGCGGCGACGGACGTGGAAGATGACTTGGGCGATGATGCCGAGGACCTCAAGGAATTGCATGCATCCAAGGTGCGTAAGCCGGCCAAGGGCAATGCGAGGCCCGCGTGTGTGAAGCCTACGTGGAGATGTAACGGCGTGGGCCGTGCATGCGAGGATGCCGAGGACACGCTCGAGTGTAACGTCTGTGGGGAACGATGGCAATCCTCCTGGTGGTACGCGAAGTGCCGCTGTGTGCCACCGAGTGCCACCGAGTGCCACCGAGTGCCACCGAGTGCCACTGAGTGCCACTGAGTGCCACGAGTGCCACCGAGTGCCTCTGAGTGCTTCAGAGTGCCACTGAGTGCCGCTGCGTTTCACGGTCGCCAGGTTTGCCTTCCTCACGCAGCGCCGTGATGGTCACCATTCTGTCGAGGACGAGGGCGAGAGGCCGGGGTGCCTAACAATGCAGTATCCAAACGCCAGCCGGGCGCTCGCGGGTGGCGCCATCGACGGCCAGCCACGTGCCAGGGGGGGCGCCGTCGTGAGCACCAAGCGGTCTCAGGACGACGAGATGGACGGAGAGGCTGTGGATGAGGAGGGCGCAGCGAGCGGTAGCGGCATGCCGCCGCCGCCGCCGCCGCCGCCGCCGCCGCCCGCGGGGTGGAGGTGGCCGCGCGAGGGAGATCGCGTCGAGATTGAGGTCGAGGAGGAGGGGGCGACGCTCTGGCGACCTGCGACGGTGGTCACGGTGACCAGCATCGGCCCAGAGACGGGCTGGTTCAGCGCGCGTATGCTCCATGACGACGAGTGGGTCGACTGGTTCACGTGGCAAGAGGAGGGCAAGGACTGGCGACGCACCGGCGGCAAGCGCAAGCTGAGCGCGACCGCGTCGAAGCTAGCCGTGCCGGCCGAGGCGGCCGAGGCGGAGGCAGCGGCAGAGGAGGCGGGGGCGGACCAGAAGGCGGCCAAGAAGGCAGCCGTCAAGAAGGCAGCCAGGGAAGCGGTCGCCGAGGCTGAGGTGGACAAGGCGGACGAGGCGGACGCGGGCAAGACAGCCAAAGCGCGCGCGCGCGCGGAACGACGAGAGCTCTTCGACGACTGTGGCCAATGCGTTAATTGCCTCGATAAGCCCAAATTTGGTGGACCGAATGTGCGGCGGCATGCATGCTCGGCGCCGCAACCCAAGGGAAGCTCTCCTAATAAGGAAGGCACTCCTAATAAGGAAGGCTCTCCTAATAAGGAAGGCTCTCTCGCCAAGCCCTCTCCTATTGCCAAAAGGGGTGAACTCCAGGGTGCGGCCAATGGAAGGTTGAGGCCCGAGGCGTCCGACGAAGACTTTGAGTCGTTTCCAGAGCCTAGTGGCAAGAATCCGAACGCGAGCGCCTCGCAGGATGAGCGTCCGCCGCTGCCGCCGCCGCTTCAGCCGCCGCCGCCGCTTCAGCCGCCGCCGCCCGCGGGGTGGAGGTGGCCGCGCGAGGGAGATCGCGTCGAGATTGAGGTCGAGGAGGAGGGGGCGACGCTCTGGCGACCTGCGACGGTGGTCTCGGTGACCAGCACTGGCCCAGAGACGGGCTCGTTCAGCGCGCGTATGCTCCATGACGACGAGTGGGTCGACTGGTTCACGTGGCAAGAGGAGGGCAAGGACTGGCGACGCACCGGCGGCAAGCGCAAGCTGAGCGCGACCGCGTCGAAGCTAGCCGTGCCGGCCGAGGCGGCCGAGGCGGAGGCAGCGGCAGAGGAGGCGGGGGCGGACCAGAAGGCGGCCAAGAAGGCAGCCGTCAAGAAAGCGGGCGCCGTGGCGGGCGCTACGGCCGAGGGTGAGATGGACGAGGCGCTCACGGCGGCGCTCGTTGAGGATTGCGGTGAGTGTACCAACTGCCTCGACAAGCGCAAGTTCGGGGGGCCTGGCCTCAAGAAGCAAAAATGCAAGGAGCCAGTGCCTGCGGGGACGCGCGCCGCCGCCGCCGCCGCCGCCGCCGTCGCACTCGAGGCTAGGGCATGTGCAGCAGAGCCTAATCAAGGCAAGGCAAGGCAAGGCAAGGCAAGGCAAGGCAAGGCATGTGCAGCGGAACCTAAGCGCGAGCCTTCCTTCTTTGGAGAGCCGAAGCGCGAGCCTTCCCTATTAGGAGAGCCGAAGCGCGAGCCGAAGTGCGCGCCACAGGTTGTCGTGGAGGCGTCTGACGCCGTCGCCGTGTGCAGCGCCGAGGCTGATGACGCTGGTCAGGGAAAGATGTCGAGCGCCGACCTGTCAAATATGGACATCGGCTCCGTGTCGAGCTTTGGTCTGACTAATATGGACGTATGCGCCGTTTCGAGCGCCGAGGCTGATGCTGCGGCCGCCAACCGTTCATCACGGCGCAACCCAAAATTAGTGGTTGGCACCGTATCGATCACAGCGGGCACGCCTTCGCCGGCTCCGGCGGACGGCTGTGGTAGGACCGAGGCGGTGTTCAGTCAGAGGCTCCCGATACGGCGACCGCGAGAGCTCGCTGGCCTTCAGGACTGGATCCCCTCGGGTAAGAACTGGATGCCGCCCTGAGGAGGCTCCTCTCAAGGTAATACAAATTGATCCACTCAGTTAATACCGCAGCATTCGTACGTTTCACTTCGCGTGACTGGTTCGTCACCAACTTACCATTCCGAATTCGTCATTCCAGCCGGGCTCCGCTCGTCATCACACATCAGACGGGCGGCCGCCAGGACAGGCCCTTGAAGGTCCATTGCGCAGTGCACCCATGTCGGCCGAGCAGCTCAGCCGCGCTCCCTACCCGGTCGGCGACGGTATACACACAGCCGCCGACGGTGTACCCACGGCCACCGACAAGCCATCAGTCGGACGCGGCGTTGAGCGCCGGCCTTCAGCTGAGGGCCCGGAGAGCGTCTTCCGCATGCTCAAGGACATTGGCTTCACACTCCACGTAGGGCCGACGATGGCGCTATGTATTCCCTTCTTTGTCTTTTTCTCGGTGCTCGCTGGCTTCATCGAGTACTACGTGCTCTCCACAACTGCACACTTCGCCATCTTCATTGTCGGCTCATACATGGTCTTCTCCTCCTACTTTGTCGCCAACTACTTCATGTGCAACAACTCGAAGTCGTACAACGAAATCCCGGACGACAAACGCTTCTACGTGCTTTCCAACCTGATCAAGTCGGCCGTGCTTCTCGCCTACTGCCCGCTCGCCGCGCGCACGCTCTACCACGCACTGGTGTACGACGAGTGGAGCACACCCAGGATACGGCAACTCGGCGTGCTGTACGCCATCCCCGACTTTGTGTCCATGCTGCTTGTACATCGGATGGCGCTCTCGACCAAGATCCACCACTTGTGCGTCGTCGTCTTCATGGTGGTCAACCTCTTCTCAACGTACGAGGAGGAGACGGTAGGTCGTGCTCTCGTCGTATACGCCATCTTCTCAACGTTTGCCTACCTGGTCAACATGCTGCTCGCGTCGCGCTTCCTGCCGGTGGCGCCCAAGACGTCTTTTTTGCTCTCGGTGCTCGCCTTCATCGTATACGCGGGCTGCCTCGGTGTCAACTGGACGTGGCAGCTCGCCTTTTGCGGACGCCTCGGCGCGACAAAGCCGAGCTTCGGGCTCGTGGTCTACATCGCCCTCATCACGCTCATCGTGTACGACGACTGCATCCTGGTCAAGTGGCTGTGGCGCAACATCTTCCGCCAGGCGAGCCTCGTACGCGCCGCGGACGCCGAGGACGCCAAGAAGAGCGAGGGCAAGGCGAAGGCCACGTAGGAGGGGACGGAGATCGAGATGGCATGAAGATGGCATGGTGAAATCTAGCGACATGCGTTACACGGAGATGCGCCGACTGAGAGGCATGGTAGAGGCATCATAGAGAGATGGCATGAGAGAGGGAGAAAGAACATCCCTCACTGTACTGCTCAGGTAATGTACTCCTGCGCCAGCTAATGCGGTCGCGCGTAGCGGCGCATCCAACCATCCATGCGTGTCGTCCCTCGTCCGGCAGAGAGCTGTGTCGCCGTCGGCATGCGGTGTTCATCCCCCTGCGTGAGTGCGTTTCCACGGTCCGCCGGGCGCTTCTCGCTCCCAGGCCCTCTGCCCTTTTTCAGATGCGCGTGATCCCGGCGAAATCGCGTGGCCCCCGCTGGCCCTCTTCGCTCTTGTAGAGCCTCTTCAGGCGCTCACGACCCGGCGCGCGCGCGCGCCCCGCGGCCCGCGCCGCGGCGCCCCGCCGGACGGGCGAGCCGTCGTAGCCTTGCGCGCGGCCCGGCCGCGCCTCGCGGCCCGCGCGACGGGGCGTCCGTCGCGTGTGTGGGCGAAATCTGAGCGTAATAACACATAGGTCGTTTGTTCCTGGCATATACTTCTATCGTATTACGTTTCGGGGCGCGAAGTTCTTCAGGGCGTCTCACAAACTCAGTGTGACACTCGAACCGCTGAACAAGACAATCATGGAGACGCTCTCAGCCAAAGATCTTGATCTGGCGACTCGTATCTCGGTCAATGTCCCGTCGTTTCAGGTCTTCGCGCTTGTCCTGCAGCTTCTTGCCCCGCGCGAGGCCGATGGAGACCTTGAGGAATGATTTCTCGTTGAAGTATGCCGAGAGCGGCACCAGCGTGAGCCCCTTTTGATCGACAGCCTCAGCAAGCTTAGCAATCTCGCGCTTGTGCAGGAGCAGCCGTCGTGGGCGGATCTCGTCGTGCTGGAAGAAGCTGCCGGCGGTGGCGTGTCGTGCAATGTTAACATTGTACAGCCAGCACTCGCCGTCCTTGATCCGGCAGTATCCGTCGCGTAGCTGGCACTTGCCAGCACGGCACGACTTGACCTCGGTGCCAACGAGCGAGATGCCCGCCTCAAAGTCCTCAAGAATTTCGTAGTTGCGGCGTGCAAGCTTGTTGTTGGATATAATGCGTGTCGAGCGGGCCGTCGCGGTGGCTAGTGCCTCAGCGCCGTTCAGCTTCCACGTGTACAGCAGCAGCAGAGACAGCAGTGGCAGTCTTTGGCCATGCGGGCGCGCCACTTGTCCTGTCCAAGACTCGCGAGCAGATGCTGTATTTCCTGTGGAATGGTCAAGGGTGCTGCTGCTGCTTCTGCTACGACTGCGGCTGTGGCTGCTCGAGGCGTGCCCGAGCGCGCGCGCCGCATAGAGGACGCTTTCTCCTTCCATATTCATAGCAAAACGCTGTGAACAATTCTGAATCCAGAGAGACGCCCTGACTCCCAAAGTCGCGTTGTTTCCGAGACAGATCCGCCGGCTTTATGTGAATGTTTTCTCAACACGCAACCTCGCACGAAACCCGTCGACTGGATTGTCGACCGCCTGGTATTGTGACGCGCCCGATCATGCCATCCACGACGCCGGTCACATGGGCAGTCATCGGCGGAATAGGGTTCCTTGTCGCGCGCCACTTTGAGCTCTCGCCGAGCGTGGTGATGCTGCTCACGCTCTTCGCAGTCCTGCTGTTCGGCAGCAAGCGACCAGCCGGTGCTGCCGAGCACTTTACGCCTGTCTTCGTCTCGAGCGTGGTAGCTGGGCTGCAAGCTGGCGTCGCGTCCATCCAGGGCCGGCGCCAGTACATGGAGGACATACATCAGACCATCGCGTTTAACGCTCACGAGCAGCCCAATGCCGCCCGTGTGGGGCTCACACACTTCTTTGCCGTCTACGACGGCCATGGCGGCAAGCGCGCAGCGGCCTGGGCGCAGCAGCACCTGGTGTCCAACCTGCTGCGCGAGCTTGCTCAGGACGCCGCTCCGCCGCCGGGCGCGTCCTCCAAAGAGTGTGCAGAGTTCCTCGACAGTGCCGTCGTCGATGCCTTCCATAGGACCGACGCCGACTTCCTGCGGCACGCAGCATCGCGTGGCATCCCAGACGGGTCGACGGCCGTCACGTGCATGATCCAGTCGACGGAGACGCACGGCGTGTCGACGCTCGGCAGCGCGCAGGTCGAGAGGCGGCTGCTCATCGCCAACCTGGGCGACTCGCGCTGCGTGATGGTCCGCACAGACGGCTCTGCGATCGCACTCTCGTCAGATCATAAGCCGAATCGGCCAGACGAGCGGGCGCGGGTGCAGGCGGCGGGCGGTTCGGTGATCTATGCAGGCTGCTGGCGCGTGCAGGGCGATCTCGCCGTCTCGCGTGCCTTTGGCGACGCTCACCTGAAACCGTACGGCGTCTCCGCCACACCCGAGCTGTCGGCGGTCAGCCTCTCCCCGCGCGATTGCTATCTAGTGCTTGCCTCAGACGGGCTATGGGATGTGGTCGACGAGCAGCAGTGCGCGGCCTCGGTCCTGCGTGCCACTGACCCGCTGCGCGCTGCGCGATCCCTCTGCGACCTCGCGAGCAGCCGAGGCTCCATGGACAACATCACGGTGCTCGTCGTCGCGCTGTGAATAGAGCGGCTCTCGGGCCGCTCAGATGCCATATCCAAGCATGCAAGCAAGATGACATGCCCAAACGCCTTCAGCGACAGCCGCACACTTGTTGGAAGAAGATCTCAGTTGGTACCGTACCGTCACACTAATCTCTCCGCTCGACTTTTTTGTCGTACCGACTCTGTACCGACTGTACGTGTAACAAACCGATTACAAGCCGAACCACGTACGCGGTAGCATAACAGACAACAGAGACTCAGCGGTGCGTCTGTCTCTGTCTCACCCCGAATGTGTGGTGTCCGCTCGCTCACATGTCAGGCCGTCACGCGAATTTGTTGAACCCACTCACCTGTGCCCAAAACGCCTACTCGTGAGTCGGCCACCCCGATCGATGGTCTGTGAGGTGCGTCTTGCCTAGATGCAATTTAAAGGAAGAAACCATTTTCCGAAACGAACTGAGCCGTCGTTCCAGCAGGGATTCGGGCTGCCCGAATCCGCAGATTTTTTTTGAAAGGTGGTACACCCTGCAGCGAGACGACGGGAGGTCGAGAGTTTTTAGTTTTGTCGTGGGTTTTCCATGGGAGTTGGTTTCGGGCTGGGGAGTGTTAACGTGAACGGTTACATGTATCGGATAGTTTCAGTTTCGTGAAGACTTCGAAGAAGTGCCATTTGAATGATTCCTAGATCGGCGACCCCGCGAACTCGGCTATCCCGAACGTGCCTGTCGTTGAGGTCGACCGGGAGGTATGGGCAAGGGTGGCAATGTTGGCAACGTTGACGGTGTGCAACGCGTCCTCTGGTACATTCATGGAAAGGCCTACGACCTCTCAACATGGCTGGACACGCACCCGGGCGGATCTTATCTACTCACAATCACGAAAGCGACGGAGGTGACGGCGCTGTATGAGAGCTACCATGCGGCGTCGCTCAAGGAGACTTCGATCAAGGAAACGCTCAAGAAGTTTGAGGTGCCTTGCGCGTCACCGCTGCAGCCACCTCAAGACTGGAGTGCCGTTCCCATCTACGATGAGCTCAAGGAGACGGTGAAGTCCTACCGCAGGCTACACGGCATCAAGGCCACCGATTCCCTCATCACGATCGCGTGGTATGCGATCATATTCGCGCTGCACTATACCGCATTTGCCGCGTGGGTCTTGGGTGTGGGCGGGCGGACTGGTGCATTCTTCTTCGGGCTCACCATCTGGCTGTGGGCAGCCGATATGCTGCACTCGGGTACGCACTACGCCATGACGTACGACCAAAGATTGGGGGAGTGGTTGGGATGGTTGGGCGGTGCCGTGTTCATCCTTCCGTCGGCGTGGGTCCGGCAGCACGTGATCGGTCACCACGTGCACACGAACGAGTTTGGGAAGGACCCCGATCTCTACATGTACTACAAGGATGTCTTCAAGAAGAGACCGAATGCTATCTACTTTACTCCGTGGGTGGCCGAGATCTTCCCATCGTTTGTGGGCACGATCGAGCTGCTGCTCAACTCGAAGTCTCTGCGCAACCAGTCGATGAGCTCAGCGAAGTCACCCTGGTCACCCGGCGAGTACAGTGGCGCCTGGTGCATGCTGCTCGGCCTGCTTAGCACGATGGCGTACGTCGCGTCGCACTCGAGCGTCCTCCAGTCACTGACCCCCTTTTTCGTGGCGGGCGTACTCTTCTACATCTTCTCGCAGGTGAGCCACATCAATGACGACTCGTTCGCCAAGCCTCCGTCCGGCGAGTGGGCCGCTATCCAGATCACGACCTCGCAAGGCGACTATAGGTACGATTCTGAGTTTTGGAACAAGATGAGCATCGGCCTCAACAACCAGGCGCTGCATCACCTGTTCCCAACCATCCATCCGTGCCATTTCCCCGCCCTCGCGAAGCTGATGAAGCCCACCTTCCAGAAGCACGGGCTGCCCACGGTGGGCTGGTCGCAAACCATCGGCCAAGCGCTCGCCAAGCACTGGAGTCACATGAAGCTGCTCAAGCACGGCTTTGGCCGGCTCGGAAGCGAGGCGAGGCGTTGAGCCGTATTGGGCGCCCGGCTGGGAAAGCCAGGTGAGTGGCGTTCTTCTCAGAACGGGGACGTCGCCTTTCAGCCTTCTCTGTAAGTTGTACAAAAGGCGTTCACGGTCCTAAATTATCGGTCCAGCACAGCCGACACGCCAGAGCCACGAGCGCCGTCCCGCCCACTGCATTCCCAGCCCTTTTCAGAACGGATAATTCGGAAGCGGGGCTCGCGCTCCGTATCTCCTTCCTTTTTTGGAAGGAGATACTGAAATCCTCCCACGTTCGCGACCGTTCAAAATGTCTTGGAGGCTCCTCGTCGTGAGCTGTCGCGCGCTCAGATCTCGATAAAATAGACTCGTAGTCGAGCCGCTACTCATAGAAGATGTGTTCGTATGCTGCACCCGCTTCCTAAGAATGTATATTCATTGTGTCTCGTCTCGACATTGGCCATCACCACTCACCCACCAAGATGCTGCGAGGATCGCGCAAGGCTTGTAGCCGACAAGCTCGCCAATGGCAACGAGCCGAAAGATGCCCGGCGGGGGTGCGCCATCGCGATAGCGATTGTGGGGCGCTGGTCGCCGGGCATCTTTCGGCTCGTTGCCATTGGCGAGCTTGTCGGCTACAAGCCTTGCGCGATCCTCGCAGCATCTTGGTGGGTGAGTGGTGATGGCCAATGTCGTGACGAGACGCGATGAATATACATTCTTAGGAAGCGGGTGCAGCATACGAACACATCTTCTAAGAGCAGCGGCTCGACTACGAGTCTATTTTATCGAGATCTGGGCGCGCGGTGGCAGCACGACGACAGCCGGTGGAGACCGAAGGCGAGAAAAACGTTCGAAAGAGGACTGGAGGATTTGCACGGTGAGCGCCCCTCAATAATTATCCGTTCTGGAAAGGGCTGGGAATGCAGTGACAGCGGACAGGGCTGGCAGGTCGGCGCACGGCGCCACGGCCGACACGGCCCTGCCGAACCGTACGTATCGTGCGGTGACTCGACACTGTGCGGCGGGTTACGTGTACGGTCTGTGCTATTGCTGCGGACCGGACAACCATCAACCTGAGCTCCTGAGGACACATCTCCGTTCCACACAATATTATACCGAACCATTTCACTTCCTTCAGTTCGTTCAACCGCACACATCTTAGTTATTGGATTATAAGAGCCGAACTCTCTCGAATGCACGCGCGGCGATGAAAGTAACGCCACGCTCAGCCTCGAGTCTCCGCTGCCGTCTTGTGACTGGTTGTGAAGCGCCTGTAGCAGGAGTTGTACCGTAGTACACTCTCAAATCTGCAGCACGACGTAGGTTTGTGCAGCTGTAGGCTCAATCCGCTGCGGCCGCAAGCAACCAGCAGCACCACGGCGCCGCTGCTGATTTCACTCTTCGCACTCATGCATCCCACGATTTACGTGGCCCTGGCGGTGCCGGTCCCCCAAGCTGCCTGAGCTCACCGTAAGGGCCGTCTGGATGCTGCCCATTGGGTGAGCGCCTCCGCGGCCGCACGCCTCGTAACCACTCAATCGGCGGCTGCCACGACACCTGCCTCGTCTCAACGTTGTAGTAGTAGATCATTCCGTGCGCAGACGCGGCCATGTACCATGCAGGCGGCAGCTGCGGCGGGGCGCCTGGCGGCGGCCTGGGTGGCGCAATCGGCGGAGTAATCCCCCCGTTAATCGGCGACGCATAGCGGCTCTGCGGCGGCGGCAGCATCGCGGGAGGCGGCAGCGCCCTCCGATCCAGGCTTTTGCCCACCACAGGGCCGCGGCTGTTCGGTGAAGCACTGTGCGGTGAGTACCCGTTAGGAAATTCTGGCAACGACGCAGGCGGCGGCGCAGGCGGCGGCGGCGGCGGCGGCGGTGGCGGTGGCAGTGGCGGCGCCACGTGATGCGCCGCGCTTGACATCGTCCTCGGCGGTGTCGTCACATCTATCGAGACTGTAGGGGGGGGTGGCTGCCTCTTGGGAGCGCTCTGCGGGGGCAGCTCCTCTTCCATAGACGGGGTGTCGAGCTCAGGCAGCTCGTGCAGCTCAATCCCCTCCACCGTGTACTGCCGTCTGGTGAGTGCGATGACGACCCTTGTGTAGCTCAATCCGCCACCCTCAGAGTCCTGCTTGATCTGGAGCGCATGCACCATTGCGTATGCCTCCTCGACCGTCATTTGGTCTTTGACGCCCATGGGCGGCGGTACGGCCACGATCAGCTGGGCCACCTCCCACTCGGTCGCGGTGCCCGGGTTCGGATCGACGTGCTCCGCCCAAGCCTCGCCAAAGTCTGCAACATCCGAGGCGGACACGAGGTTGGATTTGATCGAGTCGAGTGCGGTGAAGTTATCAAGGACCACGGAGACAATCATGTTGAGCATGATGAAATTGCCGAGGAGAATGAACGAGAGGAAGAACGGGATCGCGATGCTCGAGCCGCAGTCAGTGGGCACCAGGTCTGGATTGCAGCCGCGCTCAGGGCCAACCATCGCGTCGTACATGAGGCCGGACCAGTTGTCGCCGGTGAGGCACTGCAACAGGACCAGGTAGCCATGGCCAAAGTCGTCGAAGTTCCGATGGTCGTTCATCACCTCGCCCGACTTGACGAAGGTGAAGAGCTGCACGCCGAGCACCGAATAGATGAACGTGATCAAGGCGAGCAGTCCACCGACGTTCCCGAGCGCGGGCACAGAGAGCACAAGCGTCGTAAGCAGGGAACTCAGACCCTTGAATCCCTTGAGCAGCCGCATGATGCGCATGATGCGCGCCACGCGCACGATCCGCAAGAACATGGGCGGGATGGGCAGGGAGACGGCGGCGAACTGGTCGAGCAGCGATGTGGCCACGAGGAAGAAATCAAAGCGGTTCCAATTGTCACGGAAGTAATTACCCAGCCCAAGCCCGAGCAGCTTGATAAAGCATTCGACGTAGTAAATATAACTGAAGGATGCCAGAGCGTTCGAGTAGAACGCGTACATGGCCTCGTCATCCTCGATGCGGTGGTAGTCCAGCGCCATAATGATGATGTTGGTCAGAATGATTGAGGTGCAGAAGATGTCGAAGGCCTTGCCGGTGACGAGGTCGAACACGGGACGCAGCAGCTGCGACTTCGGCGGTCGCGGCTGGCGCGGCGCAGGCTTCTTCGCTGCCGAGTCAAGCATCGCCGCCTGCCACTGCTTCTGCTCATCCGTGAGCAACGCGCTGCCGTCGAGTTCAGCCTTGATTTTGCCGAAATTGTCAACGACCGAGCCGACGAAGAGGTTGATGGTGGTAAAGGTGCCAACCAGCAGCCACATGATGAAAAAGAGGCACGCTGGCGAGAAGTCATTGCGCTGAGGGGCAATGCCCGGTCCCACAACGTCCATGCCGGTGTACATGAAGTCTGTCCATCCGTCCCCCGTCGAGGCAATGAAGAGGAGGAGCATCGCGTTGGGGAAATCGTCGAAGGAGCCGAAGGGCGGGTTGAGCCACGACGTCGGTATGCCCTTAGGAGGTCCCTTTCGACCGCCGCCGCCCTTGAGGCGCCGCCGCCCATTCTTCCAGCCAGTCCATGGCTCCTGCTTCGCCTCCCGTGGATATGCATCGATCGGCGCGGGTGACATGCCCGGGACCAGTGGCTGCGGCGGTTCCGTCGCATTCCCATGCGCGAATTCCAACTCAAAAGGAAGCTCGTCCTCCTCGTCCTCCTCGTCCTCCTTCTCTCGCGAGCGCTCACGGTAAGCCCAGCCGTCACGGTAAGCGCTCGCCGTCCAGTTCGCGCGCACGGAGAGGGTCTCGAGCCAAGACTCGCGATAGGGTTCCGGGGCTGCGAGCGAGCGACCGATGCCAAAGGCTACAACGTCTGCTTCGGCGGGTTTGCAAAGCTCGCGAACCTTGATGGTCGGGTCTGTGCATGAGCCAAAGGAATCCATAAAGAGCTCCATGCCAAGCACCGCGAACGAAACCTGGAAGAAGATGACCACGCCTGTCACATTGAGGATGTCTCCCGAGGCGCGCGCGAAGAACTCAAAAATAACCTTCATTCCTTCGATGCGCGAGAGCAGGCGCAGCGGGCGCAGCACGCGCAGCAGCCGCAGCACCGACATTTTTGCGTACTCCTCGCACAAGCTGACGATCGATACCAGCATAATGCACAGGTCCATTACGTTCCACGACGAGAGCAGGTAGCCGTTGGGCTCAGCGAGCAAGTCATACGCGAGAAACTTTAGGATGAGCTCGACGGTGAAGAGCGCGGTGAAGGCATAGTTGGACAAAGTGAGAAAATGTTTCAAGTCAGAGTTCGGGTCCAGCCGTGGCGCGTCGAGCACAAGACATACCGACGACAAGAAGATGGCAAAGATGATGAAAGCCTCCCACAACGGGTGCTCGACCACGCTGAGCGAAAATGTTCTCAGCTTCCTGCCTCCTGTCGGCGGCGTGCCACCGGATTGCGCCGCGACCGCGAAGACCTGGTCGGTGAGAAGATCCGTCTTCTCCGTAGCCTGGCCCGCCGCCTCGACCGCTCCAGGCTCTTCTTCCTTCTTCTCCTCGCCCTCCCCGCCCGCCTCCTCTTCGTCACTCCCAAACGAGTCAAGCAGAATGGCGATGAAGAGATTGAAGATGACGAAGAAGCCGATGACGAGGGCACTGATGAAGAAGACCCGCGCGAGCGATTCGTTAACCGCCGTGCACACGATGTATGGGTCGACCCAACCGCCCGAGAAAGTGCTCAAGATAGTAAGCATCCCGGGGAGGTAGTAGTCGAAATGGTAGCGTGTCCCTGCGCTATCTGTGAGCCCTCCAAAGAGTTGCATGCCCAGAAGCGTGAACATCGTCATGAAGACGAACAGTAGCACGAAGATGTTGGCTACCTGGCCCGCCGCGCCGAGAAGGCACATGAAGATGCGGAAGAGGCCGTCCCAGGACTTCATGATGCGCAACATCCGCAGGACGCGCACCATGCGCAGCACTCGAAAGTACATTACATTGAAGTTCGCGTCTTCGTTCGCCTTCACGAATTCGGTGAGCAAAAGGTCAGCTACGGAGACAAGGAGGAGTGTTGTGTCGAAAATGTTCCAACCCTGTGCGAAGAAATCCTTGACGCCCACAGCGACGAACTTGAGCGCCATTTCGATGACGAATAGTACGGTGAAGTACGCGGTAAGCGTCTCGATGAGTAGGCCGTATTCAGCAGGTTGGCCAGCGTACGGCATGCACATGACCACCATGTTGCAGACGAGCATGAGCATAGTGCCGTATTGGAACGTGGTTGATTCGACAATTTCACGCAGTAACGGGATACCTCCTTTGATTTCCGCCTCACCCTCGCCTGTCAGCTTCGCGTAATCATCGGTTTGCTTCATCTCTTCGCCGTGCTCCGCCGCCTCCTTGGCAAGTGCTTCCTCCTCCACGGCCGCATTATTTTCCTTCGACTTCATAAACTCCTCGAATACGACTGCGAGGAAGAGTTGGACGACGAAGAAGCCGCCGAGCATGGCGACAAGTAAAAAGTAGACCCACACGTAGGCCGAGAACGCATCCATGAGGTCGTACATGATATCACTCCAGGTGTCGAAGGTGATGATTTGGACAATCATCATTACGGCATTGAGGACGGAGTCGAAATCAGAGTTTCGCCCTATGGGCATGTAGTCGTGATAGACGCAGACCTCGCCTGGTTCCGTGCACAACCTGTCATCGTGCCTGCAGAACGTGACTTCCTCACGATCGCCGCCGCCACCACCCTTAAGGATACGGGCGACCAACTGACGGCCATGGTCGTCGTCGTGGTGTGCATGCGGGTCGTCGCACCAGTAGTGCAGCGTCCCCTCGAAGAGCTCCTCTCCCACGATGCCGAAGATGAGGAAAAGGAACGAGGCCAGACCCACGACGTTGCCCAGAGGGGGAATTGCGGCAAAGATAGACGAGATGAGCACGGGCATGCCCGGCACGAAGCGTAGCGTGCGCAGTGGGCGCAGGGCCCTCAACGTACGGAGCCCGGTGAAGTTCCCAAAGGACGGGATGAAGATCGGAAGCCTGCATACAGGGTGAAGACAGGAGCGCTCAGTTGGAAGTCTGGAGAGTGCCACAGACATTTGCGGAGGCGGCGCACCAGGCGAGCGAAACAACCAAGAAGTCCAGGATGCACCAGGGATCGCGCAAGTACGAGTACTTATGCATCACGAAGCCGTACCCTATGATCTTCGTCACCAGCTCACAGGTGAAGATGGCTAGGAACACATGTTCACATTTCTGCAGCGCAGGACAATCGTTGGTTTAGCTGAAAACGTGCCGGGGCGTGCAGCGGGGCGCAGCCACGGGTGCGTCCGAGTGTAGTAGCGGCCGCTTACCGCGATAGTCGCTTGCTTCTCGGTCCCCTCCGGATCGACCGGGGAATTCCATGCCATGACTGAGATGTTGGCAATGATCGTTAGAGCGATTGCTGGCTCGAACCACGGAGCCTCGATTATGTTGATGGCCACGTTGCGGGGAAACGATTGAATACCCACACCCCACAACGATGTCTTGTGATATATCCAGCCGCTCGGCCCTCGGATCTCATCGGGGGGTGGCTGCATTGTGAGGCCTTCGAGGCCTGGAAGCACCCGCATTTCGTCGTTGTCATCGCCACCATTTTCATGACCTGTGGTGCTCGCTACGTCGCCATGCCCTCTTGTGGGAGCTCCGTGGACGCCGCCCTTGCGCACCCCGTGGTCCAGGCCCTCTTCGGTGGCGGTCGGCTCATCGTCAGCCGTGGCCGCAACCATCACACACGACTGCACCAAAATGTCCCAGAGTGGCTTGTGAGTCTGCCCTCCTCTATGAGCGCAGCGCGTCCATTTCCTTACAACGCTCAAAACCCAAAAATTGGTCTAAAAGTGTCACAAACTTCCGTGCACAACGCTGATTCGTTCACGTACAAGACAAGTCAAGTCAATGTCATCGACTTGACGTTCACGTTCACGTTCATGAAATTAGCGTATTAGCCAGGGCCGGTGACTGCCTGGCATTGCTTAAGGCATTGCTAACTGGACGTCACTTCCGCTCCGCTCCTCGACACTCACTCAAGAGTCAAGACACTCACTCACTCACGTCACGTCTAGAACACGTCACCCGCACTCACCATGTTCCATGCTTAGTTCCATCTTCCATTTTTCCATGCCAACCAACAAACCAACATGCAAACTCGACGCGCTTTCTCTTGTGCGGTCTGCGCCTTCCACGGTGTGTCTCCACGGGACCGGTGGGGCGGCTGTCTTGCCGCACGGCAAATGAATGTGAACTTGACTGCATATTCACCACAAGTTTGCGCGGGGGCGCCGGCGCGAGCGTGTGTTCTTGCACACCGCAAAAGGCCCTTTGCTTAGCTGCCGCTGTCGGCGTCGCTGCGCGTTGCAGGTGCGCCCATGTGCCGCCGCCTGTCTGCCTGTGTGCGCGTGCACTGACGCGCTGCCACGTGCTCGGCGCCGTCCGCAGAGAGCAATGGCCACCGCTGAGAGCGACCTGGAGGTGAGGACGATGCACGTCTTCATCTCAAGGGCATTGCAAAAGATTCTCAAAGAGGCACCCAAGAAGCTGACGGCGCTTCGAACGTCGTGCACTTCGGTCCTCGGTGCGTGCCCCCGTCCTGCTGCGGCCGCCTGCGCGCGCTGCGAGCCAGCCGGCAGGCTCTTGGTACCGCTGAACTCCACCTCACCAATGCTTTTGTGGCTGTTGTCGATGCGCAGAGGAGCTCCAGAAGAATGGCGCCGACTCCTTTCCACCGCCGCCGGCGGCGGACGAGTCGCCGCCGGCGACGCCGCAGCCGGCGACGCCCTCGGAATCTGATGCCGCAAAGCTCGAGCGGGCCCAAGCGGTGATGGACAGCGCCAAGGTTGGCGACGACGACAGTACGCCGGCAGTCGGCACGGAGCGTCCGGTCGAGGACATGGAGGACGATGTTGAACGGAAGGGGCCCGGCTCATCCGTTGGCGCTGAGCTGGTGGTGAGCGGCACCGACCGTTTCTTCGTGCCGCTGAAGCTCGCGTGCGAGTCGAAGCTGCCCCGTCTGATGGACGTGGCGCTCGCCTGCATCCAAAAGCTGATCGCGTACGGCTACGTGCGCGGCAAGGAGGTGCAAGTGGGCAAGATGCGGCGCCAGCTGATGGATGTGGTCATGGAGACCATCTGCGCATGCAAGGACCAGGAGGATGAGCTCGTGCAGCTGCAGATCGTTAAGGCCGTTCTGACGGCGGTCACCTCCACCGTCTCTGCCGTGCACGAGACTACGCTGCTGCTCGCCGTGAAGACGTGCTTCTACATATACCTGGTGTCGCGCACGCCCGTCATCCAGACGACGGCGAACGCGACGCTCACCCAGATGCTCAACGTCGTCTTTCAGCGCCTCGAGTTTGGCGGTGGCCAGTCCGTGGTCAGCCCCGCCGCCTTGTCGGTAATCCAGCGCGACGCCTTTCTCGTCTTCCGCTCCCTGTGCAAGCTGAGCATGAAGCCGCTGCCCGAGAACCTGGTCGCGGACGACTCAATCGAGCTGCGCTCCAAGCTTCTCTCGCTGCAGTTGCTCTTCTCGATCATCCAAAACTCGGGCACCAAGTTCCGCTCGGGCGACAAGTTCGTGTGGGCGGTGCGCCAGTACCTTTGCGTCTCGCTGCTCAAGAACGGCGTGTCGCCGATCGCGTCCATCCTGCAGCTGTCGCTCGACCTCTTCGTGGCCGTCATCCGCTTCTTCAAGGATCACCTCAAGTCCGAGATCGGCGTCTTCTTCTCCAACATCCTGCTGCGCATCCTCGAATCGACCAACTCGTCGCTTGTCCAGAAGCAGCTGACCGTGCAGTGCCTGCGTACGCTTGTCAAGGAACCCCAGTTGATTGTGGATCTCTTCCTCAACTACGACTGCGACCTCGATCACCCGAATATCATGGCCACCATCAGCGACGGCCTCTCGCGCCTGACCACCTCGCTGCACACCCTCACGGAGCCCACGGACGAAGACAAGCACCTCAAGGGCATCGCGCTCGAGACCCTCGTGGCTATCTCGGATTCGATGGTCGCATGGGAGCGCGAGACGCGCGGCGAGGTCGCCAAACCGTCCGCCGTGGAGGAGGTGGAGCGCGACGATAGCACAGTCGTCTCCCCTTCCGCGACCGCGGGCAAGGCGGCGGCCGGCGAGACGGCGGCCGCGGCCTCGTCGCCGGCGGCGGAGGGCGGCGCGATCGTGCCTGCGGGGAAGGGTGTGGTACGCGACCTAGAGGCGAGCTTCCACCGCAAGAACGATGTGCAGGAGGGCATCGTCAAGTTCAATATGAAGCCCAAGAAGGGTCTCAAATACCTCACCGACGTGTGTGGCCTCGAGAACACGCCCGCGGCCATCGCCCAGTTCCTGCTGACCAGCTCGGGGCTCGACAAGCGTGCGGTTGGCGACTTTTTGGGCGAGGGCGATGAGTTCAATAAGTCGGTGCTCTATGCGTACGTCGACGCCATTGACTTTGCAGGGCTCACCTTTGACGCAGCGCTGCGAAAGTTCCTCTCTCACTTTTGGATGCCGGGCGAAGCTCAGAAGATCGACCGCATGATGGAGAAGTTCGCGCAGCGCTACTGCTCGCAGAACGACGAGAAGGTGTTTGCGAACGCGGACACCGCGTACGTCCTCGCCTACTCGCTCATCATGCTCAACACCGACGCGCACTCGTCGCAGATCAAGAAGAAGATGACCCAGCAGGAGTTCGTCAACATGAACCGCGGCATCAACGACTCCAAGGACCTGCCCAGCGCCTTTCTCGAGCAGCTCTATCAGGGCATCACCACTAATGAGATCAAGATCAAGGAGTTCGACCCGGTCGCCGAGCACGCCAAGAAGCAGGAGAAGGAGGGCCGGTCGACGAGTGCGCCGATCAACAAGACGAAGCTCTTCAACCTCGAGTCGGCAGCCATGGTCAAGGAGTCGCAGGAGGCATTCAAGCTCAAGGCCAAATCTAAGACCAAATTCGTCACCTCCAAGGACGCTGAGGCGGTGCGCCCGATGTTCGAGTCGACCTGGTGCGCGATGCTCGCCGCTTGCTCGGCCGTGATGGACGACCAGCCTACGGAGCCCTTCCCGCCCATCGTGGGCCAGGCCATCCGCGGCTTCGAGAACGCGATCCACGTCGCAGCGGACTTTGGCATGCAGACCGAGCGTGACGCATTCATCACCATGCTCGTCAAGTTCACCTACCTTGACTCGACGAAGACCATGGGCAAGCGCAACATCGAGTCCTTCAAGGCGCTCGTGCAGGTGGCGCTGCGCGACGGCAATGGGCTCGGCGCCTCCTGGGGCCCTGTGTTCAAGTGCCTCTCTGAGTTCCAACGGCTCTACATGATCGGCACGGGCGCGAAGACCGACGCGCAGATCTTAACCGGCCCCGCGCGTCCCTCGTCCGCGCCCGCGTCCTCCAAGAAAGCGGAGCCCGCCGCCGCCGCCTCGGCCTCCAGAACCTCGAGCTCGAGCATCATGAGCTTCGGCTCGTCGAAGAGCCTCGCCGTGATGCAGCAGACGCGCCCGCGCCAGTCGACGGTGAGCACCGGGCAGGTGTCCATCGACTTGGCTGCCGTTGACGCGCTCAATTCGGAGACGATGCTCGACAAGGTGGATGTCGTCGCCATCGACCGCATCTTTTCGAGCTCCGAGCAACTCTCGCCCGAAGCCATCGTGCACTTCGTCAACGCCCTGACCGCCGTGTCTCGTGAGGAACTCTCCGATCCGACTAACCCGCAGGTGTACTCGCTGCAGAAGCTCGTCGAGATCGCGCACTACAACATGAACCGCGTGCGCTTCGTGTGGGCGCGCATCTGGGAGGTGCTCGGAGAGTTCTTCACCGAGGTGGGCCAGCACCCGAATTACCACTTCGCCATGTACGCTGTCGACTCGCTACGCCAGCTCTCTCACAAGTTCCTCGAGAAAGGCGAGCTGCTCAACTTCGCCTTCCAGCGAGAGTTCCTCAAGCCCTTCGTCGACCTGATGGGTCCGCACTCGGCCCTCGAGATCCGCGAGCTCATCCTGGGCTGCCTCGAGAATATGATCCTCTCGCGCGCCAAGAACATCAAGAGCGGATGGACACCCATGTTCTCTGTCTTCTCGCTCGCCGCCCAGGACGCCGCCGCCTCCGTCGCGCAGCCTGGCTTTAAGCTCGCGCAGCACATCATCGCCGAGCATTCTGCGCTCATCGGAGGCCAATACACCGAATGTGCCGCCTGCCTGGGTGCCTACCTGCACCAGCCGCACCACGAGCAGCTCGCAGTGCAAGCAGCACAGGCTCTCGTCACGTTTGCGCGCGTGCTCTCGAAGATCACCAAAGAGGTGTCACCCTCGGCTAGCAGCGGCGAAAAAGGAGAAGCTCCCGGATCGCCAAGAGCGGAAAGCGCGAGCAGCAGCAGCAGCATGGAGCGCGATTGGTGGGCGCTGCTTGGGGCCCTGCTCCAGGGCGTGCACGACCGCCGGCCCGCGGTGCGCGGTGCGGCACTGCAGGCCATGTTCACATGCCTAAACTTGGAGCTTGGCACGGAGGGAGTACTCCAGGGCGAGGTCGGGCGCTCGGCGTACCGCACCTTCGTCGTCGGTATGTACTCTGTGCTGCCTGTCGAGCCCCCTGCCGTGGCGGCGGGCGAGGCGGCGACGGCCAGCGCGCCGGCGGCCGCGCCTGCCCCCACGCCCGAGGCGGCCGACTGGCTGGCGACCACGGGTGTAGCGGCGCTCAGCGAGTCAGAACGCTGCTTCTGCCGCCATTCCAAGGCGCTTGGTTCGGGGCTGCTCGATGAGCTCGTATCGCTGCTCGTGCGCTGCCTGCAGCAGACGCACACGCCGGCGCTCGCGCACACAGCGGCGGAGGCGCTCCTCCACCTTGTCAAGGAGACGGGCGCCGCCTTCTCACAGGACACGTGGAAGAGCGTCTGCGCCGAGCTCAAGGGCGCCTTCGTGGGCGCGGGCCCGTATGTGGCGCCGTCGCCGCCCGTCGAGGCAAAGGGCGACACCAAATTGGTGGCGGAGGTGTCGCAGCGCGTCCAAAAGGAGGCCCCGCCCGGATCGGGCCCCCGCGAGATGCAGACGCTGCTGCTCTCCACTGTCCATCAGCTGCTGCTGCTCAACCACAAGCTGATGAAGATCCCGGATCTCGAGGGCCTGCTTAACAGCATGCACGAGTCGTACGAAAAGGCGCACCACACCGTTATGGACGCGGTCGGCGGCGCCGAGGTAAGCAAGACCGAGCTCGATGAGGCCATCACTCTCGAGGTCGACGCCCTCTCGTATTACTCCCAGATCCTGTTCACACTCTTCGCCAAGCTCACGCCCGGTGCAAAGCTCCCTACCAAAGGCACCGAGCCGCCGCTGGGCTCCGAGGCCCACATCTTGCTCATTGGCGCGGCCGCCGAGTACCGCCTCGTGTCCTTTTGTCTGCACGTGATGCGCGAGTACCTTGCCATCCACAAGGTCGCCGGGGACGCCAAGAGCAAGCACGCGGCGCTCGCGCAGCGGCTGCTCACCACGTTCACGCCGTCGGTCGAGACGCTACTACAGCAGATCATGCAGTGGCATGACTCACAATTCGCGCGCCACCTACCGGGCTTCTACCCGCTCTTTGTCGACCTGATGCACTGCGACTCGAAGGAACTGCGCCAGATCCTGCGCGACATCTTCGCCAACCGCGTCGGAGATATGGTCAACAACAAGGCTCCGGCCTCGTGACGCATACAGGTAGCATCTGGCGACGGCGGCAGCGGCGGCGGCGGCGCGGGAGCGATGTGAGAAAGGCGCCGGGGGCTGAACGCGGGGCGTCGGACGAGAGGAGTACATGTGAGAGAGCATCTGCTATGCGAGCGAGCGCATGCGCATGACGTGCGAACTTGTGACGGTGTTCGTTGTGCTGCAAAGGGGGGAGCAGGGGTCCAACCGACTTCGTCCAGGCGCGTGCATCTCGTGTGGGCGCTACGAGGCATCGTAGGTCTGCCTAGGTACGCCACGTGTCCGTCCCTGGTGTGTCCGCAGTCGGGACTCGTCGCGCGTCGGGGTAACCCGCATCACTTATATTGCACGCTTACGTATCGGTGGAAACGATCGATCAGATCACCGGCCGGCGACGCGCGCGCATGCGGATTGCCCGATTGGCCATTGGCAGTGCGCATCCAACCGGATCGCGCATCCAATGCGCATCCATGTGCGCATCACTGTGAAAACCCCATCACCGTCGGCGCGTGGGCGCAAAAGGAAGCATGTGACCGAAAAGAAAACCTCTCGCGACGCCACCGAACCTAATTAGGGTTTTCTGCGCCTCATAGGTGCGAGTGTTTGTTTTGCTGTTCACGGTGGAGCCGAGACGTGAGAACGCTTCATCCATGCGTGGTACCAAGCTCACCTACGACTGCTCCAACGACAAGTGGGTCCGTGAGCCGGTCGACCTAAGCGTCGAGCGGGAGCCCTTTCAAGAGGGAGGAATGCGACTTGCATACAGGGCGCGGGAGCGCTTCCCCGACGGCGGCGAAATCGACGTGGTGCTCAAGTGCTTCAAAGAGGACGTGTTGCAGGGACAAGACGAGGGCGAGCTCATCAAGAGCGAGGCCATGACGCAGATGGTGGCCGAGGACTTTGCTCAGCAGTTCAACAAGCTATGCTCAAGCAAGGGCCTGCCGCACCGGCTCGCGTTCGTTCCAGTGTCAGTGGCGCAGATCCCCAACCTGGAGACGTTCCAGGACGAGACCTACTCCGTCGAGCCCTTCCTTCCCGGGGATTACAAGAAGTATAATGACAACAACGGGCACAACGTGATCGAATCCGATGTCGTCGGCGCCTTTTGCTACTTCACTTACCATCAGACGGGCGGCTCGCTGGTGGTGACAGACATCCAGGGCGTAGGCACCTTCTACACCGACCCGCAGATCCATACCCTCGACGGCACTGGCTTCGGTGCTGGCAATCTGGGTGAGGACGGCATCAATCGCTTCCTGCGCACCCACCAGCACACGCTGCTCTGCGAGCAGTTGGGCTTGCCCTCGCCGAACGCGGGGCTGTCGGACGCCGAGCTGGCCGCTAAGCTGCAAGCCGCCAAGGCTGAGATCGCCCGCGAGGATGAGGGTAGGATAAGCGATTTCATGTCGGCCTCTCGGTCGAAGTCGCCAAAACGAGCCGCGCGTTCGCCCGCCCGACGCCGCACTCCGGCCGCAGTGGCCGAGTCTGTGCCTAGAGTCGCGCCGGAGGCTCACTTGCATCCACCCTCGAAGCAGCCGAACCACCTCTCAGATGATGACACTAGGCCGAAGCTCGTGCTGCCTCAGCAGTACTCGGCGAGGATTCTGCGGATAAGCTTCCTCACGTTAGCGTCGATCGGTTCGAGCATCTACCACGGCCAGTGGATCAACACGTGCCTCAGCTCGTTGGTGTTCTTCACCTCAGTTAACTACTGGATTAATCCAACATTTGGCTGGCGACGAAATTTTGACATCGTGTGCGCAGTGGGAGCGCTGTCATATCAGTGCATAGCAACGGCGTATCAAACAAAATATCCTGGCGCGCGTTACATATACTGGGCCGCCGTTTCCGCGGGTCTTGCCTTCTATGCGATGGCTGTCTACTCTGGCCGAGTTCTGAAAAACTTGAACTATTCGAGTGCTTTGCATTGTGGCGTGCATATCTGCGGCAACATCGGCAACTTAATCTTGTACGATAGCCTCGGCAAGAATTGCTTGGGCTTTACATGATGGCCGTGATGAGACATTCGTTGTGCTCGTCGCTGCTCTGCATCCACGCGACCGGCCCGGACGCGCCACGTCTTCCGGCCTGAGCGATCGTGTGCGCAAATACAGGGGACAGGAGCCGGCGCGAACTGGCGCGCATACTACAGCTGTAAGAGTAACGAAACTGCAAGAGTTATACGGTAAACTGTAAGACGCCGACTGTGGTCTGCGCCCACTCGCGCGCCACAATCATCGGTCACGTCGCACATGCGATGGCCGATGCTCTTGAGCTCTTCCGCTTGGGCCTTGTGGCGCTGGCGGGGCGACGGGCGAGACGAGCCGCGAGACGGCAGACGCCCGGCAACGCAAGGAGCCAAGTAGGACCGGGTCGGACGACCCAGGGACGACCGTAACGATTACGTGTCGTCCGGTCTCCTCACAAGCGATAGCGCTGGGGTCTGACCGCGCGAACCGACCACGAAGCACGATGAACATCACTCTCTGACTCTGACACCGCCCGCGCCCGCCGGCCGGCCGCGCGACGCTCGGCGCGGCGCCTTTGGCCTTACTGTTACTCGAGACGAGACGTCGAGATCGGAGATGATCGCTCTTTCCGCGGGGCCATGCTCTTTCGCTGTATCCGTGTTCCCCCTGCGGGAAACCGCGATTCTACCTCCGTCCACCAATCACTGCGTCACAACACACCCCCGAGGTCACTGTCCGTCCGCCCCCGCCCCGTGTCCGCCTTTCCTCGGGCGTCCGACGACCATTCCTCGTGACTCGCCGTTCCCCGCCGATCAAGTTCTCCCCAGTTTCTTACCTTAGACGATCTCCTTTCGGCCCTTAAGGACGTCTCTCCGCCCATCCGACCCTCCAACCCGCGAATCCGCACCCCGTCAGCGTCGCTGCACTCTTGTTCCATGTCCAGGTCCGCGTCCATCGAGCGTGGAGAAAGTGTGGAGTTGGTCTAGAGAGCGACAGTGGAGAGCTTGGTTGGAGGGAGTCAGCACGCCCTTGTCAGCGCCCATGGCAGATCATTAGTCAGACCATCTCGTCTAAGCGCCAACGGCGCCCTCAAGGCGAAGCACAAGGCTCTCGAGCGCGGCGCTGCGCCCCGCAGGCAGCGCGGCGCTGCGCGGCGGGGGCGTGCCGAGGTGCGCAGTCGCGCGCTCCAAGCGTGCCGTGAGGTGTCCGAGAACGATCGCATCTGCCGCGATCTCCGACGACGTGACAGCCGCTTCCACAGACGCGAGCATGTCCGCGACCACCTCGGCCTCAGCGAGAAGTGGCGCAAGAGCCACCCCACAAAGTGAAGTGAGGCGGGTGCTCACCTCGAACAGCCGCTTGGCCGTTGGCGCGCTGATCATCATTTCGACGCGCGGCGGTTCCGCCGCAGCCGACGCCGCGGGGGTAGGCGTCATAAGCGTCGGCAGCGCCGGGGTGGTCGTCGCAGCCGGCGTCGCCGGGGTAGGCGTCGGTGGCACCGGCGGCGCGGATCCGGCATGGCCGATGAGTTTCATACCAAGCTCCCCACTGTCCAGCAGGTCCTGCAGAGCATCGCCCTGTGTAACAAATCCCGTGAGCCCCGAGTACAGGATCGGGTAGGTGCCCGGCTTGGCACCCGCTGCCTTCCACAGAGCCGCCCGCACATCCTTGTGCTCCACTTGTGTCCCATCGACCTCCAAGAACGGCACGCGGAGGCCCTGTAGCTGGGTCGCCATCTTTCGAGTCGCCACGGTGGCGAGTTGATCGCGCGTCATCGGCGTATACAGGAGCACGATCGTCGCGCTGTACGCAGATAGTGGATCGACGGAGGCAGATGAGGGCGCGGGCGCGGGCGCGGGCGCGGGCGCGCACACGGGTGCCGGCGCGGGCGCTGGTGCCGCCTTCGCCTCGGCCGCAGCCTTCGCCTCGGCCACCGCCTTCGCCTCTGCCTGCAATCGATCAGCATCGGCCTTCGCCTTGCGCTTCTCGTCGAAGGCCTTCCGCACCGAGGTACGTTTCCCCTCCAATTCAGCATCAAGCGCTTGCAGGGCTTGCTGCTCTTCGGCGTCGATCGCAGCTGCGAGGCCTGCAAACTGGTCTTCACTCGCGGCCGCTTCGCGCGCTGAAGCCTTCTCGGCTACTGCCTTCTCAGCCACAGCCTTGTCCGCCGCCGCCTTTTCCGCTGCTGCTTTCTCAGCTGCGGCCGTCTCGGCTGCTGCTTTCTCAGCTGCCGCCTTCTCCGCTGCTGCTTTCTCAGCAGCGGCCTTCTCGGCTGCCGCCTTCTCAGCGGAAGCCTTATCGGCTACAGCCTTCTCAGCGGCGACCTTCTCGGCCGCCGCCTTATCCGCTGCCGCCTTATCCGCTGCTGCTTTCTCGGCAGCCGCCTTGTCCGCTGCCGCCTTGTCGGCTGCTGGCGCGGGTGAGGTCACTGCCGCTGTATCACCAGCCTTGGCCACAAGCTGGCAGTCTCTAAACTGGACCCATGTGGATTTACCATCAGCGAATTCCACGCGAACCGTGACTCCCGAGACTTTGAGGACGCGGCCAGGGCCTTTTGGCGTCGATACGGTGTCTCCTTCTCCGTACATGAGCTTCGGTTCTCGCGCGGGGACGACTACTCATCACGGAGTTCCCGGCGAGCACACGGCTTTCACGTTCACACGGCTCGATGTGGGGAGGATTTGCAGTCTCTACTTTGCAGGTCTACCCTCCCAGCACCTGGCCATTGGGGTGGCCGTTATGCTGTTCGAGAACGTTTGCGACATTGAAGGCATGGCCAGCGTTGATCCGAGTTATTTCATAACTCAATGCCATTGACAATGCCGCCGAGTACACGTGAAACTCGTGTCCTGCCCCGATTTGAAAGATTGTTCTTTGGAGTGCTTGAAATGTTCAGAGTGCGAGAGATAAAAGAAGCTGGATGGAGGACGTTTTCAGAAGTGTACTTAATGCCACGCCGACAACTGTACGTGCAACGGCCCAACGGGCGTCTGATGACCGGTAAGTCGGTGAGACCGGCGAATATAACGCTTCCGTATATGGACGTACGCGATACGACCCGCGCTCGACGGCCGGTGCGTGGTGGTTAAATGCGACACGATGTGGCTGGAAATTCAAAATACGTACACACGTCGAGACTCTTCGCCCCTTTCATGGTAGATGGACTCGGGAACAAGGGACTCGTGCTTATTTCGTCATTGTCGGGGCCGCGCGGCGGTTACGCGCCGGCGGAGCCCCCTGAGGCCCTGACTTCACAGCTCGAGCCGGTGCAGCCCGGCATGGAATGTTGAATGGTTGATTCGCACTTGGACGGCGCTGACGCAAACTACGGCTGAGCCTCGTCTGTCACGTGCGCGCACGAGGCCCTCAAAATCTCGGCCCCATGCATCATGTTCGTGCCATGCCATTGTGCAAAAAGGGGCTCTGCTAGAGCCTTCTTACATCTTACGAGGGGCCGTGCCCATCCGAGAAGCTCCGGCCTTGATCTGTGTCTGCTCCTAAAGCGCCCGCTACAGCCGGCGGTGCTGCCAGCCCTCCAGCCATGGCAGCTTGCGCAGCAGTTCCGCTGGGCAGCGCCCCCCCAGCGGGAGCACCCGCTGCCCACACCGCTGGCTGCGGTGTAACGTACAGCTGGTGGGGCGGCAGCTGGTAAGTGGGTGGCTGGTGCTGCGGCGGCAGCATCGTCGGCGGCTGCGGAGTGGGCGGGTGCTGCGAGGTCGGCGGTGCTGCAGACTGCGGCTGTGGCGTCGGCTGCCACGTCGGCTGCCACGTCCTGCCATCACCAGTACTCACGTCCGGCATTTTCACAGCGACGCCTCCCTCTGCCGGCAAGCCGGTGACGTGCGCGCCAACAGCGCCCACGAAGCCGTCATGCCTCAGGAAGAGCGCCTCGACCTGGCCTCGCGAGTAGAATCGTACGCCGCTCGAGATGGTGGCGATCGTGTACGGGTGGTCGCGGATGAACGAGCCGCCGAAGACGACATGCCTCATGCCGTACTGCATCGCGCACATCGTGCTAATCTGCCCGATGTTGTTGGAGACCATCCGTAGCAACGAGAGCGCCACATCGTGGGCGCGGAAGTTGCCGCACATGGCGACAGAGGCGGCCCGCTTCTCCGCGAAGCGAGCGAGCCCGATCACGCTCACGAGTTGGCGCACCCCCGGTAGGAAATTGAGCACTGCGAGGATCACCAGCCAGAACCCCTCCTCGTAGTGGCGTATCACCGCTTGGACCCATCGGATGAGGAGCATCGGGCCGACGTAGCCGCGCTGCTCGCGCTGCATCGAGATCTTGCCAAACGAGGCGGCTATCACGTCCGCGCGCAGCCCGATCGCCTCGCAGTCGCCACCGTAGATGTCGCCCACGAGCATGTCCACGTTTGCGCTTGAGCCTGCCTCCGTCAGCCGAATGACCTCATCGAACGTCGAGCACGAGGTGAGGAGGCGCACCAGCCCCCAAAAGGTGGAACCGCCCATGGAGGAGCCGCCCACGCGCCGGTAGCGCGAGCGCGTCACGCCGTCGGTGCAGTCCGAGTGTACCTCGAGGATCGACACGCCCGAGCCGATCGACACGTACAGATAAGACTGGGGCGGCGTGGGTACTGCGACGTGCTTGAGCTGCAAGCACGCGGCGGGCGTGAGAAGCGGGGTCCGGCTCGCGCTCATGTCGAGGGCAAAGACCTCGCCCGGAATACGCCGCAGCAAGAAGCTCAGCCCGGCGATGCTCGCTCCCATCTCGTCCACCGTCTGTAGGTCGATGCCAGCCGCACGCAGCTCCGCCGCGTACTTGAATGCGCCACCGCCCGTCGCGCGCATCACGAGCGAACTCTGCCTGCGCGAGCCGTCAGCACTTGGCACGCCGCCCCTCCAGTGTTTGCCCACGAAGCGGATTACGTCTGCCACGAACCGCGTCTCGAAGACGAAGAAGTGCAGGTTGCCACCCGCGTGCGGACTGTAGATGGATAGCTGCTGGTCCTCGGGGCCAAAGGCGGCGGCGCCCGCTTCGCCGAGATCGATGGCCGGAAGCTCGCCTTCGCGCGGCGGCCCGTCGCATGGCTGGAAGAGCACGACCTTGGCGAGCGTGCCGCCAATGTCAATCGAGAGCAGGTCCGGAGAGCTGTTGAGGCGATCGAGCAGCTTCAGCGCCGTGTCTGGCCGCATCGGTGCCAGCATCTTGCCGAACGCGAAAGACGCGAGCCACACGAGCTGGAGCAGCACGCGCGTCATGGGACTCCGCTCCCAGGGGGCGACCCCCGACAAGCGTTGCGGGCGCCGCTCTCGTGATCTCGCAAGCGGCAATCTCAAAAACTTGATGAGCGGAGCGTCGGAACCATGTGTCAGTAGTCACACAGACACACATTCACATTCACACAAACACATTCACACCATGTGTGGGCGTGACAAGGGTCCGAGCCATTCGTTCCCGCGCAGACTGGACCTTGCGTGATGGCGTCGGGGCCTCGGTCAACCACCAATATCCATGAGAATTTCACCTACCACGGCTTTTTCATACGCTCAAGTCTCACGGTGCTCGTGCTCGGCCTTACGCTGCGGCGACCACGTGCCATGTACGGCGCAGCTGCCCTCGCGCTGCTGCGGCTGGCCATCCTGCTGGACCCAGAATCGGATGCTGCCATGGCAGTGATCGGCGTGGAGTTCGGATTCACGTTCGTCGCCGTCGTGTGCCTATGGATCGGCGTCATGGTCTGGGCACTGCTCCAGTGCCGCATCCCGTTGCTGCAGTGCCTGCGCGTCGCCTTCCTGGTGGTCGTCGTATGGTGGCAATGGAATGAGCCGTTGCTGAAGAATTTCGTCGAGGACCCACTGGTGGTCTCCCTCTGCTCGGTCGTGAGCAGCTCTGCATGGGCTACCAAGGAGCTCTTCATACCAACGTCGCCGCCCTCGCCGCCGCCCTCGCCACCGCCGCCGCGGCCGCCGCCGCCGCCGCCGCCCTCGCCGCCGCCGCCACGGCCGCCACCGCCACCGCCGCCCTCGCCGCCGCCGCCGCCGCCTCCCTCGCCGCCGCCGCCGCCGTCGCCGCCGCCCTCACCTCCACCGCCACCCTCGATGCCGCCGCCCGGTCTGCCGCCGCCGCCCTCGCCGCCGCCGCCCTCCCCCCCGCCCCCCCCACCCCCCCCGCCCCCCCCCCCCCCCCCCCCCCCCACCCCCCCGCACCCCC
>Ga0210247_100548_pt1 | contig 35069 bp, 20 predicted proteins | sample ChrtobMetP3_16mM_FD_155449 | JGI IMG/M metagenome (GOLD analysis project Ga0210247, IMG submission 155449) | Chrysochromulina tobin associated microbial communities from unialgal haptophyte culture, Seattle, Washington, United States - P3_16mM | ecosystem: Host-associated > Algae > Haptophytes >... | reverse complement strand
GGGCAGGGCAGCCGGCGCCACTACTGTGGCACCAGCCCAAGCGCAGCCACTATTGCGGCGCGGCCCGGTGAGTGATTCCCCCATCGTGACTAGCAGCTCGAAGCCACCGTCGCCAAATTAGTAAGCCACACTCACCAGCAGTCGGTGTGGTGCGCGGCTGGTTCGAGGTCCCCGGGGGAGTGGGGCAAGCAGCATTAACCTCTTGGACAAGTAGATTAGCGCGTGCCGTTGAACGTTAGTAAGATGCCCGACTATGGTTGCCGCCTTTGCCGCCGCCCTTGCCGCCGCCCTTGCCGCCGCCCTTGCCGCCGCCCTTGGCGCCACCCTTGCCGTCGCCCTCGCGGCCGCCTTTGCCGTCGCCCTTGCCGCCACCCTTGCCGCCACCCTTGCCGTCGCCCTTGCCATCGTCCTTGGCTGCCGCCTCCGCCGCCTCTTCCGCCGCCGCCGCACGCAACCGCGAGTTGAGCGCGTCGTCGGCCATAAGGCAGACCTGACGCCGAAGATAGCCGGCCGTTAGCCAGTCACGCAATACGAGCGCGGCCGCAGCCTCCTGCCTCGTACGCTCCTCCTCCGCCGCTGCAGCCTCGTCGCGCTGCTTGGCCGCCGCGGCCATCTGCGCCTCCTCAATCGCCAAGCGCTGCGCTTCGTCCGCCAACCGCTGTCTTTCCATCGCCTCCACGGCCATGCGATGCTCCGCCGCTCGCGCCTCTGCCAGGGCGCGCCGCTTCGCGTCAGCCTCGTCATGCTCCATCTTGGCGCGAGCTACTGCCGCTGCAGCTTCGCGCTGGTTGCTGTCGAGAACCGCTTGCACCGAGGCGCGCTCCTCGCCAGAGCACGCGCTGAGTAGACTGTGGATCGCTGCCGTGCGCGCCTTGTCGAAGCTGCCGAACTTGGTGCCGGGGTTGGGATTGTTGTGGCTGTACTCGAACTTGGCCACGAAGCAAAGGCCCCTCGGCTCGTCGCCCCATTTGTCGTACAGCCCAAAGCCAGCACCGCCTCTGAACGCGTAGATCGTGCCGCGCACGATGCCCCGTGGGTAGCCGACGCAAGCGGGCCGTTGCAGCTGCTCCACCATCGCCAAGGGCGCTGAGTGAGTGGTTGCTGATGGTATCGATGCCGGAGCCGACGTCGCTGGCGCCTCCCATTGCGAGGTGCCCGTCGCCACGTTGAAGTAGAAAGTCTCGCCCTCGGCGCTCACGACCTCCTGCCAGCCCGGCGGAAGAGCTGCCATGGGCACGTAGCCATTTGTGTGTATCCCTTGTGTGAACCGTGTGTGGCTTCCCCCTGTGTGTTTCTACGTTTCTAACCGATTCAAAGACACACACCCGGGGGAACCGGTGAGTCTGTGTGATCCGTGTATCCCGTGTGTCCCGTTTGTGTCCCGGCTCTACGGCTCCCCCCGGTGTCTATTGTCCGGTAAGTCGGTGGTGCGCTGGGACTTCCAAAGTAGCCCCAAAAGCAGGTTTTCGAGCCTCTATAGATTTGTCCTGGACTGAACCACGGAGGTGCGAGAACAGAACGCCACCACGGACTGGACGAGCATGCAGCTGCAAGCGGCCAGCCGGCCGCCTGCGACGGCGCTAGCGGTGCTGGCTGCTGCAGCCATACTGCTTGCACGCGCCGGCAGCGGCCCCAGCGCGAATGTCGTCGAGGCTGAAATCATACCGGCCAATGATAGCAGCAGCAGCTCGCTGCTGCCGCTGCTGCCGCACACATCGGTGAATGTCCCGCCGTCCTCATCACCGCCACCGTCCTCACCGCCGCCGCCCTCGCCACCGCGATCGCCGCCGCCGCCGCCGCCGCCGCCGCCGCCGTCACAGTCACCACCGCCACCCTCATCGCCGCCATTGCCGCCCATGCTGCCTCCATCTCAGCCATCGCCACTGCCCACGATGCCGCCACCCACACCGCCCCCACCCTTTCCATCGCCCTTGCCGCCGCCCCCATCGCCGCCCCTGCCGCCCTCGCCCTTGCCACCGGCCTCGCTGCCTCCACCGATGCCGCCCTTGCCCTGGTCGCCGCCGCCGCCGCCGCCGCCGCCGCCGCCGCCGCCGCCGCCGCTGCCGCCGCCGCCGCCGCTGCCGCCACCACCCTCGCCATCGCAGCCGCACGTGATCGCCACCGTGAGCGGCGACATGTGGCGAGTGGTGACGTGGCTCGTCTTTCCCCTACGCGAGCCCGTGCGTCAGGCACTCACGGCCATGGAGAAGGGCGAGGAGAAGGTGGGCAGCAGCGGCTACACCGGCCACCAGGCCGAGCACTTCTTCGTGACGCTTCTCAAGAGAGCAGTCACGCTATTTATGATCCTGCTACTACTGCTCGTGCTACTTTGGGGCGTGTGGGAGGCGTACATGAAGCCGCCTCGCCGCAACGGCTACACGCAGCCGCTCGTGGGCCCGCAGTGGAAGCCGGCGGTGGTGGAAGCCCTTGGGCGCTGGGCGCTGGCTGCCGCCTACGGCATCGCGGTGACGGTGCCGCCATACATCGGATGGGCCGCATCAGATCGCCAAATCTCGCTCGACATGCTCGTGTTGCTCAGCCTGATGGGGGTGACGGCCGTGGCCGCGCTGTGCGGCATCGCGCAGAAGGTGTTGGCGGTGTGGCGATCTGTTGCGGTGACGGCGGTGGTGGAAGCCCTTGGGCGCTGGGCGCTGGCTGCCGCCTACGGCATCGCGGTGACGGTGCCGCCGTACATCGGATGGGCCGCATCAGATCGCCAGATCTCGCTCGACATGCTCGTGTTGCTCAGCCTGATGGGGGTGACGGCCGTGGCCGCGCTGTGCGGCATCGCGCAGAAGGTGAAGCGGCTTGATTGGGGTAACGAGGCCTCTGTGGCACGCCGCCGGCGCATGCCGGTGCTCCCGTTCTGGGACCGACCGCGCCTCACGCCGCGTCCGCGTCTCCTTGATGCAGATCCGGAGGCGCTGCTGGAGTGGAAGGAGCGGGATGCTTACTTGCGGGAGGTGGCAAGCCTCACGACAGGCGTGCCGCCGTGGGTGCAGCGCTGCTGCTGCTGGTGGGCGGATTCGTCCCTCGGGCGCGCGCTGCGCGAGAATGCGGACGACGTGCAGCGGCAACGCGAGAATATTTCTAAGGAGCGCGCCGTGCGTGCCTTTATGTACCGAGAGCTGCGCAAGACATGGAACGTGCTCTCCGAAGGCTGCCGGGAGCGTGTATCGGCGATCAAAGTGGCGAAATTGCTGGGCGAGGAGCAGGCGCGTGCGGAGGCGGCGGAGCGTGAGCGTCTGGCAGAGATGGCTAAGCCAGACGAGGAGCGAGTCTTCCTCGCCGCCAGGCGCGCTGCGGTTGAGCAGATTCGACTGGACGAGCTTGAGGCGGCCGCCGCCGCCGTTGCTTTTCAGGAGCGCAAGGCGGCCGTCATTGGCGCAGCCGCGAGTACGCCAGGCGGCTGGAAGATGATGAAGACGCTCGGCAGTCTTGCGGCGGCGGGCAAGGATGCGGCCAGGCGCTGTGCACAGGTTGAGGCGGCGGCGCGGGAAGCGGCCGAGGCAGCAGCGCGTGCAGAGGAGGAGAGCGCAGCCGTCAGGCGCGCGCGCCGGCTTGCAGAGGAGGCGGAGGCGAGTGCACTCGCAGCCAAGGCCATTGCACGCGAAGCAGCTGCGCGCTTGGCCATGGCCTTGAAATTTGATGCCAAGCTCCTCAGCCGAACCACACTGGCGGCGGCTGCCGCCCAGGCTGAGCAGGCGGCATCGGCGCAGGCTGCTGTCGAGCGAGCTGAGGCGTCGAGGGCCCAAGCGGAAGCGGCGGAGCGGCGCGAGGCAGATGCCAAGGAGGCGGCACTCCGGGCGGCGGCCGCGGTGGCGGCGGCGGAGCGCGAGGCGGCGGCGGCGCAGGGGGCAGCGCAGCAGCAGGAGGAGGAAGCGGGAGCGGTCGCAGAGGTCGAGGCCGAGCACCGGCTTGTCGACCGCCAAGGAGATTCTGTTGGGTTTCTCGAGCTAGAGCGACAGCGCGTGGCAGCAGGGGCGTCACTCGAGGCCGTGGTGGCAGCTTCTCACCTCACCTCTAGCCCCGTGAAGCTCGAGACGGTAGCTGAGGGCGACGAGGACGAGGAGGCGGGCGCGGAGGACGGGTCGTCGGAGCACCTGTTGCTCGGCGTATCACTCGCGGCCCTGCGCCAATCGGTAGCGGGCCTGCCCCCTGATTGCCTCACCCAATTCCAACAGGCAGGTGGATACGTGGCGCGCGACCTGACTGGTAGCACTGGCAGCTACGGCTACGGCAAGCAGGCACTCGAGGTCAACGGGTACGTCAACGAGCTCTTCCTAAGGCGTGCGTCGCGCTCAGCGGGTGGCGCCTCGTTCTGCGAGCGGCTGCGTGAGGCGGGCTCTGCCGAGGTGGGGCGGGCGACGGTGTTCGTGAGCAGCGCGCGCCAGCTGCCCATGAGCGAGCTGATCGCGGCACTTGAGCATTACGTTGAGACCCACCCCGAGCTCCCATCCGATGCTCGCTTTTGGATCTTTGACTACTCGACGCGCTTCGGCCGCTCAGGTGTCGCGCTTACTGGCAAGCATCTGGGCTTCATTATCGGAGAGATTGCGAACACTGTCCTCGTGCTCGAGCCCTGGGTCGATGCGTACGCGCTGCGCCGCGCCTTTTGCGTCGCGGATGTGGCCTACACCGCGCGGCTCGGTACGCTCGTGAGCGGCGATGCGCTGCCGCCGGCATTCCTGGCAGCCGGTAAGACGCACGTCATCACACCGCACCGTTTCGAGCTCGCCATGAGCAAGGGGCAGCAGCAGGCCTTTGACAAGTCCCTGCACTCTGACTATGCCAAAGTGGAGGCGCTACTGGCGCTGGTGAGTAAGATGGATCTCTTCTCGACAGCTGTCCGCCGACGCACCGATCGCGACCTCATCCTGCATGGACTCACCCTTGGTGTCGTGCCGCCCGCCGACATGCCCGTGAGCGTCGCCAAGGTGGTGAACGGCACCATAGTTGGTGTCGTCGGCGCGGATGACTCGCTCGGCGTGGCCTGCGCCAGCGCCAACGAACTCAACCGCGAAGCACTTGGGCTGCCGCCCGCACCTGCGCTGCCCGTGCCGAGCGGTGCCATCGTGTACACTGTGCCCTCGACTAAGCCGCAAGTGGCGGGCCCTCCGTTCATTCCGAGTACTGGAACGTACGCGACGGCCTCGCCCGCGGAGCGACAGGTGGCATACGAGAGCAGCGCGGCCGCGCGTGCGCTCATTCGTAAGTCGTTGCTGCAGCACGCGCGCCGACTCCTTGCAGCTGTCCCGAAAGAGCGTCGCTTACAGACGCAGATTGTGCGTCACATCGACTTGCTGAGCAAGCAACTCGATGTGGATCGGCTGCGCGATGAGCTGGGCAATGAGCACTCGCAGACTCTCGACGCGATCACATTCCTCGCAAACAGTCTGCGCTCGGGCGGCGATGACTCGTCGCACCCGACCGCGCACTACCAGCCGCCGCAGGTGCTCGAGCTGTATTCTGAGGTGATGAAGACGCGACGGCGGTTGCTGGGCGACCTTGCGCCCGAGACCCTCTCCGCCATCAACAACGTGGCGGTGGCGCTCTATGAGCGCGGCGACGTGGTCGAGGCGGGACAGTACTTCAAGGAGGTGCTGCGTGCTCGCAGGGACGCGCTGGGGGAGGACCATCCAAGCACCCTTGCAGTTGTCTCATCGTATGGCACCACGCTGCGACAGAAGGGTGAGACCGCCCAGGCGATCACCATGCTGCAGCGGGCACTCGAGGGGCGGCGCGCGACGCTCGGCGACAAAGATGAGGCTACGATCCGTTCCATTTTAAGCCTGGCCAATGCGCTCTACGCTGACGACCAGAACGCCGAGGCCTTGCCTCTATACCGCGAGGCCTTGAGCACTGCGACACTCGCCCTGGGCGAGTCGCATCCGCTCACTCTCAACGCCGTCAACAATCTGGGTTGCGTGCTGTATGTGCTGGGCGAGTTGGCGGAGGCGGAGGCATGCGTACGCGAAGGCCTCGAGGGGAGCCGTGCTGTCTTTGGCAACGTGCATCTCGAGACTCTGATCTCCGCCGTCAACATGATGTGGTTCCTGCTTGGCAAGGGGTCTCCGGACGCGGGTGCGGCCGAGCGTCGCAAGCGCAGTGCCGAGCTTCGCGAGATTCGTCACCTGCTCGGTGAGGCAAAGTATGTGCTCGAGCAGGTGGGTGAGGCGCTCAGATGGACTCATCCCAAGGTGGTCATCGTGCGTGAGAAGCTCGAGGAGCTCGAGCCCGCCCTTGCCCTCGCCGAGCAGACGGGCGCGCCCGAGGGAGACGACGACGACGACGGCGACGTCCCTGCGGATGCGCCGGCGTTTGAACCTCCTTCTGAGGAGCCGCCTGCTGAGGAGCCGGCGCCACCGCCGGAGCCGCCGCTTCCGCCTCCGCCGTCTCCGCTGGTCCCCGACGGGCATGGCAGTTGGGCGTCGGTCGAGTCAGTGAACTATCGTGAGCTAGGCAAGGCGCTCCTGCCCGGAGATGTGATCGAGCTGCTGCCGAGCGCGACGACGCTGGACGAGCTGCCTGAGGACGACGCGGAGGCGGCGGCGGCGGTGAAGATGCACCTTGGGATGATCGTACCTCCGCTCGGCCAGGTTGGGGATGCTGGTCGTAAGTTCCTGCTCGTGAAGACGTTGGCACCGAGCGCCGACGAGGAAGGGTTGTACGAGATGGCGCCCGGCGCGAAGCCGGTGGTCTGCCAGATGAGCCAAGTGTGGCGTGTCAAGTCTGAGGGGCATCTGCTTTCGAATCGTCTCCAATACATACGTGACGATGGGGCCCTTGTGCTGCCGCCGCGGCGGGAGAAGATGGTGTCGGTGTTGGAGCAGATGTCTGACAAGGTCATCTCTGGCATCGCGTCGTCGTCAGCAGCAGGAGGTGGCGACGGCGTTTTAGAGGAGGAGGATGGCAAGTACGTTGACGACGAGGAGGAAGATGAGGAGGCTGAGGAGGCTGAGGAGCCCATGAGCCCAGAGGCGGCGGCCACGACGATCGCAGCATTTGAACGTGGCCACATAGCACGCAAGAAGGCTCCCGGCCTCGTGGTGAAACAGAAGAGGAGGAGGAAGAGGAATAGGAAGAAAAAGAGGAAGACGACGACAACGAAGGGCTTCAAGGATAAGGCGGATGCGGCGACGATGATCGCCAAAGTCGCTCTTGGCCGCGCCGTCCGCATGAGCAAGATGCGCGCTGCCGTGGGCGGCTACCGCTGGCCGGACCCGTCGCGAACGGACCATCAGTTTGCCTTGCCATTGGCGGCAGCCACGGCGGCAGGCAACGGCGGCGGCGGCGGCGCTGCGGCGGCCAAGGCCGTTGGTGGCGAGTCGGGCGGCGGAGGCAAGGGGAGCGTCGGCAAGGGGTCGGCACCGGCGCGCCTGGGCCCCCTTGTTGCCTTGGGCGCCTTTGGCGGTGAGAAGCGGCAGCCACCTAGGGCGCTGCCCTCGTTACCAGAGACTTCTCCGGAGCACAAGCTGAAGCTGCCAGCACGGGAGGAGACACTCGAGGTGTCTTCCTCGCAGCGCCCCTCCTCCAAAGATTTCTCCGACGAGTCGATGGCCTCGCGGCTTGCGCGCATGCGGCAGGACCGCGCTGATCAGCGCTCGCACCGGCCCACCGCACGCGGTCCTGAAGTCGACGCGATCGCAATCGCATCCTCACCCTCATCTCCACCCTCTCCCAAGTTCAACGTGCCCAAAATTCACATAAAATGATATTGAAGCTAGACGATAATACATAGTTTCTTTTATTGCGAGTGTTTCGTGCCCACAGTCGACCGGAGCACGGCGACGCGCTAGACCCCGGCGCCGAGCGTTCCCCACGCCCGTTCCCATGAGCATGACTGTGGACGTGTCCCCAGACGCTCTATCTTCGGCCGACCGACGGCCACACACCGGCCCAAGACAATGCACGCGTGTGCGCGTGCACTTGCTCCCCCACCCCTCAACAAGCTACTTGCACCGTAGTTGTGTTGAACGCGGGCGGACCGCGACGAAACTGATTCACGACCTTCATGGGTTGCGTCAAACTGATGAGGAAACGCCGAGAGGACAAAGGATTCCTAATCGCTATCGACGCAGTCCCCCTCGGTGTCCCCGCACGACTCCATGCTCGCGCTCACCAGCCTGCTGGCGACCTCCGCCATTCCCGAGCACGAAATCAAGTCGCTCCCGGGGTGGTCGGGCCCACTCCCGAGCCGCCAGTACTCGGGCTACCTGCCGGTCGGCAAGACCTCGGGCGTGCCGGGGTTCATTCATTACTGGCTCATCCTCTCAGAGCGCGACCCGGCGAGCGACCCGCTCGTGTACTGGACGAACGGTGGCCCTGGTGGCAGCGGCATCAACGCGGGCCTGCTCACTGAGATGGGCCAGTGGCACCTCAACGAGGACAGTCTCACCAACAACACCCAGGACATGCCGAAGCTCCTGTACAACGAGTACAACTGGGCCCAGGTCGCGAGCACGCTGTACGTGTCGCAGCCCAAGGGCGTGGGCTTCTCGTACTGCGACGAGAGCGTACCCAAGTCCCAGTGCGTCAACACCGACCTATCGTCCGCGCAGGACGCCGTGGACTTTTTCCACGCCTTCTTTGCCGCGTACCCCGAGTTCAAGCCGCTTGACTTTTATCTGACGGCTGAATCATACGGCGGCATCTACCTGCCCACGTTCATGAAGCTGATGGACGCGGATGGCGGCTTCCCCAACCTCAAGGGTGCCGCCATCGGCGACGGCTGCTGGGGCAACCAGGTGGGCCTGTGCGCCTTCACCTCGGGCAAGGCGGCCCAGATTCAGATCGAGACGTACCACGGCCACTCGATGATCTCCAACGAGCTGTACACGAAGCTGAACGCGGCGTGCGGCCCGTGGGGCAATGACAGCGTGCAGAATGCCAAGTGCCAGACCCTTCTACAGGAGGCCGACGAGGCGGCGGGCTCGTTCGACGTGTACAACATCTACGACACGTGCGCCGGTGACACGATCGGTGCGTGGAACAAGAAGGGCTCTGAGTGGAATGCGCTGCGTGACCAGCAGTCGATCGTCGTCGAGGGAGACGTCCCGCGCCCGTCCGGGCTCGCCCTCGGCACCGCCCTCAATGACTACCCATGCGGCGGCGACCGTGTGACGCGCGAGTGGCTGGGCAAGCCCGAGGTGGCCGCTGCGCTCCATGTGAAGACCAACACGGGTGGGATGCGCTACAACAAGGGGCCGATGGACTTTTCGGGCAACTTGCTGCCCCTGTACGACACGCTCCTGCGCAAGTACCGCATGCTCATCTATTCGGGCGATACCGACGCGTGCGTGCCAACCTGGGGCACAGTCGACTGGATCGACTCGCTCAACCTGCCGGTCAAGAAGGAGTGGCGCCAGTGGACCGCGCCCCTCACCAGCTCCCCCGACGCGAAGAGGCAGCGGGCGGGCTATGTCAAGGACTATGCGGTCAACAACTTCACGTTTGCGACCGTCCAGGGAGCGGGCCACATGGTCCCCACGTACAAGCCCAACTTTGCCCTCCAGATGCTCTCGCGCTGGCTCGAGGGCAAGCCGCTCGACTCGTAATCTCGTCGGCGCACTGTAGCCCACGACGGCATGTCCACATCCCGGTTCCTGCGAGGATCGTCGGGGGCGTGGATCTGGACGGCGTGACACGTCTCGACATCAGGGCCTTTCTGTGCGCTCTCGCTTGTGTTGGTCCTAGGAAATGCATACATGTGCCGTATTGGGTTTGCTGCTGATTCTGAACCCGGGTCTCCCACCCGTTTCTTGGTACCTGTTGTCCTGCGTCTTGAGAATGGGTCAGTTGAATCGACACCTGCGTCTTGCCGAGGTGGAAATTTAACGTGAACGTGAACGGGTCGCGGTGTTCCCCTCAATCAGGGCATCATCAATCAGGCCTCTGCGGAATTCTTCTTGAATGGCGTACGTAACGTGCCTGCTCATCAGTGTAGCCGGGGCATGGCGCGGCGGTGCTCCGTTCATGTGTGCACCAAACGTCGGCGATAAAGTCTCACCGGCAGCTCATCATCTCATACCACCGAATAACGGCGCAGCACTGATCGCGGAGCGCGCCAAGAAGCAAGCAGCGCTGTTGGATGCCCTGAGAAAGGTGGAGGCCAAACGCGAGGCCGCAGCAGCAGCTTCGTCGGGCATCGATCTGAGCGCGGCCGACTTGAGCGTCTTGGCAGATTGGCGCATTGAGATCACCGGTCGGCTCGGTAAGGGCCACTTTGGCATCGTTCTCCTCGGCGAGCGCCAGGACGATGGGCGGCTCGTGGCCGTGAAGCTTGCGCGCGAGCTCGAACGCGAAGCGCGTGTGCTTCGCGTGATGAGCGGGATTGCCGGATTCCCTGAGCTCCACCACTACCACAAGGTGCGCCGCCACCACCGCGATGACGTCACCGGTGCGAACGCCGGTGCGAATGAGATGCTCGTGGTCGATCGGTTTGGGCCGTCGCTGCAGGACCGGTGGGAGGCGGAGGCGAGGTCCGGTGAGGCGTTTGGGCCGACGCGGCTGCCGACTAAGATGGTGCTGCGCGTGGGCCGTGCCACCCTGCGCTGCCTGCGCGAGTTGCATCATGCGGGCGTAGTACATAATGATGTCAAGCCCGCCAACATCATGCTCAACGTGCCCGGCGATCCGCATTCCGTGCACCTGATCGATTTTGGGATCTCGACGCGTGCCGAGTGGAGCGAGGGGGACGTGTGCATGGTCGATGGCGACGCGCTCGAGGCCGAGGCCGTGGGCGCCAGTGCGGGCGCCATCGCCACCGACGCTGCGAACGCGGAGCTTCTTGAGAACTATTGCTCTCTGCCCGTAGAGACGATAGGGTATTCGGGATATCTGCGACTGCAGACCCGCGCGGGGACGCCTGCGTTCGCGAGTGTGCGCCAGCAGCGTGGCGAGGAGCCCCACGCGCGAGAGGTGGACGATATTGAGGCCCTCGCCTACACCCTCGCCTACGTCGCCGCTGGCAGCTTGCCCTGGCAGGATGCGCCACCTGAGACAGCTGTCGTGTGGAAGCAGCGGCTGATGACCGAAGGGTGGGACGCGACGTTTGCTGTCTCGAGCGTGGCGGACACTCTTTCCTGTGCGGGCGACGCACCCTCGGCGAAGGTGGCCGAGGCCCTTCGAGCGCTGTGGGCTCAGGTGCTCGCATGCCAAGGGCCGGGGACGAGCGTCGACTACGAGGCTTGCCTAGCGGCACTCGAGTGATCGGTCGCGTCGGTGGCGTGGCGGATCCAACGCACGCTTCTGTCTGGTCTGTCTGGTCTGTCTGGTGCACCACATTGGATCCGCACCGTCTGGTGCACCACGTTGGATCCAACGCACCCTTCCGAGTCTTCGACTGCCGCGCCTCGCCTCCGAAATGCGATGAGCTTGAATGTTGAAACGCGTTGAAACGCGGGAAACCCCTGTGGGAAGCGATGTACATGGATCTCAGAGGTCAGTTGTTTCTGAGGTTCGTATCATGGTTCGTATACAGTAGCTACACACACGCGACGAAGACGTCGGCCCCGACGCGCGCTTCTCCGGGGCGGGGCGGTCCGCGAGGTCCCGGCCTCCCGCCGGACGGCGACGGCGACACAACTTGGTCTTGGACTCGCGCGCAGCGCGGCACTGCGCCTCAAAAGTATAGAGACGAGATCAAGTTTCGGCGCCGGGAGGCTGAGGCTCCGCATGCCCCTGCAGCAAGGGGAGGCCACGCGACCATTCTCGTGGGATGGCCCCGCGCGCATCGATGTGCGCCACAAACGTGGCCCGGCCGCGCGAATCGAGCAAGTCGCAAAAGTGGTCCTCGACGGTTCCCTCGAGCAGCGCCGTGTCGAGCCGCTCGCTCCAGTCTTCATCGGCCGCGCTCGCAGCGAGCGACCCCCCGCGCCCCCCCGTCCCCCCGCGCTCCACCATCTCTTCGAGCAGGTAGCACCCGGTCCAGTCGAAGGCCTGTAAGCAGAGAGCCGGATCGTCGTGCAGGCGGCTGAGCAACGCTCGCTGCTCAGTCCCAAACCGGTCCTCGATAAAATCTCCAACCCGGAGCGTGAGTCGCCTCAGGGTCCCACGGAGGTCATCATAGAGGTCACCATAGAGGGGACCCGGCGCGCCCAGCCGCTTTGCAAGCACAAGCGGCATCGAGGCCTGCCGCTGCTCGAGTGGCGCGAACAAGGCGGCGAGCGCGCGCTCCGCATGCACGATGTGATTCGAATCGAACCAAAAATTGGACGGCCGAAGACACAGGCCCGGGCGAAGCTCGCGTGAGCGCTGGGCGAGCAGCGGCCCGAGCTTGTACTTGGGCGCGAGGCGCGTGGCGAGCCTTTTCGAGGTCGATGACGGGAAGCCCACGTAGCGCACGAGCGTCGGCTCGTCGAACGTGGCGAGGATGCGCGCGAGGTCGTGCGTAGCCAGGCCACGGATGAAGCAGCGGTCGTGCTGCATGATCAGCGCGAACCTGCGGTCGCAGCGCTCCAGAGCGTGGCGCACGCACATGGCAAAGCCATGGTGTGAGCCGAGCTCCTCCACCGACACGCGTTCGCTCAGCCCGCGCTCGGCAATGTCGATGTGCAGCTGGGCCTTGTACTTCTCGTACGCGTCGCCCAAATCACCTCTGACGATGCCCTTTTTGGAAAGAGCAGCAGGATCGCGCTCCAATTGAGGCAGGATGCGAGCAGCGTGCGACGCTTCCAAATCGGTCGGCGTGCGATAGCCATCGCAGACGATTTGGATGGGGCAGCGGTCCAAACCATCGAGCATGCATGTGGTCCCGAGGGTTCGCCACGTCATATCCGTGGAAGGATGCACTCGAGCAGGGCTGCTGATCAGCACAATCGCGATCGATTCGCCGATGGCGATGGTGCTCACCACGGTTGTCGTGCGATGCCGACCAGCTCGATGCCAGCGGGCACACACGCTGTGTCTCCATCCCATCCAAACACACGAGCGACCACAAGACCCTGCCCGAACAAGAGTTCACGAGCCTCTCGGCACCAAGGGGCTTGTCGGCAAACGGGGAGCCGAAACTCGTGCCTGTGGAGACGCTCGTGAACGTTAACACGACAGTTACCGGTAAAAAGACTCCGGGGGGAGCCGGGACAGTTACCGGTACGGCGTGTGTGTCCCGGCTCCCCCCGGTGTCTTTTTACCGGTACGGCACTCCTGCCCGCTCAGAACTCATGTGCAGAAGCGAGTCATGTGCAGAAGCGAGGTTGACTCTTGTGAACCCTTCTTCTCACTAACAGTCAGTCAGATAGTCAGTTTCGTCGCGGTCCCCCCGTGCTCACCACATCCAGGTCGTCGCAATCCGCTCCGAGAGCGGCGCATTGGGAAATTCATTTTTCCGAAAGCAATGGCGAGTCAAGAAGGCGAGGAGTGAGCTGGATAGATCTACTTAGGAGTACAGCTGGATACTCCTACTTTGATACTCCTAAAGATGTGAATACACCGATTCTGGGTGCCGGCAGTCAAGTCGCGGCTCCCCCCGCCCTCACCGACTCCACCATCTCAAAGTACGGAGCTCCGCTGCCCTCGGTCAACACAAGCATTTCGATTTCTTTCATGGCGACCGTACGAGTAGCTCGCTCAGACAGCAGGCCTCCTTCCCGCCCCTAGCAGCAGCGTGGCCAGCACGCCGATGGCAAAGCCGCATCCGACAAGTACAACTGCCCGCTCCGATGGCGTGCCAACGAGCTTGCCGCTAGCGCAGGCGGGAACTTCGGTCGACGCGGCGGGCGCATCAGCGGTGGGGCCGAGGGCGAGCGCCTCGAGCCACGCGGCTTCGCTCTTCTTAAATGCGTCCTCACTTTTCAAGTCAGCAAAGCCCCATGCACACGTCGTTGGGTCGTTGGCGGTGCAGTGGGCGCTATTGTCGTCACCACGGGCCCCGACTGTCCAAGTCCGGCCGTCGTCGTCCGAGATCAGCTTATAGATGCCGCACGGTGCGAACTTGCCTGCCTGCTCCAGCGTGCCCGCCCCCACGAGCGCTCCTACGAGCGCGACCGACGCGGCGTGCGAGAAGCACGCGATCGTCTGGCCCGCAAAGCGGCCGCTCGCGAGCTCGCGCTTCCAGAGCAGCAGCCGGCGCAGGTAGTCGACTGTGGCCTCCCTCCCCGTGGCCTGATCGAACTGACCGCGGCACAGCCGATCGAGCACGGGTACATACTCCTCGTCCACCTCTGGCAGCACTGGCATGCGCGCCTCGGGTGGCACAATCTTTTCGGGTGAGTGTCCGAATTCGGCCAGGCAGTGTTCGATGCCGATGCGCAGTCCGAGGGACTGCGCAAGCGGCTGTGCTGTCTGCAGCACGCGGAAATAGGGCGAGGAGAGGATGAGGTTCGGCTTCTCGCGTACGAGCGCGGCCGCCGTCTCGCGTGCCTGCGCCTGCCCGAGCGCCGAGAGCGGCGGGTCGGTGAGCTCATGGCCGTGGCGAGTGCAGCGCTCACGCCACTCCCGGCTATTTGCGTAGTCGAAGCGCGCTCCGTGGCGCACAAGGAGCAGAGTCGTGCGTAGCGTCGGCGTTGGCGCCGGCAATTTCGGTGGGCTCCCGAAGTCTGTCGACATGTGGATACTCGCCACCCAGGGCGCGTCTTTTCAAGGTTCCTGTCCTCGCGTGTGAACAGAGACACACAGAGACGATGGACCAGCACTAAAGCCGCCGACAGACTTCTTCTTTTTCAGTTCTTGTTCTGTTACGTTGAGATTGTTTTGACGAACAAGATGCGAAGTTGATCGAACAAAAGAGTGGCGATGATCAATTTCATTGACGGTCTCTCGGTTCCGGTGTGCGTGGACACAACAGGTGCACAGGCGAGAAAGGCGCGCACCAATGTCGGCGGAAGCGACAGAGGCGCAAGCGACTGATCGCGAGGCGGACGCCGCATCGATCATAGCGCTCGGCATGTCGCAGCCATCAGCGCAGTCGCCGTCGCAGTACCCGCCGTTGTCGGCCTCTCCATACGCTGGTTTGCAGGGCGTCGAGGGTGCAACTGACAGCAACGCTCTTGCCGCGATGGCGGCAGCCGTGCAGCAGGCGTCCGCGGCGGCGGGCATCGATCCCTCCGCCGGCCTCGCCGCGCTCACGCAGTCCTTTAGCGTCAACCAGTCAATGGCCCTTGCGGCGATGAATATGCTTCCAGCGCAGCAGCAGCATCAGCAGCAGCAACAGCAGCAGCAGCTGCAGCAGCAGGGTGGCGTGCCGGTGGCGCTGGCCGCGACTTCGGCGGCGCCGTACCAGGCCGGCGGGCAGCAGCTACCACCGCCCACGATCCAGCACGTCGACGCGCAGGCAGTGCCTCTCCTGGCGGCAGCCGCACAGGCCGCTGACAGTGTGTACTCACTACCCCGGCCAGGGATGACAATCACGCCGGCGATGCCGCTTGCCATCGGCCAGCACGGCTTTGATCCCGTGTGCATGCCCTCGGCGGGCAGCAGCGCCGGCGGCGTGGACGAGTTCGTGTGCGTCGTGTGCCGAAAGGTGTTCAAGAAGGAAGCGAACCTGATCTACCACATGACAGAGCATCGGGCCTCTGCTCAGCCCGGTGCGGGCGCCCTCGTGGCCGCCACGTCCCTCGCGGGCGGCGCCGACGACGACATGCTCGTCGGCACCAACGGCGCGGTCAAGTGCTCCGACTGCGACAAGCAGTTCGCGACCAAGTACCAGGCCAAGAAGCATTACCTACGCCGCCACTTTTCTGGCGATAAGCCTTTCGCGTGCACTAAGTGTGGGAAGAAGCGATTCGTGGTCAAGGAGGACCTGACGATGCACATGAAGGCGTGCGGCAACGTGTACGTGTGCAAGTGCGGCATCCGGCTCTGCTCCCTCGGCGCGCTCAAGCGCCATTGCAAGCAGTTCTCACACGAGCCCATGTCCCTCGAGCCGATGCCCGAGGTCGCCTCGCTCATGGGCCACCCGCTCTTGCCGACGGCCCCCGCCACCGTGCCGGCGACCGAGAGCGCGATGGCTGGTGTGGTGGGCGCGATGGGGCAGCAACATCGGGGCATGATGGCCGCCCCAGCGACCGCGCAGACGGCGCACGACGCGTACGCGATGGCAATGCTCGGTCACCTTCGTGCAGCGCAGCCCAGCGGTGCGATCGCCATGACGCCGACGCTTCAGATGCATGCGAGCCTGGCCGAGCAGCACGCGGCGCAACAGGCGGCCTTTGCCGCCATCCAGGCGCAGCACACCGCCGCCGGCCAGCAGCAGCACCAGCAGACACTTCAGCAGCAGCAGCAGGAGCAGGAGTACCAGCAAGAGTTCCAGCAGGAGTACCAGAAGCAATACTTGCAGCACCTGCAGCACCTGCAGCAGCAGCAATACCAGCAGCAGCAGCAGCAGCAGCACCTTCAGCAGCAGCAGCATCATCAGCAGCAGCAGCAGTACCAGCAGCAGCAGCAGCAGCAGCACCAACAGCAGCAGCACCAGCAGCAGCACCAGCAGCAGCACCTGCTGCAGCTGCAGCAGCAGGCGATGGGCTTGCACCATAGCAGCAGTGCACTCGCCACGTCAATTGCCTCCGCGCTGCAGCCGGGCGCGTCCGCCGCTTCCGCCTTCGCCGCCCCGCCGCCGGGCGCCCAGTTCAACGCTGCCATCTGGTACGAGCAGCAGATGAATGCCTCGCGTGGCATGCAACTCCAAGGCGCCGTCGTGGGCGACGATGCTTTGAATGGGGCGGCGGCGAGCGCGCCAGCGGCCGAGGCGCCAGCGGCCGGTGAGGGTGCCGCCGGGGCGGCCATCATGAGCATCATGGCGAGCTCTATGGCGCCGGTAGCCGACGCGGCCGTGGCCGTGGTGTCGGGCGCCCAGGAGCACGCCGGCACCGACGGCTTGTATTGAGGATGCGCATATGCAGGACACCACGGGTGCAGACGCACGGATGCGGATGGTCGCGGCGGCAGCGTGGGCATGGGGACGGAGCAACCCTGGCCTAACCTGGGCACGCGTGCACCGACGAGGGAAAGCGCCACACGACGCGCGCATGTGAGGAGGGAGCATGAGGATGATTGGAAGCAGGACCGCCAGCCACTTGTGGACTGATCGCGGGTCTGAGGGGTCGCGCGCGAGCGCGCGCGCGACATGCATTCTGAGTACTGTGTACACGGTCGGCTAGTAGGCGCAACGCAGGGCGCACACGGAATGGGAATGGTGGGTGACAACTGACATATGTTCCGGATCAGACATGTCGTATGGGCGGGTCTAATATCGTACACGTCGCAACGCCTAAACCCGGCTAATGGTTACGGCTTACGCGCGCGGATGATGCGGGAAATCGGAAAATCACACTGACGTTGTTCGATGTTATGGTGTTGGTTTCGCATTAGGTTTAGGAACCGACACCTCCTAAGTGGTGGTGGGCGGTTCGCCGCTGCCGTTAGGCAGCGACAAGCCTCTCGGCTCGCTCGTCTCGCGCTGTCCCGCCGGCTGCGGCTCGGGGTCCTCGGCGCTGTCCATACAATACATGTGTGTACATGGACTCTTCGACGTCGATGGATCGTCGCTGAGCGGCGCAATCTCGTATGGGACGATGCGCTGAGGGCGGCTCCCGTAGAGGTACAGGCAGCGGCCCACGGCGAGGAGCAGAGCTGCAGGCATGAGCACTGCGATCTCGATCGTTGGTCGTGAGAGGCTCATGAGCCAAGGGATCGAACTATGCCCTTGATGCAACGGCAGCGATATGGAAGGCGGAGTCTCCGGGGACCTGAGAGGCAGGTGCAACGGTTGTTGCGGCGAGGGCGTAGTTGGTGCCGAGGGTGTCGGTGGCGGCCGGTAGGGAGGTGGAGGTGGCAATAACGGAGGTGCAGGTGCTCGTGGGGGCCATGGCCAGGGTGGCGGTGGAGAGGGCAGTGGCGGCGTGGGAGGCGAGGGCGGGGTGGGTGGAGATGGCGGAAGATGTGGTGGAAGCGGCGGCGGTGACGGTCGAAGGCATCCTTGAACCTTGGTGCAGCCAGCACAGTCATGCGTGTTGCACGCGTATTGCCAGTCTCGCTTGGCCCACGAGGCGCAAAAGTGCTCACATGGCAAGCGCTCGGGAGCTGGCGGCGATGCCACTCCCACTCTATCGGCGTGCTGTATATCTGCCTCTTTGACCCAATTTCCCATCGGCAGCGAGATGCATGAGAGCACCGACATGAAGACTACCACTGGACGTTCATAAAGCTATCCGATGAATACCTTGTACTATTGTATGGACGACTTGCATGCTTTCTTTCGTTCGTTTCAGGGCACTCTCGGCCAGACACACACCCACAAGCCCCGTGAAGGCGTGCGAGGGAGGCGCTCACACAGACACAAAGGGGGATATTAAATGAACAACTTTCAACTTCTCAGTCTACAACACCGCATTTCAGGGGGTCCCGCCAGTGTGCTGTGTGGGTAGCTTGGTCAGTTACAAACTCTCTCAGTCTAAGGCTCAGGGGGGCTCGGCTAGGGTTCGGGTTCCCTCTGGGTTGGTTATATGGTTAAGGGGTTGGGGTCGACCTCCTAGATCGGGGTGGGGTCCGAGGGGGGGGGTCCCCGGAAAATGACAAATTTCCAGCGGAACAATGGTCAATCCTGCGCTGGCCACTACATGGAGAGTTGGCGAGATGATTGAACTTTGAGGACATGCTTCATGGTCGCGCGTGCGAGACGCGTCGCAGGGTTCGGTTCGGGTAAAGTGTTGGCGAGTCGGTGTTCGCTGTCGTGCGCGGGCCGGGCGCGGCGTCTGCCCATCGTTCGCGGACGATCCTGAAAACGTCGAAATAACTACTGTTATACACAAATGTGCTCAAGATTCACACGGCTTGGCGCTCGAGTGGCACGCTTCGTCGGAAATGCTCCGTGACTGATATCTCGTGAAGGATGAGCTTGCTGATCGCAGCGCTCTGCGGTCTGCGATCCCACCACGGGCCTGAGGGCTCGGCTGATATCTCGTCGGCTGCAGGATTCGATGATTGCGGGCCTGCAATCGCCAGCCCCGCTTGCTCGACGCTCTGCACAAGCTGGAGCAGCGGCTTCGCTAAAAGAAAAGACTCGAGGGTCACGGGTGAGCTTTTTTGGTGGCGTTCGGGCGGTGGCAACGTCCACGATTGTGGACTAAGGATCAGCATCGGCTCTGAGCGTTGGCGCTGAGAGAAGGCACTCGTTGGGCGAGCCTGCATGAATGGACGTGCACCTTGGCCGTGCGATGGCGCCTGTCCGCGTGCTGCGCTCCGTGAGATGCCGGAGAAAGAATTGAGGAGGTCAAGCGGCTGGCGAGGCGCGGCTGGCTGGTTCGTGTGCTTGTATGGGATGAGCATTGCTGGTGGCCGCCTCGCCCTAGGTCTCTTCTGTTCCATAGGAAGCACGCCCTGCGGTCGATTCGCAAGCCGAAGCGAATCGAAAGGTGGTGGTGGTATCTCTGCGTGCACCGCAGCCGGCGCAACGGCGCAACTCGGCTCATTGCAAAGGCCACGGCCACAGCTTGCAGTCGTTGGGCGCGTGTGTCGCCCGTCGTGCCAGCAGCTCTGGATGGCTGTGGCAGCAGCGCGTGGCTGCGGCTGTAGTGGTGGCGAGGGTGCTCGGGTCTTCTTGGGGATGATGGGTGTGAAACGTATCAAAGTTGTCGAGCCTTCTCCACCTGAAAGCACCGTAGACGGGCCACCTTCCCGATTGCGACCCCGTGAAAGCACTGGGGTTGCCACCGGGAGCGAGGGCGGGTTACCAACTAAAGCGCGATCAAGCACGACGTGCAGCCAAACTGCATACTCCTGTGGATCTCTCCCTGCGCAGTAGGAGCCACAGCAGTCAAACAGGACATTCTGGAACGGCTTCTTCTCCATAAACTGGCCGTCAGAGCTGCCCTGTGCCCAACTGTCCTCTGCAGTCTGGATGGCTTCCAACTCGTCATAGTCATCTTCATTCATATCAACGAGGCATCGGTATAGCAGGAGTTGCACATTGCAGTACTCCTGGCGGTCAATGTTCGTGCGGCCTGGCAACCGACGCTGCAAAGACCGCACGGCGCACTGCCACCAAGCATCCAGCTCGTTCAAGACACTGGAGTGCCAACGGAGCCTCTGGCGCTCTGCGCCGACCACCTTGGCGCCCTGCGCGTCGCTTGGCTGGCCTTTCGTCGTCATCTGCACATGCACAACTCTCTCGCCTTGGAGTCGATCGCCGAGCGAGAGTTATACAGGGCACACAGGCACGATCGGAACGTCGCGCCGCGTCGGCGCTGGAATCGCCCTTCGGTTCAAGTTCCATTTCCTAAACGGAACAGACCTCTTTTGGCTCGTCCTGAAACCGACCCCTCCACGATCGGGGGGTGACGCTCGTGCTGAAACCTCCTCCGTCGCGACATCGCACGTTTGCCGCGTGCCGAGACGGGCTTTACCATGCGCAGCTCGTCGAGAGATTTGTACGCTAAAGCCTAAACAAGCACAAAGTCGCAAGTGGCGGGGCCGGGGGGGACCCCCTGCGTGGGGTGCGGTGAGGGAATTTGAAGGAGCGATGTCGACGTAAGAATGTGCTATGATTGGAAGCAGTAATTTGAAGTGCAATTTGACTTGCTGTCACCTTTTTCATCTCACGCGCCCAAGCCTAAATGTCGCAATCTTATTTCCGAAGGATCGAGCGGTCGCTTCTGCTTGGCCCTCTGAGTCTTGCGCGGTTTGGGCACATACTCTCGCTGCGTCCTCTGCACTTTACGGTCCTTGCCGCCGCGCGCGGTAGCTCCTCGACCCGCCTTGCCGTAGGCCACCATAAGCGCGTTCGTGATCGCCGCCTGTTCCGCCACCCACGCGTCCTTATCAGCGGTATCGATGCGGAGCGGTTGCCCCTCGTCCGTCTCTCGAGGCCCTTCCAGCTCGCCCGCGGTGCCTCGCTGCTTACGCGGAGCTGGCGACACAGGCTGGACCAATTTTGATGCGCTCGCGTTCGCGGTCGCCTTGGTGCTCGAAGCGAAACGCACAGTCGACTCCCCTTTGTTGCGCTTCTTTTTGTGCTTAGTAGCAGCGCGTCCTACGGTGCCAGTGAGGATGCCGGGCGCCAGCGCGTCCGACATCGTGGTCGTCGGCTCGTCATCCAAGGCTGCTTGCGCCGCCGCGGCGGCTGCGGCGGCTGCAGCCGCGCGCTCGGCCTTCCGAATCGCTAGGATCTCCGAAATGGTGGTCGGCTTGTGAGGTGGTAGCATGGGAGGAGTCGGCAGAGAGATAGGTAGCATGGGAGTCGGCAGAGAGATAGGTAGCAGGGGGGGAGTCGGCAGAGAGAGAGAGCTGTCCAGTACGGGCGGTACGGCATCCGGTGGAAGGGATGAGCTGTTGGCATGCGAGACAAAGAGTGGGGCCTTGGGATTCCACGATGCGTACGATACGAAGAAAGACTGTGACGAGTTGGTTGGGCAACAATCATTCGCCGCCCTTGTTTCATGATGAGGGACCTGACTGGTACGCGCTGAAGAGGATGCGAAGAGCGGCTGGGCGTGCACCGCAACAGGCAGCATACCTCAGTCGACAGTGAAGGCCTCTCGACCACGGACAAGGCAAGTCAAGGAGAAAAAACTCGGCGACTCGTCAAACTTCTAGCTCCTGTGAAATTCGCATGTCCCAGTTGCGAAACGGATGTCTCGGCTTGGATTTCTACAAAAAAACAACATGCACAAAACCGAACGAAGCGCAAGCGCGCGCGCAATCCGGTTCAAGAATCGTTTTGAAACGGCACGAGTTTCTTTTTTGGGCGTGTTCCCACAAACAATCTGTTTCATGTCGAGCATCGGTCATTCTGCGAAGCCTTCGGAATGGTGCTTATCGACTTAGGGTACGACGACTTCGCGGCAATGGTGCGCGCCCGCGAGGGTCGGAACGTGCCCGACTCCGAGCTGCAGCGCCGCTTTGCGAAACTCGACCTCGAGGCCGAGCGAGCAAACCAGCAGGCACAAGGTATGTCACATCCTGCCATCTCACATGGAGGGAGACCGAGGCGCCTCAATGCCAGTCGCTCGGCACCGGGGCTGCGCCTGCATAGCTTAGCCAGCAGCGAGGACGGTTTTGTCCCGTCGGCATCCTTGTCCCGGCCTATGCGCGGAGGGTTGGATGACGGCGTTTCGTCCTCGCTCCCGGTTACGCCTGCAACCTTCGCCAGTTCCGATCTGTCCTCTCCGACCAGGTCTCCAACAAGAGCTCAGCAGCGAGCGAGCGCGGAGAGAATGTCAAGCGCCCCCACGGGATCTCCCGAGCACGAGGTGGCGATGTGGCCATCCTTTGATCCACCGGGCTTTGCAGCGGAGGCTAGCTTTGAACAGCTGACGGGTAGCCATAACCAAGGTCTGCGCTCTCGGCCCGGCTCACGGGCATGCTCACGTCCCAGCAGCATGCAATCGAGGCAGCGTCGGCTTTTAGGCGAGATAGCCGCGCAAGAGAAGGACGTGTACGGCGGCTACGATCCTCGGCAGCTGCTCGCGGATGGCCGCTATGACGGTTTCATGAATGTCGTCGTGGACGACTCCATCAAGCCTCAACGCAAGCTTTTGCCCACGACCGCCGTTTTCGCCAAGGGATTGCTTCCAGGGGGTCTGCCCGCACATCCAGTGGGCGGCCATAAGACGAGCGCGTCAACAATGCCCGAGCCAAGCACCGTGTTGCCCAGCGAACGCAAGGATTGGCCGCGCCCAGGGCGCCACCTGAATTCGCACTACTATCGAAGCCGGACCCCTCGATTTACGCCGACCCGAACGTACTCTGGTCAAGACACGCGCAATTTCGTGGCCGATGACCCCTTTGATAAGTTTGCGCACAAGTACCAAGCGCGAACCAATTACTGGGTCGGTTTCCCGGAGCCGCCCCCCACGGGCGAGGAGGACGAAGACGAGCGCCTGGGCACACAGCCGCGCGAAACCTTCCACGCCGTCGCCGACTCGTTTCGAATTGGCACCATCGTCCGCCATCCACACAAGCAGCACGCTTCTTTTGTCTCCGAGGCCCCGCGCTTCACGCCCCCTAGGCAGCTCGAACCCTTCTACCGGCGCGAGGGAGCGCGCAGGCGGCAGGAGCATTTCCAGTCCGCGTCTGCGCGCAAGGCGTTCTGGGTCACCAACAGATGAGGGGAGACTTGTTACTAGTTACTTGAAACCGCGCACTAATTGAGACCGAGGGCGAGTCTGCATGATTAAGCTGTGATTATCCCGACGCAATCGGCCGCCAAGCTCCAGACGTGGTGCGGACTGCGGTCCGGAATTGCCGTATGTGGTCCGTCGGAACCGAGCGCCCGTGTGTCGGTCGAGGCGGCCTCGAGGGGCGTGCGAGTGCGGGCAGCGCCCGAGCCGAGCGGGTCCGGTCGCTTGGAGCGATCTCTTGGTCTCTCTCACCCTTTGTTCTGTTTATAATATTGACAGCTCATATTGACAGCTCTCGTTATCCTGCGGTTCGGAGACGCGCGTCGTCCGTACCGCGCGAGATACGCCCGAAGGTGGGTGTAGGGACTCGTGCTTTCGCTCGGCTCAGCTATTACCAAATACCCACACGTACCGCCCTAGCCCCTAGCCCGCGCGGATCCACATCGAAAAATATAATAGACCCGACTGCGTGGTGTGTTTCCGCGCGAATGAACTTTATAAGGCCGGTTGGTCGAATCCGCTATCGAAATTCCGGCCGGCTGCATCGCGGACCCACCGGACGGTCCGGGGACTCCTACACTACGGTCGGGTGTAGTACTCACTCATCGCTTGTTTTTTGGTACTGTGGTGTACAGTATAGTACAGCGTTGCAGCCGTGCTGGGGTCATACAGCGGCTGTGCAACACGAACGACCCCCAAGCTAACAAGGAATCGATTCAAGGCGAAGGCGGCTGTGTTCGCACCAATGGCCCGTAATTTGCCCCTCAGCCCCACGTAAAGGCAGGCGGCGCGTGAATGGTCGGATTGGCCGAGGGCGGCGGCATCGCGGGCGGCTTGGCGTAGGTCAGCGGACGGACCGGCGGGACGGTGTTCGGAACGGGCGTCGAGAGCAGCTGAGATGCATAAGCGGGCGGCGCCGAAGTCGATGCGAGCTGAGAGTAGGTTGGCGGCGAGGCATACGAGGCCGCCGCTGACATCGTGTAGGCGGGTGGCGGCCGCGCGACGCCCGGTACAGTGACCCCCGGGACGGCCGAAGACACCATGCCGTACGAGGGCGGTGCCGCCGGCGTCGGCGCGGAGCCGTACCGTATCGCCGTCGTGGTTGCGGGTGGTGTTATCGCAGGCGTCGTGGTGCTCTTCGACTCTCGCATAGCCCAAGCGAGCTGCGCTTCCTCCGACGCTCCCTCCGCCGAGGCCGGAGAGTACGTGGGCGGCGGCGCCGGCGCCGAGTACGTGTACGGCGGCGGCGCGAAGCTTGTGGTGGTGGTGGTGGTCGCTGGCGGCGGGGGCTTGTGGGCACGTGGCGGTGGGTTTGCTAAAGGCACATGCGCCGGCGGCGGAGCGGCGGGCGAGTAGGAAGGGGGCGTTGAGCGTGGGGAGGTCGCCACCGGAGAGAATGCTGGCGAGAAGGCCGTTGGCACACGCGAGAGCGGCGCGCCAACCGGCGGAGGTGCTCGCTGTGTCGCCTCGGCCGCGCTCTGTGCCATGGCCCACGCCAGCTGCTCCTCCTCCGATGCTGAGGCCGAGGGCGGTGGCGGCGCCCTTGCGTTGACAGGCGAGGGCGAGCGCGGCGGCGCGCCCTGTTGCGACTGTGCCATGGCCCACGCCAGCTGCTCCTCCTCTGATGCTGAGGCCGAGGGCGGCGGCACGGGGCGCGCTTGATAGGGCGGTAGCGCCGCCGCAGGCGCCGCACGTGGCGGCGGCGGAGAGAACGTCGTTAGCTGAGGCGATGAGAATGTCGTTGGCGGCGGCGGTGAAAACGTCGTTGGTGGTGCAAAGCCGCGCGCGCTGCCCGGACTCTCGGCAAACATCGGGGGGGCGGCAAAGGGCGTTGCCTTCGCGGACAGCGAGGGCGGGGCGAGCGGCGGGGTGAGCGGCGGGGCGGTGGTCCGCATGGCGTTCGGGGCGCTCGACGGCGGCGCGGTGGGCGGCACGACTGGCGGAACGAGCGGCGCTGCAGGCTTTGGTGGGGTCATCATTGGATGTACGACTGGCGGGGGCGCGGCGTATGCCGCCATCGACGTAGGCGGCTGAAAGGGCGGCGGCGGCGCGCCTACGTTTGGCGGCGCGCGGTGAGGAGCGGAGGCCACCATCGCCGACGGCGCGGGGTAGGCGGGCGAGGGCGTGGCAAGTGGGGGACGCGCCTCATCTTGCAGGTCACTCGTCCTTGCCCATCTCGAAGCTGCGTATAGCGAGAGGGAAGGAGGCGGGAACCGGTCGAGCTCAAGCTGGTGCTCCGGCTCCTGCCTCTGGAGCTGCTGCTGCTGTGTCGCCTCGGCCGCGCTCTGTGCCATGGCCCACGCCAGCTGCTCCTCCTCCGATGCTGAGGCCGAGGGCGGTGGCGGCGCCCTTGCGTTTACAGGCGAGGGCGAGCGCGGCGGCGCGCCCTGTTGCGACTGTGCCATGGCCCACGCCAGCTGCTCCTCCTCTGACGGCACTTGAGAACCATCGGCGTCAACTGCCCGGGACGGCGTGGCCTCTGCTGCGGCTGTGCGCAGGGCACGAGTCATGGCCTCATCGGCCGGGAGCCTCGCAGGCGCATCAGGCGCCACGCCACGGAATGAGACGCGTTTCACGGCCTGCTTTGGACGGCTGGCCTCGTGGCCGAGCAAGTCCTGAGTGAGCTGGCTGCTCGAGCATCCAAGGGAGCGCGACCACGTGCCGATGCGGGGGCTCCCATCTGGCGAGGTCGAGGGCGGCGCCTCCCCCTCCGCCCCCGGCGCGAGCGGCGGCGGCGGGCGGCCCGGAGGGGCGCCGAAGCTGGTAAAGGCTGTCGCCGTGGGCAGACCATCGACCTCGGCCTCGATGACCTCGGCCCACAGGGGCGACTTGGGCGATTCGAACTCGTCGTCCTCGGCCGCAGCCTCTGCGGCCGCAGCCTCGGCCGCGGCAGCCTTGGCGGCGGCGGCCTGTGCGGCAGCGGCCTGAGCGGCGGCCTGCGCGGCGGCCTCGTGAGCACGGCTCTCATCACGGCGCACATCGGCCTCCTCTTGAATGTGGAAGAGCAGCTCCGAGCGCTCGAGAGAGCGCGCGGCGGCAAGACCGGCCACGCGCGTTGAGAGCGCCTCGAGCGCCACCTCGACTTGGTCGTAGAAGGCGGCGCCCTGCGCTACCATGCCGTCGATCTCCTGAAAGGCGCCCACGACGGCGTCGAGTCGCTCGAGGTAGCGCTGGCGCTCGTCGATGGTAGGGTCGTCGACGCGCGCGCGGGTGAAGGCCTCGTTGGACGTGCGGAGCGCGCCGAGAAGTGACGCCTGCTGCGCCTCCTGATCGGACAATCGTTCGGCGTACGGCATGAGCAGGGCGACGTGCGCGGCGATCACTTCCACATTCGAACCGCCGGCGCCGTCACCGCGATAGACAAGCGCATCGGTGATGGCCCGCTCGCCGAGCGCTCCGCCATCCTCGCACGCGGCGCGCGCCTCGCTCAGCGTCGCATCCATCGCCCTCGCCGTCGTCTCCAGCGACTGGAGCAGCGCGCGCACATCCTTGGCGCACGGCTCCTCCGCGAGGCTGACGGGCCTGCGCGGTACCTGCTCCGCGAGCACCTCGTACGGCAGCGCGAGCGGCTCGAGCGCGTCGGCTCGTGCCCCCAGCGCCGCATGGAGCGCGCCGTCGGCATGCCGCGCCGTCGCGAGCTTCTCCCGCAGCGACGAGAGCTCCTCCCGGGCATCCATATTGAGCTGGGCAGACGGGAGTGCATGCCATCGAGACCCATGGACGAGATGAAGCTGCCGATCCGCACCCTCCTCAACCTCTAGGGTGGCGTCGATGTGGTTGGCGAGCGATTCCATATCCTTGGCGCGGTCGGCGAGGTCGTCGATGGCCTCCCGCAGCCACCCGGCGCCGCCGCGCAGCGTCAAGGCATGAAGAGTCTCCGCGAGGGGCTTCGGGATGGCAGCGAGATGCTCATGAGCGGCGGCGTCGAGCGCATCGGGCAGGTCCATCTCGGCGAGATCCGCACTCGCGAGCTGCGCGGCGTCCTCGCGCCGCTCGCCCAGCGCGCGCAGGGCGTGGTCGCGCTGCGCTGTGAACACCGACACGTCCCCTAGCACTGCGAGGGGCACGAGTTTGTAGAACGGGTCACCGCGAGCGCTGCCGGCACTCGCGCTGCTGCCCACCTCGACGCCTTTGGCATATATGGGCGTGGGCGATCCGGGCCTGCTCGCGCCGCGCGAGGTGCCCGCCGTGCCGCCGCCCTCCGACCGGCCGTCGGCCCTCTGCTGCGGCCCGAGCTCTGCCGGATGGAGCTCGGTGAGCTTGGTCGGCTTCACGATGGCCTTGGGCTCGACGGGCGGCAGGGCCTCAATCGAAGGGATGCGCTCATTGTAGACCTGCTCGTTCTCGCGCGCGGCCTTGGCGGTGGCCTTGGCGATTGCCTCGTGCGCTTCCGCCTGTGCGAGGAGCACAGGCGGCGGCCCCTGCCGGTTGGCCGACTTGACCAGTGCGGTGAGTATCGCGGTGGCCCGGGAGAGGCGGCACACTTGCGAACCGTACTCGTGGGCGTTGGCGTGCTCGGCGGCGGCGTGGTACTGGGCCCACCCGCGGAAGAGGGTCGCCTGCCCCTCGAAGGTCGCCACCCACGTCGTGAGCTTCTGGCGCAGCTCAGCATGCTGCAAGCTCGCAGTCGCCTCCTCATAGAACGTACTCACCTGTGCTGCGAGCTTCGCCACCACCGACGGCTTCACCTGGTCGAGCACGGCCTTCAAGTAGAAGCACTGCTGCGCCTGCGCGAGCATCAGGTCCCTCCACGCGCGCACCGCCCGCGGGTGCAGGTCCGTCGTCACCTCCGCACCGCGCTCGTGCTCGTCGCCCAGCGGCAAGAGCGCGGCGAGTGCCTCGAGTGCGCCCGCTGCCGACTGGAAGGAGGCGCAGGCGGCGCGCAGGCCCGAGGTGGTGGCGCGGTTCTCGAGCGAGGCGGCGTAGCTGAGCGCCGCCGCCAGGTTGAAGAGCACGCACGCGATCTCAAAGTTGAGCTCCGGTCGCGACGTCTTCTCGCTTGGCTTGAACGCATCCTTCCAAGTGAACGGCGCCCAGTCCTCCGCGTCCTCCACGACGGTGCCGAAGCGGATGCGCATGGCGCAGAGCAGCCGGTAGTAGCGCAGCAGCAGCTTCACCGACTCGGACGCATCCTCCTCTTTATGCTTCACCGCGCGCACCTTGTTGCGGAGCGCAGAGATCTCATTGTAGACTTCGCGGTGCTCCTCAGCCTGCTCAACCGAGTAGGCCATCTTGACGAAGCGGTACAGGCCATCGGTGATATTGGTGTTCTCGGTTGCCTTGAGCGGCAGGTGCAGCATCGCGCTTGCACGCCGAACACGCGTAAGGCTGCGAGCGCTCCTGGTTGGCGATGGATGGCGAGCACCAACTCGAGCACCCTCGGCCCCGACCTGGACAAACTTGTCGCACGTTTCACGCAAGTAAAATTATCTGGGGGCCCGTGTCTCGCCAGTGTCTCGCCGCGGCTCGCCTATTGACTTGTCTTGTCTTGCAATCGGCCTCGCCCCCACGTCGGTGAATGCAACGAGCTGCGTCGACCCTCGTCGGGCGCGCGGCCGCGTGTCATAGGCCGCTGGCTGCTGCGCTGGCCATGCGGCCACTCTCGTCCTCCTCGTCCTCCTCCTCCTCCCCCTCCTCCTCGACCGATGGGCGCACCCTCCTCGAGCGAGCGACGGACGCGGTGGGCATGTCGAGCAAGCGCACGAAGGTGGCGTCAGAAAAGATGAACTCTCAGCTGGCCAGCGGAGCGGGCTGGCGCGCCGCGCTCGAGGTCGGGCTTGTCGAGCAGCAGCGCCTCAAGCGGCAGGAAATGGTGTCCGAGCAGATCGAGCAGCTCGCGGAGATGCAGACGTACGGCTTCGACGACCTTTCGAACCTCTTGAAGAGGTCGCTCCACGAGCTGGAGAACGGCATCACGCAGGTTCAGAAGGCGCGCCTCTTCGCGGACAAGATGAGCGGCGGCTCGATGCAGGACACCATCGACACGCAGAAGGCGACGGCGCAGCGCAAGCTCAGCATCCTCAACGAGCTCACGGTGCACGAGAAGCGGCAGCCGAAGCTGCTCGACCTCAAGGCACGGCGCGCGATTGCGACCAAGCTGGGCATCGACGTGAAGGCCGTTCACGAGATCCTTTTCGAGTACCAGCTGCAGCGCGCCCAGTGGTCCTTCGTGCGGCGCGAGCGGCTGCGCGGCCGGCCGGTGCCGAAGCGGAGCGCCGACCTCGAGTGGATGATGAAGATACGGCCCACGCGCGAGTTCATCCACGTGATGAAGGCGTACGAAGCGTACCGGCAAGGGCTCACAGACGAGCGCAACGCCAAGACTACCAAGCGGTAGCGCCGTGCACGTGAGGCCGTGTGTGCCTCCGCAACAACGACGGGCCCTCCGACTGCGACTCTCTCGCGACCGTCGCGCAAGGGCCAAGGCCGCCGCAAGCTCGTGCATCCGGTCACGCCGGGTGTGCCCCGGGAAGTGCGTCGCCCGGTGATCCTTAAATTCGCTTTTACGTTGGTCTGACACAGCGTCGTATGCTTACATCCCCACGTGTACAAACTTCACAATGCGGGCACGGCGAGTCAGCATCATGCAAACGGTCTCTGGAGCACTGTCGCCCTGAGAGAGTTCAGTCCAAGCTAAAACCGTGCCAAAGCCCTGCTGCTCGCCATCGTGAGCGACGCGGTGGCGTCTCGAGCAAGTTGCAGAAGGCTTGGTGATCCTGGGCCTGCGCACGGCAAACGAAACGCGACTTGTCAGGACCGAGCCTCCGCAGCGGGGCACTGCAGTCGGGGGGGACCGTTCGACGATCGCGTCGTCGATGGGGGGGGTGAGGGATGAAGGGGGGGGGCGCACCCGTCGTGGCCGTTGAAAAGAGTGCTCGGCGCAACCGATCTACTTCAGCTTCTTCTTGAGCCGGAGCTGGTTCGTGTGGCCACAGACCTTCTTGCGGCAGTTCGTGGCACGCGGCGGCAGGCGAGCGTAGCAGATGCGGCACACCTTCTTGTCGCAGTTGTACTTCTTCGCGAGCTGGATGAGCGAGGGCTCAATCACACCACCGACCATGCGCGGCAGCATGTGGACCGTCGCGCCCGCAGTCACACGGGCATCCGCGAGCGGCGCCTCGAGATCAAGCTGCTTGCCCTCGAAGACCAGGCGGACCGCATCGCACGGCACGCCAGCCTTCAGGCAGAGCGCCGCGCACACATCGGCACCGGTCGCGCACGCCGAGACGTCGACCGCGAGTGTCGCGCCGTCAAAGCCCCTCGCCAGAAGCTGCATCGAGGTTCAGTCGTAGACGGCGATCAGGACGACCACGGGGCCTGAGTTCGTGAACCCTTCCTCTTCCATTTCCTATTCACACACAGAGAAACATCCAACCGAAACGTGCGATTCGGAAACGACGCGAGCTCTTGCCTTCGTCCCTGCAAATGGCCTGCAAATTCATTGTAAGACCTGCATGCATTTGTTTGCTGCCGGACAGGCCAATTGATCTCGGAAAAGCTCCGCCCCCGGCACAACCCAGGGCCTCACCTGATATCCTCTGTGGGACATGCACACGCGCGGCCGCTGCACGCGCTTGGGCTTCCAGGCGCACAGCGAGCTCGCCGGCCCCAATTGTACGCGCGTCGTCGCACAAAGCTCTGGCCCGTCGGTGCCAGTCAGCTCCGCCGCCGACATCATCGTGGCGGGTTGCGCCAAGAATCTCGCGCACCACAAGGCACCCTTTGTGTGGCTGCTCGGACGCACGTTGCAATTCGCCACGACCTTGATTGTCTACGAAGACGGCAGCACCGATGCCACCCGCGCAAGCCTCCTCCAATTCGCCGCCACGTCCCGCCAGCCCGCCAACACACCAACGACCATCCGCTTCATATTTGCGGACGCCATCGGCGCCTTCTTTGACGGCGACGACAAGCGCGAGCGCAAGCTGGCGCTGTGCCGGCACACGCTGCTGCACGAGGCGCTCGAGCAGTCGCGCGCTTCCGGCTCGCTCGGCATCGGAAGTGCCTTCTTGGTCGCGCTCGACCTCGATTGCACCCCGCCACAGCTCGAGAGCATCCGCGCCGCGGTGGCGAGGATGCTGCCGCCGTGGCTCATGACCAACGTGGCAGACGGCTCATCAGACGGCTCACGGTCGCAGCACGGCCAGCAGCATGATGGTCGTCGAGGCTCCTCCTCCTCAGCGTCGGCCGAGTTCCGAGTTGCTGACGCGACCGCCGCCACCGCTGATGACGACGACGATGTGCTGGTGGAGGCGGCCCTACCTGCCTCGGTAGCGGCGCCGCCGTATGCGTGGGACGCATGGGACGTGCTCAGCGCAGGGCCGGCCGTAGGAGCCGATTACTACGACCACAGTGCCCTGCGTGCGCCCGTGCTGAGCCCACACTTTGCGTTCGATTGCTGGTACGACCTGCGCAACGTGGTCAGGTACGGCAATTGCGTCGAGCATCAACTGACGCTGGCGGTGGGCGCGCCGATCGTGCCAGTCGAGAGCGCGTTCAACGGACTGGCCGTGTACCGGCTCGCCGCGATCGCGCGCTCTGGCTGCGGCTACGTTCCGTACTACCGCATCACGCCCCACAGCCACATCCAGCCGGTGGTGGTGCGAGGCGCATGTGAGCATGTAGCCTTCCATCTGTGCCTGCGCCGCGCGCGGCTGCGGCTGGGCATCGATTCATCGCTTCCTACAGGCTGTTGGGCCGGCTGGCGCTCGAAGCGTGTCGTGCCCCTCATGCGTGTGCACGTCGGCGCCAATGGCACGCTCGAGCGCACCTTCAATCCGAATTCGCCCAAGTCGACAACGCGTCTGCTCAACATGTCTTCACGTATGCGCACGCTGCACGCCAATTTGCTCAAGCGCGCCGTGACGGAAACGATCCAAGCGAAAGAGCGCGCCACGAGCGCGGCCAGGCTGTGGGGTCGGAGCCCGGATGCTGACATGTGAGGGCGAGAGTCTGGGCCAGGGTAGATTGACACAAGAATGGACACAAAAGAAATATTCGTTTTTTTGCCGCATTAGTGTCTGTGTGATCGCCTCTCACGCACGCCTTTTCGGGGCTTGTGGGTGTGTGTGTGGCCGAGAGGGCCCTGGGATGAATCGAACGAACGAAACGAAGACTAGTATTGTAACGACAACTCCAACTGCCGCTATCACGCCTAGAACTTGTTTGTGCGCCCGCCACAAGAAAAGATCTTCGCACAACATGGAAGGCCCTGGTGCCCGCTCCTGTAGCATCGACAGCGGGGACTTTGTGCTTCGACCCGGAGCGAACAATGCAGAACAGAGCTTCCGAGCAGACCATACCCTGGATGCCCTCATCCCTCCGGAGGAGGCGCCCATGAGGGAACTCTCCCTGGATGCGAGCATTTTCCGAACGTCCTACTTCCTGCACGTGCTCACCGATGCGACGTCATCGATCTCCTTCCTCGTGTTCGTCACGTACAACGTCGGGTATGGCACCTTGCCGCACGGCATGTCACCGGAGCAAACCCCGATGTGCCCCGGATCACTCATCTGGTTGTTGACTTGCTTCATCATCCCCATCATCCTTGCGGTTCGCGTCGCCGTGCGCACCATGCTGCACTTTAGATGGATCGGCAGCGTCGACGAGATCGAGCGCGCCTCGTTCGTCGGCTCCGACGTGATGATGTACGGCTACGTGCTCTCGGCGGTGCTCACCGGATGGGTCCCCGTTTTCTTCCCCCCAGAGGACTCGTGCAGCGCCGACGACTTTTTCCAGTGGTATCAGCACATCTTCGCGGTGCTCGCGCCTTTATTTTCGTTGATCGAGGGCGCGCAGCTGATGGGTCTGCGCAAATCGATGAATTCAATCCTTGTGGTCAGCGTGATCGGGCAGCTGCACTTCCTCCTCTTCAACGTGATGTTCGCGAACTCACTCGCGCGCCAGCTGCCCCCCGAGCGGCAGGCAACGCAGAGCCGGCTGCTCGCCATCTACCAGCTCTTCCAACATTTCGGCTTCTGCGCGGGGATTTGCTTTGGGCACATTCACTCGCGGCTGATGCGCCAGCTACTTGAGGAGCGCCAGATAGCTGCCGAGCGCAACTGCCGCCTCGAACAAATCCAGTGCGAGAAGCAACGCATTGAGCTAGATCGGCAGCTCTTGTGCCATCGATTTGAGCGCGCGCTGGCCGCTCAAACCGCCGGCGAGGGACGCAAGTCGCCGAGCGACTCCATGCTGTCGCTGTCTGAGGCCCCGGGAAGTACATATTCCGACCCGTCAGCGCCGACCAGAGAAAACACGAGGGGGGGGGGCATTGCACCGCCGGGAGAGACGGCAGCGCCGGCGCTCGCAGAAAGCTCCGGCGCGGCGCAGGTGACGGCGGTGGAGGTCGCACATGCGCCCGCCACGTTCGCCCGCTTGTCTACGGCCGTAGCGCCGCCCGTGGAGGAGGAGGAGGAGTTGGACGACCCAGGCGAGTTGATCGTAGGCGAGCTGGCCGTTCTGCCCCTGGGCGTGCGGCTGCCGACTGCAGGGCTCTCTGAGAAGCTGTTCAAGGTGTTCACTGGGCCGGGCTCCTCTGCCGGCTGGACAGACCTGAGCTGTGCGATCCGCGGAGCACATGAGCATATGGAGGAGGAGAACGAGGAGATCGACGAGATCGACGAGATCGACGAGATCCACCAGCTGGCTAGCAAGGCCACGACGGCTGATGATGGCGGTCGGCTGAGTCTGTCGCCCACCTCCAACGCACGCCTGAGTCTGTCGCCCACCCCCATCGGCGAGGACGGCGGCGAGGCGGTGGGCCATCGTTCGTACATCGACGGCGAGTTGGCGGGCATGGGGGAGGGGAAGGAGTGGGACGGCCGCTTCCCACAGGTGTCATACCACAGCATTGGGGACGAGACCGCGGATTACGGGGTGAGAAGCGACCAGATGGCCTCGAGGCAGGTATTTGCGCCCCTATCCAGGCATGAGGCGGTTCGCGTCGCTGAGCGCTATGCAAAGCCAGCAGCTCTGGCCGAGTACGGTGAGCTGGCTGCAGCGCTGCCGGCTGGGATGGAACGCCGAGTCGAGCTCTCTGATGGAAGGAGATCTGACCTCACTGATGGAAGGAGATCTGACCTCACTGATGGAAGGAGATCTGACCTCACTGATGGAAGGAGATCTGACCTCTCTGATGGAAGGAGATCTGACCTCTCTGATGGGACGGAGCGCCGAGTCGAGCTCGCTGATGGGATGGAACGCCGCCCACAAACGAGCAAGCTCGTGCACGCGAAGCCGCCGCCGCCGCCGATGCTATCGCTCGCGGGCGGTGAGGATGGCTCGGGGATGTCAGCACAAGGGGGGGTGCAGATGACGGCGGCTGCAAAGCGCCGTCTCAAGCGTGAGAATGCCGCCGCGCGTGAGAAGATGGTGATGCAGATGGCGCTCAACTCGGCGCATTCCTCGCTCGCGATGGTAAAACTCGGCGCTGATCTCGCCACCGTCGGTGGAGGGGGGTATATGTGTGGTGGTGGGATGCATATGGGCGGTGGTGGGATGCATATGGGCGGCGGCGGGAGCGGGATGCACATGGGCGGCGGAGTAGGGCACATGGGTCGTGGTGGGATGCATATGGGCGGTGGCGGGAGCGGGATGCACATGGGCGGTGGAGTAGGGCACATGGGTGGTGGTGGGATGCATATGGGCGGTGGTGGGATGCATATGGGCGGCGGCGGGAGCGGGATGCATATGGGCGGAGGAGGAGGGCACATGGGCGGTGGTGGGATGCGCATGAACGGTGGTGGGGGGAACATGGGACCGCCCATGGCAGCAGGACCGCCTGGGAGTGCACCGTATGCTCCGCAGTGCGTCGACCCGATGGTGTCGGTGGTCAGCCCAGCGTATGCCTACGGTGCGGCCCCACCCATGCCTCACTATGGCGCAGCGCCCAATCAGCTGAGGCACCGCATGCCCCCTAACATGCGCATGCCCTCGCAATCCATGTCGCATTCGTGAACAGAAGATGGCAATATCGCACGGCCTGTGTATACAGCCGTACTCGTGTTGTCCGTC
>Ga0210247_100538_pt1 | contig 35286 bp, 21 predicted proteins | sample ChrtobMetP3_16mM_FD_155449 | JGI IMG/M metagenome (GOLD analysis project Ga0210247, IMG submission 155449) | Chrysochromulina tobin associated microbial communities from unialgal haptophyte culture, Seattle, Washington, United States - P3_16mM | ecosystem: Host-associated > Algae > Haptophytes >... | reverse complement strand
ATCCTGACATGTATCCAGTGTGACACCAAGGAAGCGCCCAAGATACATGTATCTTGATGTATCTGATGTGTATCCCAAAATGTATCTTGGACTCGTTTGGGATACGTGTGAAATACATGCAAAATGTCAAGATACATGTATTCTCTTGGAATGTACAGTCTTCCCCCCCCATTAAGAAAACAGGAATTTTAGGCTTGCCGTAGTTTCTTAGCGCCTTTGGCACATCATGGGCTGGTTTCTTAGCGGGCCGGCCGACCAGGTGCCGATCGTTTGGGGCGTTTTCTTACATGTGTTTCTAAGCGTTTTCGTACAGTTGCGTACACCATTACATGTACATCGGAGGGGTTAAAGGGGAGGTGGGGAAGCTACCCTTTAACTACAGTTTCGATTCCTGAGCTGAACTTGTCGCAAACTTACCGGTACCTTTTTACCGGTACTGTGCCAAGCGCGCGCGCGCGCGCTCGCTCGCAATCGCGACAGTCTGCGATGTCTCAATTCCTCGCCAAGGTTGAAGCCATCCGCAAGGCGCTGGGGCTGCGTCCGGCAGAGGAGCTGCCGAGTGTCGGCGCTACTTGCCATCTCCGATGCCATGGTTCTGATGGGGATCAAGGCGAATGAGTTGTGGGCGCTGCCAGAGAGGGTTGAGGCACTTGCGAAGGCGCTGGATCTCCATGGTTTTTGCAAGAGCAGAGCAGCCTCCAGCGCCAAAGCCTGCAGCAACCATGCCCATGCCGGCATCGGCGCCATCAGCAAAGGGACCACAGATGTGGCAGAGCCACAGCGTGCATCAAAGCAGCCCAAGCTCCGATGCGATTGCCGGCGCGACAAAGTTGCAGTTCAACAGGAGGGAGCTCGACCAGGCAGCAGCTGCGCAGAGGGTCGGCGAGGCCATCGCTTACAATGAGCTCGAGAGCAAGTATTCGCAGCCCATCGTCAAGTTCCGAGAATCACACAAGAGCGTAACAAGAGCGTGGCGAGGGTGAGGCATCGAGTGGCCACACATACATGTAAACTTTCTCATCTTCTACGAGATCGACCAGCAGACTGTGAAGACAGTGTTGCACCGGGATGACTATGATAGTGAGTAGTTGTTTGGGCAAGCATCGTACGATGCATAGAGCCGGGCCGCGCGAGGCGCACACGGTAGAGCGCTCGCGGACCCCGGACCCGTGGGCGGCCCGGGCCCCGCGGACATGGACGCGGACATGTCGGAGAGGGTGACCTCTAGCCATGGGCTGTTTTCTTAGAGCCCCAGGGCACTTTTGCTTGCCGTAGTTTCTTAATGCGACACTTTCTTAATGGGGGGGGAAGACTGTAACAGAGCATGTAAGATACATTTGAGATACATCAGGATACATTCGGGATACATGTATCCTTCAGAATACATGCAGGATACATGCAGGATACATGCAGGATACATCAGGATACGTATTGTATAGGAACCCCCCCCCAATTTGTATAGGAAACCCCCCCGCACCCCATGTGGGGACACGGAGTGTCTCTAAGGAGAAGCTAGTGTCCTCGCGCCGCGTCGGACCACTCTCAAGTAATCAAGTTTCCTCTGAAGATGGAACCACTCTGGGTACCCCTCTGAAGTCTTCTGACTTCTGATTGGGGCGGGCGACCGTTACGGCGCGCCAAAACACGAAAGCTCGAAGGCAGGTCGACAGGTGGATAGGTTGAAAGGTTTCTTCGATGGGTGACAAGTCCTCCTTCTAGTTAAAGTCAAGTCTATACATAAGCAACAGACAACCATACGGAAGCCTATCGAATGTGCTCCGGAAGCCATGGACTTGACTTGTCTTGACTTCTGGCTTCCAAGTTTCATCTGTTTCAAGTTTCACGATCGACGCTGTAACCATGCAGCGCTCCCCTACGCACACCAAGCTGCACGGGCACATGCCCGACAAGAGCGTGTGGAACCACGAGGGTCGCGCCGATCGCGAGCACTCACGGATGGCAATCGGCAAGGACCTCATCCTGCGGCATGAGATGGTGGCCTTGCAGCAAGGCGACTTGATATCCAAGAATTCCTTCTATGCAAACGGTGCACAGGACCTCGGGCAGGAGTACATCGCCAAGCATTGCCACCTGAACTACGACCTGGTTCCCTTCAAGGATCAGCTCGTGCCCCACTCCGAGAACCGCACTCTGAAGGGCCGCGTCTCGCTCGCTCAGGCTGACCACTATTCGCCCCCGGGCCGGCGGCACTCGGCGATCGAGTTTAATGACCCTGGCGACGTGCCGGTGGCCTCTTCTCCGCAGCGTGTGCCGATGGAGGGCCAGTGGCGACTCACATCATCACTGAGTTCCCCGGACCTGGGTGCCTCGTCGCCCTATCAGCATTATGCGGGCGTCTCGCGCAGGGTATTAGTACCCTCGCAGTCTGAAGCCTCACGAGAGCGCTTCAGCCAAACAAAAGAGCAGCATCAGCAATTCCAGGCCGACAATAAGCAGCTGTGGAACGTGCGAGACGCGTACCAGCAGAAAGAACGGCACTTCGATCGCCTATCGGAGGACGCGTCTCTCGCCGAATTCCCACCTCGATGGGGGTTCACCAAAACGATGGTCTTTCAAGAGATCCCCATCCGGCGCCGGGCCAATCTCGAATCGGCGAGCCGTGCCACGCTCACCGGCCCCGGCTGCAGCTTCCTGCACAATCACGGATGAGAGGGCACGCGGCGGCGCGCAAGTGTGTGCACGTGTGCACCAGCGCACGCGCAACGCAAACCATTCGATTCCTGGTCCCCGACGCTCGCGCCTGCTGCGGGCGTGACCGGACTGTATCTCAGGCCGAGGGTTTTTGTACGGAGTTTGCAGCAGCACAGGCAGCACACAACTCGGATACAAACCGATGCGAAAAATATACAACCGATGATGCATCGCTTCGCATGCAGCAGGAGGTGCGTCTCACGTGGGTCGGCGTCTGTATCTAGAATCTACACGTCCGGTCTGGCTTCAATACCGTCCAGTCTGAATGCACGAATCCGGATTCAGACCGGACGTGGTTCAGACGCACCTGCTACTGCCGCGGGCAAGGACGCCTTTGCTTCGCGCAGCCCATTCTCCCATAACGGCAGCGGCGCTGGAGCACCCGCGAGCGTGCCCAAGGGCTTAGGTGATCGCTTAGGTGATTGCTTAGGTGAGTGCTTGCGATTCATCTCCGCCTCCTTGGCCGCCGCCGCCTGGGCCTGCACGGAGTGGGGGTGAGATTGTGTGGGCTTGAGGTGAGGATTGGATTGCGGCAAGCCAGGGGGGCAGATCGGTGGTACCTGTTCGTGCGCTTTGTAGTGCTCTAAGCGCTCCCTGTTCGCCTCTTCATGTGCCTCCTTGGCCGCCTGCTTGGCAGTCTCCGCCGCAGCCTCCGCCTCCGCCTCCGCCTCCGCCTCCGCCTCCGCCGCAGCCTGTGCCGTCGCCATCGCCACTTCCTCTGCCACCCTCGCCTTCGCCTTCGCCTCCGCCTTCACCGCCGCCTTTTCCCTCGCCTCTGCTTCTGCGACCACCGTCTGGACTCGAGAGTGCAAGGGTGGCCAGCTCCTACTCTGCAGGCGGTGGACGTTCTCCTGCTCTTGCGCCTGTGCGACGCGCGACACCGCGAGAAAGAGGTTCTGGCCCAGTTCGAGCGTCGGGTCCGCACGCGTCGCATGCTCGTCGAGCACGCTTTCCATGGTCCGGACCAGACGCTCGTGCGAGTGGTTCAAGGTGAGCCTAGCCTCCTCGATGCTCTCGCTGTCCCTCACAGCAGCGTCTGATGTGGTACGTAGCTCCGCGACCGCCTTCAAGGTCTTGCGCAAGATGTGCATCACCTGTGTACGCTTGGCGTCGTGTGGCCAATGGTACCGGTCAAGAAGCGCCCCAACCTCGTCGGCGGGCAGCCTGAAGCCTTGCTTGGTGATATGATCGAGCGCGCCATTCGGAAGGATCCGCTGCTCGACGAAGCGCTTGAGGCCAGCGATGAGCGGCGCCGCGGTATGACTAGCCATCGAGCACGCGCGGCTGAGGGTATCGGTGATCTCTTGCACCTTGGCGAACGAGATCTCTGGCGCCATCGAGGTGTGCACTCGCGAGAGCACGAAGAGTTTCCCGCAGCACTCCTGAAAGGCGTCGGCACTCTCTTTGGACATGTTCGCGTCGAGATAAGGGCGCAGCTTGGCCAGCCCGGCTGCCCTTGAGTCCGCCTTGAAGACGGCATCGATGGTCTCATCGTAGACCACGCTGAAGGCATCGCGGGCCCGCGAGGTCGCGCCTGCATCCAAGGCCACATCCAAGCCCGCCGTCGAGCTCCCGCCACCACCGTGACTAGCATCGCTTCCAGCACCACCGCCATTGCTGCCACGTCGACCGCTGGGATTAGAGGAGGGTGGGCTGGGCGGGCTCGAGATGGGCGGCGACTCAGACGGTGGGCGTGGAGGGTGACCAGGCACGGCCCGGTGCGAGTCCTCCTGAGGCTGCTGTTTGATGAAGTGGTGTTCCGGCATGTTGCAAAACCTCGTTGTCCACCCAGAGCGCCTTCGGCTGGTCTCTTAGTCCTACACTCCCGGACCGCCTACGGCCGTCCTAGGCTCACCCCTGTGATGACGATGCGGCGTTTCTGCGACAAGAAACGCGACTTTTCTTGGAAATACTCATCACAAAATGCCCGAAATAGGTATTTTGAGAAAAAAAAGAAATGCGTGACGGGTTCTCGCCGACTCCGTCACGGCATCACAAGGCCGTGATTCCGTTCCGCGTTTAGGGCCCTCGACTGAGTGCCGCCAAGAGTGCCGCACGATGATGACGTGCAAATGACGTGCCAGGCAAACCCATAGGGCGCTCACAGTTCCTGCAGCTAGACCACTGTTCCAAATCCCCGTGTGTTTCGTCTCTCAGTCCACAACGAAACCCCAAAGTGAGAATATCCTAATCGGGAAAGCGAGAGCAATGCCATCGCCGCCCTTGCTGGTCGCTGTCCTGCTCCTCGGCTTTCCACCTTTCAGCGGAGATGCAGCCCTCTCGGCACAAAAGACGGGCGCCCCCGAGGCCGTCCAGCGTAAAGAAGGATCGATGCGGGCAGCAGCGGTGAAACCAACAGCGCCACAGGCGGCGGCGCCTGCGGAACCCGCGACCTCACATGCACAGGTGCTGGTAATCGTCTCTGACCACGGAGGTGGCACGACTGAGTTTGGGCTGGCACTCGAAAAGCACCCCTGCGTGTTCGACCTCGGGGAGCCGTTTGCAGCTGGTGCCACGGGAATTGTGTGGTCAAAGAACGATGTCCCCGAGTGCTATCCGTCGACAATTACCAAAGCGATCTTCGACGCGGACTCTGGCACCCTCGTGCAGAAGAGCAACCCGATTCTGACGGATAGGATCCTGTCGCTTGGCCCCCACCTCGACAAGAACGGCATTCAAAAACTGGGACACAAGAGGGCTCCCTACGCACCCGTAGGTCTCACTGGTGATTCTCCCTCGCTGTACAACGGTCTGGAGTACAACTTCGCCGAGTACTTTGTCCGCATCCGCGATCTCGTCTGCAAGGGCGTGCCCGCAAACGTCTGCCCCCCCGCGGACTGCACGATCACACTCAAGTTGTTCCCGCAGTTCGTCAACGCCAATACGGCCGGGCAGTACACGAAGAACCTGCCGCCGCCGTCGCACTGCACGGATGTGCGTAACGAGAAGGCAATGACGGCCTGGACGGATGCGCTCAAGTCGATGGCGCAGCATCCCAGGGTCGCGGCAATCACACTCACGCGGAACGAAGTCGACCGGCAGTTCTCCGTGTTCCACCGTTTTGCCGCTACGGGCTTAGACTTTGACTGCAGTCTGCCGCGGGCGCCCAGCACGCTCGCCACCATGTCGAAAGACTACACCGACCTCCAGATCGCCGTGGAGGACTGCTGGAAGGGTGCTGAGGGTGCCGACAAGTGCATCGGCGACGCTCTCGCCCTGGTCGGCCTGACGGCCGAGCCGATGGCTGGCGCCGGGACGCAGGTGATCATGGGAGGGTCGAATCTCAAGTCAGGGGCCGAGGAGGCCCACTTTGCGGCCAGCAAAAGTTGCTCGACCGACCCTAGCGCCACCTTCAGGCGGCAGCCGAATGACGACGTCATCGTGGTCCCGTCTCATGGGTCAAGTCAACAAGACGACGTCATGCGCCGCGTGGCTGAGCTGCTTGTCATGTTCTGAGTCGGAGTGAGAGAGATGCAGAGAGAGAGAGAGAGAGCCTCCCACGGGCCCACCGTCCCATCCACCGCCACACCAAACATGGCGGCGCGGGAAGAGAGGTCCAGGGGAGATTCCCCAGGACGTGTATGTCGTTAGCATGCAGCTAATCGCCCAGCGAGGTCGAGACGGACGGACAAGAAACAGCCGCATGCGAGAACCGGTAAAAGTGTATCCTAATCCAATTTGCCGAATGCGAATCCGTCCGCCGGACCGCCGCCGTGTTTCATCGCATTTTGCGCGTGCTCGTGACAGAGTGTGCCGCGGTAAGACCATCTTCTTAATCGTCTGGGGTTCAACGCGAAGCATCACACCTTTTAGCTTTTAGCTATTTCAGATCACCGGTCCAACTAGAACTCGACTACACGGAACGGTTTCTCCGCGGGCGAGTACCCCCCATTCAATTCCCAAACAGGCATTGTAAATTTTTGTTTATATTGCCATATTCTTTGGCGGTTGTCACCCAATGGTTATTGTCACATGTCAAGGGGATATAAGGCGTCCATCATGCCTCCATCGATGACAGGAATCCGAGCCCCTGATCCAGCTGCCCTATCACATGCCCGAGCTTCTCGTCGAGCTTCTGGAGCTTCTCCTGCAAGAGCTCGACGCGCCTCGAGAGAAGGGCATGCTTGTCGAGAGCGGCGACTTTGTCAGTGCTACTGCTCGTGGTCACGGGCGAGGTCGCAGCGGCTGCTTGAGCGGGCGGGGTCCCAGCAGCTGCTTGTCCGGACGGCGGCGATGACGGGCCTGAGATGATAGCAGCTGCTTGCCCGGGCGGTGGCGGCGGCGGCTGGGAAAAAAGGCGGGTTGGCTCAGAGGTGGCTTTCCCGGGGATAATGCTGCCGCTCCGCTCGGTCATGGGAGACCGCCTGGCTTTGTGCCTCATTTTCTCCTCTAATCGCCTCAGCTCGGCCTCCTGCACCCTAGTAGCCCCCCCGAGCGCTTGCTCTCGCTTGAGCGCCTCGATGCGCGCCTGTGTGGAGTCCTTATTGTAAAGCTGGACGTCATCGATGATCTCAGTCACCTCCGCCTCAGTCAAGAGTTTGGGCGATGTAGGCACAAAGTTGTCGAGGAGCACGGCGACGACGACATTGGAGAGCACAAACTGCATCAGGATGGCGCAGGTGATGAAGTAGAGGGACACCGCGAACGGTCTTGTCTGGTAGAGCCCGAATAGGAGTGGCCGCATGATCTCCTCGCACCACGCTTCACCCGTCATGATCTGGAAGAGGGTAAACATCGCGCGTGAGTAGACGCCGAAGTACTCGATCCCGCGGGTATAGCCGCGCGCCGTGGTCGAATCCACGACGTGCGATACGTTGCTGTAAGGATCCGTCGCTGTTATCTCGCTCGTCCTGTAATAGCCAAAGCGCCCAAACTCGCGGAAGAGCTCGACGCCGAGGATGGCGTAGATGCAGAAGAAGATGAAGACGATCACGAAGGCGTTCAGAACGCCCGGAATGGACGACAGCAGCGCCATGATGATCTTGTTCAGCGACTTAATCCGCTTGAAGAGGCGGAAGACGCGGAACGCTCTTATCAGCTTGAGTTTTTGCAGCTCACCTAGGTCGATGCCCGTCATCAACAGAATGCCCACCGCCACGATGAAAAAGTCGAAGACGTTCCACCCACTCTTCCAAAACAATCGGCCAAAGCCGTAGCCGTACATGTTCCACAGCAGCTCGGCCAGGAAGAGAATGTTGAACACGATGTCAGCGGTCTCCCAAAGGGATGTATACTTCGGTCGTTTGAGGTCTTGGTCGTACTCCTTCTCCAAGATGTTGACGATGAAGTTGGCGATGATAATGCCGGCAACGCTCCACACAACCAAGGGATTCGTGTAGTAGCGGCGCACCTCCCGTTGATAAGGTAGCGGTTTGTTTTGGCCCAGGATCGAGTGATTCACAAAGGGTTCGGACGGCTTTTTTATCTCGAGCGTCGCCATCAGCGTGGCGAAGCCATACACGTCCATCTCTCCGCAGTTTCCCTCATCATCTACGATGGCCTCCTTCGAGTCTGGGTGATTGATGAGCGGGCCGCACTGAGCGATCAAGCGCCTAGCCTGCTTCACCGACACGCCCAGATCTAGTTCCTTGAGGCAGGTCACCAATTCCTTTGCATCAACGGAGCCGCCCTCATCTTTGTCGACCTTCAAGAAGGTCTTCCAGATCGTCGGGTTAATCTCCTTCGGTCGCTCTCTCCTTCCTTTCTTTCCATGCTTTAACCTCGCAAGGATTAACCTCGCAAGGATGAGGCCGCACCTCTGCATCCTAAATGGCCAAACGTGGAATCGCGCCGACGCGCCGCGCCGCGCCGTTACGACAGACTCGAACCTCACACACTGTGCGACATCAGAAAGCAGGCCTTTTAGTTAACCCCACAGAGCGGGGGGGCCTGCCGCGAGAGGCGGCCTTGGGAGGCGTTCAAGGGGGCCCTTTCAGGAAGTGGTTATTGAATCCCTCCCAATAACCACTTCCTGAAAGTGGCCAAAATGGTGACATTCACGCCGCCCGCCATTCGTCCGGACAACACCGCCCGTTAATGCTGGCGGGAGCTGGCTATGTGCCTGCAGCGCAACGCGCCAACTCATCGGCGATGCTGGCTGAGCTGAGAACCAGATTCGGCGAGGAGAGTCCCTCACCAGATCCGGAGAAGCTCCCTCTGCAGGCCCCGCTCGACTCACAGAGGTCTTCCAGAGAGAGTCAACGATTGAGAGACGAGACACCAAAGAGTAATAGAGACTCTATGGCTTCACGTGCCGCTGCCCGGCGGATTTTGCGCTCCTCAGCTCGTGATTCAAACCGTGCGTTTGAAATGGAGCTCGCAATGTGCTTGAGCAGAGGAGCGCCGTCCGTGTCAGCGTTTGTGGCGCCGCAGAGCAATGGCGGCAGCAGCAACAGCAACAGCAGCAGCAGCAGCAGTAGAGGCACGAAGAAAGGGCCAGAAACTGCGGCGCCTCATTCGCAGGTGGCAGTGCGAGCCGCGGAGACATCAGCGCTAGCGCCGGAGCCGGTGATTCCTCAAGCGCTTCCCGTGGGATGGAGAGCGCTGCGAGACAAGAGTGGCCACGCGTTCTATGTGAGGCCCGACGGCGGCACGCAGTGGGAGTTTCCGGGTGAGGCGCAGCTCGCCGAGCAGGCTGTGTGGTACGAGGCGGAGCTGAAGCGTCGAGATGAGGAGGCACAGGCCGAGGTCGCTCGCTTTGAGGCGATGCTCGAGAAGCAGGAGCTGGCTGAGAAGCACCGGCAAGAGGAGCAGAGGAAAGCCGTCAAAGCTCTTGAGGACGAGCGCGAGGCGGCACGCCTGGCGATCAAGGCCGAGCAGGCGGCGGCCGCCGCAATAGAGGAGGCCGAGAGGCTCTCTCGGGCGGCCGCCTTCGCTCAAGCCGAAACGCAGGTCGCCGAGGCGCGGCGGGCGAGGATGCAGATGCAGCTTGCGGAGCGCGACAAAGCTCGCGAGGCCGAGGCGGTTCGGCTGCAAGCTGAGCGGCAGGCCGAGGCACAAAACGAGGCGCTGCAGCAGCGTAGGGCGCGCGAATGGCGGCTGCAGGGTCGGCAGGGCGTTGCGGGGCTCCTCGATGCGCTTCGGCATGCGTATGGATCCAACGAAGCTGCGGCAGCCGAGGAGGTGGTCAGCGCGGCGCTGCAGTTCGCGCACGCGCACCAGATCAAGCACGCCAAGGACCTGATCAAATGGAACCTGATCGATGCGCTCTTGCTTGTCCTGCCCGGCTTGACAGTCGAGGAGCACGGCAGCCGTTGGAAAGAGGCCGTGCGACAGGCAGCCGATCAAGTGAGCGCAGCGCCACGCCCGAACAGGCTATATTAGAGGAGCTTGACAGCACTGCGACTTCGCCCTTCGCGGTCCCCTGCGGCTGTGTGGGCAAGGCGGCCCGAGCACCGAGCATGGGCTAACACATTATCGAGTGTGCCCAGCACGCACCAGTGATCAGAGGAAAACCTCAGCAAACTTATGTCCTTAGGTAGGTTCGCAACTGTGTGTCAACTGTGTGTGCCAAAGCGTTGGAAGCCATTCCAACGCCTTCCCGGTGGCCGGTGAACCAAACCAGTGCTGCCGAACAACGGTCCCGTCTCCGGTCCGCCCCGCGCCAGTCCTCGTACCGTACGTTACACCAGTGATGCAATGCAGCAGCTCCTTTTCTATATACTACCACATGCTAGCGGGGAATTTTTACGCACAGATACACAAAATTTGAGGCGGCCCGGTTCACGGTGACGGTCACTCAATGTGGAAGCCGTCGTGGCGGTGCTCGACCGCCCTTAACAACTTCTCTTTCAGCTGCATGCGGCTGCTGTACGCGGGCAAGTGGACCTCATGCGTGCAAGTATGTACATTTGGCAGGTCATTGTCACCCGCTTGGTCGTAGAGCCGGAGGAGGATCGGGTCCTTCAGGCCGCCGCACGGCAGCGCGGTTAGGGCCGTCGCCCACTCCAGAATGTGAAGGCGCACCTCACTGCTCAAAGCTGTCTCGGGCTGCTCGTCTTCGATGATCTCGCGCAGGAATCGTGGCACCTCTGATCCGACGGTCTCAAAGCCCGCGGCTTCCGCTGCCGAGGCTGCCTGGTCTGGCCATTCAAAACAGCCGCTCAGATCGGCGGCACTGAGCTCAGTGTTGCCACGAAGCATCCGCACCAGCTCGTCCGAGCTGAAAATGCCCAGATGGATTCGGAGATCAGTGTCGCCATGCTCCGTGAATCCTGCCCGTAGCGCCTGAAGGCTTCTCTCGCGCTTCGTGAGTAGCCGCGATCGACAGCCTGCAATAATGGCACCACCAATGGCCTCCTCTGTCGCGGGAAGGTACTCGCCGTCACGGCAAATGGCGTCTTCATCGAACATGTCTAGTGTCAGCTCCTCGATAGGCTTGGACAAAAGCTTGGCCCACTGCTGCGCGAGGGTGGGGTCAAAGTCAGCGAGCGCGCCGAGCGCCGCATGAGGGTTCTGGAAGACTCGGGTCTCGTGTGTATCGGCGATGTACTCAAACACGAATCGGCCGAGTCCTGCGCCGATCGGTTGGTCGTCGAGCAGGCACTTGCACATAATGCGGCCAATCGCCACCATGTGCTCAGGCCTGGCTGACGACGTGGGCAGCAATCCGATGGACACGGCGCCATCTACCCCCTCGAAGAGCGCAGCGTCTGGAAGGAGCATCTCTCGGAAGAAGCACGAGTACATCTCCGCGGTGAGGCCGCCCAGGTCGTGTCCCTCCTCCTCTTTCCTTGTGGAGGCATCGACGAAGCTGACCTCAGTGCTCTGGAACAGCCTCATCTTGGTCGAATCTTGGAAGTACTCGAGCACGCTGGCGCACAATGTTGAGCGCTGGATGACCATTCTCCATGGCTTCGTCTTGGCCGTCTTGGTCGGAATGAACTTGAGAAGAATCTCGACGTACTGCCGAAAGGCCATGAAGCGTGACATGAAGGCGGTCGCGTCAAGGGCTTGCTGCTCGCCCAGAAAGGTGTCAGTCGCACGCAGGGCCGCAGCCGCCACCTCGCGGTCGGCGGCTGCCTGACGAGCCTGCTCGGCGGTGCTGCGCGCCAGCTTCTCCTCTTCAAGCTTCTGTGAGAGCTCCACTGCATGCAAGTCCTGTTTCAGTTCCAAGTCGTCGAGGGTCGATGCGCTTGCCTCCGGAAGCCGAATCTGACCTGGCAATGCCAGGCCGGATGCGCGTGCGTCGGAGCCCGTTACAATCGGTGCCTCTGTTGCTGGCTGCCCCATCACCCTCAGTAAGCGCGCCACAAGAACGGCCTTAAGGCCATCTTCGCTCACACCGTGGGACTTGAGAGCCAGCCGCAAATCAGGCACCTTGAGCCCCTGTACCGCCTCCTCCACCTGGTGTGGCGAAAATCCTGCTGACGTGAGCTCGTTCCAGCTGAAACCCACACGCACACACTCGGGGCAACGAGTCCATGGATGGAATTTGATATTGCGCGCGTCGACTGGCGTGAAGCCCACACGGCGGCACTGCTCGAGGCTGACGCCGGAACCTACCTCGGATAGTGTGAAGCCTGCTTTGTATGCCTGCGCCAATTTTATGCCACCTAATTGGGCTTCAGCAAAGGTCAAACCGTTGCGCCGCAGGTCGGCCAGAGACGGGAAAGCTCCTGGGCCATACTTGTGAACGGCGCGCTGGCCTCTCACATGTTTGCTCAGGATGGCCGTGCCATCCTCCTCGTAGTGCAGCAGTTTATGTGTGAGCATTGTTCTGACCAACTCAATGGCCACGTCAGGGGAACTGCTGTAGGCCACGTTCGTCTCATCAGCGACCTCGGTCCCCTTGGGAAGAAGAGATGAGACCGACCTCTGAATATTCTCTGCGGTCTGTGCTAAGTCCCTCTCAGCCTCCTCCCGTGCGGTCCGCACCTCCTCTTCCTGGCGCTTCAGTGCCGACTGCTGCGCTGCGGCCTCGGCCTTCTTCGCGGCCAATTGCACTAGCACCTCTTGCTCCAATCGTTGTAGCTCCGTCTTCATCTCTGAGCTGGCCTGTAGCCCGGCTTGTTGCTGATCTCTGCGCAGCTTTTGCGCAACAGCTTCTTTTTCGCACAGCATTTGCGCAGAAGCTACTTTTCTGTGCAGCATTTGCGCCTTCTCACCCAAGGCGCGTCCCATGCTCGTTTGGAGGAAGGGCAGAGCCCTCGGATGTGCGAGCCTCCAAGTTTGATGCGGACCACCGCCCTTATCCTTGAGATGGCTTGCATTGAAGCTTCCAAACTTGCAGCCAGGGACTGGACACTGATCTTTCACAATGAATGGCGTGAGCATCGCCGCCATCGCGTCATCTCTATCTTGTTCATGAGGGCGCGGAGCAGCAGGCGCTATCGTCGGCTTCGACGGGTCAGGCAGCGAATCGATTTGAATGCTCTCAGCCGCACGAGAACCAGAGGACACGGCGGCGCGTGCGGGAGCAGGACCCGTATCGTTGGCGGCGGTGGTGGATGTTGCCGAATTGGATGCCGCAGTCGTGTCCGCAGGCTTGGCGAAAGAGGCGTCGGGCGGCATGGGCGGCGGCATGGGCGGCGGCATGGGTGGCGGCATGGGCGGCGGCATGGGCGGCGGCATGGGCGGCGCACGGCCTCCAGCGGTGATGGCTGCGACTAACGGGGTCGGTCCATTACCATCTATCTTAAAATACTGCGAGTGCTTCGCCACGAACGATTGCAAGCCCTTCTTGAATGACGCCAGCTTGCACGTCTTGATAATGTTGACTGCGGGTTCGCTGTTCAAGCTTTGGTAGAACTGTCCAATGGCCGAGCCGTGCTTTCCCTTCTCGAGGATCCAGCCAGATAGGCGGCGTGCGACCTGGTCCTCCGACAAGCTTCCGTGCACGGTGCCTGGCGCTTGAGCGAGGCTCGCCCTCTCACCGCCACTGCCCTGATTGGGGTCGCGCGTGCCTGGCGCTGGAGGCGGCGGTGTCGGAAAGGACCGCACGATATCTCGGAGGGGTACCGTCGCCGCGGCACGCGCGCTGGCGGCGGGAGGCGTTACACCGGCGGCGAAGGTGGAAGCATTTTGGGCGCCGGATGCGGTGGCGGCAGCGGCGGCAGAGGTGGCAATGACCGCCTCAGGGAGCGTGACGAACTCGTCGCCCTGCTTGCAATGGTCAAACTCGCACACGAGCCGCGGGCACGAGAGAAAGTAGTGCTTGGGCCCGCCCGCCGCCGCGATCTCGGAAATGAAGCCTTGCTGAAACAAGCTCTCACATAGTGTGGACAGCAGCATCTTCTTCGAGGGGGCGGCCTGCAGCAGCCCAAAGGTGGCTTCAAATGCGTCACGGGGAGCATCTGAGCTGCACACTGCTCGGCAGCCCGCGCACGAGGCAGATGGCTTTCCCTGAGGGATGTGGACTCTCAAACCACATCGGCATTCGACGGTGCGCGATGGAAAGGCCTTGAGTCGCTCTTCCCTCTCAGCCTTCTCCGCCGCCGTCGGCGTACAAGTCCGCAGGCGCGCCGCCGCAGCCGCCACAGCCCTGTGGGAATCGCCACTCGCATCCGCCGGGTTGCCAACCGTCGCCTTGGCTTTCGTCGACAGTGGAGCAGCCGCGATACGCGCGCTGGCATCTGAGCAGTGCGAGGGCGGCGGCGGCAGCGGCGGCGGACCGCGGCTGACAGCGCCCGCGCCAGCCGCGCCTGGCGGTGGAGGCGGCGGCGGTGGCCCTGCGCCCCCACCTCCGCGCGTCGCCGCCGCCGCCGGCGGCGGTGGCTCGCGGTAGGCGGGAGGTGGCGAGGGCCCGGGAGGAGGCGAAGGCCCCCATGTCTCTCCACCACGCGCCCAGACGCCGCCACCGCCTCCAGCACCTCCACCGCCAGCAACTCCACCACCTCCTCCTCCGCCACCACCACCAGTCCGAGGCGGCGGCGGCGGCGGGCCGCCACCGTCGCCACCACCGCCGCCGCCACCGCCAGCACCGCCAGCACGCGCATCCGCCCCCATCGGAAGCGCTGGTGGGACCCACACGCCTCGCCCCGCCGGCACCCCGTCAACCTTGCCGCCGCTGCTCAGTTCGCGGTTGAGCGCGGGCATGCCGCCGCCGCCGTCGGCGCCGGCGCCCTTGCCTCCGCCCATGGGCGGCGCGTCCCAGTCTTCGGGCCCTCGCTGGGGCGGGCCGCCGTAGCCGCCATTGCCGCCGCTCTTACCGCCCAAAGGAGGGCCGGTCGGACCTGGCGGCGGGCCGCGCCCTCCGCTCATCAGCGGACCATCCTCGCGCGGCGGCGGCGGGCCGCCGATGCGCGGTCGCTCGTTTGTAAATGGAGGACCCAGCTCGAAGCGGCTGCCGCCAAAGCCGCCTGCTGGCGGTCCTGGCGGTGGCCCGCCGCCGAGACCAGGCGCTGGCCCACCACGGCTGCCGCCGCCACTGTACCCTGCAGGCTCGATCTCTCCTGGCTCGAGCTCGCCCGGCTCGAGCTCCGGGCCGCGCCGCTTGCGGTTCGGGGGCGCCTGCGCGGGCGTTCCTTGAGTAGCAGGCGAGCTCATATTTGCCTGGCTCGTTGTTGGTGATGATACCGTATGGGCACATCCGTGCGGCCACTCATTAGGCTTTGCGATCTTGTCAGGTTGCGATAAATCATGGTCTCTCTCGCTCTCTTGCTCTCGCACGCGCACGCGTTCTCGCACCCAAGTCCCCCCAGCGCACCTTGTCAACTCGTAATGGTCCCATAGCGATCGGTCGAGGCGGAGAGACAACGAGGATGGCGCCGTGTCCATCGGATTGCTGCCCACGTCGTCAGCCAGGCCTGACTCTTGCACGCCGTCGTTGTCTCTCCAGTCGTATTCGCGGTGGCGCCGAGCGGCCCACCCGCGATCGCGGTCGTCCGCGGTCCTGTGCATAAAAAAGGTTGTCCTTCGAAGTGCGGCGCCGTTGCGGTCGTTCATTTCTGAACATGTGAACGTTAACACGACAGACGCGACAGCCGTTCGAGGGTTTCTACAACTTACCGGTACACGACAGAACAGCCGAAGCTGGCTGCCGCGATGAGCCAGACGTAAACGGCTTCCCCCCGGCCCGGCAAACAGCCGAGGAACACAACACACAGTGACGGTGAGACCCCTCGTCGTGCACAGTGACAGTCAGAGTCACGCAAGCCCGCCAAGGCCTACCCTTGGGCTTGCGCCTTGTCGCGTTTGCACAAAGTGAATGTGATCTCACAACACCAAACTAATTGTGGTATGTGGAGGGGCGCGGGCCGCCTGCAACGTGAACCGAACGTGAATAGGAAGAGCTGCGTGAGTGCGTGAACGTCACGATCGCCGCAGCGAGATTTTTGTCAGAACCGCAACCGGGTCGTCACCGGAAGGAATGGTACACGACAGTGAGAACGCGAGTACGCGACCCTGAGACGCCGTCGCCGTCTCTCAGTGTAGAGGGGTCGTCTCAGAGTACTACTCATCTTTGAAGAGCTGCCTTGCGGTCGGCTGCGGTGGTGCTCGGTCCGCTGGTGATGGCGGCAACCCATGCGCCAACCCTGCCTTGTCCTTCGCCTCCAACGCAACAATTTGGGGGCTCGGCTGCAACGCTCGCCCTCGCGGCTGCAAGGTGGAGCCGTTGGCCAGCTGCAACGCGTCGGCACCGTCCGAGGGCCGAGAAGAAGATCCCATGGCCGATCCGTCTACATCCGCCTCCCAGTCTTGCAGTGCGTCCAAGAAAGCCTCGTCGAGGCTGGCAGTCCTCGCGCCGGCCTCGAGGCCGCGTGGGTCCTCTGCGCCTTCGTCGTGGCCAGCGCCGAGATCGGCCGGCGGTCTCCAGAGTTCGGGCGCGCGGCTTGGCGGCGGCGGCAGCAGAGCGTGAGGCTCATCCTCCGCCTCCTCATTGTCGCTGCTCGCGGCATGGAGCGTCGCTAGAGTATGAGCCTCTAAGGCCGCCGCGAGCGAGCCGTTGCCCCTACCGGTACTGCCAGCGCTGCCGTCGCTGCCGTCGCCACTGCCACCAGCTTCGGCCGGCTGGCCGGCCTCTGGCGCGCTCCGAGTCTCAAGCATCATGGCAGGGGATGCAGCCTCGGGGCCCGAGAAGAGAGTCATCGCAATCGGAGGCTGGGGTGCCTTACCGGTCCCGGCTCGGGCGCCGTCGCGGGCGCCGTCGCGGGCTACGCCGACGCCGTTTCGATTCCCGCCCTTGACCAAGTGCGCAACACCAAAGGGATCGGCCGCGAGCCGCTGTCGCTCCTCACTGCTGCAGCTCGGCACGTCCCCGCGCGCTGAGAATAGCAATGCCGCAGAGGCTGCAACGGTCGAGCCCGCGGTGGCAGAGGTGGCGACAATGGTGGCGGTAGCGGCGGCGGCAGCGGCTGCGGTGGTGGGCGGGGAGAAGGCGGTGGTGGGCTGCAGCGCATAGGGCGCCTCGGCCGTCGTCGAGGTGAATGGCCTCTGCACGGCCTCCCACAGGCGGTTGAGCTCGTCTTCGACTGCCTGCGGTGCCACGCCGTCCTCGCCGCCGTCCACGGATCGCCGCCCTGTGTCCATGAAGTTCAGCACCTCCGGTGTCATGCTGGCGTCTGCGCACTTGTCGAGGATCGCACGGCACATGAGAAGGTCTCCGCGGCAGCGCCTCAGCCCGGGGTGTAGGCTCGCGCCCACGCTCTCAAGCAAGCCCACCTGGATGGCGATCTGATCAGCGCGACGCTCCGCGAGCAGCTTTTGCGTGATCAGCTGGCGCGCGACAGCCTCCTCGCCGGCTCGAAGGCATGCCGCTGAGTCGCGCGTATACATTTGCAGCGCGTGTCGCACATGCCGCGCCGCCGCATTGAGCCGCGCCAAAGTGAACTCCACTTCCTCCCTCAGCTCGTACTTGGCGTCCTCCGAGGCGGCCATCACGTTGCGCAGCGCGTCAATCGCCGACTTAGTCAGCGTGCAAACGCAGCATATGGCCATTGTCGCGTCAAGAATGTCTAAGGTGACTTTGACACGCCCAAGGTGTCCGATCCAAGGTGCTGGACATGTGCATGTAATTGTTAAGAACCGTGGATGAGGTCCTGGGTGCTTTACGCTGAAGTGTGACTGGACAACGAAACTTTTTCACAGCTCCGTGAGCCTGGTCAGAGAAACGAAAAAAGCCCTGTTTACGTAATTCACACTCGTTTTTTTGAACGTTCGCGTTTTGCAGTGGCGGTTCAGCCGAACACACATGCCCGCAGAGAAGCCGGCGTTCGGCAAGAAGGGTACGCCACTGATTTACGCCGGCACGAAGCTTACCGATGTGCTGACGACCGAGAAGAGCCTTGTCTCGACGACGCGCGTGAGCATTTGGCTCGATCCGAACGCGCCGCCCACTGGCCGTGCGCGGCTGGATGCGCCTAAGATGACGCCCAAATTTCCGGAGACGAAGCACACGGTCAAGCGCGTCGTGCACAACATTGGGCAGTTCCCTGTGGCCGATCGCGTGGGGAAGGAGAGCTACGACCCGGTGCTTGGCAACGGCAATTCGGTGCGTGGCTGCTTGCGTGTGTGGCTGCTTGGCTCCTTGCGGCTGCTGCTGTCGCGCTCATCTGAGTTCGTCTCCATCGCCGCCCCGCGAACGCTGCGATGAGGACGAGCCGGAAGATTCTATGAGCTCAGCCGACCATCTCGGCAGTGGCTGATCGTCGGCCGGCCTGCCATGCCTTGGGCCACCGCACTCGTGGATTGACGGCAACCGTCCACCGCAGCGCAGCCACTGACGGCACCGATTCCGCCATGCGCGCAGGTTGTCGACCACTACCCGTACGCAGCATGCACGGACAAGGAAGGACTGATGAATCCCAACACGTACGCGGCGTCACTCGGGATCAAGAAGTAGATATGTAGAGGAAAAAGAGAAAAAAGAACGCGACGGCCGCGTCCCCGGGGAGCACTAGCCCCCAACGCGGCTCCTCGCATAAAAGAGCCGTGTGTACGTGAATTAGCCCCAGGTATTCGCGACTTTAGACCTACATGTGGAAATAAAGCGCTGTCTTGAGCATTTTTCATATGCACGCTCGAAGACCGGTCGATGGCCGCCGCCTCTCGCTCGCCATTGAGCGAAAACGAGCAGCGCTCGGCTGCTGGCAGCAACCCCTTCGGCAAATGGAAGGTTGCCGTCACCTCGGCCAAGGCCGTCGAGGATCCGGCAGCACGTGCGCTGATCGAAGCTGCCGAGGAGAGGGCGAATGTACGGCACCAAATGACCTTGGCTGCGATGCAAAGTCTCGAGACGACGCGCACACAGCTGAGCACTGTGCAGGAGCAACTCGATAGCCGCGAGCGCCAGCTTAGCGCTGTGCGCGAGCAGCTCGCCAGCTGTGAGCGTGAGGTGGAAGAGCAGAAGGCGGCGTTAGCCGAGCAAAGCCGCGAGCGGCAGCGACTGCTTCGCGAGGCGCAGGCTGAGGTGTCACGCGTTCGGAGCTCCGCGCAGCTCGATCAGCAGCGGCTCGCCGACGAGTTGGCTTCCGCGTTCGAGCTCGCGCGCACGGCGGTCGACGAGGCCGTGGCGACGGCAGAGGCTAAGGCGGAGACACGCCTGCGCGAGGCGCTCGAGGCTGCAAGAGCGGAGGCCGAGGTGCGGCTCGACAAAGAGCGGCGGTGGTACGAGGAATCGCTCAATACGGCGCTCTCCGAGGAGCGCGAGCGCGCGCGTGCGAAGGGCGCGGCGGAGCGGGTGGCGGCCGTTGCGCAGGTGCGTGAGGAGTGTGAACAAGCGGAGGCGTCGGCTGCGGCGGAGCGGGCAGTGGCCGCAGCGGCCCAAGTGGAAGCGGCCAAATTGGAAGCCCAATTGGCAGCCCAATTGGCGGCGGCCCAATTGGAAGAGGCCGTGGCGTCGGCGGTGGACGCGGCAGTGGCGGAGGCGACGGCAGCGGTTGTGAAGGAGATGGAGGCTCAGCATCGGCAGCAGCACGATACGCTGGCCGCCGAGCACAGTCGGAAGATCGACGCGCTGAGCGCCGAGATGAGCGCCGAGTTCGGACGGAAAATCTCGGAAGTGCGCGCCGAGATGAGCGCCGAACATGGCCGGAGGGTCGACGCAATAAGCGCCGAGATGAGCGCCGAGCACAGCAGGCAACTGGACGCGCTAAGGGCCGAGATGAACGCCGAGCACGGCCTGAAGATCGAGACGCTGAAGGCCGAGATGAACGCCGAGCACAAAAGCCATACGGATGCGCTGAGTGTGGCTCATCGGAGTGCTCACGAGGACGCGAAGGCCGAGGCGGCGGCGGCGGCGGCGGCGGCGGACACCGCGTGGCAGGCGAAGTTTGATGCAGCGCAGGCCGAGGCGGCGGCGGCGGCGGCAGCTGCTGATGGCGCGTGGCAGGCGAAGTTTGTTGCTTTGACAGAGGGGGTGGGCGCCGAGCGTGCCTTGCTTGTGGGTGCATACCGAGATGGCGAGGCGATCCGTCAGGCCATCTCATCGGCTCTACAGGTGGAACTGGCCTGCGCAGAGGCGAGCGCGGCGGAGGCGGCCGAGCGTCATGCCGAGCGCATGGAAGCAGCGCGTGTGGAGCGGCGTGAGGCCGAGGCGGAGGCGGAGACGAGGCTGCAGCAAGCGCACGCGCACGCGCTCGCGCTCGCGCAGGAGCAGGCGCAGGCGCAGGAGCAGGCGGCTTTGCAGGCGGCCCTGCAGGCGGCGGACGCGCGGGAGGTCGAGATGCATGCACGGTACCAACGGCTGGGGGGGCGGTACGCGGCCGCGGAGGCAGAGTTGGAAGCATGCAACGCAGCGTTGGCGACTTGCCGGATGGAGCTGAAGGCCAGCGAGGCAGAGCGCGGCAGCTTGCAAGACCATCGGGAGAGCATGCAGCAGCGCGCCGACATGTTGCAGCAGCAGCACGCGAGCGTGCTGCAGGTGCTCGATACAACGCGTTCGGAGCTTCGTGCCGCAGTGGAGGCGTATGACAGCCTACAGGCACGTCATCGCAGCCTCGAGGAGCATCGTCGTACGCTAGACGATCAGCATGCGAGCCTTGCGAACGAGCATGCTACTGTGGCGCAAGAGCACAAGAGGTTGGTGGAGGAGCTAGCCGCCGCTGGCCAAGCGCGCATGGCGGTGACGGAGCGGTGCACGAGCCTCGAGGCCGCCCTGGTGGCCGCCGCGACGCGCCACGACACGCTGCAGACGAGGCACGCGGCGCTTGAGGATGCGCTCGAGACGGCGCTCTTGAATAGGCAGGTGGAGCTCGAGACGGCGCGTATGCGCACCGAGGCGCAAGAGGGGCGTTATGCGGCGCTGCACTTGAGCCAAGCGGCGCTTGAGGATGCGCTCGAGACGGCGCTCCTGAATAGGCAGGTGGAGCTCGAGACGGCGCGTATGAGCCAAGCGGCGGTGCAGGCGCGCGAGGCCGTGCTGAGGGAGGCACAAGAGGTGCTGCAGGCAAGCCACGAGACACTGCAAGCCAACCTCGGTCAGTTGCAGACCAGCCACGGTCAATTGCAGGTGAGCCACAGAAGCCTGATGGAGCGGTTGGAGGCAAGCGGGGCACGGCTTGAGGAGAGTGAGAGGCGGTGCACAGCATACGAGGAACAGCGAGGTGCGCTGCGCACCCGCCTGGACGAGTCGCAAGCAGCAGCGCAGGCTGCACAGGCGCAGGTGGAGGAGACGGCGATGGCGCTCGAGGCGCTTGATAGGGAGCGGGGACTCGATGCCCGATGGCAGGCGCGTCTGTACAGCCGCGCAATGCGCTCAGCAGTGCGCCGCTGGCGCGCGATGGCTGCGATGCCCGAGGCGGCGGCACGAGCGCTCTTGGCGAGGCGGGAGCGCGTGGAGGTCGATGCGGCATGGCAGCGGCTGCAGGAGCTTAGTCGGCACGCTCGATGCCTTCGGAGTGCACTGCACGCAACGCGTGCGTGCTGTCATCGCCGGCTGCGGCATGCACTCACCCAGTGGCGGCATTGCATACGTCAACAGGTCGCGCTCACGACGGCGCTTCATCAGGCCACCAAAGTGCTCGAGCAGCGGCGCACCCCCTTTGGGGTAGCTGATCAGCTGGCCACCGCCATCGCCGCCGCCGCAGTGGGCGCGCTCGCGCCACGCCGGCGGGCCTTTGAGCGCCTGCGTGCAGCCAGGGAGGCACACGTGACCATACTAGGCGCGCGCCGCTGTGCATGCGACTGGTGGCACTGGCGCCTGTGGCAACGGCTGCGGCTTGCCGCGATCGAGCGCAATGCTAGCCTCGGTCGTCGCGACACGGTTGTTGCCCTCGCCACTGCGCTGAGGCTCCGTCACTTGACAGGTGGCGTGCGGCGCTGGCGCGAGGGGTGCACTGCTGCCCTCAGATTCGCAGCGCTGGTGCGCATGCCCGTCCGGCATCAGCTGCGACTTGTTCTGCATGCCTTGTCACGAATGGCATGCACACGGAGGGGCGCTCTACAGTTGGCATCGCATGTGGTCGGTCGGCTGCAACGGCTGCGCACGGCACATGCTCTACGCCGCGCCAGTGCCCATGCGGCCACCAACCGCCACACCATCGACGTCGCCGCTCACGCGAAACATGTGTGGACGCATCGCGCCCTGTGCTACACTTGGCGTTCTCTGATCGCGTACACCTCGAGGCCTCGCGAAGCCAACCTGCGGCGCGTCGCATCGGCGTGTCTGCAGCGCCCTCCAACGGTCGTGCATGCATGGGCCGAATGGCAAGGGCACGCGCTCACGCGAAGAGGGCGGCGGGAAGCGATGGCTCGCGCGTCGTCGAGTGCTCGCCGCCACGCGTTTGGAAGGCTGCGGAGCGCGTGCAGGCAGCGCGCGCGCGCACTTGAGGCAGCGAGTGCGCTCAGACGCCTCTCATTGAGCACCAACCGGTTGGCCTCACCGTGGGCCTCCCTCGTCGCCCATGCTGCCGCGGGCCGCAGGGCGAAATCGATGGACAAACGCCGTCGCGAGCGTCAGCTTCTGCGCGTGTGGCGTCTGCTGGGCAGCTGGGCGGCCATTCGAGGACGCTGCACCGTCCTCGGACGTGCCGCCGAGGTTTTGAACGTGTTGCGTGCGTGGCGTGCATGGCTGAGGCACGTGGAGCTCCGAAGGCGCTGCTTTATGTTCGTGGGGGAGGCGTTGGGCGTGCGAGCCCGCGCCCAACTCTCTCACGCGATGCGTGCGTGGCGGCAGGTGGCGAGGCAGCGAGGGCGCTGTACGGCCCTTGGTCTCCATCTGAGGGACTCGCGGCACCGAAGGCGGCTGCGCTACGCCTTTGCAACGTGGGACGATCTCACTCTGGATGCGCTGCATCACAAGCTAAAGGTCGCTCAGGCGGTGCTCACTATGGCGCCGTCGCTCCGAGCTAAGCAGCGTGCGATGAGTGCCATTCGCCTCGCCGCTGGCGACGCACGGGCGATGCGGCGGTGCGTCGGGCACCTGGTGCACCGCCGGTGCGCGGCGGCGTGGGAAGGGTGGGCTACAATGGCCAAGGCCCGCACGGAGGCGGTGCAGGCGATGACGATCGCCCTAGGGTGGCTGCGGCACCACGTGCTGATCAGAGCGTGGGTGCACTGGTGGGAGCTGTCGACGGACGGCGCAAGCGCGTCCGCCGTCCTGTCTCAGGCCGACGCGCATCTACGCCGAGGCGATCTGATGCGCGGGTGGCGCTCGTGGCGAAGGCTGCACACGGCGCATCGCGAGTCGCTGTCCCGCCTCGACCTCGCTCGTCAGAGGCACTCGTCTCTTCGTGTGGGCACGGTGCTGTGGGAGTGGCGGCGACAGAGCGCGCGCTCGACATGGCGCTCAATCGCCGCACAGCTCTCGATGACAACGACGGCGCCGTTGCTTTCTCGGACGTTACGGCACCGCTGGCGGCTGTGGCAGCAGCTTGCACAGCAACGGCGGCTGGCTCAAGTCTGGTGCTGCTCCACACTGCACGATCGAATGGGGGTGGGGTGGGCCACGTGGGTGGCACACGCAGCGGCACGGGCCGCAGCGATGCGGATGATCGAGAAAGGCTCTCGCCGGCTCGTGGACCAAGGAGGCGTCGCTCCCGCATGGGAGGCGTGGCGGCAGGCGGCCGCGGAAAAGGTTGATGCGCGCCAGTTCATGCAGAGCTGCCTCCTTCGCCTCGACGCTTGCACCCGTGCCGCCTCCTTCACAGTCTGGGCAACAACCTCTCGAAGGATGGCGGATGCGCGCCGGACGCTTTGGAAGTGCATTGGCCGCCTTGCCCATTTGCAAGCAGGGCGCGTGTGGTCGGTCTGGGCGGCCATCGGGGCGTCGTCGCGGGCCGCAAGGGCGGCGTCTGGTCGGGCGCACAAGCACCGATTGGACTCGTTGAGACATCGCGGTTGGACCCCCGCCTTTTGGCATTGGCATAACCTAGCAAGGGCGTACGTTCAGCAGCGTCGGCTCACATCGGCTGCGTTCGACCGCTTGTTGTGTCTAGAGCTCTCGAACGCATTCCATGCTTGGCACCGCTGCACCGCCCAGGCCGCTGGTGACGCACGGGCGATGCGGCGGTGCGTCGGGCACCTGGTGCACCGCCGGTGCGCGGCGGCGTGGGCAGGTTGGGCTGCGGTGGCCGAGGCCCGCACGGAGGCGGTGCAGGCGATGACGATCGCCCTAGGGTGGCTGCGGCACCACGTGCTGATCAGAGCGTGGGTGCACTGGTGGGAGCTGTCGACGGACGGCGCAAGCGCGTCCGCCGTCCTGTCTCAGGCCGTCGCGCATCTACGCCGAGGCGATCTGATGCGCGGGTGGCGCTCGTGGCGAAGGCTGCACACGGCGCATCGTGAGTCGCTGTCCCGCCTCGACCTCGCTCGTCAGAGGCTCTCGTCTCTTCGTGTGGGCACGGTGCTGTGGGAGTGGCGGAGGCTGCACACGGCGCATCGCGAGGCGATGTCGCTGTTGCGGTGGGTTCAAGGAGCCCTGGAAGCACACGCTGTTGCAGTGGTGCTCTTGGACTGGCGGATCGTAACGGAGCGCCGTCGTGAGCGCACGGGGCCCAATTCACACGCACTGGAGCGCGCCATCTTCGCACACCTCCTTCATCATGTCCTCGCTCCCGCATGGCATGCATGGCGCACGCAGCTGCAAGAGCTGGCGCGGGCACGGGTGACGGCGGTTCGCGCGCTCTCTCAACAGGCTGGGTTTGCCCAAGGTAAGGCGTGGGCATCGTGGACCGATACAGCGCGCCGCTCGAGTGCCATCCGTGCGGCGCATGGCCACGTGGTGACGAAACTCCGCCACTGCCACTATCGATTGGCATGGGAGTGCTGGGAAGCCCATGCCTCCGAGAGCCGCCAAGCTCGCCAGCGCCTTCGCCACTCGATAGGTCGCCTCTGCCATCGCCATATGTCACTGGTGTGGGCGGCGTGGGAGGCGACTGCGACGGCGCGCGCGGCGGCGAAGGTTGATTGTCTACGATGTGAGCACTTGATGAGGCAATGGGTGTGGCTGCAGTCTCGGATGCAGCGCCGCGGAGCCTGGTTGCACTGGGTCTCGCTAGCCGACGAGCGCCGCGCCGCGCGAGAGCGCACACGTCGCGCCAACGGCTGCCTGCAGCAGCGCGCCGTCGCGGCGGGGTTCGTCACGTGGCGGGCGGCAGTAACGACCCTGTCAACGCCACCTAAACGGCCACGTCGCACGCTGCCGCCACCCAAACCGACTACAGCATGGCCAGTCGCAGACGTGATAGAACCGACCGCGACCGCTGCGCCCACCGCCTGCACTGCCAGCACCGCCAGCAACTCCGCTGTACTTATCGCCAGCACCGCCACCACCGCCGCGGTGTCCGCCGCCGTTGCGCCCCCACGCTGGGCGTGCGCCGTCGCCTCCGGCGCCCCCCCAGCGTCAGCTGCGAGTGCACCGCCCTCCGTCTGCCTTTCTCGCGTGCATGCGTCTGTCATGGACCCGTGGGATGCGAGAGCGTCGTCTCGGGCACCCGACGGCTCCACACCCTTTGCGGATCGCGTGCTGCACGCGATGGCGTCGCCTGTGCACCGTCCTCCGAGATCGCCCTCGCCTATCCTCGCCATTGCAGGCCCGGGGCCTCCGAGAGCCGCGATGGCTGACCCGCTGTACACGCCAGGGTCCACGCTGGCCAAAGCTCCTGAGCAGCGCGTCTGGCATCTGATGGCCAGTGCTCGCGCCGACGACGACGTGGGCGCTTATACGGCACTGTCTCCGAGGGTCAAGGCGCAGCTTCGTGAGCTGGAGCGCGGCGACGTTGAGAGACGCCTCGGCTTCGCCGGCGCCTCTCGCATTCCAACGATTGCCGCTCACGAGCCAAACCGAGCGAGGGTGGAGCGCCTCGCCGCCATCGGTGCCGCTGGTGGCGGCAGCTGGTGCGAGTGGAGTGCACCCGATGAGGTTGGAGTCGCGGATTAGGGTACGAAGTAGGATATTTTAGCGGTTTACGTTCACGGTCCAATCCATTCTCAACAGCCCGTCAGTGCTCAAAGGCTTTAAAACAAGCGCTCAACGAAACAGCCCGTCACCTCTTGCCACCGCCTATTGGCAGCTTAAGCACGAGTGACGCCGGTGGCGGCGAGTTGCCACTACCCGCGCCCCCTGCAATTACTTGGCCACCCTCCTCAACCGGAGCGAAAACCAAAGGTGGCAGCGGCGGCGGTGCAACAGCTGCAACCCGAGTGAATCGATATCCGATGGCGCTGTGAGTGCTAGGCGAGTGGATTTGGGTGCGCCATGGACTAGCGCTCACCTTCTCGGCCGAAGAAGTTGCCACCGGCCAGAAACCGTGCGTCGCGCTCGTCGGCTTGTATTTGCAGCGGAGCAAAGTGCTTCTGCAGTGCGTCGAAACCACGTCCCGACATTCGGTGCTGGAAAAAGCAACCCCCAAAAGCATGAACACAGCTCACACAGGGCGTGAACAGAATAAATTAACAGCAACCGTTGCCGAATTTTCGTTCGATCTTTGCATTAAGGCGGATCATAGGCGCGGATCGGCCCGGAGTAGAGGGCAGCAATAGCAGCATGAAGCGTGGCGGCGCGGCGCTCCGCATGCGACGCGAGCGCGGCCGTGCCCCAGCGCGGGAAGCGTGCAAAAAGGGTGGCCGGCGCTGTCCCGAGCAGTCGCGCGAGGCACTGCGCCACGTCGAAGAGTGTCAGCGCACACTCCGGGTGCACCGGGCCTAGTAGCGCGCGCTGGCACGCCCAGAGCTCCGTTGCCTGAGTCAGCAGCACGCACAATGCCTCGACGCCGACAGCCTCGACGGCCACTGCTGCGCCCGACGGCGGCGCCGGCGCGGCCGCACTCTCCTGCCGCTGTAGTTGGCGTCTCAAGCCCTCGATGAGCGTGCGACGCGCGGTGGCGACGGCGAGGTGCGAGCTCCCGAGCCTCGCTGCAAGCGCGTCGATGACGGCGGTGGCGTCGACGAGGCATATGCTGGCCTCACCGCCACAGCCGCTCACACCAGCTGCACTTCCACCGCCCGTGTCCTCGCCACCGCACCCCATGGCTTCACACCTCCATTCACACCCCATGGCTCCCGAGCGCAAGGCAATGCGCAGGGCACGCGTGGCCCTGTCTTCGAGGCTCAGGGTGAGTGCGTCAGCCTCCGCCTGCGTTCGCAAAGGCGCCCCTGCAACGTCCGCCGTTGCGCCCGCCGCTGCCGCCGGCACCGGCACCGGCCACGCATCCCAGCCGACCAAATCACGCGCATAGCTCGGCACAAAGTCAAACTGGGCCAAGTGACGTGCAGCCGCCACTGCCGAGAGCTCTGGTGGCTGGCAGTAGCAGATGAAGCACTCGCTGCCGGCGGCTATCGGTCTAGTGGCGCGAATGACGCTCAGCGGTGTGGTGGCTCCAGGGGCGCTGCCGGCGCCAGTACGGGCGCTGCCGATGGAGGTTGCGCGGTCGGGCGCCGGCTGTGTGCTCTTGTCGCAATTCGCAGCTCGAGACGGCGCATGGTTGAAGAGCGATTGGTGAAGGAAGAGACCGCCCTCGAAAGCATTCCAAGAGACCACCAAGCACAGGCGCAGCAGCGCGCCGCGCGCCCATGCCTCGGGCGAGGGCGGCTCGGGCGCGCCCGCCGCGGCCATGTCCTCGGCCTCTGCTTCCTCCTCCGCCTCGACTCCCTCATCTGTCCGCGACCACAGCGGTAGCAACGCCGCGATCGTCGGCGCGTGCTCGGCAGCGAGCCTTCGCCGCTCGGCCAACGGCACCTCCTCGAGGCGCTCGGGATGCAGCCATCGCAGCGCACGCAAAAGAGCCGCACGCTCCGGCCTCGGACGCTCCAGCAGTGATCGAAGCAAGGGCAGCGCGTGCCGCTCCGCAGTCGGCCACGTCAGCAGCGGTGCCTCGGCCATGAGCACCTCCCCAGGCTGGACGTTCCGAGCGGCAACGAAGCCGCGTGCACCGCCAATGCCGTCGATGCCTCTGGAGAGCCGCAGCGGTCCCAATGCAAAAGGTCGGTGCGTAGGCCATATGGCCAAAGCGTCGATGTATCGGCTGGAGCCTTCAGAGTCCAACGGAGCTGACGGGCTTCCCACCTCGACCGGCTTGCCTTGTGAGTCCATGAAGGGCGCGAGTGCGATTTCTACGTCGTCGCGCGTACGCTTTCGAGCGGCAGCAGCTAGGTCGAGCAATGAAGCTGCGGGTAGAGTGGACGGGGCCGCCTCACCAAACACGTCAAACGGATCATCATCGGACGCAGCAGCGTTGTTGGGTTCCATGATGCCAGTACTGACACCATTAACTCTAAAATGACCGTTGAGTTTCGTCATCAGAAATTTGACATGTACCGAGACGCACACCTTGGGGTGCCCATGCACAATGGCCAGCATGGCGGCGCGGCGCGCACAACGCTGCACACCTCATAGTTCTCGAAGCCCGCTCGCAAAAGTGCCTCCCTCGATGTATCTCGGGCGATGCCGGGGCCGCGCGGCCGCCCCATGCCGCGAAATCTGTCATCCCTCAGTCGTTCCTCCACGGCTCGTCATTCTTGTCATTCTTCGCTCGTCCGAAGACGTTCCTTGTGTCATTCTCATTCCGAGCACCGTGCACTTCGAGGCTCAAGGCAGTCCCCTCCCTATCCGCCTTCATCAACTCGCGCGCATAGCCGAGCTGTCGACCCTGCACGAGCGACGTGACGCGGCCGGGCGCGCGCGTGCCGCGCGTCGCGCGCCCGACACGGCGCACGTACTCGACGCCGTCGCGCGGGAAATCGAAGAGCACCACATGTTCCACATTAGGAAAGTCCATCCCCCGGGAGGCACGGTCCGTGCACACGAGCAATCTCGGCAGCGAGATCATATCTCCCCGGTCCTCCGTGAAGGAGTTGAGCGCACGCTTGCGCGCGTCGGCATCTAGCCCACCGTGGAAGACGCTCGCCTGCCATCAGCGACCATCAGCGACCATCAGCGACCATCAGAGGCACGGAGCGACATCAGAGGCAAACAGAGGCACTCTGCGCCAATCTGCCGCAGGGTAAAGCGCGCGTACCTCGTACGCCTCGCCCCGCCGGTCGCGCCGGTGCAAAAAGTTTTCCACGCGCCGGCACGACTCAATCGTGTTGCAGAAGATGAGCGTGTGGCTCGCTGGCTCCGCCTCAAGCTCACGCAGTAGTGCGAGTCCTTTGCGCTGAAAGCCCTCGTCGACCTCCGGATTCGAGCTCGGCGGGTCGTTCGTACCCGCCGAGCAGTCGACGAGCTTCGAGCGCACGCCGGGAGCCGTCCGGTGGAGCGCGGGCCCCTTGAGCACCTGAGGTCATCACGGGTCATCACAGGTCATCACAGGTGGTCATCACAGGTGGTCATCACAGGTCATCACAGGTCATCACAGGTCATCACAGGTCATCACAGGGCCCCTTGAGCACCTGCCGTCAGCGGCCATCAGCGGCCTATCGTGAAACTGATGAGCGGCAATCAGTGATCATCAATGTACCTTGGTGAGCGGCAAATCCTTCTGGACGCGCGTGATGAGCCAGTCCGGCAGCGTCGCAGTCACGAACGCGGTCGCAGCACGATCAGGCAGCGCCGCGCGAAGCAGGCGCCAGGTCGCCTCAAAGTCCGCATCCTCGAGCAGCAGGTCCGCCTCGTCGAGCACCACGTGCGTCGTGCTCGCGAGCGAGAAGGAAGGCGTGGGCACACCGTCCTTCTCCGCGGTCAGGTGCGCACGTAGCCGGCCAGGTGTGCAGACGAGCAGCTCGAGGCCCGCTGCGGCGGTCTCGGCCTGCGTGCGCCACTTGTGCTCGCCCGTGATGATGCTCGAACGGAACGGCACGCCCGCCGCTGCGATCCGCTTCGCCACCCCAAGCACCTGCTGCGCGAGCTCAGAGGTTGGAGTGAGCACGACGGCGCGCACGTGCCCCGCGGGTGTGCGACCGCTCACGCGCTCTGCGTCTCGCAGGCTCTGCACGAGGGGCGCGAGGTACGCGATCGTCTTGCCCGAACCCGTCTGATCGGCCAGCGCCACGTCCTCGCCGCGCAGGATCGGTTTGAAGCCCACCGCCTGCACGTGCGAGGGTTTGGTGATGCCAGACGCCGCGAGCGCCGCCTGCAGCTCATCCGACGCGCCCACCGCGACGAAGCTCGAGGCGTCCTTGGCGAAGAAGACCGCCGGCCGACCGCCGCCGGCTTCCGTGCTCCAGACCTTGGGCTCGAAGACCTTGGCCGCCGGTGGACCGCGGTACATGCTGCTGCTGCTGCGACGGCCGCCAGCGGCCTCAGCCCCTCCAACAGGAGCGATGCCGTCGGCGACGGCCTCGGTGCGCGAGCGCCACTCGCGCAAATGATCTGCGCGCTTGCGCGCCTTCCACTCGCCTGGCTCGCCGAACAGGTCGAGCTGCCGGTTAGCCTCAAAGTCGGCGCCCTTTTCCTTGCGGCTGCCGCGGCCGCCACGGCCGCTACCGCGGCTGGCCGGGCTACTGCCGCGGCTGGCTGGCCCGCGGCCACCACCACCGCCATGGCTAGCAGTGTACGGACGCAGCGGAGGACCAACGAGCGCAGCCGCGCGCCCCACGCCCTCTGCGAGGGCGATTAGCAGAAAGACTGACCTTACCATCATCAGTCCACACCCGGTCGCCTCGGCACCTCGTGCCTGTGAGATTTGAGACATCAAAGTTGCTACACACTGTCGCGAAACACGAGTTTGGTTCAGATGGGGGTTCCGATGCGGCGGCGAGTGGGGTCGTCGACCTTACTCTTTCCCCCTGCTAAAAATGGGAAATCTCGAGCGCGTTTCCTGTTGAGTGCGCCATGCACGCACTCTCAACCGCGCAAGTGGTGCGCGATGCTGTTGCTGTCCGTGATGTTTCTTGGGGTCGCGCTGTCATATACACTGCAACAGCGTGGCGTGCCTGGGACACCGGTCTCGGCAGCGCTCCAGACTACTTTGCATTATGAGACAAACCACATCGCTCCAGGTGCGCACGACGACGAGTTGAACAACCGCTTCCTTGCAGAGTTGACGAAGCTAAGTCCAGACAAATGCTGCCGCATTCTCGACATCGGATTTGGATCCGGTAGATGCATTGATGCATTTGCTGCTGCCGGACATCGCGTGCTTGGTTTGGATTCTTGCCAAGCGTATGTGCGAGCTTGCAGAGAAAGGGCTGATACACAGAAGGTGCAGCTTGTGTGCGCTAATCTACATGATCCATTTCCCGAGAGCGTGAGCTCCCTGAGATTTGAAGGCGTTTTTGCCTCACGTTCCCTCTTCCATGTCTACCGGTTGCTGCTCCCATCTGTCCTCCACGATCTGCATGGGCAATTATTGCCGGGAGGAATCTTCTTCAGCCTCAACCCACTTCCGCCCTGCTTCACGGACGAAGAGGACTGGGGCATCGACAATGACCGACGGTACGCCCACTTCATGACTCCATCCACATGGGCTTGTCTTTGCGAAGCAGCAGGGTTCATTGCAGTTGACAGCTATCCGTGGCCGCCTGTTGTCGTCGACGAACACTTGGCGGCTGACCGCATGTGGCTAAGCATTTGGCTCCGTGCGCACGATTAGGTTCGGACGATCGGCAGTTCATTCCATACGGGCGACCCACACTCTCTACACGGCCCTCGCAACCGGTTCACGTGACGGACATGTTTCACAGCCTTCACAGAGAGTCGCATTAAGGTCGGAGCGCGGGTGCGGGGTGGTCAAGCAAGATTTCAAGATACCGCTTACCGGAGTACGTTGCTGGTGGTTGGACCCGGCAATGCTTCTCTCTTGCATGTCGCGGCTCTTGTCGCGGCGGTGAAGATTTGCATGGGTGACTCAATGGGGTTTTGTGTTTGGTTTTTTTGGAGGCGTAGCGGACGACGGGCGGAGCCGTACAACCGCATCACATGTGTTACCGACTGTACGCCGTGTCAATACATGAGTAAAGACTCCCGCTCTCCCGCTTGGCCCAACGTGCCGGCCAGTAAGTGTGAATGCGTGCCTGCTCCTCTAATCCTAATTCTGCGTGCCCTACTATGTACCTTTCCAGGCGGCGAGTGTTAATCTTCACACGCCCTTGAAGCCTACATGGAGAGCCGTTCTGTGCGTGTGAGCTCCGCCAACGATGCGAGCAGGCCGGCGAAATGCCATGACCGAAAAGAGCGAAATGATTAAAGCTCTTCTTGCTGCAGAGGCGGCGCCCAGGCCTTCCGCAGGACCAGAGGCTACTATGAAAGCGGCCTCTCGATGCTTTGGCGTTTACGCTTGCTGTCACGTGGTCCTCTGTGTCCTCCAATGTTTTTATGGTGGGTTCCAATCAGTAGGCAGCCTTGTCGTTATCGCCGTGGCTGCTGCTCTCGTCTGGGACAATGGCCTCCTTGCACTCGGCGACATGCTATTCCCAGACGCTGCAAAGGCGCACGCAACATTTTCACGGCTTGCCGCATGGTCGCAGCCGCGCTTCTATGCCCATGCATTTCTCACGCCATTGCTGGCTGTGCAGACCACGCGTCTCGGTGCGCGAGCCGGGGTTTCATGGCTGCAGGAGGGCAGCATTATCCCAACCATGGTATTTGTTGCTGCTCTTTGTCTTTCGGTGCTTGGCACATTGCATCATGCGAGATCTCCGTCGCTCGTACTCCGTGAGTCGCATCCCAAGGAGCCTAGGAACTCGTGGATGCGTTCGATCGTCAGTGCCACCCTTGCCGACAAATCGTCAGCGACGCTGGCCTGGATGATTCTTCCCGCGGTGCTTGTTTGCTTGTGGACCTGTGTCGTGGGCGCCAGCATGGCCCGCATGTACTGCGAGCTCCGTTCGGCCGACCTCGGCTTCAATCCCTTGGCAGGGCCGATGGGTGACGTTGCGGGACGCTGGCTATGGGTATGCGCCCTCGTGGAGCTGCTGAGCAATGCGGGGCCGCCTTGGGTGACTGCGCTCAGCGGGAACGCCGGAGAGGTCGTTCTGCTCGCCGGATTCGTCGCGGCAGAAAGAGAGCTCACCTCGCAAGGCTTTATGCCTTGAAACACAGCCTCGAATAAAGCACATTCAAGTACTTTTGAGGATTTATTCACAGTGAACGGACCGAGGCGAATTTTTGGTTCCATGCACTCGCCTGGTTCGCCTCTAGACCCTCTAACTCTTTGCGATGAGTCCCGTCGTCCTCATCGACCACGACGATGATCCCATCAGCTCGCAGCCCGCGCTCGCAGCGCTCAATGCTGCGTGCCATCGTGCCATCGATCGCGTGCTCGGTGCCGAAGGCGAACTCGGTGAATCTGCCGCGACAGAGGACGTATCGCTCGTTGCCACCACGGAAACGCCGCCGCCGGGCGGCGTCTCTATCGCTTACCTGATCATGGGCCACCGCTCCTACGCACACATAACCATATCACGCCTCATCCAGGTGCTTTGGCACGCGGCGCACCTTTTTGTCGTACACCTGGACGCGCGCACGGATGCAGCAGTGGCCAACACGCTCGAGGCGCGCTACAGGCCGCAGAGCAACGTGCGGTTCATACGACAGCGCCGCACGGTGGGCTGGGGCGCCTTTTCGATGGTCGAGGTGTTACTCGCAGCCTTGTCGAAGGCGCTCCTCGCGGCGCCTCACTTTGACTTTTTCGTCAACCTGAGTGACGCGGACGTGGCGCTCCGGACGGCGAGTGAGCTCGGGAGCTTCTTGGGCGGCTTCCGCGGCCGCTCGTTTGTGGCGATCAAGTACCCCGAGGCGGACGCGATGCGCTACCAAGCGCACGCGCATATGCGATCTTCGACGTGGCTTGAGTGCGAAGGCGAGGGCTTTCTCGTCATCAACCAGACGGCTGCGCACTTTTTCGGCGCCGAGGGCCGTCGCTGCTGCTTCGCACGCTCGGGCCCGATTGTGTACGGGCCGTTGGCGTTTGATAGACCACCACCGCCCGAGGCCGTCAAATCATTCTACCACGGCTCGCAATGGGTGGTGCTCGATCACGATGCCGCTGATTGGCTCGTGCATTCGTCGACGGCAGTCGAGCTCGCAGCACACCTTCGGCATACCTACATGGCCGACGAGGCGTTCGTGCAGACGGCGTTGATGGCGTCACCGCTCAAAGGGCGCCTCATCAATCATAACCTGCGCTACATCGACTGGCCGCACGGGTATGGCGACCCCAACGCATACTGGCGTCGGGTGGGGACGCGGCATATGGCAGGACCTATCGTGCTCACGCGGGAGCTGTTCCGATCCGTGACGCGCTCCCCTGCGATCTTTGCACGTAAGGTGGACGCGGAGGACGCGGAAGGCATCGCGTTTGTGCGCGAGTGGGACGTGTGGATGGCCGCCAAGCACCTCGTCGAGAGAAGCGGCGCAGATGTCTCAACTGAGGTATCATCGTCTGCAGCGGGAGATACCGAGCTTGCATCATCTGGAGCGGGAGATACCGAGCTCGCATCATCTGGAGCGCGAGATGCGGACCGCACGAATGCGGACGTCCTCGCCGCAGCCAAGCGACTGCTCTCTTCCATCGGCCAGCCACCCATTGCCACCACGCTGCTCGCCGAGGACGAGACGCTCACGACGATGCGACCGCCACTGAGCCCAGAGGAGCGCAAACGCGTAGCCGCCGACTTAACGGCTGAGGAGGCCGCCCATGTGCTCGTGTCGCGCCCGGTCCATTTTGGGCATGAGGACTTGATGGCCAAACAATTCGAGCAGCCGCGAGAGGCTCAATTTGGCAAGTTTGAGCAGCCGCGCCTAATCCTCACAGCGTTGGAGAGGCCGTCGACCGAGGGCGGCATCGCAACGGCCAGCCCCGAGGGTGTGAACGGTGTTCCTTACGGTGTGAACGGCTTCTCGTCGCCGCTTCCCATCCCCCTCGACGCGGCCGGCGCGGCGGGCGCCACAGGTCGCCCGCTCCAACACGAGGCCGCCTCGCGAGCAGAGCTGCCGGCGTTAACGGTTGCGGAGCCTTCCGCCCCACGGCTCGCAAGGATGGTCTTCAGCGATGGGTCGAGCTGCTCGTGTGCAGCGTGGTGCAGCCGCGAGGGCAAGCGCGGCGCCGAGCCGTGCTGTACCGAGTGGGCCCATGCGTGCGCGTGGGAAGCGGAAGCAAGCGGCAGCAACAAATAGATGTCATAAATCTCGAAAATCTCCGAACATCTGAGTTGAGCCAAGTTCCGGTACCGGGTAGGACACTTTTGGGGGTGGTGCGGGGAGGCCGTCACAGTTATTGTACTGCCCTCTCTCGTCCCGGCCGTCGTGGTGCGAGCCCCATGCCGTAAATTTTCGACCCTGCGCGTGCGCGGCACGTCCCTCCTGTGCTGCTGACCCTA
>Ga0210247_100537_pt1 | contig 35325 bp, 16 predicted proteins | sample ChrtobMetP3_16mM_FD_155449 | JGI IMG/M metagenome (GOLD analysis project Ga0210247, IMG submission 155449) | Chrysochromulina tobin associated microbial communities from unialgal haptophyte culture, Seattle, Washington, United States - P3_16mM | ecosystem: Host-associated > Algae > Haptophytes >... | reverse complement strand
TGCGTCTTCGTGCGCGATCGCGAGGAGGGCGAGATCACCGACAAGGAGCTGCGCGAGCGCTTCGAGGCGCTCGACGGGGACAAGAGTGGCCAGATCGACATGTCTGAGTACCTGATCTGGTCGCTCAAGGACGCTCTGGCTCGCTCGGGCGATCGCGTGGTCGATCTGTTCCGTGCGTGGGACGAGGACAAGAGCGGCACCATCGACAAGAAGGAGTTTTTCAAGGCCGTCCGCGCGCTGGGCTTTGATGTCGAGGAGAAGGACGCAAACTTGGTCTTCGACGCTCTGGACGCAGACAAGTCGGGCTCGCTCGAGTACAAGGAGCTCAATACGATGTTGCGCCAGGGCGTAGGCTCGGATCTGACGAAGAGGAACCTCAAGCGCGCACCCAAGCAGGCGGACCGCGGCCGCATGGCTAAGCTCACAGCCAAGAACGTCAACGTCAACTACGTCACATCGCGCTCGGCGGCTCTGCCTCCGACAGTCAAGCTGGAGAAGGGCAATAAGACGATCCAAGAGCAGCTGTTCAATGCTGTGAAAGAGCACAAGGTCAGGCTGATCGATCTGTTCCGCGAGTGGGACGACGACGGCAACGGCGCGCTCGACAAGAAAGAGCTGCGGCGTGCCGTTGCGGCGCTCGGGTACGATGCGCCCAAGAAGGAGATTGACGATTTCTTCGACAGCATGGACGACGACGGCAGCGGGCTCATCGAGTTTGACGAGCTGAAGGCGGCGCTGAGTGAGAAGGGCGTCAAAGCGGCGCAGAAGGCCCTCGCCGACAAGAAGAAGAAGGAGGCGAAGGAGAAGTCGCGCGCCGACAACACGGGCGTCGAGGGCGACGACAAGGTCGGCAGGGGCGAGGAGGATTTCGAGGCCGGTATGCGCCAGAACGCCATGGAGCGCGACGCGGCGGATGCAGACAACGACGGCAAGCTCGACTTTGATGAGTTTTGCGTCTTCGTGCGCGATCGCGAGGAGGGCGAGATCACCGACAAGGAGCTGCGCGAGCGCTTCGAGGCGCTCGACGGGGACAAGAGTGGCCAGATCGACATGTCTGAGTACCTGATCTGGTCGCTCAAGGACGCTCTGGCTCGCTCGGGCGATCGCGTGGTCGATCTGTTCCGTGCGTGGGACGAGGACAAGAGCGGCACCATCGACAAGAAGGAGTTTTTCAAGGCCGTCCGCGCGCTGGGCTTTGATGTCGAGGAGAAGGACGCAAACTTGGTCTTCGACGCTCTGGACGCAGACAAGTCGGGCTCGCTCGAGTACAAGGAGCTCAATACGATGTTGCGCCAGGGCGTAGGCTCGGATCTGACGAAGAGGAACCTCAAGCGCGCACCCAAGCAGGCGGACCGCGGCCGCATGGCTAAGCTCACAGCCAAGAACGTCAACGTCAACTACGTCACATCGCGCTCGGCGGCTCTGCCTCCGACAGTCAAGCTGGAGAAGGGCAATAAGACGATCCAAGAGCAGCTGTTCAATGCTGTGAAAGAGCACAAGGTCAGGCTGATCGATCTGTTCCGCGAGTGGGACGACGACGGCAACGGCGCGCTCGACAAGAAAGAGCTGCGGCGTGCCGTTGCGGCGCTCGGGTACGATGCGCCCAAGAAGGAGATTGACGATTTCTTCGACAGCATGGACGACGACGGCAGCGGGCTCATCGAGTTTGACGAGCTGAAGGCGGCGCTGAGTGAGAAGGGCGTCAAAGCGGCGCAGAAGGCCCTCGCCGACAAGAAGAAGAAGGAGGCGAAGGAGAAGTCGCGCGCCGACAACACGGGCGTCGAGGGCGACGACAGAGCTGCCGAAACACCAGCTGCTGCTGCCTATGTATCAGCGGCTGTTGCCGAGGCATCTACGGCTGCGGCCGAGGCACCAGCGGCTACGGCCGAGGCACCTGTGGCTGCTGTCGAGGCACCTGCGGCTCCGGCTGAGGAACCAGCGGCTCCGGCTGAGGCACCATCGGCTGCTGCAGAGGCGCCAGTGTCTGCTGCTGGGGCACCAGCGGCTGCGGCTGAGGCACCAGCAGATGCGGCTGAGGCACCAGCGGATGCGGCCGATGCACCAGCGGCTGCGCCCGCGGCACCAACGGCTGCGGCCGAGGCACCAGCGGCTGCGCCCGCGGCACCAACGGCTGCGGCCGAGGCACCAGCGGCTGCGCCCGCGGCACCAACGGCTGCGGCCGAGGCACCAGCGGCTGCGGCTGAGGCACCAGCAGATGCGGCCGAGGCACCAGCGGCTCCGGCCGATGTACCAACGGATGCGGCCGAGGCACCAGCGGATGCGGCCGAGGCGCCAGCGGATGCGGCCGAGGCACCAGCGGCTCCGGCCGATGTACCAGCGGCTGCGGCTGAGGCACCAGAGGCTGCGGCCGCGGCACCAACGGATGCTGCCGAGGCACCAGCGGCTGCGGCTGATACGCCAGCGAATGCGGCCGATGTACCAACGGATGCGGTCGAGGCACCAGCGGATGCGGCCGATGCACCAGCGGCTGCGCCCGCGGCACCAACGGGTGTGGCCGGGGCACCAGCGGCTGCGGCCGAGGCACCAGCAGACGCGGCCGAGGCACCAGCGGCTCCGGCCGATGTACCAACGGATGCGGCCGAGGCACCAGCGGATGCGGCCGAGGCACCAGCAGATGCGGCCGAGGCACCAGCGGCTCCGGCCGATGCACCAGCGGCTGCGGCCGAGGCACCAGCGGCTGCGGCCGCGGCACCAGCGGATGCGGCCGATGCACCAGCGGCTCCGGCTGAGGCGCCAGCGGCTGCGGCCGATGTACCAACGGATGCGGCCGAGGCACCAGCGGTCGATGCGGCCGAGGCGCCAGCGGCTGCGGCCGAGGCACCAGCGGCTCCGGCCGATGTAACAGCGGCTGCGGCCGAGGCACCAGCGGATGCGGCCGAGGCACCAGCGGCTCCGGCCGATGTACCAGCGGCTCCGGCCGAGGCACCAGCGGCTGCGGCCGCGGCACCAGAGGCTGCGCCGCCTGCGGAGTGAACGCATCGCTGCGAGAGTGAGACCAAAACATGAGAGTGAGACCAAGATATTTGAAGTCACGGTGTGTGCATGATTGATGTTGCGTCGATGATTGTTTTCGTTTCGACGTTCTTTAACGGACCTTTGAAATACACGCAGCACGCTTAGTTCCTTCGGACCGTCGGAGTTTTCGTGAATGACCGCCCGTGCTAAGGCCCGTGCTTCGAGTCACGAGTGCTTGGACCTTGCGCGTTGCGGTTCCGGTTGACGTATTGCGTGATGTCTGAGATGACTTAGCCGCGTGGCGAGGCGGCCGCGTGTCGCCTCGCGCGGGCCCTTCGATACCGTCGCCGCGATGTGCGCGGCGACAGCGGCGAGGCAGAAGTGCCACGCCGAAGAAAGGAAGAATGAGGGGTGACGTGGCGATGTGGAAGAATGTAGAAGAATGTGGTTACATCGCACCCGCGAGCGGTATACTGTATGTAATGTTGTGTGTCTCGTGAAGGGTGTGAAGACTTCTCGAAAGAAACCGGTGCCGCACTACCGTGCTAACCGTCATCCGCCGCGGCGACACTATTATGAAAACTCTGCATAAAATGTATTCTTAGAAAAAAAGGGCCGACGAAATTAATGTATTCTTAGAAAAAGGGCCGACGAAATTAAACACTTTCTAGTTTTCTCCGATCACGACTGAAGCAGAGTGACGCAAATATAAAAAATTCGCTGCCGGGCAGCTCCGGCACTAACCCGCACCACGTCTGCGACTGGTCGCCGCTTGCTGCTTTGGAATGCCAGCTGGAGGGCCGCCCCATGTGGATTCGTTCGTCGTCTCAACCACCATGAGCCGTGCTCCGAGGATCATCGAGCGAGGCACGGCACACGCAGCGATGATTTTTACTGATCTGCTACGAAAGGAACAGTATGAGTTGAAGCGGGCAACTTCAGCGAGCAGCTCGACCAGCTCTCTCGGCGGCGCAAGCCCTCATTCTCGTTCACCGCGAAGCCCTCGTTCAGCATGGACACGTACTTCACCGCATCCCGTGGAGAATCGTCTCATATTCGGGCAAAAGTCAAGAGTTGGGCAGAATGGCGAAAGTGACAGCACGGTGGCATGGAGCACGACGCCTATTCAGCTCAGCGACGGCGATGGGAGTGAAGTATCTTCGCCGTCGAATAGCTTCACCACACCAAGGGCCGCACGGTCGGAACAGGCTCGGCAAATGGAACACTCGAAGGAGCTGCAGGCGGCACTCGAAGAGATGGAGCAGTTGCAAGACCGAATCTCTTTGCTCAAGACCATGGCTCTACATGGCTCATGCGGCATCTCAGGATATCTACAGGATATCGGCAGCAGCAGCGTCGTTACAGCGTCGTCGCTCCGAATCGGCGGCTCGGATGTAGACGATGACGTGGCACGTATGCCTCCAGATCTAGGTCCACGACGCAGGAGCTCGCGCGACAAACGCGCGACACGGTCTCGAAGGCTCTGACTGACCGCTAATGGATCTTGGAACTTCGTTGCTAGGAGGACACAACGTGCGAATCAGCATTCACCTTTCAAGCGCGGATATCTCCTCGGCCATCATGAGGGTCGCACCTCTTGCGTCTTGGCCAAGGACTACAGTACGCTTTCGAAGAGGTGCCACACAGACTGAGGAGAGAGGTGTTAAGTGAGGTGGGACAGAGGTCAGAGGGCTAAATCCACAGGCGTCACAGGCGCCAGCTGGGCACATCGCCACGAGGCCCGACGTGGCACGTCCGGTCGCGCTGGGTCCTGGGTGGAGGGTGCTGTTCGTCGGCTACCTGGAACCTCAAGCTCAACCTGCCGTCGCGCGCGTCGTCGCGGCACAACCACCGTGGTCCGTGCACCGAGGTGCGAGGTACACGTACCCCGTCGCCTACCCGTCGCCTACTTTGAGAGCTTGTAGTTGAACACGGTTGTGTCCGACCAACTATGTTCGGGTTCGCTAAGCGCACGAAGCGGTAACGATACTAATTTTTAACCGAACGTGCAGACATGTCGCGTGACATGCTCGAATGATATGCCGTCGCGCGTCGCACTCCGCCGGCGGCGCGGTCGAGCCGCGCGGCGACACCCATGGCCGGGCCATGCAACCAAGAAAGCCCCATTCATAGAATCTATGCGAGCGTGCCGGCTGCCATCGCCAGCGCTGGTGTCAAGCGCGGCCGCCCGGACGACAGCTGCCCGACGAGCCGCTCCCCCTGCTCTCTCTCAGACACAGACTCAATCTTGATCGATCAGCGTTCAGCCTGAGCCGTGCGATAAGCGCACCGCGCCATGCACATCGCCTTGCACGAAACTAAAGATCTCTCATGCTGCCTTGACGCGCTCGAAGCGCCATCCCGTTGATATTGTCGTGACGACGGGAGAGATGCGTTCATCAAGCGCCCCGATAAGGTCAGCATCGGAGCGCGCAGCATTGACGGCGACGACAGGCTGTCGCTCTCCGAGGACGCTCGCCGTCGATGGAAGCAGCGTCGGCGACGAGGGCTGCTCGCGGCAGGGCGGCGGACGTCAGAGTGGCACTCAATTGCACTCACGGGCACTCAGAGGCCATCAACAGCCATCAACGTCAATCACCTGCTCGCGAAAGAGCTGTTCAAACGAGCGTTGGCGCTGCTTCTCGAAGTTGGAATAGTACTCGTTCAACTCCTCCTTGGTAAGCTGCGGCTTCTCCGGTGCCTCCTCCTCCTCCTCCTCCTCCTTAGGCAGCGAGCCCGAGCCCTGCGTCGAGCCCTGCGTCGAGCCCTGCGTCGAGCCCTGCGCCGAGCCCTGCGTCGAGCCCTGTTGCGAGCCCGCACTCGAGGCACGGTGGGCGGCGCTCTTGACAACGACGCGCTTGACCTCGTTCTCGTCCACTGCGCCCTTGACGACGCGCTTAGTGGACGTGATGACCGACTTGTCTCTAGCTTCGGCAGCGAGCTTGGACGCCCCTACATTGGCCTTGATGGTCGAGAGGCCTCCCGCCGCCGCGTTTCCCAGCTGCGCCTGGATTGCGACCATGCCCTTTTTGACCGTTGCAGCCACGAGCTCCTCACGTTGTCGCCGCGCGTGCGAGAGGGCCGTGGCCATCTCTTTGGTGCTGTTGCCGTGTTGCCGTGGGTCTACCTTGTGGCGAACGGCCACTTGGGCTGTGGGGGGCGCCGCAGCGGGCGCCGTCGCGCCCGTGGCCATGGCCATGGGCATGGGCGCCTGAAGCACCGTCCGATCGGCGTTCGCCTTGGTATTCTGACGCGAGTCGAGTTTATTCTTATGCTGGGCAAGCAGCTCCTGAATGTTGAGGCTCGACGTCGGGGAGCCTGAGGAAGCGCTTGAGGCGGCGGTGGCGCCGATCGCAACCGCTTCGGGGCTACGGATGGGCGTCGAGATGGGCGTGACCGTGGTCGTGACGAGCTCTTTGATGTACGAGCTCTTCGACTGACGGGGTAGTGCGGCCGGTGGCGCCTCCGGCAGGGACGGCGGCCGCACGTCGGCGAGCACAGCCGGGTGTGCATCGTCCTTGCCCTTCGGCGCGCTCCCGCCCAGCAACAACGAAGCGCTCTGGTTGCGTTCCGCCGGCTTGGACGCAACGCTTGACGTGGGCGTAATGGCGGGTGGAAGGGCAAAGTTGTCTGGAGGAGGCGTCTTGGCAGCGGCAGCTTGGCTGGCCTCCGCGCCCCCAAAGCTGAGACCACTAGCCTCGATGCTCGTAGCCGAATCTCGCCCCAAATCTCGCCCCAAATCTCGCATAGGCCGCCTGTCAAGGTGATTCCGGTCCATTGCCGGTCTAATAAGATTTGTAGGCGCCGCCAGCAAGGCACGCTCGCCGGAGCTGAGACGATCGACGCTAAGGCCACCGGGGCTGAGGCCACCGGGCCTGGGGCCTCCAGGGCTGAGGCCGCTGAGGCTGAGGCAGCCGAGGCTCAGGTCTCCATCAAGGGCCTCAAGTGCAGCCTCGCGCGCGGAGACCACCGCCTGCGCGACCACCTGTGCCGCCTCGCGCGCGGAGAGCACAGCAGCCTCGCGCGCGGAGACCACCCGCGGTGTGCCGCCCTTGGAGACTGACAGACGGTCCGCCCGCTCGAGGATTGCCTGATCGTCTTCGAACGCTTCGTCCGCGGGCACGTCCTCCTCGACACCACCCTTACCGCCGCCGCCGCTGCCCAGCGCGCGCGCCTGCGTGCGCGCGTACGCGGCCACGAGCTCCTTGTACCGTTGCAGCTGGTCGCGCTGCTCCTTTTCTCGAGCGCGTCGATTCTTCGATCGATTGGTGCTGCCACCGCCGCCCTTTGTCGAGCGGCTCGAGCGACTCGTGCTGCTCCCATCGTTCTCGTTGGCGTCCGTCGAGTCCGCTCCGCTGCCGCTACCCTTGGCACCGGGCAACTTATTGACCGCCAATTTCTGGCCGTGCGGCAACTTGGCCAACTTCTTCGAGGCCAACTTGGCAGCCATGCGCGCCGTGCCGTTGCCAGTCGATGTCGGCGATGGGCGCCCCAGCAGCGCCTCTTGCACGCTATCTGGCATGTCGGCCAGCAGTCCAAGCCCAGAGCCCTCGACGTCGGCGCGCAGCGCAGCCAAGACCAACTTGCTCTTCGGAGGAGGCGCCAGCAAGTCCTTGTCGCTCTCATGCTTGCTCGCACGAGACGCCTTGGCTACTCGCCCGGCGGTTGTGGCGACTCGCTTTGCGGTCCTCGTCGATTCACTCGCGGTCGACCGCGTGGAGCGCGCTGTTGTATCGCCCCCATTCGAGGAGCGCGCCGTGCAGTCCCCCGCATTCGAGCGATCTGTCAGATCTCCCCGCGATGGAGCACCCTTGACTTTCTTCGACTTCTTCTTGGACGGCGTCCAGTTCCTCGAGGCCACAAGTTCCTCGTGGCTCCTTTCGTGGATATCCTCCTCCTCGTGGTCGACGCTCGACAGCCCGTCCCAGAGAGGTGGAAGTGCCATGTTTCCGTCCCAAGGTGATGGGGAGGAGCTTGAGAGAGGCGATTTTCGAAAGGGAACACGCCCATTACGACGCGCCAAACACAACGCGTTTCGATGGCTTCGATGAGAACCATTGACACTGTGACAAGACAAGACAAGACAAGACAACTCTTCGCTGCTACTCGACGAGCTCGGTGAGCAGCGAGTTCTTCTCGTCGGAGCCCGCTTTCATGGCGGTCGAGCGGCCGCGCTCAGACATTATGGAGGAGCGCGGGGAATGGGCACCGAAGGCCTTGCTGCCGAAGGCCTTACTGCCAAAGGGCTTGCTGCCAAAGGGCTTGCTGCCAAAAGGCTTCGTTCCACTCGGCCGCGCGGCCGCGCCCAAGCCTCGCGACTCTTCGAAGTGGACCTCGAAGTCGTCCGAGGAGCATTCGTTCGGATCGCCAACCTCCTCATAGGAACACACCTGTGAGGCCGGGCCCGCGCAGACAGGGGGCGCATCGTCCACGAGGATGTCGACCATCTCGAGCCCGCCCCATGTGGGTGCACCCGAATTGGCCGAGATGAAATCTGGCTCGCCGCCGCCGCCCCAGGTGGCCCAGGTGCCCTCGCCCCCGCCGAGGAATCCGTCGCCGCCGCCGCCACCCTCCTCGCCGTCCGCCGAGCCAAACGAGACGGAATAGCCTCCATCCTCGGGCAGCTCGACGCCCTTGCGTGACTTGCGCCCGCTGCCATTGGATAGGGGCATGACGCCGTTGGGCCTGCTGCCCGCCAGCCCGGCGGCAGAGCAGCAGCAGCGGCAGAGGCGGCGGAAGCAGCGTCGGCAGCAGCAGCAGCAGCAGCAGCAGCAGAGAGCGAGCGCAAGGAGCACAAGCAGCAGCAGCAGTGGCAGCTGCAGCTGCCGTGCCCACGCCCACTCCGGCTGCGCCAGCATGGGCATCGCACCGACGACGAGGCCGTCGAGGCTGCCACACACATCGCGCCCGATGACGTCGCTCATTCGACTGCACGCGGTCTCTGACAAGCGGAGCGCGACGGCGTCGGCGGAGCGGCAGAGGTCTCCGCAGGAGCGCGCTGCCTCGAGCAACTGCGTGGAAGGCGTCGTCGCGGGCTCCAACTCTTCACCTGCACCCGTACCACCGCCGCCGCCACCGCCCTTGCCCTTGCCTCGGGCGCCGTCTCGGGCGCCGGTGCCGCCGCCCTTGCCTCGGCCGTGCGCTGGCGGCGAAGGGGGTGTTCCCGCGTCGCTCTCAGCTACGTCGCTCCCAGCCAGTTCTTCGGCCGCCGGCGAGGGGCTCGCGTTTTGCCCGTCGGCGTCGGCGCCGTTGGAGGCTTCGGGCTCCGGCGGCACGCCATCAAGCACGCTCGGGTCCAACGGCTCGGAGGCGACGCCGTCGTGGGCGCCGGGCGCCGTGTCGGGCGTCTCTCCCTCCCCGAAAACCACGAGGGGCGGGAGGGGCGGCAGCCGTGGGCGGCGAGGCGACGGCGGCGAGGGCGAGGGCGGCGATGCCACCAGCTCGTCGTCGTCGGCCGTGTTCCCGAGAGGGGGGGCCTCGTCGTAGGTCAGGTCGTCGTACGCGCCAGGCGTGCCGCCCGTGCTGCTGCTACTGCTGTGGCGCGTTCGCACCTGCCATTTGGCATCATGGCTCGAACACGGTACGATGTTCGCAGCCATTTGAACCCCACTCGCTCGGTTCACAGCATGGTTGTAGCTGATGGGATAGAGCCAGCAGGCACTACGTGCAGCGTGCTGGCCGATGGACGTGAGCAGAAAGTGACACGTGGACTCTCGCACGCAGCTCGTCTCGCACGTCGTCACGTTCGCATCTTCGATGCGCCGAGGCGCGTCGCCGGTCAGCTCGATCTTCTTGTGCAGGCACTCAGCGGACAAGTGCATCAGCTGCGGCGGATGTGGTGGGGGTGGGCGCGCGATTGGTGGAGGTGGCGGCGTTGGCGGCGGCGTCGGCCGCGGCGTTGGCGGCGGGTGGAGGCGGTGTGGCGGCGGCGGCGCTTGAGGCGGTGGCCGCAGCGGAGGCGGTAGTGACGGCGGCGGCGGCGACGGCGGCAGCGGCGGCGAGAGCGGCGGCGGCGAGGGTGGCAGCGGCGAGGGCGGCAACGGCAGCGAGGGCGGCTGCGACGGCGAGGGCAACGGCGGCGAGGGCGCCAGCGGCGAGGGCGGCGACGAGGGCAGCGGCGGCCACAGCGGCGCATCGTCATGGCCAGCGCTGTCTGTACCTGTGGATGGCAGCGAGGACGGCTGCATGGGCTCTGCGGGTTCCGCGGGTGGCGTCGACGAGGGTGAGTGTGGTGGGCGCGGGTGGCGAGGGCGGTGCGGTAGTCGCGGCGGTGGAGGGCTTTGCGCATATGGAGACGGCAGCACAGGTGGAGGCTGCAGCGTTGACGGAAGCGTTGGTGGTTGCTGCGGCTGCAGGCCAGGGACGAAGAAGTCTCGTTCGGGCGAACCGCTGCCGAGGTCGCCAACGTCATCGCTCACGCCATCGCTCAACGCACGGATGCCACCGCAACCGCAGCACGAGGCATACACGTTGAGCAAGAGTGTGCACGTCTCCTCAGGAAAGTAGCCCTTCTCCGCGTCGACCGTAAACCTCGCTGTGTTCATCGTGATGTATTCGGAGCACATTAGCGCGGGCTCCGAGCCGGCGTGCTGCAGTAATGGGCCATCGCAATGGCTGAGTTTGAGGGCCATCGTGCGAGCGACCGAGGCCGCGTGCGAGTTTGCGACGGGCGCCTCCGAAAACTTAACCATCACGGAAGTGTTGTGGAGTGGTGGAGCCCGGGGGATGACCTAATCCTGCGTCCCTTCCATTTTCGTTCCGAGGTTCCGAGTACATGTACGGCCGTGAGGAATTCTTGGCCAATCCCTTTTGTGGAGGCAGCCGTCACGACTGATCCCGCGAAGGCATCAGCGCTGTCGCGATGTCAGCTCCGCCGAATCGCAATAGAGGAGGCCTGGTGGCTGCGATCGAATCGTGCTGCGACACCGTCATGGCCCCGGTCAGGACGTACAGCACCAACAAGGAAGTGACGCTGCTCGACCGGAAGCTCGGGATGCTGTACTTTGCCATCACGTCCATCGTGATGTCATACGTCATCGGCGTGCGGTTGTACTACGAAAAGGGGTACAAGGCCGTCGAGTTCTCCAATGGCGTGGTAGGAATCAAGCTGGAAGGTACGGGCTACACCAAAACCAAGGGCCTCATCGAGCCTGCTGACATTGCGAGCCTGGTGAAGGTTGGCCCCGAGGGCGATGCGCTCTTCCTGCCGACGCGATGGGTCACCTGGACGGAACAGCGGCGCGGCAACTGCACGAACGCGGACGAGCCCTGCTCGGCCGATTCGGACTGCAGGCGCGAGCCTCCACTCGCCCCTGGCAAGTGCGAGGGCCAGCTGTGCGAGCGCTACCAGTGGTGCTCGCCCGGCTCGAATGGCCAGTACACCGGGGCGACAGCGCCGCACGACCCATTCAGCGCGCAGCACGCGGCGGCGCTCGAGGCGGTGGGCGAGACGGTGCTGCAGGAGATTGGGCAGATTGACAAGGTGGAGCTCGAGGTTGTGCTCACTGGCGTGGTCGGCTTTCAGCAGCTCAGCAGCGTCGAGTTGAGCACCGAGAACGGCAAGGCGCGCGTGCGCTGGACGCTCGCGCAGGTGCTGCAACGCGCAGGCATGGGGCAGGATGTGGCGCAGACGGACGGCGGCGTGCTCTCGCTCTTGCTCTTCTGGGACTGTCCCAACCTCTTCGCGCCCGCCGACTGCTTGCCCAACCTCCAGGTGACCCAGCTAGCCCCCGGCGTGCCCTTCTACGTGCAGTGGGCAAACTACTATCGGCGCGCCGCGGACCCGAGCATCGAGTACCGTGACCTGCATCAGGCACGCGGGCTGCGGCTGCTCGTGAGGAGCAAAGCCATGGGCGCTCAGGTCGACATCCAGATGATCATGCTCCAGATCTTTGTGATGCTAGCGCTCATGCCCATAGCTTCGATGCTCGCCGACACGATCATGCAATACCTCTTCGCCGAGCGCCGCCACTACCGCGAGTATAAGGTCGAGGAATCGCCCGATTTCAGCGACGTGCGCGCCAAGGTCGAGCAACTCGAGAAGCAGTCCAAGAGCAAAGGCACGAAGCAGGCCGAGTACGCTTGACGTGACACTGTCCGCGCCTCTGACCTGCCTCTGACCGCTTCAATGCTCGCACCGCGGGGCCCACGTCTGCAGCAGTGCGGGTGTGCATGCGTGTGCTCTACGTGCCGGCTGTTACGTGCACCCCCCGCCGCGCCCCGTGGCTTTGCCGCCGGTCGCACTGCAGGTGTTCCCTTGGTGTGAGTATGCCTCAAGGTTCAGTTTCAGTTTAACTGACACTCACAGAGAGGAGAAACTCCTGCGTGCGCTACCATTCGGTGGTAACAGCCGTATTCACACCCCGATGCGAGAAAAGTACAAAAGCATAAGCAATGTCTTGGGTTCCGACGACCGCAGCAGCTTTGGCCACGCGAACGAGTCAGGTGCGTGTAGCACTGCAGTTGTCTGGCCATTTACGCAACCTATGCGACAGTCCTTCCAACTTTGCGCCGCTCGCGGCGCTCGTCGCCGCGTGTCGTGCTGTCACCTCGTGTGACCTCTTTGTGCACACATGGGACGAACTGCATGCGCACACGCCCACGTGGCACACCTGGTACCCGTCGGATGTGCCCAACCTGGGCCAAAGCTCGCGTCCGTGCGTGCAGCAATTGACGTCGGCACTGGCGCCCATGGCAGTCGAGGTTGAGCGCCAGGTGTCTCGCCGATCCGCCAACGAAACGTGGATTGTTGCAGCAGGCCGGCACCGTGAGACGCATGTGAGCCTCGCAGGGCTGCGTAGCGCCATCGAAGGCGTGGCCGCAGCAGCTCGACTACGGCAGCGAGAGGAACGGTCCGGGCGCGTGGCGCCCTATGACGTGGCCGTTCGGGTGCGGCCCGACCTGTACCAGCGGCGGAATGCGCGCAAGAATCGGGGCAGGGGCGAGCGCTACCGAGGGGTACCCATCAATCAGGTTTGCACCGTGCCGTCAGCTGCATGGCCAGTCATCGTCAGCCGTGGCCGGTGCGAGACCTGCGTGCGCGGCTGCGACGACGAGACCCGACCTGGTAACAAGTCGGGTGACATGTGCTTCTGGTCTTCGCCACCGACGGCCATCGACCGGCTGGTGCAAGCGTGGGATGCGAGTGCCGACGAGTTCCTCGATGCAAACTTGTGCTGGCAACGCTCCTCGCCGCAGCCCCTCGCACAGCGCGAGGGCGGCCGCCGCAGGGCTCGAGTGGCCGCCGAATGTGCACACCCAGAGACGCAATGGGACCCTAGTGCCGCGGAACTCATCCTGGTGGCCGCCGCGGGGCGCGAGCACCTCTCGCGAACCACGCTCGAGAGTGGTGGCGCGATTGCACGCACTGCACGGTGCACATGATTCGCTCGGCCTCCGAGGTGGTAAACGAGTCTCAGGCGTCGCGTCTCGCGCGCCACATGGCAAAAAGCTGTTGAAACTGGGGAAACGAAGTTTGGTTCTCTCCAAAAAGAACTTTGGCTCCTCCTCTTTCGTGCCAGCTCCCTGTGCGCCATGCCCCCAGCTGCGGCGCGCGGCCACGTGTCCATGGAGAGCGCGGGCCGCGATATCCCCAAGTTCAGCGGCGATGCCTACCAGTTCCGCCAGGTATCGGTCTGAGCCATTTGAACCTCGCCAAATCGCCACACGTGCCAGCTCAAGCCTCGGCGATCTTGACGCTCGACTGCCCACCGTCTCATCTTGCTCTTGCCTATGGTGCCACGTTGCAGGTCGAGGACAGCACGGGTATGGCGGAGATGTCGGCTGGCAAAATGATGACTCGTCAGCAGGCGTCGCTCCATGCGCCCGATTCGATGGGCTTTGACTTCGCGTACGGTGACGCTGCGTATGAGGCTGCGATGGATGCGTCTGGCCAGGGCATGATGGGATACACTGGGTACGAGGGCAAGAATTACGAGACTGACGTGACGGACATTGATGATCGCCTCGATGACATCAAGTTCCTGCACGGGCCCTTTGTCGAGCGCTCGCCGGCGGGCGGCTGGCCGATGAAGTATGCGCTGCTCGGTGAGTTTAACCCGACGATGTCGAGCGTTATCGGCACCAAGACGGGCTATGGTGCCCACTACTCGAAGGAGGCGGCGCCGGACGAGGTGTCGGAGGTGTACAATAAGGCCTGGGTGCCCGACACGGCCGCCCAGCAGTGGGCCATGCCCAAGGTGCCTGAGAGCCGCAGCATCGGGTCCTTCTATCAGGGCAAACAGACTGTCACAGAGCCTGCGCGCCGCGTCCCTCCGCCGACGCGCTACCAGTCGTACACGCCCAAGCCGCCCGCGCCCGACCCGCCTATCGACTGCTCGATGCGGCCCAACCGCCAGAACGAGTCCGTGAAGCACCCCGACCCCGCCTGGGGCTACACGGGCCACGAAGCGGCGCACCGCATTGACAACGGCGACGAGGAGCTCTCTATGGCGAGCCGGATTGCCAAGCGGCGGCAGCAGTCGATCGAGCGCCGCTTCAACGACACGCCCGACCGAAAGAAGCTCGTCATGGCTCAGGAGGCGCTGAACAAGCTGGCCGAGAGCAAGCCGAAGCAGGACTTCGGCTGGACCGCTTTCCCCCCGAAGGGCCTGTACGTGGCACAGAACACGGACCTGCAGCCCTCGCAGATCTCCGGCCCGAACAATGGCCAGATCTCGAGCGCCAAGCTGTACGCGTCCAGTGGCAATTGAGCCGGCGGCAGCTGAGGTGCCGACCGAGCGCTTGCCGGCCAGCGCGGCGCCCTCGGGGCATTGGAGCCATCTCCAAGGGCAGTCAGGTGGCGTCTGAGGCGGCCCTGAGGCGGTGGTGACTTAGGAGGCCATTCGAGGAGGCCAAGCGGCGGCAAGCGTACGCGGCAGGTGCAGCATGGCCAGCGTGCAGCGACGCGGCGGGGCGTGCACGTGTGAAGCACATGCTATGTTGACGGCATGGGGCACAGATGAAGAGAGAGATAAGGGTCAAGCACTTCGGGTGTGGCGGTTGCGTCTTGTGCTGTGGGCGGTGTGCGCCTTGAGCTGGGACGCACCAGCCAGTCGCAGCATGTGGTGTGGTGTGGCTCGAGTGTATGAACTTCTCCGCGTGTGTTGTGTGTGCAGTGCATTGCTGCATTCGGTTCTAATTCGGTTCGACAGAACACAGATCAGACCGTCCCGTCCTCGTGAGACGTGACGGGATCCGGTGACCCAGACGACTCGCAACTGACCCATCGTGTGATTGCGTGTGATGTCAGATGTGTAACACGAACCCGAAATTACGTACCCCTTCCCCTACCCGTCTCCGATTCGACCGACGATCGATAACGAAACCGCGCCACCGCCACGGAGGGCGAGGCGGACGGGCCGCCCCGCCCCCCGCGCCCGGACGCTTCGAGCGCGGAGCGGTCAGGTGGACGAGACGGTGCGAGTGCGTGCAGAGTCGAGAGAGAGAGTGACGAATAATATCCCGGTTATGCTATCGAACGCGACTGCAACCTCCAACCGATCCGACGAGCGACGTACCCCCGCTCCGCCTCCCCGGGCCCCCGCGCGCCCCGGGGCGCCGGCGTGCGGCGGCCGCCGGCCGGGCGGGCCCGGCGAAATCCGAGAAGGCGCACGACGCGGTACACGCGCGCCCGCGAACAGATCTCGCTCGTCTCTCGCATGCCGTCTCGGTGCGGCGCGCCGGGCCGTAGGTACTTTAATAAAACAACGAACCTAAGGTTACCTTTTAAGGTTAACCTTCGCGCGCTTAGGTACCGAAAACGAAGCGACCTGTTCCGACGAACTTACCGCCTTTTACCGGGGCCACGGCTGGCCCGCGCGCCTACGCGCGGTTTTTATGACGGCCGGGTCCGGCGCCGCTCGGCTTCCGGGCCGGCTCGCCGCCGTTCCGCCGCCGCGGTCGCGGCGCGGCGCCCGGCGCCGCGGCCGCGCTGGCCTTTCGGACGGCCTCGGCGGCGCACGGTGCCCTGCGGCGTGCCGGACTAGCGACGCAGCGGCTCCACACTTGAGCTTGGCTCAGGCTGACTGACTTGGGCTACTACTTCTCACTTATTGACTTAGATGTCATCGGGCACGTCTCCGAGACGCACCCGATTGTGGATTGCGTTGCTCCACACCTGCCAGAAGCGGGAGCTCGCGGGAGATGGCCATGGGATCGCCCCTTGACAAGCTGCGGCTTCACTTCTTTTGCGTTCGCGAGAGCGCCATTTGTAGGGCGCCACGCACCGCGTGCGTGAAGTCGTTCCGGTCGGGCGAGTGGGAGCGCTCGCGCTCTTCGCGGCGCGCCACGCGTCGGTCGTCTGGTTCGTCGCGGTCATGGCGCTCTGTCGACGTCGAACGTCGAGGCTCTAGACTGCTGCCGCCCACCACGGCGCTGTCGGCTCGCCAGCTGCCGTTGGCCCAGTAGCGCGAGATGCTGAGCCAGATGCTCGCCTGCGCGCGCGTGTTTGCGACGTTGTCGTCCGCAGGCGCTGCCGTTAGCACCACCGCCTCGTTCTCCGAGTCGGAGTCCGAAGAATTTGAGCGCACCTCGACCTGCTCAATTAGCATGATGCGCTGGTGCTCGTCGTGCTGCTGGACGAGGACGCCGTGCGAGGCGAGCTCGAGCTCCACCTGCTCGCGGCCCCTCTCGGACAGATTGAACAGAGCCTCCATCGCCACTGAGGTCGTGCGCTGCAGAGCAGGTGGTGCAGACACCTCTGTCGCCCCGACCTCAGACGTGTCTGGTACGGAGCGGTGGTCGTCGACGGAGAGGGTGGTCATAGGGCTCGTCGACACCGTCCGAGCGTCTGAGTCGGTCTGCTGGCTGGTCAACTCGGAAACCATCACGTCGCTCCCAGGTAGACTACTTATGCTTGCCTGCCGCTGCTCACTGTCCATGATCGCATTGAGCTGAGGGAGGATTTCGAGAGAATCGTCGAAATCCTCATCGAAGGCCTCGTCGACGTAGACGACCGCGTCCATGATTTCGCTATTCTGTGCGTGCTGCTGCTCGCCCTCGTCCTCGCCCTCCTCATCTGAGGACTCGATGAACTCGTCATTAATGAGGCCAATAATGATCGAACCGTCCTCATCGTCAGGGTCAACCTTTAGCTGCTCGCGCATGGCGCTGGTTCGGTCGTGCGATGTAGATGACCGTGGCTCGCGAGCAACAGCGCTGTGGTCCGAACCTTCCATTTAGCGGGACGGACAGCGCCAACGCCGCAAAGTGGACGCCGACAGTCTCCCTCCCAAGGCGACGTCGACAGATTTCGGCAGAAGAGCAGTAAGGACCACCTTCCTAATCTAGTTCCATATAATCTTTTTCTGACGAAGTCGCAAAAAAATCAGCAGCTCGCCGACGTGTTCAAGCAAGCAAGCAACCACTTGCTTGCTTGCGACGCGTTACCATCGGTCCCGGCATCCTCCGGACGTGTTTTTGAACCTGTTCTAGAACATACTCATGTTTGATTGATTGTACTGAATCTGTATGCTGTATGTTCTCTTAACGTGAGGGATTCGTTTTCCTGCGGACTTGTTATCTGATCGAGAGTGTGGCTGTGGATGAATGGGGTGCGGGTCGGGTCGGTCCAGGCGGGGGTAACGGGCCACGGGACCGGGTACATGTAGAACTTGGGTTTATTCTTTATTGAGCCCTGGCTGTCGAGCTGTCGACAGCGGACAGGACGACAGCTGTCGAGGCTCCGTCGAGGCGCTGTCGAGGCGTTGTTGAGGGGCTGTCGAGGGGCTGTCGAGGCCTTGCCTGTCTCGAGCCTGTCGAGTTCCTGTTGAGTTCCTCTGTTCCTGATGCATGTGCCTGGGCGTCGAGCGGTAGGCCTGTAGCTGTCGCGAGCTGGAACGCGGCTATGACCTATGTCGAGAGCGTCGAGACTGAACGGGGGGATCCGATTGACTCGAATTTCTGTTGTTTCTCGCGATCGAGCATGTCGAGATTTCTCTGATCTCTGACGTCTGAGTCTGACTCAGTCTGTCGACGTGGCTCGTGGGTCTCGGTCACCGGGTCTGGGTGTCGAGCTCGAGCGTCGAGCGCCCGGGACGAGTGTCTCGCGCTCGGTCAGGCGGTTCGCCGTGCGTCGACCGCGTCGTAAACGAGTACGTACGGACCAATCATCCTGCCTTTTTCTTCGAACATCACGCTACAACTCAGCAGCCCCACGCTCAAGAGCACGCGCCTTGCTAACCTCCAACCTCGTAATCTGAATTTTGGGTCGATTCGCGATGGGTCGATTTCGAGGAGGACGCCCCCCGCCGCCCGTGTCGGGCGTGAGAGAAAGCGCACCAGAGCGGTCGAGTGGTTGGAGACGACATGATCTAAGGCTCACTGAAATTCGTTCACTCCACAGGTGGCGCAGCCGCAAGTGCCTCGGCCGAAGCAGCTGGTGCCTCGGTCGCTGCCGCAGACGCTGGTGCCTCCGCCGCAGCCGCTGGTGCCTCAGCCGGGGCCGAAGATGCCACGGCATCAGCCGCAGACGCTGGTTCTTCGGCCGGAGCCGCTGGTGCCTCGGCCGCAGCCGTAGGTGCCTCGGCTGACGCCGCCTCCGCCGCGGCTGCCTCCGCCGCGGCCGCCTCCGCCGCGGCCGCCTCCGCCGCGGCCGCCTCCGCCGCGGCCGCCTCCGCAGCAGCCTTTTCGGCCTCCTCCACTGCGGCAGCCGCCGCAGCCGCCTCGGCTGCCGCCGCAACCGCCTCAGCCGCCTCGGCCGCCGCCTTCTCGTCCGCCGCCTTCTCAGCAGCGGCCGCCTCCTTCTCAGCAGCGGCCGCCTCTGCCGCCGCAGCTTCGGCCTCTGCAGCGACCGCCGCAGCCGCAGCCGCAGCCGCTGGTGCCTCAGCCGCAGCAGCAGGCGCCTCGGCAGCAGCCGCTGGTGCCTCGGCCGTAGCCGCAGGTGCCTCGGCCACCGCCGTAGGTGCCTCGGCAGCAGCCGTAGACGCTGGTTCTTCGGTCGGAGCCGCTGGCGCCTCGGCCGCAGCCGCATCCGCCGCGGCCGCCTCCGCCTCCGCTCCCGCCGCCTCCGGCGCGGCCGCCTCCGCAGACGCCGCCTCCGCAGCCGCCGCTCCTGCCGCTGCCGCCTCCGCTGCCGCCGCCTCCGCCGCAGCCACATCCGCAGCGGCCGCCTCCGCTGCCGCCGCCTCCGCCGCCGCAGCCTCCGCCGCGGCCACCTCCGCTGCCGCCGCCTCCGCCGCGGCCGCCTCCGCTGCCGCCGCCTCCGCCGCCGCCGCCTCCGCCGCGGCCGCCTCCGCTGCCGCCGCCTCCGCCGCCGCCGCCTCCGCCGCGGCCGCCTCCGCTGCCGCCGCTTCCGCCGCGGCCGCCTCCGCTGCCGCCACATCCGCCGCGGCGGCCTCCGCCGCGGCGGCCTCCGCTGCAGCCGCCTCCGCCGCGGCCGCCTCCGCTGCCGCCGCTCCTGCCGCGGCCGCCTCCGCCGCGGCCGCCTCCGCTGCCGCAGCCTCCGCCGCGGCCGCCTCCGCTTCCGCCGCTTCCGCCGCTTCCGCCGCGGCCGCTTCCGCCGCGGCCGCTTCCGCCACGTCCGCCTCCGCCGCGGCCGCCTCCGCTGCCACCGCCTCCGCCGCAGCCGCCTCCACCGCCTCCGCCGCGGCTGCCTCCGCCGCGGCTGCCTCCGCCGCGGCTGCCTCCGCCGCCGCCACCTCCTCTGCCACGACTGCCGCTGCCACTGCCGCAGCCGCTGGCGCCTCAGCAGCAGCCGCTGGCGCCTCAGCAGCAGCCGCTGGCGCCTCGGCAGCAGCCGTAGGTGCCTCCGCCGCAGCCGCTGGTGCCTCGGCCGGAGCCGAAGGGGCCTCGGCAGCAGCCGTAGACGCTGGTCCTTCGGCCGGAGCCGCTGGTCCTTCGGCCGGAACCGCTGGCGCCTCGGCCGGTGCCGTAGGTGCCTCGGCTGCCGCCGCCTCCGCCGCGGCCGCCTCCGCTGCCGCCGCTTCCGCTGCCGCCGCCTCCGCTGCCGCCGCCTCGGCCGTGGCCCCCTCGGCCGCCGCCGCCGCCACAGTTGCCGGTGCCTCAGTCGGTGCCTCAGCTAGCGCAGCCACTTCTGCCTGGTCCACGGTGATCCTCACGCCACCCACTTCCGGAGCTTCAGGCTTCGTCACCTCGGCTTCGTCACAAGGCTTCGTCACATCCACTTCCGGAGCTTCAGGCTTCGTCACCTCGGCTTCGTCACAAGGCTTCGTCACATCCACTTCCGGAGCTGCAGGCTTCGGCGTGGCCCCGGGCGTATCCGCGACCTCCGCAGCCGTCGCCGCCGTTGCCTCCGCCACTGCTGCTGCTGCCTCCGCTGCCGCCGCCTCCGCTGCCGCCGCCTCCGCTGCCGCCGCCTCCGCTGCCGCCGCCTCCGCTGCCGCCGCCTCCGCTGCCGCCGCCTCCGCAGCCGCCGCCTCCGCAGCCGCCGCCTCCGCAGCCGCCGCCTCCGCTGCCGCCGACTCCGCTGCCGCCGCAACCGTTGCCGCCTCCGCTTCTGCCGCCTTCGCTGCTGCCTCCGCTGCCGCCGCCTCCGGCTTCGCAGCCGCTACGACCAGCCGCTCCTCCCTCAAAGCCGCGACCGCCGCCTCCGCCGCCGCCTCCGCCTCCGCCGCCGCCGCCACCGCCGCCGCCACCTCCGCCTTCGCCGCCTCAACCGTCCTCGCCGCTTCCGCATCGGCCGCATCCGCCAATTCCGCCGCCGCCTTGAGCTCCGCCTTGAGCTTCGCCAATTCCTCATCCTTCGCCTCGAGCTTCGAAGCCATCGCCGCGATCTCGTCATTCTTGCTCTTGAGCTCTTTGTCCTTTTCCACTTCCATTGCAGAGCTGCTCGCCACGGCCTGTACTTCAAGCTCCGTCACCTTCGCTTTCGCCGTCGCGGCCGTTGCCATCGCCTCCTCCAGTGCTGTGCGGAGCTCGGCAACCTCTGCCACCACCTTTGCATGGTCCGCCAGATGCGCTGCGAGATCTGCCTGGGCCTCTGCGATCTCTTTGGCCGCCGCCTCCGACGCCTGCTCCATCTGGCGCTTGGCCAGCTGCGTGGAGCTCAGCTCGAGCTGCAACCTCGCCGCCTCGGCCTCGAGCGCTGCCTTGAGCGCGGCCACCTGGCCCTTATGCGCCTCTGCCTCGGCCTCGTGTGAGATGGCGCGCTCCTCGAGGGCTGCTTTGAGCGCTGCGATTTGGCCCTTGTGCGCCACTGCCTCGGCCTCGAGCGCTCTCGAGCGCGCCTCAATTCTCTCGACCTCCGCCGTCCTCGCATTCTCTATCTGCTCACCCAGCTTGCGCTTGAAACCCTTGGCCTCATTCCGCACACCCTCAAGCTCCTCGTCGGTAGCCTGGCGCACGGCACGCAGCTCCTGCTGCGTGGCGCCCAGGGCTGTTTCGAGCTCTTGCTGTTGCGAGAGGAGCTGCTGCCGCGTCGCGTGCGCTGCCGCCCGCTCCGATTCCAGCTGCAGCCGCTGCGTGCGCAACTCCTGCCGCACGCTCTCGGCGTCCGTGAGGCCGGAGGAGCGCTCGGTTCGGAGGCTCTCGAGCTGCTGCCGCGCCGCGCGGCCCTCCTCGAGGGCATCCTCGAGGCCCTGCTTCGCCATGCGGGCAGCGCGCACCTCCCGTTCCTCGACCTCGCGAAGCTTGGCTTCGGCCTCGGCGGTGCGCGCGCTGTACTCGATCAGCTGGGCCTGCGCTTGCTGCACCTCCTCGGTGCGATTGACCAGCTGAGCTGTCACCTGCTCAAGCATATGCAGGACCGGCTCGAAGAGCGTTTGGCCACCCACCTTCGCTATGGGGTCGTCATCCTCCAGGAACTCCCTTTCAGCCCATGCGTTGCTAGCGACAGTGGGGCTTCTGTAGCTGAACTCGACGTGCGAGTCAGACTGGGTTAGCCTGGGTCGGCCTTGCCCTTCGACGGTCAAGCGCCGACTCGTATCCGACATCCATCCTCCGCCGGGCGTCCGAGGCGGCCCCGGGAGCGAAGATGCCGAGCCGTGTCGTTGCAGAATTTGTTTCTGATATGACGTAGGTTGAAAGCCATCTGATGCGTTTCGCCGCATCTGAAGCAGGCTTCGACCGCGCCAGGACTCTGGACGATTGTGTGGGGCTTGCTCTCACAGGTTGTTGGCGAAGAGGAGCCTATACAGTAGGTCGTGGAGCAACGCAGAAACGCACGGAGACGAAACGCGTCGTCATGGGCGAGTCAAGTTTCAGTCAGATGGTAGAGGTACTGTGCGGGGCTCTTGGAAGCCGGCGGCCCAGTAACTCGTTCTGCTTAAATAGGTGCCGTTAAAAGCGAATACGTCGTGAACCGGACAGCGCAGTGCACAGCGTTCAGCGGGCGCGTGTCGTAACGCGTGTCTCGCTCGAACTTGCCTGTGAAGCAACCGCGGGGCAGCTCGCGATGGCTATGCGGGAATCGGGCAATCGCCAAGGCGTTGATCGCAATTGATCTCCACGTCTCCTATCTCCGCTCGACGATCGGCTGACTATACTTACGGACTCTCAAACCACGCCATGCGTCCACACAAACATGTCGACGGGCGGGTTGGGTGGGACGGGCGGCCCGTGCGCGACCAGAGGCACAGGTGGCCATGGCCCCTTGGCTGCATCGGCGGCGGGACGCACCGCGCAGTGCTGCTCACGCAGGACGAGCCGATTCCTCAGATGTGCCACGAACCCGTCGGGGGCATCTAGGCCGCGAAGGCGTCCCTCGAGCTTCGTGAACACTTTGGCTCGCTGGTCGTCTGGGGGGGCGCCGACCCGCGACTTGGTGAGCGCATCGGGCGGAAGCAGCTGCAACTGCAACTCGCGCTTGAAGAGGCCCGAGTACGTGAAGCGCTCCCAAATCTTGGCCATCTCCGCCTGCATGGCCTGGATGGTGGCGGGGGGGATCGCTTGGAGAATCTTGACGATGCGCGGCAGGTCGGCGCGGGGTATGCGTACGCTGAAGGCGCTCATGTTGAGGACTCCCTCGAGCTGCACGTGGATGTCAGGCATGATGATCACCGGGATGCATCCATGGATGACGGGCTCCTCAATGTGGCCCCACCCATTGCCCGGCAGCACCACGCAAAAGATCGAGCGCTGGAGGTCGGCGATATAGTCGCGCGAATGGCCGCCCACCAGCAAGCAGCCGTCCTTGTCGCCGCCCGGTGGGCACGCGTTCTTGAAGTTCTTCATGTGTCCCGGGTCGGCGCACTTGCACTGGTCGGGATGGCCATTGACGTAACTGTACAGCTGCTGACGAAGTCCAAACGAATACGCCGGCTGGTTGACGTGCGCGTTGCCTCGGAAGTTGAGCAGCACATTCCGCGGGGTGAGCTTGCCCGTGAGGTAGGGAGAAGCCTGCACGAAGCCTCTCGACTTGAAGATGGGAAGGAGCACGTCCTTTCCCGGCTCGAAGCAGCGCTCGTGACCGTACATCTGCTCCTTGTATGGACTCACGTGCCAGCCGTGCCCGGCCGAGGTGCTTGTATGGTTCGGAGGGTGGCGAGTGAGCCGGCCCCAGTGCGAGACGAAGATCGCGGCCGTAATCTCCTTCGGCGCCAAGCAAGCGCCCTCGTCGTGCGGGAACGTGAAGATATGGTCGGCGCCCCCCGAGCGATCCCAGTAGGGGTACGTCGTACGAATGTGCTCAAAGGCCTTCCGATACACCCCCGAGGCGCGCGCTGCCCGAGGAAGCCGCACCTCCGGGTCTTCGTGTATCATCGAGCCAAGGTCGTGATGACGCGGCGTGGGCCGCGAGAAGCGCGACATCCAGCAGCCTCCCCAGACTGGCACGAAGAAAAAGTCCGCAGTCTCCGGGTCGAGCACGCGGTGCGCCGAGTGCAGCAGGCGCTCATAGAGTGCCACTTCCATCCCGAAGGCGTGCTGCTTCCAGTCCGTCGAATTCGTCTGCGTGTAGCTGCGCAGCGCACAGTCCTCATCGCGATACTTCTCAGTCCACAAGCGCAAGTTGAACTCGATCGGCAACTCATAGATGTAGATGGCTGGGTAGGGCGTGTTTGGAGGTTTCGCACGGCCACAGGCGCTTCCGCCACTCGGAGCGGCCAGCGCGAGCGTGCCAGCGTGACCCGGTTCGAGGAGCGTAATTCGGCCGTTGCGGATGGAGCAGTCGACGCCATACCAACCAGGGTCACATCGGCAGAAGCCAAAAGAGCAAGTACCACGACCGTTGCACTGGTTGAGGCACGCGTGGAGCACCACGTGCTGGCACAGATGCCCCGTGGTGCCTTCTTGGCAGCGGCATGTGATACTCGGCGCCTCGCCAACCTCGGCGTCGCACCAAGCCACGTGGCCGGGCCTCCGCTGCCGAGCTGGATCAGACCACGCCTTGTGTCCACGCAGGTACGCGGGCGCGTCGGTCACGGACGACCAGAAGGCGGTGGGGCTTTCGACGACGGTTTCGTAGTCCCAGCCGGGGCCGTCCCAGCGCATGTACGGGTTGATGTCGCGGAAGACGCATTTGGCCATGCTGCGCCGTGGGAACTTGCCTCCGCCGCAGTAGCAGCGTGACTCGTCCAGGTCGCACTGGCCACTGCACCGGCCGACGAGCTGCTCTCCGTGCGGCAGGTTGCACGGGAACGGGTCTGGGCGCTCGCACCCGGGCCCATCACGCCCCATCGGACACAAGCACCTGCCTGTGTCCTCGTTGCACACGCCGCGGCCGGAGCAGTTGAGAGGGCACAACCGAGGGCCCCACGATGGCGATGGTGGCAGCGGCGTCGGCGACAGCGCCGTCGGCGGCTCGGAGGCCGTCGGGTCGTCATCCACACGCTCCGAGCGCCGTCGGCGGCGCTTGCCGTGGCGGTGCTTCGGCGCGCGCCCGCGAGGGTGCGGCTGCGCATCTCCAGCGGGTGCGAGGGTGCGCCTCTCCAGCAGTAACACAGGTTTCGTAGAATGCTGTGCGTGATCATCCGTGAGCCACTGCAGCGCGGTGGCAAGAAAGAGGCCGAGCACGAGGCCGACGAACACCGAGGCACGCGTGCTCCAACCCATTCCAATGGTTCGTCGGGAGCGCGCTCGCGCCACACACCAGTGTGTGCTGGGGAGCAACACCTAGAACAAACACAGGTGTGAATGTGAATGTTTGTTTACGTACCGTTCAAAACACCAATGGGAGCCGGGACACACGGGACAGAGTACTTTGTACCGTTAACTCGGACGCCTCTTGTCGCGTACTGTCGCCTACTCGGAACTCGCAAGCTCGCGGAATCAAACCGGAATGTACGTCTATCCGGTGGTCTGGCTTGCATCAGGCTTGCAGAAGTATCGAGCAGAAGTAGGTGTTGAGGAGGGGCGTGGGGCCACGTCCGAGACCGACCATTGCGCACGATAGGCGTTCCCCACTCCGCTCTTACATGTCTGGCCCCAGGCCGCGCCATGGGGGCCAATAAGGTCCGCATGCAATGTGCACCTGAACGCCCACTCCGCGCACTGGCACCCACAATTGTAACTCAAGATTCCGCATACTAACTCAAGATACCCAGCAACAAGGCTCCACATCCCACATGATGATAATCCCCGCGCCCGCAGACGGCTTCATGGCTATCGCGTGCATATCAGAATCGTCGGAAATCGCCTTGTTCAAGCGGTTTCGTCGCCGGGGCTACGGAAGGGAGAACGGTTCGCCACTTTGACTCATCCAGGCGAACGGTTCGCCACTTTGACTCATCCACGACGCGCTTCCAGTACTCGTCGCCATCCCTAGCGTTCTGCTCTAGCTGCTCGAGGCGGTCACTGTCCTGAGTCATTTGTTCATTATTGTAGAGCTTGAAAAACTCGAGCTTCGGCCACTGCTTCTCAAGAAGCTGCTTCTCGAGAAGCCACGCCGGAGGCACCGTGCCGGTCAATCGGTTGTTGGTCAAATCCACATTTTCGAGCGCCCGGCAGTTTGCGAGCGTGTCCGGAATCGCACCGCTCAGCTGATTGTGGTTCAGGAACAAATCCTTAAGCTTCGTCAGGCCCGCTTCCTTGTGCAACCGAGTGAGCTCCTCAAGCCGTGCCTCATCCTTTTTGCCCATCTTGGAGCCGCTTTTCTTGGCCTCTTCTTTCCGTTTCGCGAGCTCATTCATCTCCTCCTTCTCCATGGCCGACAGGCCACCGAACATCGATGGGATGCAGCCCGTCAGCTTGTTGTTGTCGAGACAAAGGCGCTCTAGATTTTTGAGCTCGCCGAGCTCTGCAGGCAGCTCGCCAGTGAGCTCGCAGAAGTTGAGGCTCAAAGTTTTGAGCTTCGTCATGAGCTTGAAGGCCCTCGGGATCGGACCTTTGAGGCTATTATAGCCCAGATGTAGGGTGTCCATGTCTGCACAGGTCGCGAGCTTCTCCGGGAGCGTGCCGTGAAGTCCACGGCCCTTGAGGTCGAGCCTACGCAGCCGGCGGCAATGGAGCTGCTGGTCCCGCTTGTCGATGAGCAGGTCGTGCAGCGAGCAATTGAAGTCATTCAACTTTGACTGCCGCAACGAATCCTCAGTGACAGGAGGCCAATGTTTTTTTCTTGTCCCCTTCCACGCAGCCTGCCACGCAGCCGAAAAGCCTGCCAGCGAAAGCTCAAGTAGAGGGCACTCGTCCTTCTGCAGCAGCTCTTGTAGCTTCTCCTGATGCCCATCGAGCGTTGCGTAGGGGCACTTGAGGCAGAGCACAATGCCCCTACCCGCGCGACAAAGTGCTTGCTCGGTGAGCTGGCCCTGATGCTCAACCGTCTCCGGCTCGAGCGCACCGAGGATGCGCGCTCCCTTGTAAAGCACGTGAAGATCGTGCTTGAGATCAAAGAGTGGCTTGACGTGCAGCTGCAGCTCGGCGAGGATCCAGCCCGAGTCCTCAAGGTTGAGCCAAAGGTTGAGAAGGACGTCGCGGTTACCTCCGGCTTTAATTGCGTCGTAGTCGGGCTTGATGCGATCCTTGGCGCGGCAGACAATTGCGCGAGACAAGTGGGGCGATACCCCCTGATAGCCCTTGTGCTGGTCGTTGCCGGTCCAATGTCGCAGCTTGCCGTCGTCTCCGCTGGTGAGGAATCTCATGGCGACGGCCAACGCGTGCAAGGACGGAAAGACAAGGGTGCAACGCACGAGATCGCAAAGCTTCCGGTAGTTGCCGGCATATTCTTCAGCAACCTTGGCGCAGCAGCGCGGCACGCCCTTGATTGAAGGGCCCTTGTGTGTCACCTTGCCCTTCGCATCTGGGCACGTTTCCTCAACATGCGTCTGGACCGCCGTCATAACCTTCTCAAGCACTGGAACGGCTTTCTTCGCCTTGTGGATCAACGCCAGTAGAGTGTTGAGAGCATCGTCGGCGCCGGCGCCACTGGGTTGCACCATTTCCACATTGAGCTTGTTCACCTCTTCGCAGCGCACCTTCATGTACTCGAGTGCGTCTTTCTTGATTGCCGGTGCATCCTCCTTGTTGCGCTGCTTCTCGTCTTTGAGCAGCTTTGCGTACGCTGCGTCGAAACGGAAGACCGACTGGCTTAGGAGCGGGTTGTACTGCGAGATCGCGTTGTCACGCCGGTCAGGGTATCTCTTCTCCAACTTCTCCAAGTCCTTCGCCTTCTCCGAAATTTTCTTCTCGAGCTTTGTGATTTCCTTGTTGTGATTAGCAAGGTCTTGCTCGCGCATCAACTCTGTACCCATTTCCTTCATCTCCTTGAGCTGATGTGCGAGTTCATCGATGGTGGTCCTCATCCGAGTCTGCGCGTTGAGCATGGCCGAGCATTCCTCCACGCACAATGCCACAGGCACAACGGACTTGCTCAGGTTGGACGAATCGAAGTGTTTGAGCAGCGCGTCAGCATCCAGAGGGTCGGGTTCCACTTCCTGCTGCTGCTCTTGCACCTTCGGCGGTTGAAATTCACCGTCTCGTGAGGAGTCGTCGGATCCTTTGACCGAGTGCAAGGCAACCCTCAGAGCCTCGTCTTGAACCGAATGGTCGAAGAGGAACATCTCGTCATCTTCCCGGAGCTCCTTTTCGAATCTATCGTGGTGCGATCGGTCCACTTGACCCGGCAGGACCTGCCCATTCGCCGCGCACGGGAACATGTTGTCAAACTCTTTGCGTACGAAGTCCACGTTGACATCCCGCCCTGTGGTGAGCGCGCGCAAGCGGCCTCGGCTGTACACCATCTCCCAGGGCGCAAAGCAGCCGCAGACAAAGACCTGGTAGTTGTGGTTCGTGCGCGCGCGACTCATCAGTTCTCTCAGGAACTTATCTGGCTCTTTGCCCATTGTGTCGTAGACGACATGGTAGCCAGCGACGAACGCACGGTCAACAAAGGCGTCCGTCATCTCCTTCTTTTTGTGCGGCCAGAGCATCTTCTGTCGCACGAGGAACTGCGAGCGCATGGTGGCGCTCGAGAGCGCGAGGTAGTGACCGTCGACAGTGAACCCGTCCTCTTGGAACTGGCCGTCGGGCGAAATCCACTTGGTAGGCTTCAGCCGGTCGCCATACTCCTCCTGCACCGACGGCAACTTCGCTGCGTGAGCCCCGGAGATGCACAGGCGGTACTCGCGGCAGTACATTCGACACTCATCGGGGTCGAGGTGTACAAATTCCTCCGGCGACCAGCCCTTGAGCCTGTACAGCTCCTTGAGCGCGTAGCTCTTGCCGCATCCAGGCGGGCCATACATTATGATCAGCCGCGGCCTGTGTGGTTTCTGAGGAGGCACCCTCCCCTTGGTGACGTCGTCGTAGTATTTCTCCGCATCCTTCAGATCTTCGACGATATTGATCGCGCCGCCTAACGGAGTCGCGGCCCCGCTCAGGTCGACGATGGAGTAACGTGCGGGGTGCACCTCGATCTGGATGCGGGCGGCAGGCAGCAAGAGCGCGAGCTCTCGATAGAGGGGCGCCAGGACCAGCTCGCGCAGCTCAGCCCCTATCACATGAACGCGTACGACTCCACCGCCGCCTTCGCCGCCCTCGCCGCCCTCGCTGCCCTCGCTGCCCTCGCCGCCTCTGAGCCGAGCTCTTTCTGCACCGCCTGGCTGCAACGCTGGAACCGCAACTGGCGTGCCGGTGCCGAAGAGGGGGCTGGCAGTCTCTCGACCCGTGCGCGAATATGTGATGCGCACGCCGCAAGCAAACGTATTGACCCGCGGCGGCGGCGGTGGCGTAGTTGCTTCCATCCGTGCGTGCGTGCGGCGGTCCGGTCCCGCGGATCCGATATGATTGGTCGACGAGCGTGCGCGCGCACAGCTGAGAAAATTTGGGGGGGTGTGCTCGTGAATTTTACCGGTACCAATTTTTGGCCGTAACTCGCGGGGGTTATGTTAAGGTTTCTTCAGCAGGGACAGTAGGGAAGTCGCGGTCCCCCCGCGCTCACCACACTAAATACATGTACTCGCTGTCTCGGGTCGGGGGCCTAGAACCCCTAGTATCAATTGTTGGATGAGGATGTGAACCTGTCATGTGATCCGATCGGATTGCTCTAAGATTGCTCATCTTGCTGCTAACGCGTAACGGATCGCGGTTGGAGGTACGCGCACCTCGCCCCGCTTCCGCTTCTGGGGATCCGCCTCTCTACAGGTCCGCAACACAAAAGTTGACTATAGGTACGGTAGGGCATGTCCAGGGCAGGCATGTAAGTGCGACGTTCCGAGAGACCGAGACGGGCCTGCCTTGTATGAGATTCACAAAGGAGCCTCCGCGTTCAAGAACTCATGTTGTGAAAAATCAATATGGCGCCAACGGCCCGCGCACGACGAGCGTCGTGTTCTTGACGAATCGCTCGGCGAAGAGCGGCGCGAAGAAGAGCGCGCGCAGGGACAGGGGCAGCTGGCGCCCCCGCCCGAGGACTTGATAGGCCACGCCGCCGCTTGCCAGCAGCCACGCACCGTATAAGGCGATCCGCGGCGGCAACCGGAAGTCGTTGCGGCGCGCGGCGTGGTGGTGCGAAAAGCCGGAGACGGCGGCCGCGCCTCGCACGGCGACCTCCTCGGCCGAGGCGAGCAGCAGTTCGGCGCCAAAGAGGGCGTTCGCTGCCGTGAAGAGCAGGCCTTCGAAGTAGAAGGCGATGGCGACGCCGATCGAGTTGCACGTCGCGGACAGCACCCAGTCGAGCCACCAGCGGCTCGTGGGGTCCGAATGTATCTGGTCGACCAGCTCTGAGCGATCGCGCAGCCGCTGCAGCAGCCGGCGCAGCATGTTGCCGATTGAGTTGTTTATCGCCATCACGATCTCCGCGCCCACGTTGATACGCATGCCCACCTTGGCGCACCCGTTGCTCGTCGCCGCGTGGGTCAGCACACTCACGCCTTCGTAGACGCGGCGAGCCGACGCCTGTATACGATCCGGATCCACATTCTCGCCGAGCACGCCGCCGACGGCGACACCCATCTGCAGCGCGTCCGACTGGAGCAGCGCGATCTCCTGAGCGAGCACATTGGCCTCGTGTTCGTTGCCCAGGGTGCATGCCCTCGTGCGCGCCTCGTGGAGCTCGGCATGCCGGCGCATGAGATCGCGAGCACAGTCGTTTGCAGCGCGTATGCGCGGCATGTACTCACTCCACGCGAAGCGCACGGCCCTGGCGATGCTGAGCAGCTCATCTGTCAGTCGTTGCAACGCCGCGCGGCAGTCGGGGCGATCCACGATTTGCGCGAAGAGCAGCGTGTAGGTGAAGTGCCGGCCGTAAAAGGTGGCGAGCAACCCTGTGGCAAATGCCAGCACGGTCGGGTGCCCGCGGGCCGCCGCCTTCGCGCGCTCCAACAAGCCCGGCGGTCGGACCAACATGACGGTTGAGAGGAGGGCAGGCAGGTGTGATTTTGTTTTGTGGACGCGAGAAGGTCACAGTGCACGTCTCCACCCGCGACTGCAGCGCCACTCTGTGTTTCGTGTGGTAGTGGTCGGCTCGGTTTAACTGACCTTTTCGCAGAACTTGCGCGAGGGCAATGGCGAGTGGCCCGTCCGAAGCGGACGACGCCGAGGTGCCTGAATGCGCCGTCTGTACCGACGCTCCGTGGGACCCAGTGCGGCTCGATGGCTGCTGTCACGTCTTTTGCAGGGCGTGCTTGCATGAGATCGTGCGCCGCGTCGGTGAAGTCGGGTCCCGCTGCCCGCTATGTCGTCAGCCCATGAGTGCTGACGGCAGCCAATCTATGGCGCGTTCGTGGCTCGCTCGGGCGCCCACGGATCGGGACGTCGAGCTGCGAATGCAAGAGTCATTTCCTGACGTATATGAACGCCGCCGACAGGAGGCGGCTCAGCGCTCGGAAAGATGCATCTGTATTTCCCTCGGGAGCCGGAACGTGCTCGGCGAGGGCACGACGCTCTTTGCCGAGGTGGTGCCACCGCAGACGCTAAATGGCACGTTGTCAGCGGCTGAGCTCGGTGCGATGCTCGTCGACAGAGTGCGATTCGTGCTGCCCATGGAGGCGCTCGATGAAACCAGCATAACGACTCCGTGGTCTGCTGTGGATGCGCCGTCAGCTTACGTCGACAAGGGCGTTGTCGACGTGTCGTCAGCGCCCTTCGAGACCAGGTTCCGGGTCAAGGAGGGCGTCCACGCTGCAGAGGTGGTCATCATCGTCGACTGGCAGCGCCGACTCAGGCTCGAGCCTCTCCTCGTCGAGCACAATCTCAACACGGTCGAAAGCGGTAGCGGTGCATATGCTGAGAACGTCGCGCTCCCCGAAGGGCTGACGCTTGCTCGGATTGTGGAGCGCACGCGCCCCAAGGCAAGGGTAGGCGCTGGCGGCCCGGGTGAGATGCGCGTGTATTGAGGTTCTCTCGTTCCGTTCATTCTTGGACTCACGACACACCATGGGAGTTCACACGACCCATGACGACGTCCTGTCTCGTTCATTCTCCGACTCACCAACATGTTCACTCATAGGTTCCGAGTAGGCGGCCGAGTCTCGGCCATTCACATTCATATTCACACAAGAACCTGTGAAGCTTGAAGGCGATGCGGCGGCCATGCTGCATGCCGGTACTTGTCTGCTGCTCGTCCTGACACCTTCTACCAGCGGCCTGCGCATACTATCAAGAGCCTTCGCGCCCGCCAAGGCCTCCGATGTGCTGAGCTCGCTTGCAGCAGACGCGGCCGTCATCGAGGCCGGCGGTGCTGGCGTGATCGACGCTTACGGCGAGTCATCGGGCTGGCTGAAGTCCTTTGAGGCTCAGATCGCCGAGGCTCTCGGCAAGGAGCGCGCTGTCTTCGTGCCCACAGGCGTCGCCGCCCAGAACATGGCACTTGCCGTGCACGCTGAGCTGCCCTTCACGAGCTCGCGCACGCAGCCCACGCCTTCGGTGCTCCTCCACCGCTCAAGCCACCTCGAGATGCACGAGGAGCGCGCATATGCGACGCTGCTCGGCCTTTTCCCCATCTTTGCGGGCGAGGTGAACCAGCTTCTGACGGCCACCGACGTCGAGCGCCAGCTTCTGCGACTGGGGGCCGTCGGTTCCGCGCCCGCGTGCATCCTGGTCGAAGTGCCCATGCGTGAGCTTGGGTGCGCGACGCCGTCGTGGGCTGAGCTGCTCGCCCTCCGGGCGCTCGCCACCAAATATGGCGTGCCCCTCCACCTGGACGGCGCGCGGATCTGGGAGATTGCACCTTACTATGCCGAGAGCGCCGGTGCCTCGCTGCCCGAGATCATCGCGCTCTTCGATACCGCCTACGTCTCATTCTACAAGGGGATCGGCGCCGTCACGGGCGCTATGCTCGTAGGCTCGGATGCATTCATCGAGCGCACACGGCCCTGGCGCCGCCGCCTCGGGGCCAACCCGTACACCGTCTTTCCGTACGCCCTCTCGTGTGCGCGCGGCTACTTGATGCATGCAAGCTCATTTGCTTCGCGTTGGCGTAAGCTGCGTGATCTCGCGCCGCAGCTGCGCGCGGCGGCGGCGTCGGAGGGCGGGAAGCTCGTATTCGTCCCCGAGGTGCCCCGCTGCTGCCAGTGCCACGTCTTCCTGGGCGCAGGCGACTCCCTCGACGTTCTCGATGCCGCGCGCGACGCCGTCGATGCCCAACACGGCGTGCGGGTATACGAGCGGCTGCGCCGTGCCGACGACCCTCTGTGTTTAACGAGGCCTTCGGGCGACGCCAACAACGCCGCACCGGACTGGTGGTTCGAGTGGACGCTCGGCCCCGCGCACGTGGAGCTGGCCGATGACGTCTTTGTGGATGCGTGGCGGGCTTTCTTTCACGTCCTGCTGGGCGGGACCGACAGCAGCAGCTTGGCGCTGGGAATGGTTCCCGCGAGGCGCTTCGTGCCTCCCTCCACTGGCTCGATTCCACTGGGCCCTTCGATCGTCCCTCCATCAGCTTCTTCCGTCACCCAGGATGGGAAAAGTAGAGCTGAGTGATGATCAGTGTATGTGTGATGCAGCTAAGATGCGATGCCGGCGAGCTGCATACAAATTTAGAGGGTTTGAACACGATATGACAGCTGACAACCGTCATTCTGCAACGGTTTCACAGCCAATGGTTTCATCAGCGGTTTTTCTCTTGACTTGTGACATGGCGCTCCACGACGAGGAGCCGCTCGTGGCTCGGCTCGCCGTGTGGTTAGCCGCGCAAGGCGTGCAGTGCCATGAGTCGGTGATCACTACGCGTGACGGGGTGGTCGCTGGCTACGGCTGCGTCGCGACGCGGAAGCTGAAGAAAGGCGAACTTCTCTTCCGCGTGCCACGGAAGGCGTGTTTCGGGCCGAGAGCAGGCGCGCCCATTGATGCTGAGGCTCCGGGCGACACACAACGTCGCTTCGCGGTGCGCCTCTTGAAGGAGCGTGCGCTCGGCTCCGCGTCTCGGTGGCATCCCCTGTTGGCGGTGCTCTCGCCCGCGCCATGCCCGTGGATCTGGCCGGAGGGCTCAGAACGCTTCCTGGACGGCACTGAGCTGGAGGAGGTGCTCGCGCGCAAGCGCCAACGCCTCCGCTGCGAACGCAAGAAGATCGGCCTGAGCGACGACGCCGCGCGCTCGCGAGAGTACGACGCCGCATGTGCGCTCGTAGCGAGCCACCTCAATCCGTGGTTCGGGGGCTCCATCACACCCGTCAACGCAACGCTCAACTATGCGGCGGCGCCGAACGTCGAGTTCGAGGCGGAGGGTGTAGACACGGTGGTGGCGCGCGCGGTGCGGCCCATCGCGGCGGGCGAGGAGCTCACGCAGGAGTATTGCGAGAGCACCGCCATGTTCCTGTACCGGTATGGCTTCGTGCCGAGCGCCGTGTTGGGCACAGATGGGCCGAATGCCGATGGCGCAGGACCCACGGCCGGGGCTGTCCGTCCGTTGGCGGATGATGCCGTCTCGATTAGCAGCGCGGCGCTCCTCGCGCTGGTCGCGCCGCCGAGCAGGCACCCCTTGCTCGCTCCGCGCCTCCGTCTACTTTGCGCCGCTGGGGCACTCGGCGTGTGCCCCTGGGACGGTCTTGACGAACTCGTAACGGCCGAGATACAGCGAGATGGCGTGGGCACGGCGAAGCTGGTGGGTGCGCTGTTACTGCTCGCTCTCGACGATGAGCGCTGGGCATTGGCCGAGGCGGCGGCGGCGGCGGCGGCGGCGGCGTCGGCGGAGGCGGCGCCGGAGATGGCGGCGAAGGCGGACGGCAGCGACGACGATGACGCTGACGATGACGACGATGATGACGCGATCGCCGCCGCGCTTGTGGCCGCCGCCTTTGGCGTCGGCAGCCAGGAAGCACAAGCCCTCGAGCAGCTCGCAGGGAGCGAGGGCGGCGAGGATGGAGACCCTTGGCCAGCGCTGCTCGCCCAGGCCGCCGCGCTGGCCCCCGTGGGGCGCCGAGCGCAGATAGAAGAGTCGATCACGAACGCGATCGAGCGCGCGCGCCACGCCGTCCGCCAGCGCCACTCGCGCCTTGAGGCGGCGACCGTCGCGCCGCCGGAGGAACGAAGCGACGGTTACGCCGCGTCGGGCGACGCCCAGTACGGCGCCGGTCGCGCGGGCAAGAGGACGGCGAAACGGGCGCGGCTCTCTGCAGAGGCGGGTTCCGCAGAGCACAGGCCGAGTGTGCCGGCAGCCGAGACAGCGGCGATCAGCCTCGCCGGGGCGTGGCGCTTGGCCCAGGGCCTGAGGAGAGTGGAGCAGGCGATCCTCGAGGATGCCTTGCGACTGCTAGAGGCAGCGTCGGCCGAGAAGCTGGCGGTAAAACTGGGCTGAATGGGAGGACTGGCCATCTACACCATCCAACAGGTACAAATTCTGTCGTCAACAGTGACTTGAAGTACCGGTAAAATCTAAAAAGACAGCCCAGCCCCAGGCTCTGTGGACGCTGGAGCCGTCCCTTCACCCTTGCGATAGTGTGGTGTGGTGAGCGCGGCCGCGGGGGGGGGGGGCGCGACGAAACTGACTGACTGACTGAAGACACCGGGGGAGCCCGAGGCTCACCGAAGCGGCCGTTTCAACTTCCTTACTATAAAGACGAAGGGTCCTTTTTTTCGTCGGTT
>Ga0210247_100528_pt1 | contig 35686 bp, 34 predicted proteins | sample ChrtobMetP3_16mM_FD_155449 | JGI IMG/M metagenome (GOLD analysis project Ga0210247, IMG submission 155449) | Chrysochromulina tobin associated microbial communities from unialgal haptophyte culture, Seattle, Washington, United States - P3_16mM | ecosystem: Host-associated > Algae > Haptophytes >... | reverse complement strand
ACCCCCCCATCCAGGGACGTGGCCGAGGAGAACGTAAAGCTGATTGGGCAGAAGCTCGCGGCTCTGAAGGCAACGGACGCGATCCAAACCCTCGCCCAACGCACGGAGGAGGCTGATGGGCTGCGGCGCGAGCTCGCAATCTCGATCAGCGCCTTCGGACAGCGGCAGCAGGTGCGTGCTCCCCTACCCCCCCGCGCTCCCCTACCCCCCACCCCCCCAACCCCCTTTTTCACCATCCAGCCTCCCTCACCCTCACCCTATCCCACACCATCCAACACGGCGCTCTCGCCCTCTCCCAACCGCCCCCGACGCCCTGGCGCGCATGCACGTGCCCAACACGGCGCTCTCGCCCTCCGCCCCCGTCGCGCTGCCCCGCCCCTGACACCGTGGCGCCCCTCGTCCAAATTAGGCAAGTGCCATGGAGCTCGCGGCAGTGCATGCGGAAGTTGACGAATCCCGCCGCCGCGCCGAGACGGCGCTTGCCGAGGCGCGGGCTGCAGAGCGACGACTAGCCGAAGGACTCGCCGCGTCGCAGAGTGCGTTCGAGGCGCAGCTTTCACACCTGAGCTCCGAGTATGAACACATCATCGCGACCCTCATGGAGAGGCACGGCGAGAGCGCCGGCGTCGGCGGCGGAGGTGGCCAAGGGCGGCAGGTCGAGGGTGCGGCCTCGGTGCCGGCCGCTTCGGCCGCCGCTGTGGCAGCGTCCGCGGCGGCGTCCGAGGCAGTCGACGCCATCGCGACCCCATCCAAGGTGCTCGGGACGGCGGCTGCCGCCACAGCCGCCGTCGGCCGCTCCGCCGGCCTCCCAAGTCGCCGCTCCGTGACCCCGTCGTCGACGCGCCTCAGCCTGGGCGAGTGGATGGCGGGCACGAGCAGCGGCGCCGCCGAAGACGATCCGAGCGCCGTCCCAAGCGCACTCGTCGTCGAGGTGGAGGCCGATGGTCCAGGCGCCGTCCCGGGCATCACCCCCGGTCGCCCCGGGAGCGCTCGTCCAGGGGCGCCGTACCGGGCACCGCCGCCGCCCGACCCCGACGGCGGGTTCCCGACGCCCTTCTCGCCCTCGCCTTCGCTCGCCTCCCGCTCCCACGTACGCTCCCTCGTACGAGACAACGAGAACCCGAGCACCTCCGTCGCGGGCGGCGCGCCCAACATGGCGCCCAGCGAGGCCGGCGCGGCGGGCACGGCCGGCGCGCCAGTTTCGGCCGGTGTGGGTCGTGTGTCGCCCGCGATGGAGACGGCGCGGCTCTGGTCTCACATCAAGGAGATGGAGTCGGAGCTCTCGGCGCTTGAGCTCGCTCACAAGCGCGAGGCGAGTGAGGCAAGCCATCTTCGCTTCCGCCTCTCGCTGCTCGACGAAACTCACTCGGAGCTCGAAGAGCTCTATGACCTCTCCGAGCAGGTGTGACGAAGCCCCCCTCGGATGATTGCTATCGGATGATTGCCATCGGATGATTGCTATCGGATGATTGCTATCGGATGATTGCTATCGGATGATTGCTATCGGATGATTACTATCGGTTTTTCCACCCAATAGCTTGTGATGGCCTCCCAATAGCTTGTGATGGCCTCCCGTGGCCGCTGAGTGCTCCCCCCATCGCCCCCCCCTCCGACCAGAATCTGCACGCGGCCTACGCGCGCATCGATGCACTCGAAGCATGCGCGCGCGAGGCCGCCGCCGCGCACGCACGCGCCCTTACGAGCGCCGTCACGTCCGCCGCCACATCGAGCGCCATCGCGATCGCATCGCGCTCGACGGCGGCGGCGGCGACGCACGCGGTGCTCCGGGCGGCTGCCCAGCGCGAGCACGGCGCGCGCATCGCGATGCTCGAGAGGGAGAGAGCGGCGGCGGTGGACGCGGCGCAGTTCGAAGCGCTCGAGATGGGCGCCGCCGAGTGTGCGGCGGCGGAGGCGAAGGCAGCGGCGGCGGAGGCGAAGTCAGCGGCAGCCGAGGCGAAGGCAGCGGAGGCGGAGGCGAAGGCAGCGGCGGCGGAGGCGAAGTCAGCGGAGGCGGAGGCGGATGCGAAGGCGAAGGCAGCGGCGGCGGAGGCGCTTGAAGCGCAGGTGCTGGCGGCGGCGGCGGAGCGTGCGGCGTATGAGGGGCGAGTGTCCGCAGCGCAGGCGGAGGCGGCACAAGGCAAGGCGGACGCGGCGGAGGCGGCGGCGGCTCTCGAGGAGGCGATCTCCAACCTCGACGAGATCGGGGAGCAGAAGGCGAGATTGGAGCGAGATTGCGACGAGATCAGAGAGCAGAAGGCGGCAGCGGAGGCGCGGCTGGCCGAGCTCACCACAGAGCGGGACGCGCTGAGCGCGAGGTGGGTCACGCTAGCGACAGAGCGCGACGCGCTAGCGACAGAGCGCGACACGCTCGCAACAGAGCGCGACACGCTCGCAACAGAGCGCGACGCGCTGGCAACAGAGCGCGACACGCTGGCAACAGAGCGCGACACGCTGGCAACAGAGCGCGACGCGCTGGCAACAGAGCGCGACGCGCTGGCAACAGAGCGCGACGCGCTCCTCGTGTCGCTGGGCGCGGCCGTTGGGCACGCCCAGTCGATCCAAGAAGCTTCCGACATGGTGTGTGGCGATGCTCGGGACAGCGCTCGGGAGGCCGAGGCTGCGGCGGAGGAGGCGGCGGCGCTACGGGAGAGTTTGAGAGTCAAGGAGGAGCTGCTTAACGCGTCGGCGGCCTTGGCTGCGACGCTGCGGGACAGCCTCAAGGCGAAGGAGCACGAGCTGAGTCTGGCGTGCGCACGCGCGGCGGAGGCGGCCGAGGCGGCCGAGGAGCGCGCGGCCGAGGCGGCGGTGCAGGCAGAGGCCGATGCCCGTGCCGATGCTCTCAAGGGGATCGAGTCGAGACTCGAGGCGGCCCGGGCGGAGGCGAGGGCGGCGGCGGAGGCGAAGGCGGCGGCGGAGGGGAAGGCGGCGGTGGAGGGGAAGGCGGCGGCGGAGGCGAGGGCGGAGGCGAGGGCGGCGGCAGAGGCGAGGGCGGCGGCAGAGGCGAGGGTGGAGGCGGCGGAGAGCAAAGCGGCAGCCGCCGAAGCACACGCAGCCGACGCGGCGGCCATGGCAGCCGCCCAGGCAGCCACGGCGGCGGCCAATGGCGCGGCGGCCCTTTCACAGCTGGCCAAGGTCCAAGCGGACATGGCGCTGGTGGAGGCGGCCAGGGAGGACGCGTCGAGGAAGGCAGAGGAGTCGGCCGCGACGCTCTTATTCACAGAGCGGGCCCTGCAGCAGGCGGAGGCGAGGGCGGCGGAGGCGGAGGCGAGGGCGGCGGCGGCCGAGGCGGCCGCGAAGGAGGCGGAGGCGGCGGAGGACTTTGCCAACAACACCGCCCGCCGGTGCAGCAGCTCCGCAGAGACGAGAGAGGCAGCTGCTCAATCAAGGGAGGCCGCCGCAGAGGCCAGGGAGGCCGCCGCAGAGGCCAAGGAGGCGGCTGTAAAGTCCAAGGAGGCGGCAGCGGACGCGGCGGTGCGAGCGGCCGTTGAGCAGCGAAGGGCGTGGGAGGTGCAGCTGCAGGTGTGTGTGTGCATGCAATTGGGCGCGAGGGATTACCTTTCACGCCCTCTGAGTGCCCTTGATGGCCCTCGATCGGCGCTGATCGCCACCGATCGCCCTTGCCGCTGCAGGCGGCGGCGGCGCAGGAGAAGGCGGCCAATGCCGAGGCGACCAGCGCGCGCGAGGCGGCGGCCAAGGCCGCGGCGGCGACAGCAAGCACGAGCCGTGAGCTCTCCGCCCTTCGCGCCAAGTTCAAGGCGCAGTCCGCCGAGCTCACGCGCCTTGTTGGGCACCAGAACCCGAACCAGAAGATCCAGCTACACAACCGCATCAAGACGGAGAACAATGAGCTGCGCGAGGAGCTCAAGAGAACGCGTAACGAGCTTCACAGGTGCGTGCGTGCTGTGAATGGCCTCCGATGGCGTCGGATGGCCATGCGACCCTAATTAGGGCATCATGTCACTGAGCGCTCCTGATCGCACGCGCCCCGATGGCTTCGCAGAGCCAAGGAAGCCATGGCACGCGCCACGCTCGGTGCCGACGGCAAGGAGAATCTGCACAGCGCTGGCGTGAGCGTGACCGGCGCGGCGCTCGCCGCGGCCGCCGCCGGAGCGCTCACGCCAGCGCGAGTGCGCGCGCCGGTAGAGGGCGCGGCGGAGGTCGAAGGGGCGCCCGAGATAGCGGCGGCGGCGCGGGAGTTCGAGTTGTCCCCAGGCGCGGAGCAACGGCAACGGCTGGCGGAGGCTCTCACGCATGCTCGACGCGCCCTCGCGGCACCAACGAGCATCCTCCTCGCCGTCCTCGAGGCGGAGGCGGCCGCTGCCGATGCGGATGCCGCACGGGCCGCCGCCGCCGCCATCGAGGCCGCCGCCATCGAGACCGCAGCGCCCGCAGCTGCCGAGACGGCAGCAAACCCCGCGCACGGGGCGTTGGCGCCCAAGACGGCGCCCGACCCGTTGCCCGCGTTGCTCGAGCTCACGACGGCGCTTCAGACGGCCCGAGCGGAGCGCGAGGCGACCGCGCGCGCCCTCGGCGAGCTCGAGCGGGAGAATTGCGCCCTGAAGCTTCAGCTGAGCTACCAGGCGCTGCGCACGCTCTGAGAAGGGCGAGCTGCAGTGCATGCTTCCATGGCTTCATGAGCCTGAGAGTTGAGATACAGTGATACAGTGCATGCCGGCGCCGCAGCTGTCGCGGGTCGGGCTGTGTGCCCCTCCGCGGCCTGACGAGTACGTGCGCCCCTCGTCGGGCCGAGCAGAGGGTAGGCCGAGATACGGAGTACTCTACGGAACGAACCGCGTGCGCGGAGCCGCGGACTGTGAGGGTGTGAGGTTTAAACAAGCGGAGCGTGCGCTCGAGCGGCGATCATGCGGTGCCGGAACGAACGACATGACGACGCGAAACGGCCGCTCCGGCGGCGGCCGGCGCGGCCGCGGCGGCGAGTACCGCGCCCGCACGAGCGCACGACCCACGCGTAAACCGTGTGGGCGTCCGAACGCCGAAGCAACGCGGCGGTCGGATCACCAGGGACGACCACGGATCGAAAACGGGATTTAACTGAGAAAGTTGAACACGAAAACCGCTACGGGCAAAGACAGGGACACCCTTAACGACACGAGAGATGAATTCGCATGACACATGCTTTCGCGATACGAGAACAGATACAGATAGAGGTAGTCTGAGTTGAAACGACCAATGAGCGTTGCCCGGTTGCCGCCCCTCGTCGCCGGCTGGCGTCAACGACCCACACGGACTGCTGTGCTCCTAGAGTGCCCGGTGTGCATGCCACCTCTGACTGTACGGGCGCGTCCTCGCGCAGCAGGCAATGCGACGCGACGCCCTCCGCCTCCCGCGCCGTTCAGTCATGCGTTCAGTAACACGGAGCTGGCCGCTGGGGTTGAAGGATACCGGGCGAGAAACGGCCGGACCGGTGCTCGCCCGCTCCTCGCCCCCATACCCATACCCGCGCTGCCCGCTCGCTGCACGGCTGCTGCATCCTGCAAGACGGCGATCGGAAGGCACGCTTACTCGCCCAGCGGGCCGAGCTTCGGGGGCACCTTCTTGAAGCACGCCATCTTCCACTGCTCGACCGGACCCGCCGGCTTATCCATGGCCTCGAGCTTTTCCCTCGCCGTCTTCGCCGCCAGAATGCTCGTCTTCGTCTGCGAGGGGCCCTTGGGCTTCGCAGCCTCGACCATCTCCGCTGCGCTGGGCTTGCTGTCGCACCACTCGTAGCGGTGCATGTGCGAGATCAAGTCGTTGAAGTTCTCCGAGGCGCTCGTCGACTTGCCAAAGACGGTCGTCTCGTCGTAGGGGAGAATCTCGGGCTTCTTATCGGTGCCCAGCTTGAGGCGCGCGTCGTTCGACCGCCGGAACACCTGCACGTCCTTGGTCGACTTGCAGTTCGCCATCGCCGCCATCTTGTTGAGCGCCTTGAAGTCCCGCGGCGGCTTCATGCCCCCGGTGCCCTCGCTCTCCGCCCATCCGCCCAGAACGTCGTTTGAGGTGATCCCATCGCGCTCCTGCCGCAAGCCGTACTCGTGCTGGAAGTCGATCGCCGACGGCAGGCTGTACGTCGTGCTGCGCACGGTGCCGAGCTGGGGCCTCGTCAGGAGCGTGTTGGTTTTGGGTCCACTGGGGCGGAACGAGCCGACGAGCTTGCCGTCAACCTCGTCGAGCATGTCGTGCGAGTATACGCTTTGCTGCACCTTGGCGATAGGCATCCTACGCCCGCTGCTCCGCTGCTGCTGCTGCTGAAACGCGCTTGGTGGCGCAACGAGTGCTGCTTACAGCACGGGTTGTTGCGGCGGAACGACAAAGGAGGTGGTTTCACGCTCACTATGGCGCGAATTTTTTGAACCGTGCGCGTAGCGTGGTCGAGGTTCTGCTTGTGACGGAGTCGGATGCCCGTACGGGTCCCTGTGTTGCCATTCACGGTCTCTGTGCATCTTTTCCTGTCCTCAACCGCCCGCCGCGAGGCTCTCGCGGTGGAACTTGCAATGGGGCTCAATCGGGCTCTGCTGATCGGGTGCTGCATCGTGCCCGCGGCTCCGCTGGCGTTCGCCAGTGGCAGGCGTACGCCAGTGCCAGTGGCAGGCGAAGGACGCCACAAGGCTAGCAATGGTCGATACGAAGTGGCGAGAGCTGGGGCCCGCGCCGCGTACGCTGCAGCACGATGCAGCACCCGATGTTCAGCCTCGTCTGCGTTGCCGCCACGTCGAATCGACCGCGAGCTGTTGGATGCTGCGATGCGGCCCCTTCGGCGGATGATCGCAGCGATATTGCGCGTCATCGATCGTATTGTTCGCGCGTGGAAGGCGCGCGACAGCTCGCTCGCGGCAGCACCGGGCACGCCAACGGTGGTGCGAGCGGCAGCCTTGCGGCAACTCAGCGAGGTCGTCGGTAGCGCAACGCGCAGCTTCCCGCCGGCCGACGAGGTGCTCGTCTACTTCAACTACGAGCTGTCGCCCTTTTATGCGGAGCTGCCTCCGAAGCGCGTGCAGGCCGTCGTGGATCAGGCCTCGGGCTGGTCGAGCCGGCTGGGGCAGTCGGTGCGCTGGCTGAGCCATGCCCAAGCGCGTGCGCGTAACGGCTTCGAGCGTGCGTCGGACGAGTCGCGTCTCAACTTGCTGCGCGAGCTGTACGACGAGGCGCTTGCCGAGGAGCAGCGCGGACGCGTCGCTGCCTCGCCAGCGTGGATGGCTTGGATGGGCGTCGTGTCGGGCGGCGATCGGACTCCCAAAAAGTACGCGGGGTACCCGAGCGTGCTGAACGTGCTCGATGAGGAGGAGGCGGGGGAGGCGGCGGGGGAGGAGGCGGGGGAGGAGGCGGGGGAGGAGGACGAGGACGAGGAGGAGCTCGAGGCTCTCGGAAGGGTCCTCGACGCTGATCAAGGGGCGCTCGACAGGATGGGGAGACGGACTCGATGAAAGGCGTCATTAAGGCGTCATCCCGTCTCATCATGCTCATCCCGTCGGCACGGCCTTCCCGTCATCACGCGGTCATCAGGCGAGGATATAGGGAGACGGACTCGATGAGAGGTCTTCAGCTGTACGTTGTGATGCTGGAGGCCATGCCGCATGCGCAGCTGCGCGCAGCTCTGACAGTCGCTATCCTCCATTTAACATCGCGTTAGAACGGTGTGTGTGTCGGTGAAAACGGTGTGTGTGTGTCGGTTAAAACAGGACCACACAGTACAGCGGCGCTCATAAGGCGCTCATCGGCAAGCGCGTCCCGGGGGGGGGGGCGGGGGCGCGCCCACCTGTGACCTGACTTTGACCTGACTACCGTGTGGTAACAGGCCAGGACATGCCAGGAGCAATCATTCCACTGCAATCGGGGCGCCGCTAAGGCATGCGCTAAGGAGGTGAGATTTCTTGTGAGATTTCCTGGCTTTCGCCCTGCCAGATGGCGACGGGGAGCGCGCCACGCCAATCACGGCGGCGCGAGCGAGATGAGGCACAGGTGCTACCAGCGCGAGGTGAAGAAGGAGGTGGTGGCCCACTGTGAAGTTAAAGCAGGTCCACACAATACAGCGAGAGGTTAAAACGGGTCGACACCAAGGTCGACTCAGAGCAGCGGTGGGCCTTTGAATTGAACATTTGAACTTAGAATTACTCACAGCGAGTCATGTAGAGTTTGTTTGGGGTGTGCTGGGGTTTTTGGTTCGGGGGGTTCGGGCAAAATTTTGGGGGTTTGCCCCAAACAAGTACTTTCAATTCCCCGCCGATAGCTAATTTGGAACTTCATCGCCCTCGAAGCCAATTTGGAAACTTCATCACTACTGTCGATACGTCGTAGGCACCCACTCGCATCCACTCTCAACTGTCCACTCGGCGGCGTCTGGAGTCAGTGCGCGAACTTCTGTGCGTCCAGAGCTCCTGTCAACTTCGCGCAGACGGGCCGAATGGACGACGCGCACCTTTCGGCCGACCGGAGCGCCATCTTCGCTTTCTTCGCACTGAATGCTATCGCGCTGCCCGCCGGGTGGTTTGACACCCAGGCCTTTCCCGCCACTTCGACCACCGCTGCCTTCGCCGGACGAAGCTTGATGTTGGCGGGGGGCGCTTGCGTGCTGTTCGTCGTGTGCGAGCATCCGCGCTGGTACCGTCGACACCGCACGTTCGTGCTATCTACACTCTACACGGCGATGTGGCTGGTGCTGTGCACAGCCCACTTCTACCTCCTCTCCTGGGCCGATTGCCACAACAGTGTTGGCACGGCCGCCAACAGCATCGCTCTAGGCATCACATTGCACTTGATTCTTCCGCTCAATCCGAAGCGGGCTGCACTCGACTTGAGCGTGATATGCACGATCCTCGCCATGCACGCCGCCACCGCAGGGTACTACCTGGATGCGGAACCGGCAAAGCAGTTTGCTGGCGTGCTGCTGATCATGATGATGTCGAGTGCGGCCGTGTTTGACGCTCGCCTCTACCGATGCGTAGCGTGGTCTGACGCTCAAGGTCAAGACGATGACGACGCTGCCGCCGCCGAGGAAGACGAGATCAATGGGGGAAAGTCAGTCTCCGAGACAGCAAGCGAGACAGTACGCAGCAGATTCCGATCCCGGGAGGCGCTGGATCGCGAGAAGCGGTGCGACTCACTACTGCCAGAACACAAGGAATCGAGATGCCTGCGTCGGCAGCTTCAAAGCATGCAGGCTGAGTGCGCCGATCGGCACGAAAAACTTGCAACCACGCAGTCGGAATGTGACGAGGAGAAGGCGAAGCTCGCGGCATCGGTCAAGGCGCACGCCGAGACGCAGGTGGCTTACGACGAAGAGAAGGCGAAGCTCGTCGCATCGGTCAAGGCGCACGCCGAGACGCACGCGGAATGTGACGAGGAGACGAGGAAGCTCGTCGCATCGGTCAAGGCGCACGCCGAGACCCACGCGGAATGTGACGAGGAGAAGGCGAAGCTCGCGGCATCGGTCAAGGCGCACGCCGAGACCCACGCGGAATGTGACGAGGAGAAGGCCAAGCTCGCGGCTTCCTTCAAGGCACACGCCGAGACGCAGGTCACATGTGACGAGGAGACGGCCAAGCACGTCGCATCGGTCAAGGCACACGCCGAGACGCACGCGGAATGTGACGAGGAGACGAGGAAGCTCGTCGCATCGGTCAAGGCGCACGCCGAGACCCACGCGGAATGTGACGAGGAGAAGGCCAAGCTCGCGGCATCGGTCAAGGCGCACGCCGAGACGCAGGAGGCATACGACGAGGAGAAGGCGAAGCTCGTCGCATCGGTCAAGGCGCACGCCGAGACGCACGCGGAATGTGACGAGGAGACGAGGAAGCTCGTCGCATCGGTCAAGGCGCACGCCGAGACCCACGCGGAATGCGACGAGGAGACGAGGAAGCTCGTCGCATCGGTCAAGGCGCATGCCGAGACGCACGCGGAATGCGACGTGGAGACGAGGAAGCTCGTCGCATCGGTCAAGGCGCACGCCGAGACGCAGGTGGCATACGATGAGGAGAAGGCGAAGCTCGCGGCATCGGTCAAGGCGCACGCGTTAACACAGGCTGAGGCCGAGAGCAAGGGCAACCGCGTGATCAACCATACCTTCCGGAGAGTGATGAGCAACACCACCCTCATGTGCGAGCTAGCTCTGAAGCAGCTCTCGTCGTTCACGCTGAGCGAGGCCGACGACGCGACTCGCAGCGTGCTGCTCAAGCGGCTGCGGCGCACCCTCGCCGAGTCCAACGCAGGTGTCAAGATGCAGGCCGAGACTCAAGCAGATTGTGATGATAAGAAGGCTGAGCTCGCGACATCCTTCAAGGTGCATGCCAAGACGCAGGTGACATGTCATGACGAGAAGGCCAAGCTCGCGGCATCGGTCAAGGCGCACGCCGAGACCCACGCGGAATGTGACGAGGAGAAGGCGAAGCTCGCGGCATCGGTCAAGGCGCACGCCGAGACGCAGGTGGCATACGATGAGGAGAAAGCGAAGCTCGTCGCATCGGTCAAGGCGCACGCCGAGACGCACGCGGAATGTGATGATGATAAGGCTAAGCTCGTCGCATCGGTCAAGGCGCACGCCGAGACCCACGCGGAATGCTACGAGGAGACGAGGAAGCTCGTCGCATCGGTCAAGGCGCACGCCGAGACGCAGGTGGCTTACGACGAAGAGAAGGCGAAGCTCGTCGCATCGGTCAAGGCGCACGCCGAGACCCACGCGGAATGTGACGAGGAGACGAGGAAGCTCGTCGCATCGGTCAAGGCGCACGCCGAGACCCACGCGGAATGTGACGAGGAGAAGGCCAAGCTCGCGGCTTCCTTCAAGGCGCACGCTGAGACGCAGGTCACATGTGACGAGGAGACGGCCAAGCTCGCGGCATCGGTCAAGGCGCACGCCGAGACGCACGCGGAATGTGACGAGGAGACGAGGAAGCTCGTCGCATCGGTCAAGGCGCACGCCGAGACCCACGCGGAATGCGACGTGGAGACGAGGAAGCTCGTCGCATCGGTCAAGGCGCACGCCGAGACCCACGCGGAATGTGACGAGGAGAAGGCGAAGCTCGCGGCATCGGTCAAGGCGCATGCCGAGACGCACGCGGAATGTGACGAGGAGAAGGCGAAGCTCGCGGCATCGGTCAAGGCACACGCCGAGACCCACGCGGAATGCGACGAGGAGACGAGGAAGCTCGTCGCATCGGTCAAGGCGCACGCCGAGACGCACGCGGAATGCGACGTGGAGACGAGGAAGCTCGTGGCATCGGTCAAGGCGCACGCCGAGACGCAGGTGGCTTACGACGAAGAGAAGGCGAAGCTCGTCGCATCGGTCAAGGCGCACGCCGAGACGCACGCGGAATGTGACGAGGAGACGAGGAAGCTCGTCGCATCGGTCAAGGCGCACGCCGAGACCCACGCGGAATGTGACGAGGAGAAGGCGAAGCTCGCGGCTTCCTTCAAGGCGCACGCTGAGACGCAGGTCACATGTGACGAGGAGACGGCCAAGCTCGCGGCATCGGTCAAGGCGCACGCCGAGACGCACGCGGAATGTGACGAGGAGACGAGGAAGCTCGTCGCATCGGTCAAGGCGCACGCCGAGACCCACGCGGAATGCGACGTGGAGACGAGGAAGCTCGTCGCATCGGTCAAGGCGCACGCCGAGACGCAGGTGGCATACGATGAGGAGAAGGCGAAGCTCGCGGCATCGGTCAAGGCGCACGCGTTAACACAGGCTGAGGCCGAGAGCAAGGGCAACCGCGTGATCAACCATACCTCGAAGAGAGTGATGAGCAACACCTCCCTCATGTGCGAGCTAGCTCTGAAGCAGCTCTCGTCGTTCACGCTGAGCGAGGCCGACGACGCGACACGCAGCGTGCTGCTCGAGCGGCTGCGGCGCACCCTCGCCGAGTCCATCGCAGGTTTCCACATGTGCAAGACCGTGCTGCTGCAGACGTCGATCATCAGCGGCGAATACCATCCAGTGCGCGAGGAGTTCACCCTGGAGCAGATCTTCGAGCACCTCGGGCTGAGCGCTGCGTTGCGTGTTGTGATCGACGCAGCCGACACGCGTAGCATGCGGGCCGACAAGGCGCTCCTCACAAGCATCCTGTTCAACGCGTCACAGAACGCGCTCGTGCACGGCGAGCAGGGTGGCACTGTGCACGTGGGCGCCGTGCTGAGCGATGGCAGCCCTTCCTACCTCACGGTCGCCATCCGCAACGCCCCGGGAGTCAACCACGCAAAGCTCTTCGCCTTCACGCAGGCCAAGGGCAATGCGGATTTGCTCGCCATCCGTGCTGGCGAGGGCAGCGCTCCGTCCAATGATCAGAGGGTAAGAACCAGAGGGGACAGTTCGGAGCTGTGCAAGCCCTCGCGCGAGCTCAGTAAGATGGCTGTGGGCACTGTGGACTCGACATACCTCGGTCTAGGCGCCATCCTGCGCGACGCGCAAGCCTTCAACCCGCCCGCGCGCACAAGCCTAGCTATCGGCGCGCACGAGGTGGCCTTCTCGATCACGCTCGACGTGGTGCTCGTCGAGCAGGATGCGTCCGCTGCCGAGATGCGCGTGCTGCCCGCGGGATTGGTCTTCGTGTGGCTGGACGACGACGACATGCCTCGGATCTACGCGGACGCCGTCCTGAGGGCGGCGAAGGCCAACTTGGAGGCGTCGCTCATCCTGGGCGAGACGTACGAGGAGGCGAAAACGTGCCTCGCGCGCGTGATGGAGCTGTCCGCGGCACACGGCGAGGAGCGCATGATCGTCCTCCTGGACCAGAACATTGACCAGTACCATGAGTGCGCCACCGAGGGTGTGATACAAGGCACCGAGATATGTCGCGAGTTGCGCACGCGCGGCTTTTTTGGTACGATCGCCATCTGCTCGGCGAACGATGAGTCCAAGGACGAATACGAGTACCTCCAGGCGGGCGCCAACGTGTCCATAGGCAAGGGCCTGGCGGGCGGACTCTCGGCCATCCTCTACAAGCTCGCCGACGCCCACTTCAAGACGCGAGAGGCACTCTCGACACGGGATGTGCCACTTGCCTAATCCCTCAACTTGCATTGCCTTGACTGCCGCGAGCTTGAGCTCCTCGGACAAGTCCATGCCCTGCTCCTGCAGCTGGCGGCGGGCTCTGCCGATGCCCTGTGAGCGGTCTGAGGACGTCGGCTCAGTCGCGCCAGCCGTTCCAACTCAAGGCCGACGCGCGAGAGTGGTGGAGAGGCTGGGGAGGGGTACAATCACTGGTAACTTGACGTGATGACAGGTATGCGTCAGTGGGGGCTGTGGCGTTTCCTATAGCGGGACCTGTGGCCATGTGGCGGGACCTGTGACATGACCTGTGAGCGGTCCCGTGAGTGGACGTCCCGTGAGCTCGGGCGTGCATGTATGAGCCAACGGTACCTATTCGCTCTGAGCCGAGCCACTGAGTCAACACTCATTGGCTGGCGACGCGAGCATGTACGAGCATGTGCCCGCGGAATCCATGTGATCGGTGTGTGTAGCGAGTGTCGCTTTCGGCGTTACGGTGCATGTATACCCCCGTGAATGTGTAGGTGTACGTCCGGTCGTCAAGCCTACCCGGCGGGTGTGGCTCTTTTATGGCTCATTTCTTCGAGAATTTAGTCCGTCTTGTCACGACTGTCTCTCACGTCATACAGCAACCATGCTGTAAGTCGTCACGTTTCAGGACCCGGAGCTGTACCCTCCTGCGAGCTGCAGCCTGCCTGTCCGACCCGGTTGTCCTAACCAAGGGCGTCCCGACGCGCGACGGTGCACACCGCCCCGCCAATGCGCAGCGACTGCGCCCGACAGATTTCACTGGAAAGTGCGATTGCACACACGCAGCTCACCAGTAAGGTTTGGGGCTCCAATCCCAATCCAATGCGCCCGTGCCACACAGCTGGTACTCGGCGCCCTGCCCGTCCCAAAACTGCTTGCCCACGTACCTGATGAGGGAGGCAACCAGAGGCGACCAGAGGCAATCAGAGGCGATCAGAGACGATCAGATGCGATCAGAGGCGGTCAGAGGCCGAATCCGCTGCACGCACCCTTCCCATCCACCGTACATGGGCGCGGCCACGGCGTCGTAAAAGGAGGGCACTAGGTCGTAGTGGGCGTAGATCAAAGGAGCATCCTTGAAGGCTGTGAACGTGTCCCCAAAGTACGTAGGCCAACTCCGCCCGCTGTACACAGTGTAACGCACGCCAGCCTGTTCCAGGACGGACTGCATACATGGCCGAGAGCAATCAAGCGCCATCAATACCAATTCGCAATCATCAGCGGCACAATCTGCGTCGGCAATCCGCCGCAATCATTAGCAAGCACGCACCTGGATGGCGACAATCATCAGCGGCACAATCTGCGTCGGCAATCCGCCGCAATCATTAGCCATCATCAGCAATCACGCACCTTGATGGCAAGCATCATCAGCAATCACGCACCTTGATGGCAAGCATCATCAGCAATCACGCACCTTGATGGCAAGCATGAACGCGCGATTCTCCTCGTGACTATGCTGTGCCCAGTCACCCCCCTCCACATCGAGCATGACCGCCTCGAAGTCGACCGAGTGCTCGCTCAGGTTGCCTAGCAGCCATCGGGTCTGCTCTGTCGGGTCGCCGTTACGGCCAGGGTACATGTACGCACCGACCCGAGCGAAACCCGCTGCATGGGCGTTGGCTATATTTTGGGGGCAGCCGCTCCAAAACTTGCCCGCATGCCCGCTCGACTCCACCCAGCACTCGAACGTCGCAAACTCGAACCCGTGCTCGCGCATGCACGAGAGGCTCTCGACGCTCATGTTGCCCTGCGGCCAGCCGGCATCGAACCAAAAATGGCCGCCGTCAGCTCCGCTTTGGCAGCCTGTGGCGAGCAGATGCCAGGTGGCGGCGTCGGCGCTTCCGGGAGGCTGCTCGGATGCGCCGCGTGCCTGCTGGAACGCGCTCAGGGCCTGCACCGTCTGCGCGTCCAGATGACCTGTGACCGGCGCAGCGAAGCCATTGAACGTGAGAGCATCCTGGGCTGCCTCGATGAGCTGACTCGACTCCGCCAGAGGCGCGGTGAGGCAAGCATCGACGAGTTTGGGCCAGGTCCCCGCGTTTAGATGGCCCGGCGTGGACACGTTCGCACTGATGTTCGCCATCTTCTGAAACTGCTCGATGGCTGCGACCGTTGCCGAGGTGAAGTTGCCGTCCGCCACCGCATAGGGGTCACCGAGGGCGTAGCCGAGCATGCGCTGAGCTAGGCGGACGGTGGGCGGGCCGAACAGGCCGCCGGGGGCCAGCGACGGCCATCCGCAAATGTCTTTCAACGACGACGGAGCCGCCAAGACGATTGCGGCGAGGTGCAGCTCCACTGCGAGGCGCATGCCGAGCGCCGCGATTCACAACTTTGGCTGTGAATGCCTCGAGGGCAAACTGACTTGACTTGTACAAGCTTTTGAGGTGCCCGCTGATTGCGATGATTTTTTTGCCATCGCGCCATCGCGACAATCAGCGCAATGGCCTCCGCTCCGCCAGAGCAGCGTGAGGAGGAACCTTCGAACGCACGCTCTTCGCGCTGGGACCAGCAGATCGTTGTTGACAAGGAGGCCCACCAGGAGGCTGCTCGGCAGGCTGCAATCAAGGCCAAGGCAGCCTTGGAAGCGCAGGTCAATGCCGCCGTCGCAAGCAGGGATTCCATCATACCCGTGCCCAAGCCGGAGGACCGACCAGAAGGCGGCATGTACTCGGTCGCGCCCGGGAGCTTTGGGCGCGTCTTCTACCCGCCAGCACAGCCCTCGGTCACCAAGCACTCGGGGTCGGACCGGCGGACGCGAGGCGAGGAGGCTGACGTGGCCGAGCGCAAGCCGCGACAACGGCGCCGGTTCACAGAAGCGGATGACGACGAAAACCCACCTCGCTCCTCTGACAGCTAGGCCTGTGCAACTCGAAAGGGCATCACCTACTAGACTCCTTCAGGCCTAATTGTGTGATTTCTTAACCCTGTGAGACGGCAACTTAGACAACTAGACTCTAGATGTCTAGTCGGATAGACCTTAGATGAGCATGTGACACCCATGTGCCCTGTGCTGGGACGACAGGGCCACATGAGTTTAATTCGCCTTTGTCTTAAGCCTGAGTGTGACGCTATTAGACGCGCCCGGCGCGCACGCCCCACGGTAGCTACGTCGCGGCTTCGGTTGAAGACTTATGAACATGCTCTTATGAACATCGTGAAGTCTGAACGATCATGTTCATTTGACCACTGAACTCCCGAACAAAAGGACGCGTCCAAAGACGTGCCGCTACAAACTGTGTGAGTGTCTCCAAGAGTGTCTCCTCGAGCTCGACCGCACGGTCCGACCCGGAACTGCTATCTGCTTCCGAGATCCGTGGCTTGGTGCGCTTGGAGCCTTGGACAGATGCTCTTCGTTTGGGGTGCTCGAAATTAGGGAGGCGAGATCTCGCTACAGCCAATCTTGGATGCTCTTCTTGGGCGCGACACCCCCGGCGATCGTTTTCTTGGGCTGCCAGCAGCCCGTGCGCACATTCCTCCACGTTTCCTTGAAAGCGACGGGAGGCTCCTTTTTGCATGCGGCTTCGAATGCATGCAGTTTGGCCTTGAGAGTCTTCTTATGGATGTCCTCGGCGTTGAGCGCGGCAGGTCCGCCGGCCTGCTCGAGAGCCCTGAACTTGGCCAGCTTGCTCTCGAAGGCCCTCTGTTGGTAAAGTGCCCGCGGATCCGTTTGCCCCTTAGCCGCCGTGTCCTGGATCACTTGTTCGAACCGTTCGATGCGGGAGGTCGCAATCGTGTCGAGGACGGCGAAACTCGAGCCGCGCTTGCGTACGATTGGGGCGGCAGGGGATGAGGTGGGCTCCGCTGACACCGCACCAGCACCCTCCTCGGGCTCCTCCACGCGGATCGAGTCGTGAAGCTCTTCTGCGAGTGCCGACTCGTCGGCCGACACCTCGAGCGTTGGCACGGCCAGCGGAAGCACGGGCGGTTGCGCGGCCGCCTCCTGGCTCTCGGGGATCGGCTCCTCGTGCAGGCTGGTGCGCAACTCCTCGGCCGCCTGGTGCACCTCGTCCTCCAGCAACTTCTTTGCTTCGTACGTCATCAGTGCGAAATAGTCGCGGAAGCTCAGCCTGCCGTCGTGCTCGTGGCCGACGAGGATGGCGACCTCTTCGATCATGTTGGCGCACTGCGCGTAGGTGATCTCCGGAAGGTCGAGAGCCTCGAGGACTACCTTGAGGTCCGCCGGCGTGACGAACCCCGTGTTCTCCAGGTCGTACTGCTTGAACCGCGCAAAGTGGCTTTCAACCTCCTCCTGCGTGTAGGCCGCGTAGGCCACGTTGGCCTCGCGCAGGTTGGCAGAGAAACGGCTCATCGCGTCGGAGACGGAGCGGCCGCGCATCGCAGCGCCCATGGCCACGGGTTCCTCGGTGATCGTCATATTTCGGGTCGCTGATTGGTGGTTGGTCAGAAGGTATGGGATGAGTCGCGGTAAAGAAGAGCGATCTTATGTGGGTGGGTCCTTACGATACCGTAGTACCGGGTTTTCTATATTTATCGTGTACATTTCGTCAAGTCGTTCGTTGCGGGTGCTTTAAAGCCGCATCCCCGTTTATTAGGCCCACTTGCCCAAGCCAAATTATATACTGTTCAGTATTGTACCGAATCGCACCTTCTGATCGACGAAACGGAAGTTGGACTTTGGATTTTTGGGGATCCAACGCGGACAACTCGGGGGTATGGAGAAGACCCAGTCTGTGACTTCGAGAGAGGTGAACAACGCTAAGGGTCAGCAGTCGCGATCTTCGATGAAAACGACTACGTTCCGCACTGAGGTGGCACCTGCGTCCGGCCTGAAGGTGACCTTCATTGCATTCGTGGCTGTGCTAGGGCTCGGCCTCGGTCTCGGCCTCGGTCTCGGCCTCGGCCTCAAACGGGCGAAGGAGCAGCCGGTTTACTCGTATCGCCAACAGTATTTCACGCTTGTCGCAAACCACTCGGAACTGAACCGCCTCGGCCTCGAAGCGTGGCCCGATTCCACGATTGGATTTGCACGCAACGGCGACACGACCTATGGATTCGCCTTTGGGGCTGGTGTCGACGGAGCAGACATCTATCGAGCAACATTTTCCAGTGACGGGCAGAAAATCACGTCTGCGCTGCGAAGGTCTGTATCTGCCGCCTCGCCACCGTTTCCAATCAACCAATCTTCGACGAGGCTCATCGGGTGGCAGGGCGCCGGTGGGCCAGTGTATTATGACGAGCCGAGTGGACTACTGCTCATGGTGACTCACCACGAGGACTACAGCCAAGACATTGCGCCTGGCGACACTCCGATGGTGTCGCTCCGCATGGCTTCTTCGGCCAACTGGGGCGCTAACTGGACCGACATGGGCAAAATCATCAGCCACAACAAGCAGTCGTACTCGGGAGACAAGGCTATGGGAAACGGGGGTTTTCTGATCGTCCAGTCGGAAGGCACCAGTTACATGTATGTTTATCACGCTGATGTTCAGGCTAACAACGTGAAGCATCAACTGGCTGTGTCGCGATGCAAGCTATCCTTGATTGTGGCAGCTGCTTCAGGGAGAACGACTCCCGTGTTCAACAAGTGGAATGGCGCAGACTGGTCGCAACCTGCTCTAGGAGGCGCGTCTATCGATCTCATGCCGAACATGGCACATTGGGAGGAGGGAGGATTCGGCGTCGTCGGAGATTTCGATCCGTTGTGGTCAGAAGACCTTCAATCCTACGTCGCATTCTATCCTACTCAAATCAAGGGCGACGTCGTACCACCCACATGGAATGTATATGTTGTCTTGAGCAAGAACGGGATTCGTTGGGAGCATCCGCGACAAGTCTATCCGCAGGACCTCTCTGGTGGCGATCCCATCTACACAGGCGTTGAGGCACACAATCGCATTGTTGTTTCTGAGCGCCCTAAACTGTACCGACTTTACTGCAATGGGCTCAACGACAGCGTGCCCGGTCTTACTCGATGGGAGACTAGCACGCTGGAGCTCGTCACCCTCGAGAAGTACGAGATCGACCTCACTCTGCCCGGCTTTCACAGAAGCCCACCTCTCTTTGTGGATTGACGATTGTGCACCCCGTCGTGCACCACGCACGGGCTCAAACCCCTGAGTGCCCCTGATAAGTGGTCGAATCCTGTAGGAACTGATCTCGTCGAATGGCAAATGCCTGTCTTGATCGCTTAACGTCGGCCGATACCCCGGGAGGCCTAACAGGCCGCCTATTCGAAATTGCAATAACGGGGCATGCGGCAAACACGGGGGCATCCGCATGGGCATCCGCCAAATAAGAGTTGTCGGGGGTCGGGGGAACGCGACGACCCCGGGTCGTGTGTCGGGTGAAGGAGGTCGTTAGGCGGGTTATCGCGCGGCGGTAACAGAGCGACTCGACCTAACCCAGTACACAAAACACACACGACTTGGCCACGCACAGTCTCGGGCATCTCCCCGCTCGGGCCTCAAATGTAGACATTGATCTCCTCCATCTGGAAGCTGCCCAAAAGCAAGCGCTTGATGGCCAGCGCGCTTGGCGGGGACAGGTGCGAGTGGATCGCATAATCCTTTTGGCCACTGAGGTGGCCGATAGCTGCAAAGCCGATGAAACCAACGGTCGTTCCACCCTCCATCTTCTGGCGAGAGTGAATGCATGTTTTCGTCGTATGAGCCTCACGGCGCACGCAATAGCGCGAGTGCTTGCAAGGCCGGCCCGGAACCCCATTGGGGTTCCGGGTTGCCTCGTTAATCACTCTCGCTTGCACCACAAAGCCACCAAACCTCGACGATTCTGGCAAATTGGATCCAATCTGTCTTGCCTCCAGGTTTCTGTTGAAAGTGACACCAAGGGAGTCCCACATACTAGCTTCGGCCTGCTTGAAAAGATATTGCGGCCGCAGACCATTCTCCAGTAGCTGAATAAACGCGGACCCTTGGACCAACACATTCAGCCGATTCGAACGTCCACTCGCCTGCTTCAGGAGCTTGTCGAGTGTCTCCTTGGCCTGGTGGCGAATGTCGTTTTGCGCGAGCGCGGGCCAATGGCCCCGCAGCAAGTTGTGAACTCCCCAGGCTTTGATAATGGCGTCGCGATGATGAAGTTTACTCGGCGGTAAGAGGAGAGACAAAATGGCCTGGCTATTGGGGAGGTTGTTGACGGTGGTAAACGCGCTCAAAGGAAAATCTTTGGAGCGCTGGTGTGTCCCCACTGGATCCTCACCGTAGCCCACAATCGACGAAAGTGCCTCGACCCACCGATCCTCCAGGATCCCTTGTAACGCCATGTGGCAAGCCTTGGATACAAGTACGAGCGAGACCAGCGCTTGCAAAGGCATTGGCCGGTCGATTCCACAAAGGACCCGTACGAAAATAGGATCCACAAGGTGTGTAACGAGGAAAGAAGGCGGAGGCGGCGGAGGCGGTGGTGTCGGAGGCGGAACGGGCGGCGGTGGAAGAGGCGGCGAAGGCGCTGCAGCCAAAGGCTCTCGGGCACCAAGTAGCTCAACCATCACCAGCATCATGTCGAGGATACTAGAGTCCGATGACAGAAGCATCTCGTACACCGCACTGGCGGCCTCGCTCATCTCCTCCGGCGAGTCCTCCTCACCACCTCCCACAGCGAGTCCAGCCGTAGGATTGTAGTAGACAAAGTCATCGGCGTCCCCCATCTTCCCTCTGTCCCCTCTCTTTTCCACACCGGGTTTCCACACGAAAAAGGAGTTTTCCATGATGACCACAGAAAGACACGTGGATGGTGTGTCGGGAACTGAAGCGACCTTATACCGGACCGGGGAGGCGCGGGAGGGCGGGAGCGCGCGCGGGCGGGGTCCGCCCCGCGGCCACATGCGCCCGCGGCGGCGAGGCAGGGACAGGCGACAGCGGAGGACGAGCCGAGGCGGCGACCCCGCGGCGCGGCGCGGCCTTCGTATAAAAGACTTAAGGTAGTCCGCTCATGGTGTACATGGGGCAAAAACTGATCTCGAAAAGTACTGAAGGGATTTGAACGAAACTCAAGCCAGAGGTGTCCCACGCACTCCCATTGAGTTCTAGCTCAAAACTTTCAGAATCGAACGTGGAATTCCCATACTCTAGTTCACAAACCAGCCCAAAACCCTAATTTCGCCTAAAAAAGCAAGCGCGGGAAGTGCCCCCTGAGACTCGAACCAGCTTATTTTCACTGTTTGGCTTCACCGTTGTCCATTCTTTCCCCACCCTCCCCCGCCCCGGGGGCCTTGGGACTCATTGATTTATGTAGGGCTGATTTCCAAAATTACCCTAATGAGTGCGAGCGGACTACCTTAAATCCAACAGTCAGTCATTAGCGGATGTTACATGTACGCGCGCTACCGGCCGGGCTACGCTGCTGCCTGGTGCCAGCTCCAGTGCTGATAGTGATACGTCCCACCCAAACCCTGCATGTGTAGCGTAGCGCGACGACGGTCCGCAAGCGGCGATTGCTTACCTTAGGGAGTGGGAATAGCGAATATGGGTAGCCGCTCGGCTACGGCGCTCTGTCTCGGGCCCAACGTTGGAGCTCATCCAGCGTTGGAGCAGCTCCACGCGGAGCGACGTGGTCTTGCGCCCGCTTCGTTTGATCCAAATCGACCTTCGAGGCCAGCGAGCGACGAACGAACTCGGCATATTCGGCCGCCGTCTCGGCCGCCGAGGTTGCCGCGTCGAGGCTGAGCGCCGACACCATTGGTCCGTATCGGATCGAGGCGATCGAGGCAATCGCGCCGCCGCGCCGTCGCGTCGCCGCGCCCTCGAGCGCTTCTCGGCGCATGCGCATTGCCATCGTCGACTCGATTGCCTCGATCGCGATCGGATCGCTGCTGTCGCGTGCCACGTGCGCCTTGCGCGGTATTCTCTCTGAAAGGCTCTCTCCATAGACTCTCTCCAAAGAAGTGAGCAACAAGCGGTTGCCATCCGCCGATGGCGCTCCTCCGCCCTGAGCCAAAGGCGAACCCCGATATGACGCCCCGGGGGGCACTGCGCGGAACGAGCTCATCGACGGACTCGAGCTTTTTGAGAAAGGGCTTGAAGTCATCGCACTGGCCAGCACCTCTAGATCTGGGCTCGAGTTGCTCGCCAGAAGACGCGACATGCTGCTCGCTGTGTCGGGCCGCTTGAGGAGGTTAGGATTAGGGTGATGCGGGTTGCGCGGATCGCACGCCCTCAAGGGCATCAGGCACTTGGGGCACTCGTTCTTGCGGTGCTTGTCGAGCCACATGTGCCCACACGTCGGGCACTGCTTGCGCACCTCCCCATCGGAACGTCGAAGGCGCCCCGCGGAGGCGGCACGCTGCAAACGTCGGCCTCGCTGCTCGATGGCCTGCAGCAGATGCCGCTCGGAAGCGTACGATTTCATCGCCTGCGCCGTCCGTGCTTCGTGCGAGTTGCGCACGTCATTCCACGGCGACTGGTTGGTCACAATGATCCGTGGCCCTCGCATGATAACCGTGCTGCCGCCGGCAGGCCCGAGAAATGGGCGCGTGTTGAGCGGCGTCTTGGCTGGCCCGCCAAACACCGCGATCCCCATCATTTTTGTTGCGTGCTTGTGCGAGAGCCTGTCATGTCGAGTCTTTCGTGTCGAGTTCGGTTATCCTCGCACGCTATGCGAACATGAAACCGCTCGCCGGGCCCGCGATTGACGATTTCAGTTTGCAGAACTTTAACTCGTACCCGTGCGCCGAGCTGCGATGCCGTGCAGCGAGATAAAAGCGCTGCCATGGGCGCGGCGCGTGTGCGTGAATTCTGAAAATGCTCCGCACCTTCTCCAGACGTTCGGCCGCGGCCGTCGCCATCGGATCTGGCGCCACAGCGGTGTACGCTTACTCCGATTCTGGTTTCCGGCGGCAGTGCAAGTTTTGGATCACGGTGGGCCCGACAGCGGCCCATTACGTCGCGTGCTCGATGATGCACAAGAAGTCGGACGCGGCAGCTCGCTCACAGGAGTTTGCCAAGCTGCATAAGAAATACGCACCCGTGTCGCTCGACCTCATCTTGTCGCTGCGTGGCTTGTATATCAAGTTTGGTCAGGCGGCCGCGTCCAGCCCGTTCGTGCCCGACGCGTATCGCACTCAGTTCAAGCAGCTAGAGTCTGACGTGCCCAGTGAGGATTTCGAATCGATCAAGAAGGTCATCGAGGAGGAGCTCGGGCCGATGGATCGCCTCTTCGCGCATTTCAGCCCGGCAGCGTGCGGCGCGGCCTCCACGGGCCAGGCACACGTGGCCAAGCTGCACACGGGCGAAGATGTGGTCGTCAAGGTGCAGTATCCGGACGCTGCGGCTATCTTCTCGGCGGACATGCAGTGCTTGCGCGCACTCATACGGCTAGCGAACCCCGAGGCCCTACCCGCCTTCAGTGAATTCGAGGCACAGCTCGCGCTCGAGCTCGATTACAGGCAGGAGCTCCGGAATCTCGATGCCATCTTCGGCGCCGTCATGCCGCGCTATGCGGATCGCGTCGCGGTGCCGGTGATTGCGCCCGATTGCGTCTGATTGCGCCCGATTGCGCCCGATTGCTTCTGATTGCTGCACAATTTGACATCCGAGAACATACCTCATCAGGTGACTCACCATCATCTGATTGCGTCTGATTGTCCTTGAGTGCCCCCTCATCAGGTGACTCACCATCATCTCTGCTCGAAGCGCGTGCTCACGATGCAATACCTGCCAGGGCCGAAACTCGAAGGGGCGATGCGCGCCAAGATGGCGGCGCTTGGGATCAACCTCGATGCGTCTGAGAAGATGAAGGATTGGCTCGTACGCTTGATTGCGCTTGATGGTCACTGAGTGTGCCTGAGAGCGCCTGTGTGTGCTGTGCCTGATTGCATGCTTCATCAGGTGCCTGATAGCGCCTGTGAATGCGCTTGAGTGAGCCTGAGTGAGACTGATTGCATGCTGATTTCATAGGACTGATTGCATGCTTCATCAGGTGCGCCTCGATGCAGAGAGCAAGGTGGCGGCGGAGGCGGAGGCGGTGGTGGACCAAAGCCTTGCCAGCCGCCTAGGGCGCTTCGCCTCACACCTCGTCGGTGTGAATACGGCCGTTTGGCTCGTCGATACGGCGCTCACTCTGTGGGGAACCACTCTGTGGGGAACCCGTGTGGGTGCGAGCGGCGGCGATGGCCCCGAGAGCCATCAGGCGCTCAGGACGACGCTCACGACCTTGCTGGAGGTGGCTTGCATGCTGATTGCATGCTGATTGCATGCTGATTGCATGCTGATTGCCATTGGTGGCCTCTCTGATGGCCTCGCAGATGGCCTTGCTGATGGCCTCGCTGATGACGTCCCTGATCAGGTGCACGGCTTCGAGATGTTCATCTTTGGGACGTTCAACGCCGACCCTCACCCCGGCAACCTGATTGCTATGGAGGATGGGCGGGTAGGCCTCATCGATTACGGCCAATGCAAACGACTCGATCTCGCGCCCCGTCGGGCGATTGCAGACTTGATGATCAAGATTGCCGATGACGCGCCGGCTGCGGAGGTCGCAGCGGCCTTCCGGCGGGTGGGTGCTGCGGCGTGCATGCTGATTGCCAGTGATGACGGGACTACTCGTGGACCTCGCTGATTGCGCCCCTCATCAAGTTGGCCTCGCTGATTGCGCCCCTCATCAAGTGGGCCTCGCCCAAAAGGAGATGATCGCCTCTGATGCTCTCTGATTGCGCCCCTCATCAGGTGGGCGTGCGCACCGAAAAGGGAGGCGATGAATTCCTCAGCAAGATGGCGGTAATGAGGGCCGAGTGCGATGGAGTGTGATTGAGAGTATGATTGAGTGCGATTGCGATCATGATTGAGTGCGATTGCGAGTATGATTGAGTATGATTCGGATTGCTCACACTCTCTGTGCTCGCGCATGTCTGTGGTTCGCTCTTTGACCACCGCGCGAGCGCAGCGCCTGATGTTCGGGAGGGTCGACCTCGAGATGATGGACCCTGCTTGGCACCGCTCCCTGCACAAGCTCGATAAGATCACGCACTACCCACCAGAGCTCCTCATGGTGCATCGAGTCGCTCTCATCTTGCGAGGGCTCTCAGTGGCGCTTCGTCAGAACCTGTCGATCGCGGAGGCGTGGAGGCCGCACGCCGCCGCTTGCCTGAGAGTGGCCGAGGGAGAGCAGCCAGCTCCAGAGACCACAGGAGTTCGAGCGCCGTCATGAGCAGGAGTTGTTGCCCTGGGAAGCTGGGCGGGGTAGAGTTCACGTACAGAGATGTGCTATCCCACTTCGGCGTTCGGAAATTTCAAGTCACTCGCTTCACCCCCCCAGCCGAAAATCCGCGAAACCCGACATGCCGTGCCGGCGCGCGGCGGCGGCTGGGGCGCTGGGCGTGCTCGTGCCGCGGCGCCGCGGCGACGGCGGCCGTCAAGCCGCCGCTCGCGACCCCGCCCGCCTGTGCCTCGCATGCGCATGGTCGCCATCGGCTACCTATCGGGCACGACACCGGCTTGGCTCGCGCAGTGAGGACCCTCCACCGCTCCACGACGAGACTTGTGCGCGCGCGTTCAGTCGGCGGCATGTCGGTCCTTCACTTTGGGGGGTTGCAGTGCTGGGCGTTAATTATGTTTCGAAGCTCGTGCGGACTCGTGCGTGGTATAGCACATTCCTCCCCGTTTTCCCCGCTGTCGGCTCGGCGTGGCCTGGGGGCCCTCATTCACATCTAGAAAGGAGGGGCTGGGAAAAGCAGGGACGGAAGCGATGATTAAGGTCCTCCTGGCACTTGCTGCTCTCCCCGCGGCGGCGTCCGTGCGCCTCGACCGCCGAGCCGCACTGCGCGTCGGCGTTGGCGCAGCAAGTGCGCAGCTGGGCGTGGCCTCTGCACGAGCTGCCTCTCTGGAGGGCTATGATCCTGCCGGAGCTGTCACTCGTGCGGAGGCCGGTCGGCAATATTTCCCGCCCCTCACGCCGCCTCTGACCAACCGAGCAACGTACCGTTACGAGCTGGGCCGCGATGCATGGGCGCTTGAGCAGCTGCTCGTCTTCGCCAACGTATCCGCCACCGTGCGCACTATCGTCATCCGCCTCAAGGACGGCAAGCTGTGGGTCTTCTCTCCTCAATGGCCGACGGGTGAGTTCTGCTCGCTGCTCGAAGAGCTCGGGCCGGTGGGGCACGTGGTGCTCCCGTGCAACGCGCTCGAGCACAAGGCGCCCATGGGTGCCTTCACCAAGCGCTACCCGCAGGCGAGCGTCTGGGTGACACCGGGACAGTACGGCCCGTTTGGCAGTTGCGGCTTCGACGCGGCGACGGCTCGGATGGGATATCGCGTCGATGGGATCCTGCCGGCGGGCGCCTTCGGACCGGGCGACCCGCTCCCGCCCTGGGCGGATGAGTTTGACGTGCGTACCCTCTACGTCGCCCTCCCAGAGAACGCTGGTCCAGTCGCTGAGGCCGCTTTTGTTCATAAGCCAAGTCGGACGCTTGTGACGGTGGATAGCGTCGTGTACATCCCTTCGGCCGCGCCTCCGATCTTTGAATCGTATTTCTCGGCGGCCGAGGTGCGCCAGCCGGACTTTTGGCCCAAGTCTGTCCTCCAGGCCGTCTTCCTCCCACTCCGTTACAACCCTCCACAAGCCGACGTCACGGCGGGCGTCATGTCGGGCGCCTACAGCTCCGTCGTCAGCACACCGACCTCGGGCTGGCCGGGGTACGACGCAGTGCAGGGGCGGCTACTGCGCGCGCCGATTCTACGCGCCTTCGCCGATGCCCGTGCGCCGACCGCGGTGCGCGAATGGGTGGGCTCTATCGGCGCCATGAGTGCCTTTGATCGCATCGTCACGTCGCACTTCGCGTCGCCAATCCGCGCGACGCCCTCCGAGTACGTGGCCGCGTTCAACTACCTCCAAGGGCCCACGGCCGAGCCGCCGATCGCGTGCAGTGACTGGAGCCTGCTCGACGGACTGAACGAGCTGATCGAGAGCCAGAAGCTCGGCGCGCCGGTCGTGTACGACTTCAAGCAAGGATGTCCGCCGGCGTGAGGCGCTGCCTGACCCACCTCGATCTCCCAGCGAGCTCCGATCGGAGCTCATCTCCAATCATCGGGGGATCTCACTGCGACCTACCGGTACAGATCTGACACCTGAAAACAGACATAGGTGACACCGGGCACAGACCACAGTCCAAAGTTGACACATGTCGAGATGTACTGTACTGAATCGTAAAGCCAACCGCACAGCCGTTTCACACTTGTCGAAACCACCGGCGCGCTCGCAGCCTCGTTCATGACCATCCTCCGCCTCCTCGCGCGCCAGACACGCCTCCCCGGCGCCACCGACAACACGCGATACGGCGAGGGCCGCGCGTCCCCCCGCAGCTTCCTCACGCACCACGTTGCCAACATCTCCACCGCCATCCAAGCCGCCGACGCCCAAACCATCCTCAACGCCGCCAGCGCGCGCATGCTCCGCGTCTCATATGGGGTCATGTAAGGTGTGTGTATTCTGAGCGGGCAGTAACAGTGCCGTAGCACGGTTGTCGCGTCTGTTGTCTGCGCCCTCCACGGTGTGTCTCCACGGGACCGGTGGTCGTGCGTCTTGCCGAGATGGCAATTTAACGTGAACGTGAACGTGTCGCGTCTGTCGTGTTAACGTTCACTTGTCTTGACTTGACTGGCAATGACGAAAGGGCTCCCGACGGTGTGCCGATGCGGCGGCCCACGCGCGCGGCGCAGCACTCTGAGCCTTGTGCTCCTCACCCTCAGGACATGAGCAAGGTCCCGCCCGCGGCCATGTTTCGGCTGCCTGCCGACCGCCCCTCAAACAACGGCGGCGGCCCGATCATCGAGCCGTCGCAGCAGTTTTGCCCGCACTGGCTGCTCGTGGTCGCGCACCAGGCGGTGCGCGAGATCTATTACATGAGCTCCGATGTGCAACGGCAACTCTGCGGCGGCTGCTTCGCGAGCACGGTCTACCGACCCATCGGCATCAAGAAGCGCGTCCTCTTCGTGCGGCACGGGCAGGGCGCGCATAACCAGACGATTGCAAACTGGGGCCTGGTTGACCCGGAGCTGACGGCCGAGGGCGAGGCGCAGGTGGCCGCGTTGCATGAGGAACTGCTCAACCCGGACCTCAACCCTGAGGGCGTCGAGGGCATCGAGCTCATCGCCGTCTCGCCGCTCACGCGCGCGATGCAGACGGCGACGGGCGGCTTCGCCGGGCTGCGCGTGCCGTACGTGGTGACGCCGCTGCTGCGAGAACGGCTGGGCGCTCCGTGCGACACGGGGCGCACGCGCACCGAGCTGCTCCGCTGCTTCCCCAAGATGATGGAGTGGGAAGGCATCGATGAGCTACCGGAGCTCTGGTGGTCCACGGAGACCGAGTACGCTGATTGCGTTGGAGTGCGTCCGATTGCCTCCCTCATCAGCTTCCTTGATTGCCTCCCTCATCAGGTACGACCTCCTTGGCCGCGTCGACGAACTCAAGCGATGGATCCTCACGCGCCCCGAGACGACGATCGCTGTCGTTGGTCATGGGGGGCTCTTCTCGCGTATCCTGGGCTACCACCTCAAGAACTGCGGCTTCAAGTGGCACGACGTCGGGCCGTGAGCCGTTCAGAGCAGCAGGCTCGCCAGGCGCGCGAGCCAACCGGAGGAGACGAGTGGGGGGCTCGGAACACACTGGGCCATCCATGTCTATTTGTGAAGAGTCGCGTCCTCGACAGCAGCCGTACGAGTCGTAGAGCTTCTTCCGTTCGTCCTTGCACGTTGCACCGATCCATGCACCGTCCACCAGGTTTCAACCTACGGTGTTTACGTAAATGGTTTGTTCTCTTGGAAATCTCTTGCCTCGTGACGGTTACGTTTTGAAACCACTTCAAACATGTACGGAGGGACCGAAGGGCCGAGGACAAAGTGGGTTGCACCCCTCCCATGCAAACGTGAACGCCTCCGACAATGCCACCGCACTCATCGCACTGCGGCATGAGCGCAGCGAGCTTTGAGCCGACGAGCAACGGCGTGGAGCATCGCAAGTGGGTCGTTGCCTCGCTCGTCGCTTTTGCGCAGCCAGACCTACCGAGGACGGCGCCAGTGGAGCAGTCTGCTTGTCGCACAACGTCGTACAACTGGCCCCACAGATCCGACGACGTGCCCGAGATGGTCGGCGCTTCACCGGTCAACGTCTTGCCTCCGACGAACGGCTGCATGCGTCTACTTGCGGCGAGCATGCAGCTGCCTCCAAGTGTGGATCCGTTGCTTCTGACTACAACCGCCGCTGAGGCCACTGTCGAAACCACTCGCCTCGTCGACGGCATGATCAGCCATGCATGCGCCAACTGCCAGCGTGCGAAGATTGCATGCAGCAGCAAGGAGCGCCCATGCCGCCGGTGCGAGCGCTTGGGCTTGCCGTGTGAGGAGCTCAAACCCATCAAGCGAGCTTGTGGCGCCTGCCGTGCCTCGAAGGTCAAGTGCGACGTGGACGGCACTTATTCCGAACCATGCTCTCGCTGCTTGCGGATTGGCACCGTGTGCGCGCCTCACGAGCCTACCAAGCGCAAGCGAGCCAAGCGCGAGCGAGCACCGACCCCACTAGGTCCCGACATCTGGCTCACCGGTGTCGAGCGCTGTGGCGAGCGCGAAGAGGCGTCTACGGATACGTTGGCTAGTTGGTTAGCATCGACGCCATTCGATGCTCGTCCAGCGTTCGACGCTCAACACGACGCTCTACACAACGCTCAACACGACGCTCTACACAACGCTCAACACGACGCTCTTCACGACGCTCGTCCAGCGTTCGACGCTCAACACGACGCTCTCCACGACGCTCTTCGCAACGCTTGTCACGACGGTCTTCACAACGCTCGTCAGGTCGGCGACGGCATGGGCGTGCTTGACGACGCCTAGGCAGCCTGCTGGCGGGCCGGCTCACGAGCTCACGAGCTCCAACGGCCAGCTCACGAGCTCCCACGGCCAGCTCACGAGCTCCCACGGCCAGCTCACGAGCTCCCACGGCCAGCTCACGAGCTCCCACGGCCAGCTCACGAGCTCCCACGGCCAGCTCACGAGCTCCGACGGCCAGCTCATGGCCAACGAGCGCGAGGAACTAATCAACCCTGTTCGTTACCGTAAGGACGAGCTCGCGATGACGCGATCTCGAGAGGACGAGATATTGATGAGCTCGGGACCTGCTCTATAAGGGGCTGGGCTCTTCCTAATTTGGACGAGATATTGATGAGCTCGGGACCTGCTCCATAACGCATAAGGGGCTGGGCTCTTGCGGCCGAACCAACGGCGACAGAGCTCGACGCGATCTACTACGCGTGGAGTCTGCACGTCCTACGAGTATGTAGCGAGGAGAGGGGCCGGTAATAAAATCTGCTAGTTGTTACCATGGTTGTTACGTTGCTCGTCGAGATCGTCGTTAAATTACAGATATTAGTCGAGTGCGCATGTCGACAACGGATTAAAGTTGTATCACCTATCGCTTAGACTATCTCGGTAACGCGAACGGTCTCAGGTCTGCTTCGATCTCCTCCCTGATCTCCGCCCGATCCTCGGGCCGAGATCGATCCTCGATCTCCTCCCTGATCTCCGCCCGATCCTCGGGCCGAGATCGATCCTCGGGCTTGCTCTCGCTGTCGCCGGGCGTGCTCCCGTCCGTGTGCATGCACGCGCCTCACGAGACTCGCAAACTGGATAGGCAGCGTCGTCTTGCGATGCGCCTCGATCTCGTTGCGCTCCTCCACGTTGAACGGGAGATTGAGATCTGGCCTCAAGATCTCGCGCAGATGGTCCGAGATCATCCGCGGCAGGGCGCCGGAAGGGTAGGCTTTGCAGCATTCGAGGTACTCGAGGGCCATCTGCGCGCGCTCCTCAAGGGTGGGACCTTTGGGTTGCAGGGCGGGCTGCCTAATAAGGAGGGAAGGCTGCTGCGGCTCCGCATGCATGCACCCACCACCAGGTGCCTCGGGTGCATGCATGCATGAAAACAGCCGCGGGTTGGCGAGCAATGCGGTGGCCGACATGACGCAGTCAACGCCCGTGCTCGCGAGGACGGCGTCCGCGTCGGCCTTCGAGCGCACGTTGCCGTTGGCGATGACGGGGATCGAGAGGGCCGCCTTCACGGCCGCAATCGAATCGTAATCCACCGTCCCCTGATGCATGCGCTGCTCGCGCCTCCTTCCGTGCACCGCGAGCGCCGCCACGCCCGCGGCCTCGAGCATCTTGGCAAAGGCGACTGTGCGCTCCACCTGTTCCGGACCCGTGGCGCTCAGCACACACTCACAAGGCTATCCGAGGCACTCCGAGGTCCTCATCAGCGGTCATCAGTGGTCATCAGTGGTCATCAGCGGTCATCAGTGGTCATCAGCGGTCATCAGTTGTCATCAGTGGTCATCAGTGGTCATCAGCGGTCATCAGCGGTCATCAGTGGTCATCAGTGGTCATCAGTGGTCATCAGTGGTCATCAGTGGTCATCAGTGGTCATCAGTGGTCATCAGTGCACCTCGGGGAAGACGCGGATTTTGGCGGTGACCGGCACGTCCAAGCCGGCCACGAGGGTCTCGACAATGCCGCGCACACGATCGGGATGGTCCATCAAAAATGCGCCGTACCCTCCCTTGCATGCACACGCCTGCGGGCAGCCTAAATTGATGTCGACACCGTCGACGTGCCGCTGGATGAGAAGCGCTGCCGCCAGCATCTGTCCAGCGTCATTCCCTCCGAATTGGGCGAGCAGCGGCCGGTCTGCCCCGCAGGTTGTGAAGTATGCCGCCTGCGTCGCAGGGCCGCCCGTGCTCGGCGCCACTGGCGGCCCGTCCGCAGGCAACCGCAGGAAGGCCTCGACGGGAATCATCGGCGAATAGCACAGAGTGCTGCCGTGCCGGCGAACCATCATGCGAAAGGCGAGCTCCGACTGCAGCACCATGGGTGCACAGCAGTACCGTGGGCTGCCGAGAGTTTCACGCCACCAAGTCCAGCGTTGCTCGATGGTGAGCGACGGCATTGGCTCATAAGCGCCGTTGCGATCGTTCATGTGAACATGGATCCCACATGGTCAAACATGTCCACATGGATCCATGTGTTTTCGGGATTGATCCATGTTTGATCCATGTTTGATCCGAATTCTCAATCCCGAAGACACACTCACAGTCACGAACCCCGCGCAACACGTGAGTCCGAGTCTCACGTTGGTCAAGGGGTCGCTTTCTTTCGGGGCGCGTGCATGGGCTAATTCAGGCTTTCGGGGTCATGAGGGCCTGAAGGGGCCGATTCCTTTCGGGGATCGTGCAGCGGCGACGGCGGCAGTCGCCTCCCTGGCCAGGCTGGTGATCTGCCCCCACTCCGCCGCGTCGAGCGCCGTCTTGGGCGCGAGCCACGAGCCCCCACAGCAGAGGACGGACGGGTTGGAGAGGTAGCTGCCCACCTGATGAGGGTCGCAATTGGACGCGAGCTCAGAGGCACTCACTAATGAGGGTCGCAATTGGACGCGAGCTCAGAGGAGGAATATGCCATCCGAAGCAATCAAGTGCAATCAAGTGCAATCAAGTGCAATCAATGTGGCCGTTACATTCGCGAGGGAGATGCCCCCGGTCGGCATCCATGTGCAATCAAGTGCAATCAAGTGCAATCAAGTGCAATCAATGTGGCCGTTACATTCGCGAGGGAGATGCCCCCGGTCGGCATCCACGTGATGGTCGTGTACGGTGCGGAGAGGGCCTTGAGCATCGTGAGACCGCCTAACGGCTCCGCAGGGAAGAACTTGAGGTGATCGAGCCCCAGCTCCATGGCAGCCTCCACCTCGGATGCCGTGGCCACCCCGGGCAGAATGACAACCCCTCGCGACCCTGCCCATCGCACGACTTTCGCATTGGTGCCGGGAGCGACGAGGAAGTGGGCACCGCTCGCGACGACGCGTTCGGCCTGTACGATGGAGAGGACGGTGCTCAATCAGACGCACTCTAGCCAAATGATTGGACGCAATCGGACGCAATCGGACGTAATCATAATCAATCAGACGCAATCAGACGCAATCAGACGCAATCAGACGCAATCAGTCGCAATCAGTCGCAATCGGACGCAATCGGACGCAATCGGACGTAATCAGCATGCCTGCACGGTGGAGAGGACGGTGCCCGCGCCCACGAGCATCTCGGGCACGTGAGATGCAATCTCGCGGATGCTCGCCTCGCCCGCGGCCGTGCGCAGTGTGAGCTCGATTACGGAGATACCCCCCGCCACGAGCGCCCTGGCGAGCGGGACCGCATGGGACACGTCATCGATCGTCACCACCGGGATGATGCCGCATCGGTGCAGCGCGGCGTGGACTGCAGCGGCCGAGGGCAGCGCCCTCGAGGGCGCCGTGTCGAGCGTCCTCGAGGGCGAGAATGGCAGCGGCGTCGGTAAGGCTGCGCCCACACCTTCAGCCAGCCTGCCCGTCGGTGACTCCTCCGCCGGCAACCCCCGTGCGCCAAGCAATGCCTGCGTGCGCAGGCCCACCGAATCCGTAACCACCGAATCCGTAACCACCGAATCCGTAGAGGAGACACCCGCGCCGAAGGGCATGTGGTATGGCTGTGGTAGGGCATGTGGTATAGCGCCGGAGGGCATGTGGTATGGCTGGCCGCGCACCAAAGCCTCTGTCTGTCGCAGCTCGTCGCCATTGACCGATGAGAAGTCGCCGTGAGATCGCATCTGGAGCGCCGCCAGCAGGTCGCCACGACGGCAGGCGCTGCCCAAGATGGATGCGAGCTCGGAGGCTGTGTAGCCTCCAGAGGAGTCCACGAGAGGCCCCCCGCCCGAAGGCAGGTGGAAGGACGCCTCCATCAGGGCATGGAGGCAGCCTGCAACCCACGCATCACCCCCACCCAGAGCTTGGACAGGTGAGTGCACCACCTGGGTCGCCTCTGTCGACCCCTCGCCACCCGCGAATACGATGACCGACCAACGCCGAATGCGGCCGCCGTGCATCACATTCTTATGTCGCGGCGCCCCAATCACACCCCCCTCAGCCCCCTTCACACCCCCTGCAGCCCCATGGCTCCCGGGCGGAGCGGCGGCAGGCAAGCCAAGGCAAGGCAAGCCAAGGGGCAAGCCGCCACCAACCGCCGACCCATCGAGCGGCGCGGGCCGTTTGAACGTACATCCGATCAGGGGCACGCCGAAGCGCTCCCTTAGCGCGCCCATCGCCCGCCGCTGCGCCTGGTGCAGATCGGCCGACGCTAACTTGTGGTCCCAGCTACCGAAGCGCACGCCCAACTGTGAACACCGTCGGAAGCGCCGTGCGTCGACTGGGGAGGGCGGCAAACGGTCGCACTCGAATCATCAAAGGGCATGCACCATCAAGAGGCCATCAAGAGGGCCATCCAGAGGCCATCCAGAGTTCGTCAAGAGGCCATCAAGAGTTCATCAAGAGTTCGTCAAGAGTTCGTCAAGAGTTCGTCAAGAGCGCACATTCTCAACGGAGTCCTCCGAGAGCATGAGCAAGGTGATCTTGGGCAGGAGTGGCTCGATGTGCACCCATAGCTCCTCGAGGGAACCGAGTGCCGGCCGGTGGTTCAGGTCCACGCACGCATACGGCGGATCGCCAACGCTCGGCTCGAGGAGCTGAGCGCTCGGGCGCACCGAGCCACTGGGCTGCGAGCCTCCGGTCGAGGGCACGGCCGAGAGGGCGGCGGACCACGCGGCCGCGGTGCCCGGCGTGAGGAGGGGAGTGATGCCGGTCAGGAAGAGCCAGCGCGGCGTGCGCAGCAGCTCGGCCCACGCGAAGCTCGTCGCGTTCGCGCGCGTGCAGAAGGCCGAGTGCCGCCTCTGGTAGTGCGGGCGTGGGCCGCTACCGTCGTCCACCACATGGAGAGTGCCGATTGTGGTGTCAGGCAGGCGCTGCACCTTGCTGAAGTCGACGCCGAGCGCGCTCGCCGTCGTCGATACGAGGTCGCCGAGCGGTCCCTCGGGCAGCATCGACACCCACGCCGCCTTGTTCAGAGGGCCGTCGAGTTGTGCAAGCGCGACAGCGACGTTGAGCTCGCTCCCGCCAACGGCCTGCACTTGGGTGGAGACGCCGGCGGCGAGCGGCGACGACGGCATTGACCCGTCGGAGCTCGCGGGCGCCGGCTTGTACGCGGTCCTCGGACTCGCAGGTGGGACTCGGCGCTTTTCCTTCACAGTGTGAAATTGGAAAAACCACGCGAAACGGAATGGTTTAGTACCCGGCTACACCGGACCAAACTGTTCAAGACTCACTCTTCTATTTAAATCGGCTTGCCTTTTTGGGCCGAGTCGAGCTAAAGTGCCGACCCGACGACGACCTCAATGTCGTCGCCTCCCGACACGCCTATGGCGCCCACGCGCTGGGCGGCGATGTTCGAGAAGCAGGCGGAGAGCACCGTCGGCGACTACGACATGCGTGCATCCGCAGCGTACATCCGCAGCCCTGTCGGCAGCCCGCAGCTCCGTGGCCTGCAGCGGCGAGAGCTGGCTGTGCCGCTGCTCGGCGCCACGAAAGCGCCCGTGGCAGCGCCTGCGCCTGCTGCGCTTGAGGAGAGCGGCGCGACTGCCGCCCTCAAGGCGATCTTGTACGGCTTCATCAACACGATCGTCGTGACGCCGGTGATGATCGGCTTCTGTGCGATCATCTTCCGACACGAGGCGTTCCACCGAGACCCGACCGTGTATGCGCAGCTGGTGAAGCTGTGCCTCTTCTCCTCGGCCGTGCACCAGGCCGTCTTCACCGCCACCTCCTCGCTGCCCTTTGCGATCGGTCAGGTGCAAGACGCCGGCCTCA
>Ga0210247_100522_pt1 | contig 36153 bp, 21 predicted proteins | sample ChrtobMetP3_16mM_FD_155449 | JGI IMG/M metagenome (GOLD analysis project Ga0210247, IMG submission 155449) | Chrysochromulina tobin associated microbial communities from unialgal haptophyte culture, Seattle, Washington, United States - P3_16mM | ecosystem: Host-associated > Algae > Haptophytes >... | reverse complement strand
TTTGCGGTAAAACGGTAAAAGTGACTGACAGGATATGGGCGTATAGCGGTAAAAGTTGCCACTTGACGAGATTCTCGTAAAACGGTAAAAGCTTCGGACCCTCCGAAAAAGCTACCCCCACCCTATGAGATTTGGGCGCACGTGTGCCTCGTGTATGACTGAACGGCAAAAAATATCGGCTGCGGCATTGTTTCAACGCCAACTCAGACATTTACCAACACCACACTTTCACCACATGTCTAAGGAACCCTTTTGGGGAATTATGCCGAAGAAAATCTCGCGGCTTGTGGTATAAAATTTGCGAAAAAGCCGCGTGGCGGTGAGACCTCGCGACCACCTCCGAAGCAGGTGCTCCAGATGAGCGCTGGAACCGCCCCCGATGCCACGGCTACTATCACCTTCAACGGCCTCACGGCGGCCGCAGCAATCAGAGCCATTCACCACAACAACGATCTTGTCCGCTTCGCCCCAGAGCACTTGTTGGTCAAAGCCCTGGGACACATACCATGGGTGGTGAATGTCGACCCTCGCGCATGGAGCTGCAGCCAGCGCTTCCATGACTGGGCGCTCTTTCGCACGCTCCACGTGAGCGACGACCTGCTGCCCGTGTCCGTGGGCAACCTGCAGAACAATCTCCGGGAACCGTGGGCGGGGGCGTCGGCACAACCGCCCGCCCTCGTCACGGGCGCCGGCATTGCAAGCGAGACGCACTCGAAGCGAAGCCTCAAATCACTCCCGGCGGCTTCTCTTTGCAAGGCCGGTCATATAGCGCTGGCCGATCGGCCTCATGCTTCGTGCCGGTTCGGCATCCAATTCAACTCGACTTCCGGCTACCTGGGCGAGGGCCCACCCGCTCACATGGAGGTAGACGTGGAGCTGGATTTGGAGCTGGGAGATGCGCGGCGACAGGACGGCTTCGAGCTGGCCGTGCTGCGTGCGCTACCCGGGGTCAGTTGGGCCAAGGTGGTGGAGGCGGAGGCGGCAGGGGAGCGACTTACGAAGACGGTGCGCGTCAGAGGCGGCGGCTGCGCCGCGAGCAAGCATGTTACCGAGCCAGTGCTCGAAATGACCGACATCAAGCCTTACATCAAGCCAACGGAAGTTGTGGAGCCGGGGGCCGGAACGGCGACGGAGGCAGAGGCGGCGATGACACGACGAGTGGGAGGGGACGAGACGAATTTGAACCCGAACTGCGCAGTCGAGCCAGCCGACGGCTCCTGGCGGACGGCGGCGTGGCTCGATTCGCAAGGCCTCGCCGCCGCCGCCATCGCGCAGGCGCTTCACAGTACCGGCTGCACTTCTGATGAGCTCGCGGCCACGTGCGCGCTCGCCTCGCTGTCTGAGGAAGCCCTCGCCGCGCAGCTTGAGAAAGGAGGCCTTGCCAATGTCCTCGCCCGCGGCTTGCGACCCTCGCTGCTGAAGCTGACGCAGGAGGTGACCGCGGGGGCGGAGCTGCGCGAGCAGCACGGCAAGTTCCACCAGGACGGCGTCGCCTTTGAGCTCAAATTCGGCGAGATCCGCACCTTCTTTGCCGGGCTCGAGGCGCAGATCGGGCCGCCCGAGGTGCACGTGGCGCTGGCCATCGAGTTTGAGCACACGAGCGCGGCCGACTCGAACGACGCGTTCACCACGAGCAACTACGGCGTACTCACGACGCCGCGCACCGAGTACTGGTTCGTGGCCGAGCCCGAGCGCGACGTGGACTGGCCGACGGAGACGAAGCTGACGGACAGCGCGTCTGCGATGCGGCGTCGGCCGCTGCCGTCCAAGGAGCTCGGCACGCGGCTGGGCGAGAAGAATGTCGAGCTGCGTTCGCTGGGCGAGCCCGAGCTGATGCACGAGGAGGGCGTCGGCGCGCGCCTCTACACTGGGCCCATGTATGTCAAGTACGATGCGATCCTTCGCGGCTTCGGGCCGGCGCTCAACGGGTGCAAGGGCAATCGGTACGTGACGACGATCCACGCCATCAACTCGGCGATCGTCAAGGCCTCGAAGCTGACCAAGGCGGCCAAGGTGTACCGCGGCGTTTCGGGCGGCGTGCTCCCCGAGCGCTTCTGGACGGCCAACAAGCAGGGCGTGCGCGGCGGCGTTGAGCGCGCCTTCCTCTCGACGACATACGAACGTGACGTGGCAATCCATTACGCGAGCTCGTCCGACAGCCCGTCGATCGTCTTCGAGATCCAGATGGGTATGGTCGACCGCGGCTGCGATCTCGGCTGGCTCTCGCAGTATCCTCACGAGCGCGAGTGCCTCTTCGGCCCACTCACCGGCTTCGAGCTGCTTGGCACGCGCGTCGAGGGGCGCGCGCTCGTGGCGAAGCTGCGCTTGTCCGTCAACCTCAACGCGCTCACCATCGAGCAGGTGCTTGGCAAGATGAAGCAGTCGCAGCTCGACCTCGTGCACCTCGTGCGCGACGGCATGGCGCGCCAAGAGGGCATGCCGCCCGACGCGCTGGTGCCCTTCGAGTCGCTGCGCTCGATCTTTCTCGCGCGCGAACGCACGTGGTTCAACTCGGCGGCCAACTACAAGCACGCGGTCGCGCAGGTGTTTGCCGCTCGCGACGCTGCCTGCCAGAGGGCGCAGGCGGCGGCCACGGCACCGACAGAGAGGGACGCCAAGCCTCTCTTGTCTGGCAGCCCCAGTACTGCAGCGCCAGCCCCAGCAGCGCGTGGCCAAGAACGACGACGGGCAGGCTTCGCGGCGTGGCTGCCAACGATGAAGGCGGCGAGGGTGGTGGCGATCGCGGAAGAGCGTCCGCTGCTGCAGGAGAGCGATCGATCGAGGAGGCCGGCTTTGAGCACTGTTGATCCATGGACGACTATCGGATGGTTGGCCTCGGCCGGTGCCGTGGTCGCTGTCATCGCCCGTGCACTTCACGGTCCCGACGCATCGGCGTCTGACGAGCTATCCGCAACACGTTCGCTCGCCTCAATGTCCGAGGACGCCCTCGCTGCGCGACTGCGCATGGCTGGGCTATACAGCCATCTTGCGCATAGCCTGCACCTCGCGCTTCGGCAGCTGGCGGCACGCAACGCAAGCGCGGCCTCGTGCATGAACCTTGAAAAGTTCCACCAGCAGCAGGGCACTTTCGAGCTCACATTTGCAAACCAGAGCACTTTCTACGGCGGGCTCGAGGCGCAAATCGGGCCGCCCGAGGTGCACGTGGCGCTGGCCATCGAGTTTGAGCACACGAGCGCGGCCGACTCGAACGACGCGTTCACCACGAGCAACTACGGCGTACTCACGACGCCGCGCACCGAGTACTGGTTCGTGGCCGAGCCCGAGCGCGACGTGGACTGGCCGACGGAGACGAAGCTGACGGACAGCGCGTCTGCGATGCGGCGTCGGCCGCTGCCGTCCAAGGAGCTCGGCACGCGGCTGGGCGAGAAGAATGTCGAGCTGCGTTCGCTGGGCGAGCCCGAGCTGATGCACGAGGAGGGCGTCGGCGCGCGCCTCTACACTGGGCCCATGTATGTCAAGTACGATGCGATCCTTCGCGGCTTCGGGCCGGCGCTCAACGGGTGCAAGGGCAATCGGTACGTGACGACGATCCACGCCATCAACTCGGCGATTGTCAAGGCCTCGAAGCTGACCAAGGCGGCCAAGGTGTACCGCGGCGTTTCGGGCGGCGTGCTCCCCGAGGCCCTCAGCGTTCCAAACGAGTACAACGTCAAGGGTGGCATCGAGACCTCTTTTATGTCGACGTCGCGCGACCGGGACAAGGCCATGGATTACGCCAAGCACGGCGGGGGGGTGGCGCTCCTCTTCGAGATGGAGCTCGGGATGATCAACCGCGGGGCCGACATTAGCTGGCTCTCGCAGTACCCTCACGAGGTCGAGGTGCTCCTCCCTCCGCTCACGGGGATTGAGCTGCGCGGCTCGCGGATTGAGGGCGCGGTGGTGATCTACGAGGCGGTGCTCACCTTCAACCCGAACGCCAAGACGCTCGAGCAGGTGATCGCCAAGATGCGGGGAGCGCACCTCGGCCTCGTGCAGCTCTTCCTCGACGGCTTCGTGCACAGCGCGGCCCCCGACGACGCCGTGCGGCCGCTGCGGCAGCTCAAGGAGGCCGCCGCCGCGCGCGAAGGCGCGTGGTTCAACGAGGGGGCTCACTTCCAGGCGGCGGCGGCGGAGGCCTTTGCAGCGCGCGCCGCCGTCTTCGAGGCGCTGCGCGGTCGCGCGGCGACCTGGGAGGGCGCCGTGCGCACCGCGACCATGTGCTCGCGTGAGGGCGAGCACGGCGCGGCGATTGAGGTGCTCGCGCGCGCAAAGCTCGGCGTGGACGAGCCCGTGCGCAACGTGCGGCTCGCACAATGGATGGTCAAGGAGCAGAAGCTCGCGCCGCCGTGGCCCGCCACCTTTGCCGCGCTCGACGACCCATCCCTCGCGCCGCTCGTCGCGCCGCTCATCCGCGAAGACGCGCTCGAGGTGGGCAAGCGCGTGCTCGCGTACGGCAACTCGGGGCTCTGGAAGGACGCGGTCGTGAGGGCCGTGTCTGCCGATGGGCAGTCCATCGACGTCCAGGTGGGCGGATGGAAAAAGATTGGCGACCGGCCGCGCACCAAGGCGCTCGTCGTCTCTTACGCCGGTGCGGGCGCGCTCGTGCGCGTCGCGAGCGAGGCGGGGTGTGGAGCACTCGTCGAGGCGCTGCTCGCCGCGGGCGTCAATCCGCTCGTCGCCGATGAGCGCGCCAACACGCCGCTGCACCGCGCCGCCGCCGGTGGGCACGTGGCCATCTGCCGTGCGCTCCTCGCAACGGGCGCCGACAAGGATGTTGGCAACGTGCAGGATCAGTCCGCAGCCGAGGCAGCACGGACCGCCAAGCAGCACGCCGTCGTTCGCCTCTTCGTGCCCACGCTCTCGGACAGCGAGTTCACCGACGAGGCGTGCACGCGCACGGAGCAGCTTCGTGCGGCCGGTAAGGGCGACGTGGCAATGCTCCGGGGCACGGAGGACGAGGGCAAGATTACGGCACTCATGGTCGCGTGCCGTGCCCAGCAGCTCGTGTCCGTGGAGGTGCTGCTGCCGTCATCAGAGCTCGACGCGCAGAGCGCAAAGGGCTGCACGGCGCTCTACCTCGCAGCCGAGGAGGGAGACGTGCACATTCTACGCGCGCTCCTCGCGCACCGCGCCAAGGTGGAGCTCGCCGATTCCGACGGCAGCACTCCGCTCATGCGGGCGAGCTGCTTTGGTCATCATCTATGCGGTCGCATCCTGCTCGAGGCAAAGGCCGACCCAAATAAGGCAACGTCCAACGGCTGGACCGCCTTGATCCTCGCTGCCAAAAATGGTCATGAGCTCTGCGTTCGAGTCCTCCTAGAGGCAGAGACCGACCCAAATAAGGCGACTTACGACGGCTGGACTGCCTTGATGGCATCGAGCATTTCTGGCCACGAGCCCTGCGTTCGTGTCCTACTCGAGGCAAAGGCGGACCCAAATATGGCAACGACCGCCGGCGTGACCGCCTTGATGTCCGCTGCCCAAAATGGCCACGAGTCCTGCGTTCGCGTCCTGCTCGAGGCAAATGCTGACCCAAATAAGGCAAAGTCGAACGGTCCGACCGCCTTGATGTTGGCTGCCCAAAATGGTCACGAGTCCTGCGTTCGTGTCCTGCTCGAGGCGGGAGCTGACAGGAAGAAAGAGCATAAATGGTACAGCGGCTGGAATGCTCTGAAACTTGCTGAGAAGCGTGGACATGCTGCTGTCTGTGATTTGCTGAGGGAGTGATTTGCGGTTTCGGGACTCCACATCGCACATGTATCGGTTCCGGGTGCGTGTGGATGTGGCATGTGGGGCGCCTCCTTACTATTCCGCACATTAGTTTCCAGGCCGCAAGCGTTCCACCCTCGCCGGCGTTCATCGACGATCGAGGGTTTGCGGCTGCCTCGCGCAACCATATAATCCAATCGAAGTATCCGCGCTCCACGCACTGCTCAGAAACAAACACCACCCGACGGCACCGGGGGGCGGACATGATCACCAGACCGCACCAGACACGAGCGACGCTCAACCTTATGAGTTCCGGTTACGCTCAACCGGTCCGGTTGGTGCCGCCGCGTTTGGCCTTATAGCCCCCGCCTTTGGTGACGATGCGCGGTTTCTTCTTCTTCTGGGGTCGCTCCTTGCCCGCCGACCGTGGCGTCTCCTCGCTTTCTCCCTCGTCCTCCGCGCCGCCGGCTGCCGCATCCGCTGCAGCCGCCATTTCCTGCACACTGCGCGTGGGAGTCCATCGAAAGGCACCCGCAGTCTTGGCCGCGCCGCCCCCTCCCGGGGCCGCGTGGAAGTTGGCGACGAGGGCGCCGCCTCCTAAGGCAAAGCTGCCACCAAAGGAGCGCCCGCGCGAGGGCGCGAACGTCGCGAGCTGCGGCGGCGACCAGCTGTGAGACCGGCTGAGAGACCAGCTGAGGCCGCTTCCATCGCCCCTGCTGCCTGGCAGGCCGCCAGCAGCGGCGGCTGACCGGGTGCCTCGGCCCAGCCGACGGATGTCATAGAGATGGATGCATGCATCGGCCGAGGGCGGCAGGTGAAGGAGGAGACCACTCCAATCGCCGCTGGCGTCCTCGAGGTGCACACAGCCGCCGTCTCCCTCGGCGGCGCCGCGGCTGCTGCCGCTCGGAGCTGCTGCGCACTCGAGCCGCGCTACGAACGGTGCGGCGGCTCGATCGTCCCAGAGGGTAACTGTGCGCCGGCAAGCGACGGCGAGCAGCCCCCAGCCCCGAGAGTAGCAAGCGAGCCGCGTGCCATGGCGGGACGATGATGGTGGGAGCGCAGGCGGGTCGGAGAGATCCAGGGCGTCCAGACGCGTGGGTAGGTCGCCGCTGACGCGGCCCGAGGCCCAGCGCGAGACGCCGCGCTCGATGTCGATGGCGCACGCCATGCCGCCGTAGCTCGCAAACAGGACGCGGCCACCGCCACCGACGCCACCATCAGCGAGCGACACGAGAAGAGGCTCGTGCGCCTCCGTGCGCCCCTCGGCTAGGAGCGCCCCGGGCTGCGCTGGCGCGGGCGCGAGAGCTCCCGCGCCGCGGCGCGAGTAGCTGAGGGCGTCGTCGGTGAGGGCGAGTGAGCCGTGCCAAGCAACCTCGGGAGTGGAGGACGCGAAGGACGTGAGAGCGACGATCCCGTCGCGGTAGGCGCTGGCCACACGCAGCGGCGGGGCCGCGCCGACGCTGCCAAGTCGCTCGGCAGCGTCCTCGCCGTCCTCGCCGTCCTCGCCGTCCTCCTCCTCGTCCTCCTCACCGTCCTCCTCGTCGTCGTCCTCGTCCGCGCCGCCAGCAGCGCCGCCAGCAGCGCCGCCTCTGGTGGCAGCCGGCAGCACCAGTGCGCAGGCCATCGTGCATGAGCTCACCGCCTCGGCGCCGGAGATCGTCGCTCGCGGAGTAAAGGGGCGGCGCTGCGAGGGGTCGTCGAGCTCCACCTCGAGATCCAGGACTAGCAGCTGCCCGGCCACGTCACCGACCACTGCACACGCCCGGCGCACGTACTGCGATCCGCGCTGGCTGAGCATCGCCGCGTCACAGCAGCTTGGCGGATGCTTCAGCGTCCGACACGCGAGCTTCCGGCCATTGCGCACCTCCCACAAGCGCACCATGCTGCCCTCCTTGCCCCCCTCATGCGTGGACATTGCCAGACGACCAGCGAGCGCCACCGATGTCATCACCCCTGGAAGCAGAATCTCCGTCGGCGCCTCGTCGGCCGCACGCGCCCAGCCCAGCAGCGCGCCCTCGCTCCGACAGCACTCGAGGCGTGCGGCCCGCCCCTCGTCCCGACCCTCGTGCGCAGCACTGCGATTGCCGGCGCCCGCAGCGCCTCTTGCGCCGTCTGCACCCGCACCAGGTAGCGTACCACCAAATGTGCGGAGCCGCGTCTCGATCCACAGTGACGGCGTCGCGGCGATGGCGGCGAGCGAGGTGGAAGTGCACGCCACGGAGCAGATGCCCGCGATGCTCAGGTAGGGGAGCACGTGCAGCCACGCATCGCTCGGCATCTCGTCGAGGACGCCAACGGCGGTCGCTGAGGCCGGAAGGCTAACCTTCACCTCTGCTGGCGCCTCGTGGCGGAACTTGCACCGCGCGCCGCGAGCGCACTTCCCCTGTGCAAAAAAGCTACAGATGGGTCGCTCCTCACTGGCCGAGTCTGAGCGTCCATCATCCACGAAGGGCGTCCCGTCCTGTTCCACCGCCTCTTCGACCCTGCGTTGAAACGCGACAGCTTTTGCATCCTTGGCGTCACGCTTCTTCTTCTGCTCGAGCATCTCGGCCTCGTGCTCGGCCATTCGCGCAGTCGCCACCGCCGCAGTTTCGCTTGCGCGGGGCGAGGCTTGCGTCTTCTTTTCCTTCGTCTTCTCACGCTCGATTTCTCGCAACATCCCGCGCTGCTCGGCGTATTTGCGCAGCTCCTTTGCTCGCGCCTTGGCGTCTGCGCCGCTTCCTCCCGGCTTCCAGCTCAGGTCCTTGGCGTCATCCTCAAGCGGTGCCACGTTGCCCAAGTGGCCGTGGTGCGATTTCCATGAGGTCATTGAACGAACGAAGGGTGAAGTGGAGAGCTAGTAGCACGTAGGTCTTCATTCCGCAGCTTTCTCACTTGTTGATCGACGGTTCACACCCAACTTTTTGCCCGCGTTCACACCGTATCAACATTTGCGGGAGGCGGATGTCCCCATCCGTCCGCCCCTCTCTTTCCCAGCATCTCACTCCCGTCTCGACAGGGCGGCGCATATTTGTGGATATCTGTGGTCATTGCCGGCGCTGCTCCTTGGCTACCACCCCGCTGGCAATCGCCTCGCCCACCTTGGCAACGGCGTCAAAGACACCGCGGCCGACCGCTTCAAGGCGGTCGGCCGATGGCAGCGCGTCGACCAGACCAGCTACGACCGCGCCGCTGCCACTCGCCTCCGCGCCTGCTGTCTGGAGGGTGATGGTCGCGGGCGCACCTGGCAGCGCCCGAGCCCCGGCGGCGGCGCGCGTGTCGGCCGCCACCACGGCGCGTGCGTACGCGGCCTCGGCAGCAGTGCGAGCGACGGAGGCGGTGGCCGATCCGACGCCCGCGAGGGCTAGCAGGAAGGCGTGCAGCGCCGGGTGCGAGTCGGCGATCGACGTGGGATCGGAGAGAGCCGCAAGGCAGAAGGCGGTCGTCGAGCGCCGTGCGAGCCGTATGCGACCCATCTCGGCCTCATCGAGCCTCACTCCCGCCGCGAGTGGCACCCATAGCTCCTCATCGTTCACATCCGACGCCTCGAGCAGACGGAGGACGCATGCACGTAGGTAGTTGGCCTCGTCCACCGAAAACCCGACCGGGCCTCGGTCAGCACTCACGGCGGCCACAACGGCTTGCGGAGCGCTGTCTTGGCGCACCATCTTGGGCGACGACGGTGCGCCCGTCACAGCGCTCGCCGCCGCCTCTGGGGCAGCTTTCAAGGGGCTGGCGCCGACCGCAGCCGAACTCGATGGCTGGCCGTCCCCAGGGCCTACGCTCGCGGCCGCGGCACGTGCGGCCCGGACTTCGAGGGCTGCGGCCTTGACCTCGCGCTTGAGCTGCTGCCGCAGCTCGGCCACCTGCTGCTGCAGTGCGCTCGCCTCGCTGAAAAGGCCGTCCGCCCTCTCGCGCTCCTGGCGTGTCGCCTTCTCCGCTTCGGTGAGCGCCATGCCGAGCCGCTCCACATGTGCCTCTCGCTCGGCGATTGTGCTCCCTTGCTCCTTGAACTTGTCGACCGCCTTCTGCTTCGTCGTGAGAGTCTCTTGCCGCGCGCTGTCCACCTGCGCCTCGGCGGCCATCGCCCGCTGCTCGGCGGCCTCCAGGGCCAGCCGCGCGCCCGCGAGCTCGGCAGCGGCCTCCTCCCGTGCCGCCGCCTTCGCTGCCGCCACCGCCCCCATCTCATCTGGCGCAGCGACCATCTCATCCGGCGCAGCGACCCGGGGCCCCCATGCCGCGTCGATCGCCTCTGATGCATGCAGCTCTGCCTGCGCCGCACGTGCCTCGGCAGCAGCGATGGCGTCTGATGCTTGCAGCTCTGCCTGCGCCGCACGTGCCTCGGCAGCAGCGAGGGCGTCTGATGCTTGCAGCTCTGCCTGCGCCGCACGTGCCTCGGCAGCAGCGAGGGCGTCTGATGCTTGCAGCTCTGCCTGCGCCGCACGTGCCTCGGCAGCAGCGAGAGCGTCTGATGCTTGCAGCTCTGCCTGCGCCGCACGTGCCTCGGCAGCAGCGATGGCGTCCTGGGCTGAGACGCGCGCCGCTTCCGCGGCCTCTGCCCTGTGTGCCTCGGTCGCCGCGGCTGCCTCGGCGGCTGCGACGCGATCCTCGCTGGCCCTGGCCCTGGCCTCCACCTCAGCTGTCCGAGCCTCCGCCTCCACTGCCGCCGCCTCCGCATTCGTCAGTCGTACGTAGACGAGGTCGAGCCTCTCCTCTGCTGCCTCGGCCTTGGCCTCGGCTGCCTCTCGCTCGGAGAGCAGCTGCAGCGCCTGGCTCGCGGCCTGCTCCTTCGCAATCGACAAGGCCTCCTCCGACTGCCTCACCCTTGCCTCGAGCGCGGCCGCCTGTGCGGCGTTAACCCCGTTCTCCCCGGCCGCCTCGGTCGCCGCGGCCGCCGCCGCCTCGGCCGCCGCCAATCGCATGCTGAGCTGCTCTGACTCGCCCTGCGCCGCCACCGCCGCTGCCTCCGCCGCCGCCACTGCCGCTTCTGCCGTTGCCGCGCGCGCCTCCGCCGCCGCCACTGCCGCTTCTGCCGTTGCCGCGCGCGCCTCTGCCGCCGCCACTGCCGCTTCCGCCGTTGCCGCGCGCGCCTCTGCCGCCGCCAACGCCGCCTCTGCCTCTTCCGCGCGCGCCTCCGCCGCCGCCTCCGCCTCCGCCGCGGCCGCCGCCGCCTCTGCCTCGAACCCCGCGCGCGCCTCCGCCGCCGCCACCGCCGCCGCCGCCGCCGCCGCCGCCTCTGACACGCGGGCCTCCGCCGCCGCCAGCGCCGCTTCTGCCTGTGCCGCGCGCGCCTCAGCCGCCGCGAGCGCCGCGTCAACGGCAGCCGTGGCAGCGGCCGGCTCCTCCACTCTGTCGTCAGCCTCGCCATCGGCATCGTCGTCGTCATCGTCGTCAACGTCGCCCTTTTTACCCTTCTTCTTCTTCTTCTTCTTGCCTTTCCTCTTCTCGGAGGCGCCGGCCGTCGTCGCCGCGGCCGAGTCGGAAGTTGCTACCGACGACGATGCCTCCGCCTCCGCCGCCTTGGCGGCCTCCGCCTCCGCCTTGACCACCTCCAATGCCGCCTTGGAGGCCTCCGCCTCCGCCTTGACCACCTCCAATGCCGCCTTGGAGGCCTCCGCCTCCGCCTTTGCCTCCGCCGCCTCCGCCTTGGCTTGTGCCGCCTCCGCCTTCGCCGCCTCCGCCTCCGCCCTTGCCGCCTTGGCCGCTTCCTCCGCCCGCGCCCCCGCCAACTCTTCGGCTGCTGCGGACTCTCCGGCTGCCGCCACCGCAGTCGCCGCCTTTGCCGCCGCCATCTCGGCCGTAGCCGCGGCCTCAGCCTTGGCCTTCTCCGCCTCCGCCCTCGCTGCCTGCGCCTCGGCGTGCGCCTCGGCGACCTGCGCCCGGGCCGCCTCTGAGTCGGCCTGGGCTGCCTCAGCCTGCTCGCGTGCGGCGCTGGCCTGCGCCTCCGCCTCGGCGGCCTGTATGCGGGCATGCACCAACGCGTCGCTCATCTGGCCCACCCGCTGCGCTGCGCGCTCTGATTGTGCCACCGCCGCCTGCAGCGCCTCCCCGACCTCGGCTGGCATCTCCTCGGCCGCGCCGCCGCCGCTGCCGTCGACGCCTACTGCCGTGCCTAAGGAACCGCGCCCGCCACCCTCGCCGCCCTCGTGCTCCTCGAGCAGCTCCTCGAGCGTGGCGATCCGACGAGCTGCGCGCTGCGCCTCGTCCTCGAGCTGGCGCACGATGCTGCGGAGGCGGTCGGCCTCGATGGCGTCCTCTGAGCGTCCGGGTGCCTTCTGCGCGTCCCCGTCGGCGGGCTGCGGGCCAGACGGAGGAAAGGAGAGCGCCGAGGTGATGTTGCTGAGCTGCTTGCTGACGGATTTGATGTCGCCAATCTGCTTTCCGACGGAGGTGATCTCGCCGAGCTGCTTGCTCAGGTCTAGCGTCGGCGTGAGCGCGGAGGTGAGCGACGAGAAGCGAGAGAAGCTCGGCGTCGCCTCCACCCCAGAGGAAGGCCCTGCTCCGGCGTCCGGATCTGCCGATCTCGTCGGTTCGGCACCACCAGTTTGTGGTGTGTTCGCCTTATCGTACTCCTTCTGTAGGTTCTCTGCCTGCTGCTCGAGCCAGCGCTGCATCCTGGGATTGCCTCAACCTTCACGCATCGACGAGAACACGGAGACAAGGCAAGTCAAGTCAAGCCAAGAAGGACCTGGAGCTCCAGTGTCATTTCCGTTTCATTTTGAGTTCGTCGGGCGAGACGAGCCGCAATTATTTGAATGTGACAAGAACTTCAATCGTTTCTGAATCGCCTCAATTAGATTCCCCTTCGTGTGAATCGGCCATATGCGGCGCGACGTTGACGAGCTTGGCGCCGATTTCATCGCTAGCGCGACGCCAAACACCAAGAGCTCGCGGCATGCCAAAAAGTCGCCCCGAGTGATGCGCATGTCACCTCAGCAGGCGGCCCAGCTGCTGCTCGACGCATCGGTGGCCACGTCGCTGACCACTTTGTCGGCCACGACACCTCCTCCCCGGCTGTCGGATGACTCGCAATCTCCACGCCTACAAGAGCATGCTGTCAAGCTTGCAAGGACCCGTCAGGGCCTAGCCGCTCCATTGGCCTTGCGCGCCGATCACGCTGCCTCTGTAGCACCCGCACATGTCGGAGACACCAATGCTGCCGCTGGCCGCAGCAGCTTGATCCCGAAGCCTCGCCACTGCGCGACTTCGCCGCGGCGCTGGGCGCTCGCCTATCCTGAGCCGCAGCAGCCTACGCAGCATATCGCGATCATCGCCGAAACCAAGCCCACCCTGAGTGAGAAGCCCTCGGTCTCGGCCGCGGACTTACGCGGCACATCTGGATCGCCGACTGACTCGGGCGGCACCTTCAGCTCAGACGGGCCCACGCCGTTCTCCTCGTGGGCCTCGGCTCTCGACGCCGCCGGTTCGCCCTCGCCGAGTACGGCGACGACGGCGGTTTGTCCTGCGCCTTCGGTACCTTCAATCCATCCGGCTCCGCGGGACTTCACCGTCACCAAGATTGGCGTACCATGGCGTGGCAGCTACGTGCGCACGCTGCGCGTGGGCGCGGGGTTCATCAGGACACTCGACCCAAGCACCGGCCACGTCACCAACACGTGGGTCGCGCCACGGGACGTGCCATTCTGCACGTGCCACTCTGCTCGCGATCTCGTGCTGTTCGTGGCCCCTTGGCCTGCGGCACCAAATTGGGCATTGCAGAAGCTGGCGCTCAGCTGCGGCGATGCATTAGTGGCCACGCTGGACGCGCTGCGCGAGGCTGGAGTCCGCGTCGAGGGCCATGGCCATTCATGATTGGGATCCCGGAAGCGGCAGCACCGATCGACCCATGGCTGGGGACAAGCATCATCGAGATCAAACATGATATCCTGCCGAACCAACTTTTGCTTAACCTGTGCATTCCATGTGCTTCATCCCCATTCTGCCATTTTCCGCCATGCCCACATGAGCCATGACCGTCATGCCATGAGTCACCTGCCTAGTCGAGAGCGAGACGCGAACCATATTATGGTTTCCCCGTACTCCAACTTCAAGACGGCGCGCGCCGACACTGAGATCTGAGTCATTTGAAGTCAAAACAACGTAAGTCGGCTTGCATTCTCACTTCGATTCAGGGCGTGTGAGGACTGTGACACATCGTGTGCGAAATGTAGAATCCATGGCAAAATCCAAATGTATTAATGCGTAATATGCCTGTGTGTTCCCGATACACAATGTAGCCGATACACGGGATAGTTACACCCTTCACCCTAGTTCTTAGAAGGCCCGTCACCACTCGGTTTGGTTCTGAAAACGGAAGATCGGAACCTCGGCAAACGGTTGCATGTTCGGCGCCGTTAGGAACCTAACGGAGGCTAACGCGCCTGTGAACGTTAACACGACAGACGCGACAACCGTGTGATGCGGCGTCGAATCGACTTTGCATGACGTATTGAACTGCAACGCTGAGGTCCAATGGTGAGGCAACTTCAGCTGCCTATGGTCGCCGTGGCGACGTTTGCCATCATCCGCCTCATCGATCATCTAGTCGTGCCACGCGATTTTGGGCTCTCCAGCCGTGCGGGCACCGCGTATGTCGCCTCGCAGCAGCAGCAGCAACATGCTCCGTGCCCAACTGTCATGCCGGCATCGGCGACGGCGGCGCCACTGCCTGTGGTTGGCGCTGCGTCTGCCGCGCCGCCACGCCGCCGCCGCGAGCCGCACTTTGCGATCATTGGCTTCCCAGTCGGCATCGATGAGCGCAACCGCGCGCGGCGGCAGCTGCTGCGCGACCTGTGGTATCCTGAGTACGCCAACCTCGGTCCCGACGAGCGCGTGCGGTGCGAGTTCGTGATCGGTCTGCTCACGTATCAGGGTGACGGGCATGAGGAGGCGATCGTGGAACAGTTGCATTCGGAGCACGTCGAACATCGCGACCTCGCCCTCGTCAACGCACGCGAGGCAACGCGCGACCCGTACCGTGGCGACCCTAAGTGCACGGGCGAGAAGATCATCGCGTGGTTCCAGCAATGTGTCGTCGTGCATCGTGGCACGCGCTTCTTCATCAAAGCTGGTGCGCGATCTGCTCATGCTGCATGCTGCCTGCGCCTGCTGCCGCCCCGTATCGCCGCTTGCGATCAGAGCCCAATCGTGCGACCTCGTCTCCCTGACGCGCATGCCCACCGCCTCCCTGACGCGCATGCCCACCGCCTCCCTGACGCGCATGCCCACCGCCACGCGCTGCTCACCACCACCCCGCGCGTGACGACCCGCGCTTGTCCAGATTGGGACTCATGGATCCACACGATGCGCCTCGAGGTGAACCTGCGCACGCAGCTCGCGCCGCGCGCGGGCCCACTCTACTTTGGCAATACGCTCTGGTGCTCCTACTCACTCGAGGACTTCCAGCCGTGCGGCTACGGTTTCGGCCCGCTCCAGGCGGCGGGGGCTAAGAAGGCTGAGTGCCCGCTGCTCCCCAAGGGGCGCAACGCGATCGGACCCTACCCGTACACCGCGGGCCTCATGTGGGGCATGAGCTACGAGCTCGTCCAGTGGATCGCCGGCTCGCGGCTCGTGTACGACTTTTGGCAGAACGCGTCCTCCCGATACGAGCCGCCGTATTGGGTCAAGGGCGAGGACAGCGCCTTTGGCTTCTTCGCGCACATCGCGCCCTTCCCCAACCTGACTCCGATCCATTGGGGCTGGCACATCGTGCATGATGGGTACGAGTTTCGGTCGCCTTCGGAGCGAGGGCTGTGCACGCAGCACATCTCCAACACGACCCTCGCCGTGCACTCGATGCACACTCCGGCCGACTTTCAGCTGGTCGTACACCAGCTGCGAGAGCGCTGCGACGCCACATGCGAGCAGGCCACCCTCCCCTTCACCGTCGATGGCCTCGCCGATCTCTGCCAGCGCAACCCCAATATTCCCAAAGCCTACTCCAAATGCGCCAACGTCCTTCCCGGCACCAGAATGGCGGATGACGGCAGCGCCGCGAACCTACCGATGCCGCTTCGGCGCCCCAAGTGCAGCTCTGTCGGCTCGAATGTTCCCTTCATCGCCGCCAAAAAGGATGGAGGCACCATCGAATGCAAGGACGAGGAGCCATCCAAAGCACGGCAGCTTTATGCGCTCACCGGCAAGTCGACTTGAGCATGGACTTTATGTTTTTATAAGCGCCGCCGGCCCCGCTGCATGTGACCCCCCCCGGCTTGGTGGCCGACGTGACGGTAACGTGACGGGTGTGCCGCGGGGGTCGACCGTTAGCCGTGGCAATTACACTGATAAGTGTTATACACCCCCGTATTAAGGTACCGGAGCGGGAACGTGAATCGTCTGCGCCCCGGAACGTCGAGTCTCGAGACGGGCGCGCGCGGTCACGCCTCCGCTGGACATTGCTGCGCGCTCCGATGCGTCCTCCGGACGAACTTTCGTCTCGTCGTGACTCGTGTGTCCCGGATGCATGTGTGCGGATCTCATGCCCAAACCATTGGGCCATTCAGCGTTACGAAATTTGATCGTGACATACCATTGGCACGTTCCACGGCGTCCGGTCAATGTGAATGTCCCTCATTCCTCACGCACCACCAGGGAGGGGCCCACTCCCTGCTGAGCTGCTGTTGCTATTCCGTCATGCTCTGCGGTGCTGGCTGCCTGCCACTAACGACCTTGGCCCCACGGCCGCGCCGCGGTGACACCATCTGGAAGCCGTCCTCATCCACCTCGGGCGCTGCCCGAACGCAGCCGCCGCCCATATCCTCATCCATCGCAGACGTGCCACCACCGCCGCCGCCGTCGTTATCATCATCGATGTCCTCATCCGAGCTGTCATCTTCGCCCCGTTGCCGCGGCGGCGGCGGCACCTCGACCCAAGTGCGCTTTCCAGCCGAGCGAGCTAGCAGCACGTCCGCCGTTTTCGTCACACCCGCGCGAGCCTCGGTGTGCAGCGCGCACAGAAGTGTTGCGATTTCCAGCGGGCTCTCATCGTCCGCCTCGATGTTGAAATCGTCGACGAGCGCATTGTCGATCACATCCTCGAGCTCATCGCGATGAACCACCGCCGATGCGAGCAGCCCATCGCGCACGCGCTGCAGCAGCGCAAGGGCACGCTCGCGAGTGCCACCTCCGGCCCACTCATTCTCGACAGCGAGTCGCAACGCCGTCCACTCGCCGAAGATGACGTGCACGGCGCGCGTGAGTTGCTCAGCCGCGTGCTGCAGCTGCTCGGGGGATGGCACCGGCGGCTGCTGCTCAGGAGAGGGCAGCGGCGGCGCGACGGGCGGCGCCGGAGGGAAACACGGGGTCTCCATGTTCATTCCGATTCCACGATGCCAGCTGCGCGGAATTCCATCCCCACGTGTGAGGAAAACTTGGGGAGAAAACTCGTCGCACCATGCACACCCCTTAAACCACTCTAGCACGCCCTCACATCCAACGGCGTCGACGTCGCCATTGCAGCGCCGGCTGCTTCGGCCTGCCCTCCTTCCTTCGTGAACCAAGCGGGCGGCTGACGCTCCGCCTCGGGCAGCACCGCCCAGTTGGGCGATTGCGCAGCCTTGAGCCAGTCAAAGTCGTCGACGAGCTCCCTGCGAGCACACGCGAGCACACCAACACGGCGCGAGTGAAGGGAGACAAAGACGCGCGCCAATTACTGCAGCAATTACTGCAGGGGCGCCTAAGCGCGCGCACCACTGGTTCTGCTCGGGCTTGAGGGCCGCGTCGGCAAAGGCACCGGCGAGCGTGATGGGCAGCGGGCTCGGGTACGGCGCGAATGTGAGTCCGGTGCAGTGCTCGATGATCGGATGCGAGGAGGTGTGAATGTAGAAGGCGACCTTGGTCGAGGTGTGCATGCGCAGCTGGCGGGAGCCCAGGTAGAGCGTGCACTCCTCGCACTCGGTCACGTAAATGGAGCCGCCCACCGGCACCGCGAAGACGGTGCACTGCTTGAGCCCGCGGATCCACAGCGCAGTGCTCGTCGTGAGCAGGCGTACCTCGCAGCCAACGAGCTGCTCGAGCGCGAAGTCGCTCGCGGAGCCCTCGCCGGCGTCGCGGATCAGCGTCTGGCCGGAATGGCCGCGGAAGCCTTGGCATCCCGCCGGCGCCTGGAACGTGTCGGCCTTCGGGAGCGGCGCGGCAGCCGGCGGCGCCGCAGGCGTGACCGCTGCGTCGGCCGGCGCCGTCGTCTTGCTCGTGCCCACCTTGCTGCGATTCTTGAAGCCAAACTTCTTCTTCGGCGCGAGGCGATCGCGTTGTTCGCGCAGCAGGGCCTCCTGGCTCACAATCTGGCCGACGAGCTTCTCGCGCGTCGCGGTCGGCAGGAAGCTCGCAGCGCCCGACACAGTGTTGTGCAGCTCCTTGAGCTGAGTTTGCCACCAATCGAGCAGGTTTGGCGTCTCAGCATCGGCCACCTCGACGTCCTCCACCTGCGTCATAGTTTCCTGCGCCGCCCGCAGCTCCACGGCAAAGTTGCTCTCAAACTCGCGGATGGCGATGCTTGAGCCCGTTTCGATCGCCTGCTCGGTAAAGGCGCCCTTGCGCGCCTCCGCGGCGTACTCGCTCTTCCGCGCACGCTCCTGGCCCTGTGCGCGGCGAATCATCAACTCGGGGTCCGGTTCCCATAGGCACAGGGTCGTCGTTGTTGGCGGCGGCGCTGGGACGGCTTGCGATGGCACATCGCCGGCCATTGCCGTTGAGCCGCGCTGTTTTGGGATTTCGATGAGTATCAATCCACAGGCAAGTCAAGTCAAGTCGATTTGCACCATACCAAGCGCCCAGAACACAAGTAGCTACCGTGCTCTCACACAAGGTCTCACACACGCGAGACCTTATTCTACGAGAGGAAGAAGGTTTCCGACAGTGAGGCTCGTCAACACTCACGGCCCCCACTGACGGTCACGCACGGAGCAGACGGGCGCGCATGCGCGGCCACAGTACTCAGGAGGAGCCCTGCGCCGGCTCGACGCGCTCAGAGGTCAGACGTTGGGACTCTCGCCTCTGCGGTACTTGGCGAGGTCCGCCTCGATGAGCGCCTGCAGGGCCGAGTCGTCGTTCTCCTCGAGTACCATCTCTCGGAAGCGCTTGTTGGCGGCGCGCGCGCTCTTGATGACCGCGTCGCGGGTGGCGTGCGACTGGTCCTGGCTCGTGAGCTCGGCGTAACCGTCCGTCGAGTGGATCGCGTCGTCACTCGCGGGCGGCGGCGGCGCGTTCGGCGGCGGGGTCATCGTCGGCAGCGCCCATCTCTTGGCCTCAGGCGCGGAGGCGGTCGCGACGGCGGTGGGCGCCGAGGCAACGGCGTCGGCGCCGTGAACGGGCGCGGCCACGCCATTCACAGGCACGCCATTCACAGGCCGTTTGAACATCTGGGCCCAGAAGCCGCTGGGTTGCTCGGTGGGCATCGCCTTCCCATTGACGGAGGCAGGCACGTCGGCGGCGGCGGGCATCGCCACCGCGGTACGCTCGGGCACGGCCCACGACGGCGCGGGCGGCGCGGGCGACAGCGGCGGCGGCGGCGGCCGCCTCGTGCTCGTCGCCGAGGGCGGAGCGCTTCTGGAGGGCGCCTCTGTCGGATTGGGCCGTGGGAGCACGGTGTCTCCGTAGCCCGCGAGGAACTCTTGGGGAGGGCTTCCCTCGAAGATGGGCACAGGCAGGGGCTCGCCCTCCCGCACGATCCACAGCCGCGCGCCGTCGACCATGCCGGGGAGCGAAGTCGGAAGTGCCTCCTGCGCCTCTTCGACGACGCTGCCGCTGGCCGCGCCCGCACTGCTGCCGCCGGGCGCCGCGCCTGCCGCATCAGGTCGCGCCTGCCCGTACTTGGGCTCGATGCCCTGCTCCAGCTGGGCGATGAAGTCCTTGTTGGCGCGCATCGCCCACCGGATGCTCGCCCTCACATCCGAGTCCGGGTCATAGTAAGGCTGCTCGCCCCGGTCCTCGCCGCCCGCCACCTCTGCAGGGCGGCGCGTCGCCGGCGCGGCCGGAGCCGCGGTGGGCGTCGTGGTGGACGGCTGGGCATCCGGGCGCGTCGTGGTGGGCGGCTGGACATCCGGGCGCCGTACCGAGCGCTGGAGAACATCCGTGAGCACGGCCGTAGTCGGTGCGACCCGCGGCGCGAGAGGCGGGCGCGCGGCGGCGGGCGCGGGGACCGAGAAGACGGTGGCCGTCGCGGGGGCGGCGAAGGTGCCGCCCGAGAGGAAGCGTGTCCATTCAAATGGACGGAGCAATTCGGCGTCGGTGGCGGTGAGTCGCCCCTCGATGCTGTCGGCGACAAGCTTGGCGCAGAGCGGCGAGAGCAGGATGCCATTCCGATGGTAGCCCGCCGCCAAGTGCACATTCGTCCACGGCGTCGGACCGAGGAGGGGCAGCAGGTCGGGCGTGCATGGGCGCAGCCCCGCCCAGGTCTCCGTCAAGGTATATTCGGCGAGAGCAGGCACGAGGCGCACAGCCGCGGAGAGCACCTGGGCGATGCCGCCGGCGGTTACGCGCGTGTCGAAGCCGGCCTCCGGCTCAACTGTCCCGCCCACCACGACGCGCCCATCGCGCCGCGGGATGATGTAGCACTGCTCACCGAAGAGAACCCGGCGCAGCGCGCCGCGGCCCGCCGGAGCCGCCACGGCGGCGGCGGCGGGCGGCGGCATGAGGGTGAGCATCTGCCCCTTGATGGGCTGCAGCGGCACCGGCAGCAGCTCGCGCGTCCACGCACCGTTGGCTATCACGAGCGGGCCCGGCGTGGGCATCACAGTGCCATCGGTCAGGCGCACCGCGCGCACGCTACCGCCGTGGGGCGCGAGCTCGAGCGCGACGGCGGCAGAGCCCTCGCGCACCATGACGCCCGCAGCTGCGCACGCGCTGAGCAGCGCCTTGTGCACCGCGCGTGGGTCCACCGACATGTCCTGCGGGAACCACCAACCGCCGACCGCCTCGGGCGCAAGTAGAGGCTCCATCGCGGCCGCCGCCGGTCGGTCGAGCCACAAGGAGGTGCCACCGGCGGCTGGCGGCCGCCAGCGATGTACGACGTCGCCATCCATGGCGGGAGCGAGGAAGCCGCCGCTCGCGCACAGCCCGACGTCCACGCCCGAGGCCGCCTCGAGCTCGCGCACCCAGCCCGGGTAGTAGTCGCGGGCGGCGACCGCGAGGCCGAGCAGCGGGCTGTCGCCGTCCAGACGCTCAGACTGCGGCGCGAGCATGCCGCCCGCGGCGTACGTCGCCGCGGCACTCGCATCGCGCGACAGCACCGTCACCTCGAAGCCACGGCCCGCGAGCTCGAGCGCTGTGCTCAGGCCGGCGATGCCGCCACCGACGATGACAGCAGGCGGCGCCGCGCCAACGGCGACGAGCGTGCCGCCCGAACGAACGGGCGCGCGCGGCCGCCGCCCGGGCGGCACGCCGTGCGGCACCAGAAGCGCCGCAGTGCAGCAGACCGTGGTGATGAGGCAAGCCATCGTGCAGACCAAAACCTCGCCCAACCTCCCGAATCTCAAACAGTGACCTGAGCCGCACAACGCTTTGGTCTCGGTTGTAAGTGCTCGTGTATGTGGTGACGTCAGGGTTACGTGTACGTTTTCTTGACTACTCTTTATGTAGGATTGAATGGCAGCAAATGACTAGCCTTCCGTCCATGACAGCCTTTCGAGTCAGCGCAATTGGCGAGCGCCTGGTGCGCGCGGCCGCACGGTTGTTCAAGCCGGGGGCAACCGAGTGCCGCTCGAGTGAGCGCTCGTCGACGGAGCGGCTGCGAACAGCACTCGCGCGCTCGCTCGACGATGGCACCGCGGAGGGCAGACATCAAAAGGAGCAGTTCCTTAGGCTGACCAGCCTCGTGTGCGCGAGCTTACGCTCGCGGCACCACGTGCAGACGGTGTCGCTGCACGAGGCCTACCGCGGTCACGACCCAAGCGAGATGGCGGCCTCGGCCGAGGACCGTGCGTCGGCAGCGGCTTTTTCGGAGTCGTTGCACTGGTCGGTAATGAGTGCGGGTTTCACGCTCTGCTCGCGCGAGGACGAGCTGCGCGCGCTGCACGGCCACTTTGGCGATGAGGAGATGTGGAACGTTCCTGTGGTCATGGACTGGAAGGCAATCGATTCGTCGCTCGTGTCGGCGGCCGAGGGCGGCTTCGACGCATACGCGGCGGAGGAGGCGCACGGCCGTGCCGTCACGCGCCCGAGCTGGGCTAGCAAGCTCACCGTGTACCACCGCGGCACAGGCGTCATCGAGAAGCGCGGCTACTTTGTAGGCGCGAAGATCGAGGAGCTCACCACTCGCAAGCTCCGCGCTCTCGGGGCGGCTGCGGTGCGGCTCGGGCGCGCGGCTGTCAGCCCACTCGTAGACGGCCTGGGCCGGCCGCTGGCCGGGCTCGTCGAGCGCATCGTGGAGCGCCTCCTGGAGCGCAGCGTGCTGCTCCGGGACCTCACCCGCAAGCTGAGCCCACCGCCGTCCTCCGAGGTCCGAGATAGGATCTACGAGGTCCGAGATAGGATCTCCAAGGTCCGAGATAGGATCTCCGAGCCGCCAGCCTGTGAGCCAACGTCCCTTTCAAACACGACGTGCAGCTCGAACCGGGGCTTCCAGGCGGTCGACCTGAGTCTGGTGCGCCTGCTCGAGGAGACGACCCTCTCAGCGCCCACGTACCGGCACGTGCTGCTCGTCTACCGGCACACTCAGTCGGGGCGCGAGGCGCATGGGAACGGCAGTCACGTAGCCCTCGGCCTGTACCGCAACGTGCCGCAGTCGGATCTGGAGCTGCTGCTCCCGCACATGGTCGTGACGATGCCCGAGCTGCAGCGCGGCCAGTTCGTCGCCATGAGCGCTGTGGGCCTGTGGGCAGCTTCGCCGCTGCTCGCACACGAAGCGATGAGCTATACGGGGCTGGTCACGTTATACACGGTCGGTGCTCTGGCGGTCCGCACCGCCTTCCGCTGGCGCGGCGCGAAGCAGCTCTACCAGCAGCTGCTGCTTTCTTACCAGCACAAGAACCGTGTGGGCTCGGCCGATGGCGCGCTGCTGTGCACCGCGCGCCTCGCGGAGGAGGAGCAGATTACGCAAGCGCTCACCATCGTGCATGCCTTGCTGGCCACGCCGCGCGCGCCGCGCCACCTCCAGCACGATGCGCTTGAGTGGCGAGAGTGGCGAGAGCACCAGGCTGAGCTTCGTGCGGCGGCGGATCTCCACGTGGTGCCGCCGCCGCGGAGACGCGCGCCGCTGCCGGCCCTTGTGAACGGCTGTGACGCGGCGGATGCACGCCCTATCAGCAGTACAGCGCTGCGCCGGGCACATGTGCGAGTTCTCGGTACTTGGAGCGACTTGGCAGGCATCGAGAGCCACGTGTGGCGCGACTGGCGGCTGAGTGCGCTGCCGCAGCTTCTAGCCATGGGGCTTGTAGAACTGGTGCGCCCAGAGGTGGTGCGCCCAGAGGAAGCCTCCACTGATGAGCGCCGTGTAGGGCGCTCGAGGAGCTCCGAGCCTGCCGTCGACGGAGACGAGGTGTGGGTTCGCCTCAAGCCGCTCGATGAGGCGATCAGGTTGGCGGAGGCGTACTGGCACAAGCTCCCAAGTGTCTCCGCGCCAGGCTACGCTGCCGAGGACATGCCGGCGACGGACGAGGCGTCGCCCCGGGCGTCGCATCCGGACGGTAGGCCGCCCGCACACGAAGTGCCGCACGTACGGCTGCGGTTCCATGCGCCCTCGGCGCTCGACTCGGCGCTCGGCCCGCGTCCGTCCGGGTCACGCTCGACTATCTAGGCGCTCGACTCGGCGCTCGTCTATCTAGGCGCTCGACTCGGAAAGACTATCTAGGCGCTCGACTCGTCTCGACTATCTAGGATCCAGCTGCTAGCTTCAAGTAGCCTGCGCGCCGGGGACGGGGAGAGTGTTTCTCTCACGTCGCCGGCCAGCGAGTGCGAGAGGGCACCACACGCCCGGACGGGCTCAGCCACGGCGTTCGGCGGACGCCCGGCTTCCGCCGTTAACCGCGCCGGTATCGGTCGACCGGCCGGTGCGATGCTGCGATCGCGGCGTTTGGCGGCGCTGGCGCCGCGGGACTGGGGTCGGGCTCGCGCCGTTTGGGCGCGGCCGGCCGCGTGTCCCGTGTCCGCCGCGCGACGCGGCGGCTCCGGCGCGCCCGGCGGCCCGGATTCCGCTGGACGATGGGGCGCGATGCAGCTTCGAGCTTGCAGGTATGCAGGACGGGCCCCCGGTCAGGTACCGTACTAGGTCTCTCACGGAACAGCACCAGCAGGACTCAGGTCCGGGACGTCGCGACCCCCGACGTCGCGCTCGCGGCTGCGAAGTCTTGCTCTTTTTTCTTTTATACTACTACCTAGAGATTAAGCATGGTGCGTTGGTGGTCGGTTGTCGCGCACAGCGCAACCGCGATGGCCGATGCGGCGCCGCGTGCGCGTCGTCACTCGTCACTCGTCGCGCCCGCCTGCGCCAGTGCGAGTGCCCGTTAAAGCGGCCTCGCCCTCCTTCGCGTTCAGGAAGGCCGAGAGGTAAACGACCCATCCAAAGAATACAACGTTCAGAAAGAGCACGCGGAGCTCCGGTGGGCAGAAGCCGATGTTGATCACGGTCGCCGGCAGGAAGACGCTCCAGTTCTTGATGAGGATGCCGCCGAGGTCGTTCTTCACTTGGTTGGTTGCGTACCCAAAGCCCTTGCCCTCCACGACTGCGAAAAAGTAAAGGATTATGATCGTAAAGATGGGCGCCTGAATGCCCTGATCGATGCCGACCTTCGTCAGCGTCGTCAGCGTGAACGGATCGGGTGTGGGCGGCAGTGCGCCGTCAAGGAGCAGGTAGAATGCGTGATTCCACGGCCCCTGCAGCACCAGACCAAATAAAGCCCAGCGAAGCGCTCGCGCCACGTCAAACTCAGCGTCGATTTTGTCGCGGCTCGCCAAGAGCTGCGCAGCGCTGTCGCCTGCACCAATGATCACGCCGGCAGTGATCGACTTTGTCACGAGCGGAGCACTCTCCAGCAGGCCGAGGTAGTCCTGCCAGACTTCCGCCACACCTGCGAGTGCCACCACGGACTGGGAGCGGTAGCGCTGCAGCGGCCGTGGAGTTGTTGGTCTGAGGGAAGCCTTGAAGCCTGCACCGAGTGGCATCCTGATTTCGCTCGCTGGAGCCCAGCCAGCGGTGACGGCGACGAGCATCGCGAACAACGATCTTTGCATCCTTTGGACGCGAGCGAATCTGAGAATTTGACGAAATTGAGTGTTCACTGTGAACGTCGTCGCTGCTGACACGATGCGATGAATGCGGACGCACCGCGGCTTTGATGTGACAACTCTGACTGTCTCTCATGGACACACACACTCACTGTGAATCAGACACCTACAGATACTGTTTCCCAGCTCCTCTTCTCTATCTTCAGAAAGCGCTTAGTTGCCCGGCGGCGGTGGCGGCGGCAGTGGTTGCGGTAGATCTCTGGCGGAGGTGGAACGCGCGGGCGGGAGCGGCGCAGCGGCGGCTTGAGCTCCTCCGCCAGCTCTGTACGGCCCCCACTTGGCGTCGTCCTCTTTTAGGAAGCCATCCATCAGGGCCTGCAACGGCTTGAGCTCCTCCGCTCGCACCAGATCGAACTCGAGGACGCAGTACATGAAGTGCTTGAAGCATGAGTTGAGATGATGCTCGAATTCGAGCTCCTTGACGCGCTCGTAGTGGCCGTAGAAGATGTGAGCGTACACGCGGAATAGGCGCTTGAAGATGGCCTGCACACGCTCGCGGAAGTCGGGCGGGAAGGGCACGCCCGGCGCTGTCGGGAAGACCTTCTCGTCGTCCAGCTGGCTCTGCACCCACGCAAAGAGCAGCTCAACGTACTTGGGCGCTGTCACCTTTGTCGGCTGCTTGTATTCCTTGCCGTCGGCCCACAAGTACTCAAACTTGGAGCCGGCGGACATGCATGGGCAGGCCGACTCGGTGCAGTACTGCCTGATCACGCTGTAAACGAGCTCCACCTCATTAAAAAGGTCGATCGCCTTGGTGGCGATCCACTCGTTGAGGTCCACGCCCTCGGGCAGTGCGACCGCGTCGCGCAAGTTGCCGGATCCGAGAGTCTTCTCGGCTGCGAGGTGGAGACGATACATGGTCGAGCCGGGCTTGTGCCCGTGGCGCGGCCTGAATGTCTTGCCGCCCTCGGCGGAGAACAGTTGTGCGAATTGTGACAACATGGCGGTGGCGAGGCGCCACGCCTTCTCGTCCGCCGAGCCAGCGTCGCTCTGCTGGATGGACAGCTACCAAGAACTCTTGTACTTGGCGGAAGTCCGCGAGTTTGTACGCGAGTTTCGGAAGGGGAAGTCGAACCTGCGGATTCCCGTGCCTCTTTCTAGACGAATCAGCACGCGGTTTCGCGCTCTCAAAACCGGCTTCAGTGCGCTACTCGCGTGTGGGAAGAGACAGCGAGAGGGCGGGTTGGCCCCCCTTCCATGAGTGCGGCGATGTTGATGGCGAAGCGGCCACGCGAGGAGGCGGGAGAGGTGGCGATGATGGTGACGGGCTGTTCGCCCCACCGCTGGAAGTTCACCGAGTCGCCGTCGCCCGCCTCCAAACGCACGCGGTCGCACGCTGAGGCGGTTGCCGCCGCAAGCACCTGCAGCTCTGCCTTCATGGTGACGGATGGAGGTACGCGCATCGCGCCGTGGCCGACCGTCGGCTCTTTTACGCCAGCCTGCTGGGTCGGGCAGGATCCCGCTGCCACCGATGCCAACCGCCAGCACCCGCATCGCCAAGCACCCCCGCCGGCTCACGTTTTCTCTCCTCTGCAACCTGTACCTGCTGCCTGAGGAGCACCGCGCTCATCCCCGCATGTCCATCCTGCCCACCGTGCGCGCAGGCGCCGGGCCCAGCTCTGTGGGCACCGATCTGAGCGCCACGTTTAGGCATCCGCAGCGCATAGACCCGCACACGGGTGAGGCACTCTTCTCTATGGAGCAGGTCAAGGACATCGTGCGCCGGGCCGTCGACGAGAAGGAGCGCGCGCTCCGCGAGCAGTACGACCGCATCCTTTCCACCAAGCTCCAGGGTGCGTGGCGGCGTCCGGACGCCCTGGCACGCTCGAGAGTTCAGCCACTTCGACACATAGTCTCTTCTCACTCCCTCGCCCGTGCCCGCAGAGCAATACATGGCCTTTGCGAAATTCAACGAGGACTACATCTCGCGGTCGCTCAAATCCAACGACTTGCAATCCTACATCTCATGAGAAGGGCACACTCGATCAAGGGGCTTCGTGGCGCGCGGCCGCAAGCGTTGGCGGCGCGTGTTGCGCGAACTCCACTCTGAACTCTCCGCTCCCGAGCATTCTCGACGACTATTGTTTAGGCCCAGACTGCAGACAGTTTGTACGTTTTCCGGCGAATGTGTATTGTCGCGACGGTCCGCCCACGGGTTCTCTAATTCCGACGAGCGCGACTGAGGTGCGACGCACGCCGGCGCGGCCGCGAGGCCGCGTCTTACCGGGAGCGTCTATTTGACTCGGTGCGCGCGCTCCCGGGTGGTCGCCGCGGGTCGGGTCCGTCCCGGGAGCGGGACGTCGGTCGTGCGCGGCCGGGGCGCGGGCGGCTGGTGGCGCTCGCGCTCGGCGCGACCGGCGCGGCGCGGCGCCGGCCCAGCCCGGGGCGTCTCGGGGCGGCGTCTGCCCGCGTTCCGTTTTCTGGCTTTTCTGAGAGCTCGTTCGGTTTTATTAAATTTTGATACTGCGCGGCCGCGCCCATGCCGAAAATTCCAGTGGTATACACACCTCGCGCATCGCAGCGCTGCCGGGCCTGAGAGTGGTTCGGGTTCCGCGCCCCCCGCAGCACCGGGGTGCGCTAACTGCGTTTTTGTGCGCGCTACTAACTGGTCTCACTTCATCATGACGGCGAATTCGTTGTAGTCGATAAAGCCCGAACGGTCCGTGTCCGTCTCGGCGATGAGTCGATTGATGTCGATGGTGAGCCCAAACTCTTTGACCACATGCCGCAGCTTGTCTGTGCTGATCTGCCCCGTCTTGTCGGGGTTCCCTCCCAAGGCGATGAATGCATCCACTGCGGCCGAAGGGGGGCGTCGGGCGATCGCGATGCTCAGAGGGCGAGGCCGTCAGGAGCCCTACAGTGGAGCATGCTGCGCGCAGCGGGCGCAGATCTCGAGAGCGCCGCCATCTGATCAGCGAGCCAGCATGCTGCGTACATGTGTCACTCTCTCCATCCTGCCCCGCTTTCTCCTTCTGCAGTTTGATCACCTGGCAAAACTCCTTGAAGTCTGCGCGAGTACGTCAAGTGGCGCGTCGGCAATACGGACCGATTTCACAGGGGATGGCAAGCAGCAGCACACCAATCTCATTGCTCCCATCCTCATCAACCGCAGCGATCATGTCAAAGATCTCCTCATCCGTCGGATCCTGACCCAAAGCTGCGCGCGCGAAAGCAGGTGCGAGTGAGACGGCATGGTGGCTTGCCGTGCCATTCATTGGCGGCGCGAGGCGGCAGTTCGAGGCGGCCGTTGCCGTACATTGCAGCATCGCCCGGAGCTCCCAATCACTGATTGCGCCGCTGTTGTCCTTGTCGAACCTCTCGAAGGCTTCTCGGCACTGGTTGCGCTCCGCGTTCGTGAGACCATCGTCACCCACCAGATCGTCCATCGAAACTGCCTATTCGCTCAACAGCGCCGGGGCGCTGAGAGCCAGAGAGACGACCCGCCTTACACAACGATCTTTCGCAGGCGCCTTCGTGAGCGCCTCGAGATGAGCGCATCGAAATGACGACTGTTAAATTACCCAGACACACGAGATGTTCTGCCCAGATTATCGACGACTGTCTTAGCGATTTTCTAGTGGCACGCGTGAATCATGATTTTCGCGCGACGGGAAACGCTACCTGCTGCGCCGAGTCATCGCTCGTGCGCGTGCGCACACAGATGGCCGTGCGATCAATAATACGTCTCGCTCTCGTGTTCTGCAACCTCCAACTAGCTCCTGTGGCAGCGCTGCGCACTACGCCGGCGCATTCGCTCCGCGTACAATCGTCGCCGCTGCCACGGCTCACGCACCGTTTGGCGGCAGCTTCTCATGTTCTGCTCTGTGCCGGCGTTGTGAACACGCCAACTCCGCCGCTCGCTCCGCCGCTACCGCCGCTGCCACTGCCGCGATTTTCGTGGCGCACTGTCTTCTACTTTGTCGCAAACCCGCTTGTCATGCTGCCGGTGGCGGCTCTCTTGACCTGGGTTGCGCCTGGCTTGAACTTCGCTTCGTGGCTCGGCAGTGCTTTTGCCGTGAGCGTGGAGACGACGCGCGCAGGCATCTTAGTGGCGGCGCCGATGCTGCTACTCAGCCTCGTGGCCGACGAGCTTATTCCAGCGCTCAAGGAGGTCACGCAGGCGAGCCGCGTCATCACACTGTATGCCTTTGGGTCACGCCTGCTGCCGTTGCGCGCATCGATCGGCGCTGCGCTCATCTCGACAGCCGCGGCGTTGGCGGAGGAGTTGGCCTTCCGCGGAACGCTCCAGACCGGCCTCGCGGCGCTCGGTACGGCGGTGGCGCTCCCTCCCGCCCTGGCTGCCGCGCTCGCCGTGCTCGTGCAGGCCCTCGTCTTCGGCAGGCTGCATTCGTACACGGATTCGCCCGTGTACGCCGTGGCCGCCACAGTCGCCGGGCTCGTCTTCGGCGGCGCGTTCGCGCTCACGCAAAATCTGTGGGTGCCCATCGTCACGCACTTTGTCGTCGACCTCGTCAGCTTCCTCGTGTGCCACGTGCAGGTAGCCGCGCTCGACGAGGCCGAACAGCTGGCGCTGGTGGAGACCGATGTGCCCATCGCGACCGCGCTGCGCCTCACACTCGGCCCGCGGCCCGCAGCCCCTGCCAAGCCAACCGCTGGCGAGCTCCCCGTCGAGCCGTGAGCAGGCACGGCGGGTTCATGTTGCGCGACGTGTGCTCGGAGGCACCCGCTTGTGCTTCACAGCTTCCGGGCGTTCAGGGTGCCGCATGCATGCGCATCGGCGCCGCTCTGTCGCTCTGTCGTCACACCGCTGCTTAAAGACTGCCACGACCTTGCCCCCTTGGTATGTCAATGGGAATAGGAAGGATGAAAAATATTATATTCACGAGTCACCACTGAGGTCCCTCCGCGAGCGCCAATGCGCGTCTGAAGCGATTGATTCTATCGTAGCTGACAGCTGATCGCGGCGAGCGAGAGAATCTTGGGGGGGAGCGTGAGATGCTGCTGGTGCTGCGCGAGCCCGGGCGTGATCCATCCCAATGTCTGCTATTGGACACTGGTGGCGTCGCGTGCGACTCTGCGGTGTAAAAGGCATCCTTTTCGAACCCATCCTCGGTGGAATCATATTGCAACGGCGGTGTCAAGGACGCAGCAGTGTAGTCGGCAGCATCCTTTTCGAAACCATCTTCGGTTGGATTTAATGGCAACGGCGTTATCGCGGATAGCCTTTCGGAAAGAGCCAATAGCTCGACAAGGGCACCACCCTCATAAGAAGGCTCATTTCGAGCTGAGGGTGGTGCATCGGTCGTTTGCTTAGCTGACGCGTCTTCCGCAAGTGAGGAAGTCGAGGGGGGCTGCGAGGGCGTCCTCGCCGACCTCGTCGGCACTCGCAGGTGCGGCAAACTCGGCCCACGTGGAGATTGTGTGGGCGCCATCGTGGGCGGGCTTGGGAACTGCCTATCTGGCTCCAACTGAGGCTGAGCCTTCTGGTAACACTGCTTGATGATTGCTGCTGTATTCATGCCGTTCGTATCGACGCCCAGCTGCTTAGCAGCATCCGCGGCGACAGCTTGCATGGGGCCACTAAGGCCTAGCTTACTCCTGATCAAGTCAGTCATCAGAAGCAGGGATACGGGCTGCTGCAATGATGAACTCGACGCGCCGCCGGCAAAGGAAGAGGCAGTCGGCACTAAAGTCGGCACAGATTCCGTGGCCACTGCTCGGGCCACCGCCGGTTCGAGCTCCGGTGCTGGCGCCGGCGAAGCTTGAGCGGCGCCCGCGGAGAGGAGCTTTGGGATTCCAAATGTTGACGCGACGAGGTCGAAAAAGGAGTCCAGATGGCCGTTATTTGGCGGCGGCGGCGGCGGCAGCGAGGCGGCAGCTACGGCCGTGGTGGGCTTTAGGAACTGCTGGGTCGATGGCACGGCAGCCACGGCCCACCACGGCAGCGTCGCGTTGGGAGGGTCAGGGAATATGACGAGTCGGGCGGCGAGTATGGGGTCAAGGTGGGCTGGGGGGTTGATTGGCGATGGCTCCCTGGGAGGAGGCGGCGGCGGGAATCGCGCTGGTACATTCGGTAAGGTTGCGTTCAAAGCTCGGACCAGCGCCGCTACAGAGCCTGGCAACTCCGGGTTGGCCACGCCGCTCTCGTAGACCACAGAATCTGACGGGTCGTGGGCGCTTACCCGTGTGGGTGGCGGCGAGGCCGAGCGGGCGAGCTGCTGCTTCGACGGTGCAACAGCAGCAGCAGCAGCAGCGGCAGCAGCAGCTGCGGCGGCGGCGGCATTGGCATCGGCATCGGCAAGGGAAGCATCGGCGGTGTCCGCGGCATCGGTGGCACCGGCAGCGGCGGCATCGACGGCGGCGGCGGTTGCGACGGGGAGAGTCAAGGGGAGGGCGTGAGGGAGCAAGGCATTGGGCGTTTGAGATGCAGCGTGACGGCGGCGGGCGACAGAACGTCTTCGAAGCGCCTCGAGATGCAGCGAGGCAGAGGTGATCAAGAGATCACTCTCGCGCAGCACATCGTACGCGGGTACTAGAGTCCCCTTGGTGACTGTGAAGCGCACGAGGCCGCCCGACACCCACTCGGGAGGCATCGGACCAAACGGGAGCTCGGGAGGCTCCCCTTGGTAGACCACCAGCCACGGCCCGTCGCACGTGATGGTGTTGTTGGCGAAGCGCACCTTGCCACCACCCATGGCTGGCGAGGCCATCTTCCAAAAGCCCGCACGCTGCGAGTTGTCGTGCCAGGCGTGCGCCTCGACCTGCATCTCAGGCGTGAGAGTGCGGACGCGGCTTGCAGGCACCGCGATGCCCTCGCAGCACGCCGTGCAAAACTTACTCTTGAAGTGAGCCAGCCCGCTCACGAAGCCTGGTGTACAGCTCGCGAGACTGCAGCTCCCGAGATCACAGCTCGCGAGATCTCGCTTGAGCTCCGCACCCCAACACTCGTTCACTTGGAGAGCGTCTGAGTGATGCGAATCCACCTCGACGCATTCGCCGTTCTCAGTCCCAGGCTCGCTCGTCAGCTCACTCGGCGGGACCTCACAAGACACAGCCACGAGCGGGCGCTGAAGAGGCGGTGCGATGCTCGGCAGCGCCTCGGACGCGGCGCACGGTTGCAATGGCGGCGGGGCTCTTTGAGTGGCCCTCGACTCTGCCTCCGTCGCTCCAACCGCCGCTCCAACCGCCAGCCGCCCCGCCTCCACCATAGCCTCCGCATCGTTGCCATAGGACACCTCGTCGGCATTCAAATGGGATGGCCTCGTAGCTTCGTCCACCTCTTCTTCTTCCTCTATCGCAGCTAGACGGGGCGAGCTTGAGCGAGCGCGCTCCAGGGCAGCTTGGCCTGCGTCGCTAGGCGTAGCCGATCCTGAGCTCAACCCAAAGGCTAAGCCAGGGGAGCTAGAGTACCCGACTTCCGTTCCTGACCTCGTGCCGGGGATGAAGCCCACTGCTGTGGACCTGATCGGGCGGTTGACTCCTGGGGTAGCGATCGCTGGCCGCAAGGGCAGCTGGTCTGGTGCTGCTGCAGTCACTGCTGCAGATCCTGTGCTCGTTTGGAAGGCGGCCTCTTCGAGGACTTGATCGTTCAGCCAGCGTAACGCCTCATGCCTGGAATTCGAAGGGTTGGCTGGCGTAGTGAGCGGGGCCGAACTGAGAACTCGGAGATCAGTGTAGTAGGAAGATGAAACCTCGAGCTCATGATTCTTTTCAACCTCCTCATCCTCGGCAACGCCATCGCCGACCTCCTCCGACTTCTTCGTGCGATGCCGACTGCACATGAACGCACATTGCAGGCACATCAATGGCATCCTCCTTCGACTTCGAGGCTGGCACGGCTGCCTCAGCCATTGCGCACTTGGCAAATTAGGAAATAAAACGTGGCGAAATGCTCAGAAACGTGAATGAGTTGTCGAGTGAAATGCAAGGTGTCCCAGAGACGGTGATGGCTTTATGCAGCCCCGACGACATCGAGGACTCTGCAGAAGCTGCATCATCCGTACTCGCCGGCGTAGTGACCCAGCGCACAGTCGTCGCTCACTCGCTTCCTCCCGAGGACTTTGTGCTCGCCGACCCGACAGTTCCACTGCCCGTGCTTCGACTGCAGGTGCGACTGAACGGCAGCAGCGAGCGGGTCCGCGTTGCATTATGGGGCTTGTGGTGCGACCGATTGAGCGAGGTCATCCGCCCTTCCCATGCGATCACACTCACCGGCGCAAGCGTCGAGACTGACGAGAGCCTTCTGCCGGGCGAGCGCACGAACGTTACGTTCGTGCCGACGGGCGCACCAGCGCACGCGTCAGTAGTCATCGAGGACGCCACGCATCGCTACGAAATCACCGTCTCCGGTAGCACCAGGCGACGCAAGCCCGCGGCTGCGACGACTGTGATAACTGCGGTGGCATCGGGATTCGGTGGACGTGGCGGCGGTGGCCGCCCCTCGGCAGCAGCAGGAGCCGGAGGTGCGGCGGCGCCAGGGTCAGGAACGGCGCCGTCGCACCTGCTTCCATTGCAGATGCGGCCGGTGGCGGCAGCCGGAGCAGCGGGAAGCGGCCGGGCAGGCGGGAGTGCCTCCTCCACTGCCGATGGCGCCGCTGCCGCCGCTGTTCTTGCCGCCGCCGCCGCGGACGCCACGGACGCCGCGGACGCCGCCGACGCCGCCGACGCCGCCGACGCGGCCGCGCCGCCAGCGAAGCGCGGCCGCGGTTCCGCACGCGACTATGCGTACACGCCGCTCGCGCAGGTGCCGTTACAGGTGGGCGCCGTGCCGGAATACCACGTGGTCGGCGTGGTGATCGAGTACAGCCTACCCAAGCCCACGCGCGGAACGGACCTGCGCTCGGCGATCACGATCGTTGACGAAACGTGCGCTTCGGCAGCCGACGCGCTCACGATCACGTTCTTCAAGGGGCACCCCATCCCGCATGGCCTCGGCTGCGTCATGCGCTTCCACCGGCTCGAGCCGGCCGCCATGTACGAGGGCAAGCGCCGGGGGAGAAGCGCCACCCTGCATGCAAGTGCTCACCACGGCGCCCGGCTCTCCCCACAGGTACGAGGGCAAGCGCCAAGCATTGGGAAGGAACAGCCGAGGCCGCCTCCTCACATCGTGGGTGACCTGCGACAGCGCATCAAGCGCGCCCGGCGCATCAAGTGCGGCGGGTGCCGTGGCGGGCGCGGCGCCGCCTGCCGCGGTGGCGGCGGGTATCGACGGTGGCGCAGCGCCAGCGGCCGGCGAAGTTGCAACGGCCGGTTCGGCGGCAGTGGTCGGTTCGGCGGCGGCGGCTGGCCCATCGGCCGCCGGGTTCTTCACCTCTGCAACGGACACCACGTGGACTGCAGCCGACGCGGAGCGGGTGGCGGCCCTAAGCAGATTCGCACGCGCGTGGCTGACACAGCCGGCGCCTGCCATTCGCGGCGGTGCCGGCGGGAGCTACCCGGCGCCGTGTACTATCCGGGAAGCTGCGGCGAGCACTCCCCTGAACTCGTGTGTGGACTTAGTCGTGCGAATGCATGCGCTCGCACCGTTGCACTGCATCCTCGGGCAGGCGGGGGGGGCAGGCGCAGGCGCAGGCGCAGGCGTGGCGATGGCAGCGAGTGCAGCGATGGCAGCGGGTGCAGCGTGCTGTGCACAGGGAGGCTGGGGAGGTCTGAAGCCGCGCGCTCTGCTCACGATCTCCGATGCGCGCGTCTACCCGCCGCCCCATGCAACCGCCGCCAACTCCTCCTCTGCCGGTGTGAATGTGAATGTGAATGTGAACGCCAACTCCTCCTCTGCCGCCGCGGCGCCCGCGTCCGCGCCCTCACATGTGCCCTCACCCATGGCCGCTTGCGTGTACGTCGAGTGCGAGGCGGCGGCGCTCGTGGTTCAGCAACTGCATGCGCATCTGTCTTCCTCGAGCCCGTCGTTCCGTGGGCAGTGGCTGCTGCTGCGGCGTGTGCGCATGGCGCGCCTGCACCCGTCGCCCGGGGCAGCCGTTGGAATCGACGGCCTCCAACCGCCGAGCGCCTCCTTCGTCCTCGACCGCAAGGACTCTCTCATCGAGCGACTACCGAACTACCATCACCTTGTCATCCACGCCACTACAGGCGGAATAGGCGGGATAGGCACCCAGGCCCTTGCCCCGCCGGCCGCCCCGCCTTGGATGACGGGCGCCGTCGCGGGCGCCACCGCTGCAGCTGCCGCCGGAGGTGGAATGGTGATGATGCCGCCCAACTTGGCGCCCGCCGCCCCGGACACTGCCCACCACGCAACTGCCCGACGTGCGCCCCCAGTGGTGCCGCGGCCGCCGGGGACCGTTACGCTCGAGTTGCTGCCCCCCGGTGTGGCGGAGCGGGCGGGGCGATTGGGGGCACACGGAGCTGCATGCACGCGGCCGGCCGCCGACCTGTGCCCCGAACGCTTGCATCGCCACCAGCAGCGTCCCTCGACCGGTAACGCATCCCTGGCGCATGCAGCGGCACGGCCGCTACCGGGCGCACGCGCCATGTCGGGCGCGCACGCCATGCTCGGCACCCATGCCGCGCCCAGCCCTAATTTGGGTGCTGCCGCATCGCCCCTCACCGTCGTCACGCTGCCGCCAGGCATTGCGCCCTCAGCGCTCGCCGCGACGCCGTTGTCGATCAGGCAGTGCCTCGATGAGGTCGCGCTCAGCACGGCGCCACGGCTGCTGCTCGTGCGCGCCCGTGTGCTGGGCGCCTTCCCCACAGACCCTCGCATGTGGACCACCCGCGACGACGCCGGGGCTGGCGGCGTCGACGCGCTGCTTGCTCCTTGGCAATACCAGATGGTCCTGCAACTCGCCGACGAGTACGAGATGAGCGTGACGCTCGGCGCGGCGCTTCTGGCCGCCGAGGGCGAGGCCTTCTTCCCTGGCCTACCTGCCGCAGACCTGGGCGCCTCTAATGCCACTCTCGCCGCGCTGCGGGCGCGCATGAGCGCCGTCTGCGATGGGGGCGTCGCCGAGTTTGCGCTGTGGGCGTGCCGGCCGGACGAGATGGATCGTAGCACATGGGGGGTCGCGTTTCACATAGTCGCCACTCAGTGTCTCGTCCATTGAGCAGCTTTACCGATTACGTACCGTGAACCGTGAGAGAAACGTCGACCGTCGCGGTTTTTCACAGCAGCGCACACTATGAATAACAAGTAAGCCCAATAATCAGTAAACCTGGTCGCGCGTTGAAACATAGAATTGCGATTCATCAAAGCTACACAAGCAGCCTGGTGAGCGCGAAACCCGGTCCCTGCTAAAGCTAGACCAGGCTTACATCGCGGTGGGTGGGCGGGAA
>Ga0210247_100508_pt1 | contig 36674 bp, 33 predicted proteins | sample ChrtobMetP3_16mM_FD_155449 | JGI IMG/M metagenome (GOLD analysis project Ga0210247, IMG submission 155449) | Chrysochromulina tobin associated microbial communities from unialgal haptophyte culture, Seattle, Washington, United States - P3_16mM | ecosystem: Host-associated > Algae > Haptophytes >... | reverse complement strand
TCAAGAATCTGGCCTCTGAAAGTGGCCTCTTCCAAAAGTGGAATAAAAACATCAAAAGACAGTCTCCCCGTCAGATATCATTGAGGGATTAATATCTGGATTTGCACCCCTTCCTCATACCCTGATTTCAAACTGAGTGATTTACCCAAGGGGGTAGGGGAGGGATTAATATCTGGATTTGCACCCCTTCCTCATACCCTGATTTCAAACTGAGTGATTTACCCAAGGGGGTAGGGGAGGGATTAATATCTGGATTTGCACCCCTTCCTCATACCCTGATTTCAAACTGAGTGATTTACCCAAGGGGGTAGGGGAGGGATTAATATCTGGATTTGCACCCCTTCCTCATACCCTGATTTCAAACTGAGTGATTTACCCAAGGGGGTAGGGGAGGGATTAATATCTGGATTTGCACCCCTTCCTCATACCCTGATTTCAAACTGAGTGCGTGTGTGTCCCGGTTCCCCCCGGTGTCTTTTTACCGGTATCTGTGGAAGAGTGAGTTGTGAACGTGATCACTCTCCCCACCACCGTCCCCATCGCCCATGGCAGACACCACACGCACCGTCCCCGCCGTCCTGCCGCAGCCCGCGGGCGAGGACGACCGCTCGCGCTCTCCTTGCTTCCAGTGCTTCCATACCCATCACACTCACGTTGTATCGTTGTGTCGTTGTATCTCGTTGTATCTCGTTGTATCGTGGTGTCGTTGTATCTCCGTGTATCTCGCCGTCCTGTTGTATCGTTGTGTCGTTGTATCTCGTTTGTCCTGTTGTATCGTTGTATCGTTGTTTATCTCCTTGTATCTCGCCGTCCTGTTGTATCGTTGTGTCGTTGTATCTCGTTTGTCCTGTTGTATCGTTGTATCGTTGTTTATCTCCTTGTATCTCGTTGTCCTGTTGTATCGTTGTGTCGTTGTATCTCGCCGTCTCGTTGTATCGTTGTGTCGTTGTATAACGTCCGACCGACATGACTGTGGCTCACCACGCGATCTGCGACGAGCCAGCGGCGATCTGCGACGAGCCAGATGCGATCTGCGACGAGCCCGCGGCGCGGGCCGCCTCCTCTGCTGCCGCCTCGAAGGCATTTTCGGGCTTGGAGACGGGATTCGTGTCCGTGTGCACGACGGGAAGCTTATCTTGCGGCGCGCCACACGCCACCTCGTCGCGCTGGTATGGGTTGCTCATCTGGAAACGCTGGTATAGGTCGCTCATCTGCGCGGCGCAAGACGTCTCGCCTGCACGCCGGTAGCCTGCTGCTGCGGGAGAGGGCGCCTGAGCGTTGCGCAGCCCCTTGATCTCCCATGGCAGCGGCGCAGGAGGACCCGCGAGCGGCTCGAGTGCAGACTCGATGGCGAAGACGGCATCGATGGTCTCTTCGTAGACCAAGCTGAAGGCATCGCGGGCCCGCGAGGTCGTGCCTGCATCCAAGGCCACTTCCGAGCCCGCCGTCGAGCTGCCGCCACCACCGTGACCAGCATCGCTTCCAGCACCACCGCCATTGCCATTCTGCCCGACTCTTGACTCTTGCCTTGGATGCAGGCACGGCCTCGCGTGGCTGCCTCCAAGGTCGTGCCCGAGTCTGAGACGATTTTCGGGCTGCGATGAAGTATGTTCCTTTCGTAGCAGATCAGTGAAAATCATCGCTGCGTGTGCCGTGCCTCGATCGATGATCCTAGGAGCACGGCTCACGGTGGAGACGACGAACGAATCCACATGAGGCGGCCCTCCCGCTTGCATTGCAAAGCGGCGAGCGGCGAGGGGTCGCAGACGCGGTGCGGGAACGGGGCCAGCAGCAGCTGTACGGCACCATGACCTGCCGCGACTCTGCGATCCGGAAAAATAATCTCCGAGATTCTGTGGACTTTGCACCGCGGTGCGTCCCCGTGGTTGGCTGGGGGACCGTGGGGGGCACGCTTTAGCCTCTCATGTTCTCTTACATGTACCGTATACAATCATGGCACCGCGCGCATCTTATCCGGGCGTGGTTTTGGTCTTTCGTCTTTGTACAAGTATTCAACGTCTTCCGCTGCGTCTTCTCCTTGCGTTTCAAAAGGGCATCTCTTGACGGGCGTAGTAGCACATTGCCGTGATGAAAAAGAGGATGAGGAAGACGGTGAAGTTACTCAGCGGCTGTCGCTCATCATCCTCAAAATCCGCGAGATAAATCTCGAGCTCCACATGCGAGTCGCCCGGCACGTCATTCATCCCTCTCTCCCGGAAAGCGTAGCAAGGGAGGGACGTGACGGTGCAGAGCTCTCCTGCCTGCATCGTGGCGACTGTACTGTCGAACATGATGGGGCATCGCAACGGGACATCACCCAGGTTGAAGGCCTGACGCAGAGCGAGCCGACCTGCAGGCTCACGCTTCACAAGCTGGCGCTGGCCGATGATGTTGAAGATCATGCCAGCGCCGGCCTGAGCTCCGTTTGTCACTCGGACCTCGTATTCGATTCGGACGAGCTGCCCTGCCGTAGGCGTCGGCCCGCGGCCTTGCCGCATGATGGTCTTCGTGAGGCCAGGTAGAATCTGAACGGTCTGGCCTTCCTTCGATGGCGCTTCCTCGGAGGACGAGTCCTTTAGGACTTGCTTGCGCTGCGTGAGGACGGAACGCTCGACATTCAGAGCGGCGCGCTCGGCAGCGACGGCGGCGCGCTCGGCAGCGAGCACGGCGCGCTCGTCCTCGATACTGGTTGACATAATTGGCAAATTGGCCTCGTGGCTCATGATCGCTTTTTGGAGAGCAGCCGTGATCGCTTTTTGTAGTGAGCAAGTGAGACGTCGCGACAATTGTTGAGCATGTTGCGGTGGGCTCGTCGAGATGCAAAATCCGTCACGCGGGCGTTTTCTGCGATTCTGACTTTCTGATACGCCCTGACTTCGTCGAAGGAATCCAGGCGTCGACCGTGGTTGGGGACCTCTCCACCGACCACACCTGATGGCGAAGGGCAAATGCTTGAAAGGCTGCATCAACCCGGAGGAAGGTCTGCACCACTGGCGATGCCCGAACTATGCCGAGGCGGACAAGGTGCGAGAGAGCCTCGCATCCGTAGACGATGACGAGGTCAGAGCCGCGCACAGCGCAAAACGCGCAGCGGCGCGCGAGGCGAACTTTCGAGCTTGTAACGAGCTCAAGGCGCGAGCTTATGACGAGCAGAGTGGCCAAGTGTACCGGCCTTATGACGACGCGGGTGGCCGCAACTCCGAACCGATACCGATGGACTCTTCGAAGCCCCTTGAGTACCGAGGAGCGTTGCCCGGAACCGGAGGCGACAAGGAGATGTACGAGCGGTTCCTGGCCGACCGGCGCTACGAGACCCGGCAGGGGTTCTGCGGATGGATGCCCATCTTGACCGTACTCGTCGCCGTGGCGTGGTGTGCTGCGACGGTGTATCTGAATGCGACGTATGGGAATCCGAGCGAGGTGCTCCTAGGGAAGCTGGTGACGATGCTGACAGGCGAGGCGTCCGATGGCGAGGTTGCGCCTGCTGACGGCGGGCCCTTGGGTTCAGACGACGTTCAGTCGGACCCAGAGGGCGTTCGGTTGGACTCAACGTAGGAGGTGCACTTGCCGAATGGCAACTGCCCGGTGACCAAACTCTTCGACATGCACATGATGGAGCCGCCGGCAGCGGGTACTGCCGCTTTACGCATTTACGGCGTTTCTTCGCTTTCACTTTGGAGATACGCGCTCACGGCCTGTGTGTGTGGCTCACGGCACACCGCGTTGATCTCTTGACATGGGATGTCAGAGGCGCACGTGAGTGACGAACACGACCGGCGGCGCGGCGGGACCACGCCCCCCTCGCCGTCACGCCGTGTGAGATAGGACATAGGTGTGCATGTTCGGGGATACAGTCTGAGCCGCTGGTCGTTTCATTTTAACGCCACACCGTTACGCTTAATACCGGCGGGGTTAGAGCGATCCGGAGAGCGCGGTGAGCGCGCGGGGCGCGGCACGCCGCGCCGCGTTCGACCGCGCGGGCCGCGGCGCGCCGCGCGGCGCGCGGGCGGGGAGCGGGACGGGCGGCCGACCCCCATATGCCGACCCCGCCGACGTACCGCTACCGTTGCGACGTACCACGCCATGTCGCGACGTACCCCGGACGCACTCCACCCGGTCCCGGGTCCGCGCTCTCCACGCTCAAAGCGCCCGGGCCCGGGCCCCGGCCGCGCCGTGCCGACCCCGTGACCGGTGCACGGCCGTAGTTAGGCGATGAGGCGTTCGCGTTCGGCCGGCTGCCGCACACGATACAGACGAGAGGCGAGGCGTGCTCTATTAACGTTACCTGTTTACTCACACGTGTACACGCACTTGTCCACAACGCTCGGCTCGGCTCAGGGTCGCCGTCTTTCGCGTGGTCCGCGCGCCGAGATTGTGATTTGCATTGTGTCGCGTCGCATCCATGTCACGACGTTTCAGACACGTCGTTTCTGCACGATTTCGTGTTCCACACGCATCGCCTGCCCATCGCGCGCCACGCCATCGTCAACGTCTCCGCACGCGCGCGCAGCGTCACCCGTTGCCCTTGGCTCCCAGTTTCCACCCTGGTAACCTACCGGTGCCCGGATTCGCTCCATCGATGAGGATGCGCCTGCTTCCAAACAGGAGCTCGCTTGCTCCAAATTAGGAGCTCACTTGAAGGGAGCGCCCTGCTGGATCCACTGCTTCCATTTGGCGCCGATCCAACGGTCCGCCTCCGTGAACGTCATGCTCTCCACATCCGGTTCGGGGGAGTTTGTCAGCTGGGACAGCAGCCGCAAGTTACGCCTCTGCTTGAGGTTGGGCACCTTGACGCCCGCGCACGGAACCTGTGGGGAGATGGCGTCGTGGTGAGCAATTGCACGCTGGGCCATGCGGTGACAGACGCAATCAGTGCTCATCAAGGGAGATCGCACCTCGGGCTCGCCGTGGATCGACGAGCAGTGCTGCGCGGGCGGCGAAGCGCTCGCCTTCTGCACCGCGCCAGCGACGCCCACCGACAGGGCGCGCCGGTGCCGGCGCCTCTCGCCGTGCTCATTGCCGTCGTCATCGCCCTCTTCAATGTCGTCGCCGTCGTCATCGCCGTCGTCCTCGACACGATACCCTCCCTCCTGGTAGCCGTGCACGGGCGCCGTCCCGGGCGGCGGGGGGTTCCACGGCGCGGCGGGCTTCGGTGCCTCGGGCAGATGAAGAGGGCAATCAGCCTCGGGCCGAGGCTTGTCGAGCAGAAGCTCGTCGAAGGAGCCCGCCCACCTGCGCCGATGACAGACGCAATCAGACGCAATCAGACGCAATTCGAGGTCCTCAAAGGCCATCGGAGGCCATCAGAGGCAATTTGGACGCAATCAGACGCCATCAGAGGCCATCAGTCCGCTTACGCGTCGCGCTTGGTGAGGAAGCCAGACAGGTTGAAGAGGTTCTTAACGGTCGCGGGCACCGATGTGAGCTCAAACTGCGAGATCGAAGTGACAGGCAAAAGAGACACTCATACGTAATCAGACGTAATCAGACGTAATCAGACGTAATCAGACGCAATGCGACGCCATCCGACGCGATGTGACGCCATCAGACGCGATGCGACGCCATCCGACGCCATCCGACGCCATCAGAGGGCGTGCACCTGCGAGGTATTGTACGGGCCCTTGGGCGTTTGGAACACGCCGCCCTTGGGCACCATCGGACCAATCAGCATAGCCGATGTGCGCAGACCGAGCCTGTGGCAAGAGAGCGGTGGTTGGGCGATCAGAGGGGGCAATCAGAGGGCCATCAGAGGGGGCATCGAAGGGGGCATCGAAGGGGGCATCAGAGGGCGATCAGAAGGGCCATTCGAGGGCCATCAGAGGGGGCAACGGAAGGCCATAGAGGGCACGCACGCACCGTCGGAAGTCGAAAGCATTGCCACCCCCCGGGCATTTGTATGGAGGATTCGTGTCCGGTCCAGTCAAGTGGCAGGGCGCCTCATCCGCAGGCACACCCTCCATAGGGGGTACCACGTGGTCATAGTAGCCACCAGCGTCGTCGTACGCGACGAAGAGGAGAGTCTTGTTCCAGCCGGGGCCCGCACCTGCCATATTAGGAAAGCATACGAAATGAGCGTTCGATCGTCTGGCAATTAGAGGGCGATGAGAAGGCAATCAGAGGGCGATGAGAAGGCAATCAGAGGGCGATGAGCTGGTAATTTGAGGGCGATCAGCGAGTCCACGCACGCAGTGCTTCATAGACGTCCTTGAGAAGGCGCTCGCCTTTGGCAATCAGCATGCAATGAGGGAGGGCAATCAGGCTAGTCCACGCACGCAGTGCTTCATAGACGTCCTTGAGGAGGCGCTCGCCTTTGGCAATCAGCATGCAATGAGGGAGGGCAATCAGGCTAGTCCACGCACGCAGTGCTTCATAGACGTCCTTGAGAAGGCGCTCGCCTTTGGCAATCAGCATGCAATGAGGGAGGGCAATCAGGCTAGTCCACGCACGCAGTGCTTCATAGACGTCCTTGAGGAGGCGCTCGCCTTTGGCAATCAGCATGCAATGAGGGAGGGCAATCAGGCTAGTCCACGCACGCAGTGCTTCATAGACGTCCTTGAGGAGGCGCTCGCCTTTGGCAATCAGCATGCAATGAGGGAGGGCAATCAGGCTAGTCCACGCACGCAGTGCTTCATAGACGTCCTTGAGGAGGCGCTCGCCTTTGGCAATCAGCATGCAATGAGGGAGGGCAATCAGGCTAGTCCACGCACGCAGTGCTTCATAGACGTCCTTGAGGAGGCGCTCGCCTTTGGCCACGTCATAGCACGGGTGGTCGCACGCCTGCCATCGAGGGTAATCAGCATGCAATGACGTGCCATCGAGGGCAATCATAGTGCCATCGAGGGTGATCAGCATGCAATGACGTGCCATCGAGGGCAATCAGAGGGCAATCAGAGGGCAATCAGAGGGCAATCGCGAGAGCTGTGGAAGCGATCCGGAGGGCAATCAGAGGGCAATCAGAGGGCAATCAGAGGGCAATCAGAGGGCAATCGCGAGAGCTGTGGAAGCGATCCGGAGGGCAATCATAGGGCAATCAGAGGGCAATCAGTGGTCATCACCTGCAGTGGCGGGAGGAGCCACGAGAGCTGTGGAAGCGATCCGTTGGCCGCACGCTGATAAAAGGTCGTCTGAGTGATGCAACGATTGAGCGCGGACGTGAGATCGGGGGAGATCAGGGCGCAATGAGAGGGTACTCAGAGGGTACTCAGAGGGTACTCAGAGGGTACTTAAAGGGCAATCAGAGGGTACTCCGAGGGTACTCCGAGTTACTCAAGGGAGAGCTGTCGAGCTGCGCCATCATGGACACACGAAGGCGTCATTGAGATTCTCTGTTACCTTTCTGCATTCAAAATTGGGCATGGTGGCAAGCTCCGAGGCAATCAGCATGCAATGAGGGAGGGCAATCAGGCGCACTCAGCGCGGCTCGTTCCCCACACCTGCGAGATGAAGCGGTCGATGTGGCGAGCGACACCAGCCATGGCAACGTCCGGGGTGTTGATGGCGGAGGCGGAGTCAGGGTCGTGCGGATCCTCGCCTGCATGCGATGAGGGAGGGCAATTAGCATGCAATTAGGCGGAGTCAGGGTCGTGCGGATCCTCGCCTGCATGCAATGAGGGCAATTAGCATGCAATTAGGGAGGTTGGATCTGGCGCGAGGAGATCGAGGCTGTTGGGAGCTTCCTACCGTGGCAAGGTGTGCCGTCGAGTCCGCACGTGGAGTTGAGGTAGATCTCGAAGCTCACCTGCGGCCATCGGACGCCATCGGAAGGCAATTAGATGGCAATTAGAAGGCAATTAGATGAGGTAGATCTCGATTGCCATCGGACGCCATCGGAAGGCAATTAGACGCCATCAGACGCCAGACGTCATCAGACGAGGGAGGGTCGAGACTCACGTTGTGCAATGAGGGAGGGCAATCAGCATGCAATGAGGGAGGGCAATTAGCATGCACTGAGGGAGGGTCAAGACTCACGTTGTGCAGCCGCATATTGTCATAGATCGTGAATTGCGGGAACATGACCGTCGGCCCGAGGCAGTCGTTGTACAGCCCGTTGTGCTGCATGCCGCACGACGTCGCCGATTGGGTGAAGAGATGATTCGGGGACGAGGCCGACGGGACGGCGGTGTACAACTTGTTGAAGACGCCGAAGTTTTGCGCGATCGCCGATTTGATGGGAATCTGCACGGGAAATCACATCACATCGAGCTCGATCAGAGGCGAGCGCATGCAAGCAGACCTCGTGCTCTGCCCGGAGGAGATCCCCTCCTTGAGCAGAAGCCATTCACAGTGGTCATTCACAGTGGTCATTCACAGTGGTCATTCCGCACCTGCTCGGGCCCGTACATGGTCGTGGCGACGCCGCCCTCGGTCGCACCGTGCAGCGCGGAGTTGACGTCGCTCTGTTCGGAGTACGGGTAGATGTGGGGCATCGCGCCCGTCTTGGGGAACTTGCCAGCGAACGTGTCGTACCCCGGCCCGCCCTTGCACACGTAGTCCGCTTTGCCGCACGTCACCTCAAACGTGCCCTTGCTCGGGTCGGAAGGGTCCTTTGGGAGCTTGTGCCCCTTGATGCCGTCGAAGCCGGGCAGGTCCATGCAGCCGAAGAAGTTGTCGGCCGCGTGGTTCTCCATGTACAGCACCACGAAGTGGTCGACCTTGTTCTGGCGAGGCGGCGGCGGCCCTCGAACATTGATTTCGCCGAAGCGCATCTTGGCCTCCTCGAACGAGAGCTTGTGCAGGTCGGCCTTCAGGCGGTTGATTGGGCTGCTGGGGTCATCCTCGCCTCGCGGCTTTGCGCTTGACCAGCCGACGAGGAGCAGGATGCTGGCTGCCTTGCGCATCCTTGGGGCGCCGTCGGCGAAGCGACGATTTTTCAAGTCTCGAAGCGCCTCGTTCTGGGATGCCGAGAAAACACCGAAGAAGCGGTTTGGCCTCGCGGGACACCACAGGTCGCGTGTCGTGCGCGCTTGCAACTTGACGGTTCGGAATGTGGCCCATAAGGTGTTGTGAACTCCAAAATTTGGCATAAACTATTACGAAACTGTCGTGCGAATGTCGGAGTCCTCGCTCAAGTACTACGAGCGCCACAAGACGCTGATCGAGGATGTGATAGGGAAAAGCATTGATGAGGCTCTCTCGACACAGCCGGAGAATCCAATTGTCACCATCGCGGCCGCACTGCTCAAGCGGTGCCAGGTGGAGAGTGCAGCGGATGCCGCCTTGCTCAGGAGCGCGTTCCCGCAGCACCACGCTCGGGGGCCAGACGAGGTCACCGCCAGCTTGGCCGCCCTCGGATTGGATCGGTACGCTCCTGAGTTGAGAGAGCTCGGGTACGACGATCTGGACTACCTCAAGAATTCGCCCCAGGAGGAGCTTCTGCAGGTCGCAAAGAGGGTTCAAATGCTCGAGGGTCACGCTGCCAGGTGGGTCAGATCGCTAAGCGGGACTGCGGCGTCGCTCGAAACGGTAGCGCTGGCGCGTTCGGCCTCTAGTGTCGCGGAGCAGGTCAGAGTTATGCAATTGCAAGCGCCCCCCAACGATGATGAAGAGGGTGAGCGCATCGTTCTCTGGTTCATCAAGGCCGACAAGCTTCGGGGCTGCGATGATCGGGTGCTGCCAAGGTTCCAGGACCTGCAGAGCCAGAGGCCCGACTGGTTTGTCGAGAAGGAGATCACTCTCGAGGGCGCGTGCGCGCATGAGTACGCGGACGAAGTGCTTGCCGTCTCGCACCGCTGGGAGCAGCCAGCGGAGCCGGACACGGAGGGCAAACAGTTCGCGGCCATACGTAAGTACGTGCGGGGAAAGCCGGCCATCAAACTCGTCTGGGTCGACTTTTCGTGCGCGCCACAGAAGGAGCGTACCCCGGCCGAGGAGCTCGTCTTCAAGCGTACCCTGCGCTTCGTCAACCTGCTCTTTCTCGGCTCGCGGGTCCTCATTCTTTGCGACCTGACCTACATGACCCGCTTCTGGACGCTATTGGAAGCGTGGATCTCGATGCAGATGACGACCGACGACGGCCTCGTGCCCGCTCCGCGCGAGAAGCGGCGTTGTGACATTGTGCCCATCCACCTCGCGAGCACAGGCACGGCATCGGAGCTCGAGACCCTGGTTGCGGACAAGAGCTTGGAGCAGATCTACGCGATGCTCGAGAGCCCGGACATTCACGTGACCAGACAGAAGGACAAGAATACGCAGCTCCCCAAGCTCTTGGGACTCGACCATCAGGTCAGACTGGTTGTGCGCAAGATGGCGCCGCCGATGCTGACGCTCGCTGGCGGAGCCCGGGGGCCATCGCGTGGTGGTGCGGGCGTGGGCACGGGCGCAGATGCGCCGGCGCCCTCGAAGGACGAGCGGCTGCAGCGGCTAGTCGAGCAGGTGCGCAGCGGCAGCGCATATGCGGCCGGTGCACTGGCTGACATGCGCGAAAACGAGTCGCGGGTGGCGATTGCGAGGGCGGGCGGAATCGAGCCGCTCGTGGCGCTGCTCACGGCCCAAGAACCAGCGGCCGGGGCGGAGGCGGCGCGTGCGCTGCGGAACCTCGCGAACAACACCGAGAACAAGGTCTTGATCGCGCAGGCTGGCGCCGTCGCGCCGCTTGTGACGCTGGTGCAGAGCGGCACGGATGGCCAAAAGGAGCAGGCGGCGGGTGCGCTGCGGAACCTCGCGGTCAAAAACGCCGAGAACCAGGAAAAGATCGCGAAGGCTGGGGCCATCACGCCGCTCGTGACGCTGGTGCAGAGCGGCACGGATGGCCAAAAGGAGTACGCGGCGGGTGCGCTGCGGAACCTCGCGTTCAACGCCGAGAACAAGGTCTTGATCGCGCAGGCTGGGGCCATCGCGCCGCTCGTGACGCTGGTGAAGAGCGGCACGGATGGCCAAAAGGAGTATGCGGCGCGTGCGCTGCGGAACCTCGCGGATAACAATGCCGAGAACCAGGTCTTGATCGCGCAGGCTGGGGCCATCGCACCGCTCGTGACGATGGTGCAGAGCGGCACCACGGATGGCCAAAAGGAGAACGCGGCGGCTGCGCTGTTTTTCCTCGCGGACATCGCCGAGAACAAGGTCTTGATCGCGCAGGCTGGGGCCATCACCGCGCCGCTCGTGACGTTGGTGAAGAGCGGCACGGATGGCCAAAAGGAGTACGCGGCGGCTGCGCTTTTCAACCTCGCTGTCAATGCCGAGAACAAGGTCTTGATCGCGCAGGCTGGCGCCATCGCGCCGCTCGTGACGCTGAAGCAGAGCGGCACGGCTGGCCAAAAGGAGAACGCGGCGGGTGCGCTGACGAGCCTCGCGCTCAACGACGAGAACAAGGTCTTGATCGCGCAGGCGGGTGGCTAACCCCAACGCCAATTGCAAGGTGGCATGGGGGTTAGCCATCCATGCCACCTTGCCAAGGGGCGACCGCTGGTCGGTCGTGCCTCCGCCGCCGCGCACGTCCATCGGCATATGGGGGCGTCGGCATATGGGAGCGTCGGCATTTGGGGGCGTCGGCATGTGGGGGCATCGGCATGTGGGGGCGTCGGCTCTTCGCGCCGCTCGAGCAGCACGTGCCTGGCTGGCCGTCGTACGTGCGGTGGAGGTCGCTGCTGTGACAGCTTCCGCGTCTCAAATGGGGTCATGTAAGTTCTGAGCGGGCAGTAAGAGTGTCGTAGCACCCGGTTCCGCGGGGGGAAAAGTGGCGCTGTGAACGTTCACAGCGCGCTCCATCCACCAAAAACGATCATGAGCGGGCTCACGCGCCGTTGCGTCATCCCCGTGCCCGCCGGCGCGAAGCCTGGTCACACGCTGACGGTGCAGACGGATGCGGGACTGTTCCAGCTGGCCGTGCCGGCCAAGATCGCGCGCTTGTTTGTCGCCGACCTGCCCGTGCCCGAAGGCTGCGCGCTGCCGCACCTCACGGTGGCGTGGGTGCGCGTGGGCGGAGCGGATGCACCGGATGCGCCGTGCGAGAAGCCTCCTCGCTCATTCCACGCAGACCACGCGCTTGACCGCGGCGAGGAGGAGGGCGCGGCCGACGACGGCAACGCCGAGGCCGCCGGCGCGGCGCCCTCCGCCGCGCCACTGCGCGTCACCGTGCACGGCATCCGCACCAACTCCCAAGCGGTCACCGAGTACTGCGTCAAGGTGTACCGCGAGCTGTCCCGCGGCGAGCAGCGGCCGTTGGGCGAGCACTGGCACCGCTACTCGGCGTTCTCGCAGCTGCACGATCGTCTCGGCGTCTTCCCAGGCGCCTTCCCCGTCGATAAGAAGCGCTGGGTGCACACGGACCAGGTGCGTCATGGCCGCGGATGGCCTCTCGGATGGCCTCTCGGATGGCTTCCCTGATGATGACCTCTCGGATGACCTCTCGGATGGCTTCCCTCATGACCTCCCTGATGCCCTCCCTGATTGCCTCCCTCATCAGGTGCACGAGCATCGCGAGGCGCAACTCAATCAGTACATGGCGCGGCTGCTCGCTCGATACGAAGCTCTCGCCGCGAAGCAGCGGCTGTACGCGACCGCCGAGGCGCCCGGGACGGCGCCCCATGAGGCGGATGAGCTACCGGCTGCCCTTCGCGCCTTTTTGGGCGTCGAGGGTGACGAAGCCAAGGTGACGAAACTTGCCTGATGGCCTGCCTGATGGCCTCGCTGATGGCCTCCCTCATCAGGTGACGAAACTTGCCTGATGGTCTGCCTGATGGCCTGCCTGATTGCCTCACTGATTGCCTCCCTCATCAGGTGATGAGATGGTTCCTCTGATTGCATCTGATTGCCTCCCTCATCAGGTGATGAGATGGTTCCTCGGCGTCTCTTCGACGAGTTACGAAACCGGCGGCGGCAAACTCGGCGGTAACGGCGGCAGTCACGGCGAGGTGAAGTGAAGTGTGGAAGCTCATCTCATCTGATTGCCTCTGATTGCCTCACTGGTCGCCTCACTGATTGCCTCCCTCATCAGGTGAAGTGTGGAAGCTCATCTCATCGCAATGACGCACGAAGTGGGCTGGACTTGCCTAATAAGGTCACGTTCGAGCGTGGGCCGGACTTGCCTAATAAGGACCCTTCCGAGATCGATACGAGATCGTGGCAAGATCGCCTCTGCTGCTGCCTCCAGCCTACCCAACTGCAAGTCGCCATGGTTGCTGTGAACATGGGTGCTGTGAACATGGGTGCTGCACCTTCCGACGGCACCGCTGTCACCATCGCACCCGCAGCTACAGGCCGGAGTGCTACAGCCAGCGGCCACGCAGGGGCTAAGGGCGGCGCGACCGCTGGTGCTGGGGCTAAGGGCGGCGCAATCGCTGGTGCTGGGGCTAAGGGCGGCGGCACCGCGGGCGCGGCCAAAGGCGAAGAGCGCGGCAGCGAAGGGCGCGGTGCCCGAGGCGGCGCGGCGCCCGTGACGGCGCCCGAAGGCCACGCGACGGCGCTCGATGCGGCGAAGCGTTGTAATGAGCGCTTCGATTGGGCGGGCGCGCGCGCCGCTCTCGCGCCATGGACGCACCAGCACGACGCTCGCACCCTCATCGAGCGCACCATTTGCAACCTGCAGGTGACGAAACCTTCCTGATGGCCTGCCTGATTGGCCCGCCTGATTGCCTCGCTGATTGCCTCACTCATCGAGCGCACCATTTGCAACCTGCAGCTCGCCGAGGACGCTGTGGAGGAGCAGCCGCCGGATGGGCGGCGCGCCAAGGAGCGAGCGGCCGAGGCGCTCGAGACGGCGCGGCGCGCGCTCGAGACGGCGCCCGACGACGCGGCGGCCCATATTTGGTACGGGCAGGCTGTCGGCACGCATGCAAAGGTCTTCGACCCGGGGCTGGGGCAGGGGCGCGTGTGCAACGTCCTCGTGCAGCACTGGGACCGCGCCGTCGAGCTCGCCCCGCAGGACCCGTTGCCGTACCACCTGCTCGGCTCGTTTGCTTTCCACACGTCGGCGCTGCCGTGGGCGACCCAGAGCATCGTGCGCACCCTCTCCCCCGGGCTGCGCAAGTTCACAGCGGACGACGCGATGGAGCTGCTTCGTCACTCGGAGGCGCGCATGCCCTCGCCGCCGTGCCACTACGCCGTCACCAACCGCTCGATGCTGGGCCGGCTCCACCTACGCAAGGGCCAAAAGGGCGAGGCGCGCGTGTGGCTCGACAAGGCGCTCGACACGGCGCTCGAGCTCGACAAGGCGCTCGAGCTGCTCGCCGCGCCCGGCACGGCGCTCGATCGGTCGGCGCGGGAGGCGGCAGACGAGGCCCGCAAGGCGCGCGCCAAGCTGTAGCGATGAGGGACAGAATTGGAGACACAGAAATGGAGACACAGAAATAGAGACACAGAAGTGGAGACACATAATTGGAGACAGAGAATTGGAGACACAGAATTCAGACTCATGGCAGACGGCTTGCTGCCGAGAGCCGAGACGTCGCTTCGATCGTTTCTTGATGCCGCTTGCCAGCGGTCAGCGGAGCGGCACACCCAACCGGGGGAGAGGTACTACGGGGCGACGGTTGGTGTGGTACCCAAGACTAAAGTCGACCTCGACACCTGTCTCGGACGACCAACCAGGCGCAGTTTGCGTGAGAAGCGATGGCCGCCTTATTGTTAGCGGCGAAGAGGTACGCGAAGACCTGCCCACTTGGGACCGCGGGGCCTCCCCTGCATACACTGGAAGATTGGATTAAAAGTTGCCCGTCTTCGCGAGTTTGCAGTTCGCTCGTAAAACTGTTAACGAAAGTCCGGACCCTCCGGAAAAGTGCTAGAGAACCTCCACCCTATGGTATGGATCTGCTGTATACGCGCGTCGCGCCGCCGCCGGACGTGCTGACTCGAGCACAACAGCACATGCACAGGACGGGGTGCGTCGTGCGAGAACCGACCTCGGCTTACCGCGGGAGCACAACCCCCAGTGGCGCCGTGGTGAGCGCTCGGCTTTCTGCGGGAGCACAAACCGCACGCAGCCTCGAAGACGACAACCTTCTCGGCCTCAACGGTCTCCGGGCCGCCCCTCGGGGCGCCGTCGTGAGCGGTCTCCGGGCCACCCCACGGGGCGCCGTGATGAGCGCTCGTCTCAACGGTCTCCGGGCGGCCCTCTCATTGCATTCACAGCCTCCTGCTTACCTCCTGCAACTGTCCGAGGCATGCATTCAGCCTCCTGCTCTCATCATGCATGCATCCATGCAGGTTCCTGCATCGCAGCCTCCTGCTCTCATCTGCATGCAGTCAGCCTCCTGCTCTCGTCCTGCATGCATTCATGCAGGGGTTTGCATCGCATGCATTCAGCCAATTGCTATCGTCTGCATGCATTCAGCCTCCTGCTATCGTCCGAGGCAGCGTAGCGTGAGCTCATACGCGGGGAAGTAGACGCACCTGTGGGGAAGGGACGGGGCGCCGTGGTGAGCCCATGCATGCAAGGCAGCGTAGCGTGAGCTCATACGCGGGGAAGTAGACGCACCCCTGCGGAGCGATCCAGAAGACGCGCATGCCCGCCCCACGCATCAGGGCCGCGGGCCCTCCCTCGAGTAGGACAGATCGGAACGCCGCTCCCACGTTGGCGGCGACGCCCGACTGGACCCTCGTCTTGAGGAGGTCGAAGGGGTTCGTGAGCCAGCCGGCCAGCCCCTGGGCTACCGCGCCTGCGTGCACACGCACAACGGGGCAGTGATGAGTGACGGTATCATCCACAATCGCACCGGGAACGGTAGTCACATTCACACGCACAACGGGGCCGTGATGAGAGACGGCAAGGGAGGCGATACGTTGGGATCGGACGCGAGCATGCATGCATGCATGCATGCATGCAAAGGTCGGTACGTTGGGATCGGACGCGAGCATGCATGCATGCATGCATGCAAAGGTCGGCCTTGGACGCGAGGGCAGGCGGTGGCGAGGGCAGGCAAGGGCAGGCATAGCAAGGGCGGAGCTAGGGTGGACTCGAGGGAGGGCGATGACGACGTGGCGCACCGATGACGTTCAGGTCCAATCAGTTGCAATCAGGTGAAATAAGTGGCAATCAGCGGCAATCAGTGCGCGTGCGCACCGATGATGATCAGGTCCATCGTCGACAGCTCTGCACGACCGCCGTCCGAGAGCACGCGTGCCTGGGCACGCACTAGCGCAGCGGCGCGCAGCTGTTCGTACACGAGCAGATTGATCCCGAAGAAGGGCACGTCACGCATCAGGCCGAGGCCCGCGCCCTTGTACAATCTCCCTACACCTCTGATGCCGCCGCTGCCCCACGCCGCACTCAGCGCGCCGCCGGCGCTCGAGACGGCTCCTGACTGCATCTGCACCTTGATGAGGTCCAGTGGCGCACGCACCGCCGAGGAGACCACCACGCTCAGCGCGGACGCGAGGAACACGAGCGCGCCCGCAGGCACCGACGCCGGCGCACTCTGCAGGAGTTTGCTCTTCAACGTTTCGTATGAGCTCATCCGGACGGCGCATGCAGGCATCATCGAAAAGGTGGCGGGAAGCACGCCACGGTAGAGCCCGCGAACGCCCTGCGCACGCAGCATCGCCACGGTGCCGCCTCGCTGCAGCACAGTCTTGACAGTGTCAAGCGGATGGAAGGTGACGGTGGCGCACGCAGCCGCGACGCCGCCAGCCGTGGCGGCGTCCGCGAATCCGCTATTTCGCCGCACGAGCCTGCTCTTGCGTTCCGATGTGAGCTGCACTGCGGGCGCAGTGTTAGCCGTCGCGGACAGCATCCACGCGAAAGAGAGCAAGGCCGCGCTGCGCATGAACGGTGATGACGTCGTGTATCCGGAAAGACAGGTCGCGGAACTTGCTCGGAAACGGAATCATTCACGCAATCAACTGTGAAAAGCACTGTGATTTCAAGTCCCTGCCTCCAAAGCCTTGGCCGATCGACGGAGCACGCGACAACAAACACCAAAGACAAACACCCAAGCACAGTAACGTTCACGCTTAGTTAAACAACAGTGCCGAAGGATGAGGCCCCGTTTCGCGCGCTGCGTCGGGCGCGGGGCGCTACACTCTCCTTCGCTGGGGTAGCCACATACGATAATCGATATAACAAAGCGACAGCGCGCTCCAATAAAAAATGTGAGCGGAGCAGGCTCGTAGATTATAAGAAAAGTCGGGACGGAGGTCCGGTTATAGTGATTAGTGTTACTTTACCAAACTAAGCCCTTACATTACAAAACTGTCACCTCAAACTTCGAAACTCTACTACCCGACGAGGACAGGGCCAAGCTATACGGAATTCGACCCCGGAACTCGTCAACTCCACCTATCCACGGGCCTGCCCGCCAGACCTTTACCAGACCTTCCCAGCCGGTCCGTCCACAGGCCCCGAGGAGACAGACATGGACGGCGCGCTACATTGTCGAGCCTGAAGGGGGACATGCGGCGGCCGTGGCTCATGTGCGGCGAATGTCCGGCTGCGGGTCCCTTTCCCCTCCTTCGGTCTGCGCCTCACCCTTGCTCGTCTCCATAAGCACGAGGGCGGCCTGCAGATCCCTCGCGAGTAGTTGCAGCCGTCCAGCGAGCTCGGGTGTGACAGCTCGCACTCGCCTATCCGACGTAATATCAGGCGTGAAGTTATCAGGAGGTAAAGGCACGTCGGCCAGAGTCGTTGATCTTGTGGATGAAGGTGCATGGTCGGCTGTGGCAAGAGTGGCCGACGTGCTGAGCCTGCGGCACGAAGCCCGTCTCAAAGGACTCATGCGCGTCGCCAGGCCCGTCCCCAAGCCCGTCCCCATGCTTTGCATGAAGGATGGGCGCGTGGGCCACACGTCTGAGTGGTTCGAGTGTGTCGAGTTGGACGACGAACGCAGCGATGGAAGTGGCGCCGAGGGCACGACGACAAGCGCAGCGCCAGTGGGATCCTCTTCGGCGGATGAAGGGTGGTTCGCAAGGTCGGAGGGAAGCAGCTCAGGACTCGCAGCGTGCAATGCTGCCTCCCACGTATCTGGGCTCGTGTGCGAGCTCGATGGCACACGGACGGTGGTAGTCGCATGAGAGCCCAGCCCCAGGCTCTCGGCGTCGCCAGGAGCGTACCGCCGAGCGCTCTCGTGGCAACAGAGACCAGTACCGGTCGAAGCAGCATGAGATGGGCTCTCCTTCACCGCCGTCCGTGTTGAGCCACGCGCCGCTGCGAGGCAATCGGCGACCTTGGTGTCGCTTGCATCTTGTGCGCTGTTGAGGCCTTCGTGGCACTTGGAGCGCACCTTCATCGTCTTCTGCAGCCGCTGCATCGCCTTGGCCAAGATCTTGTCCCGAAGCTCGGGGAAGCCCTCGATGACCTCGTCAAAGTCCTCCTTGGACAGCCTGAAGAAGTGGCAACGGCAGACAGTGCGCACCGAGGTGGTGCGGCGCACGTCGACGAGGATTGCGATCTCGCCAAAGTAGGCGCCATCGGAGAGCTTGCCCACGACGACCCCCTCGGCCGTGATCACCTCAACCCGCCCATTGTGGATGACGTAAAGGTGCTTGCCGATCTCATCCACTTTGAACACGTACTCATTGGCGACCAGCAGCTCCGCACGAAACTTGTCGACGATGGCCGTGATGAAGTGGGGCGGCGTGTTCCCAAAGATGGGGAAGTTGGCCACGACGGACGAGAGCAGGTACATTTGAATGTCGCGCCTGATGCCTGCCGGCAGCGTCATAAGGATCTTCTCGGCCTGGACGCCATGCGTGAGCTGCCAATTGTAGTGGACGTAGGCGTACACGCGCCCCCGGAGCGACCGTGGCAGTCGGAAGACTGAGGCGAAGTCGATCCACCGTTGAAGCTCCTCGGAGTAGCGCCGGCTGATCTGATCGAGCGAGTTGACTAGCACCGTCGCCTGACCAAAGATGGAGGCGTTCAGCACGGAGGAGATCAGCAACATCACGACGCAGAAGGACATTTCGATGCTGGTCCGCGGATTGAGGTCGCCATAGCCCATGGTAAGAGCGGTGGTGACCGCCCAGTAGAGGGTGACCATGTAGGTGGCAGAGACGTCCTCGTCGTCGTACAGACCGGGCTTCTCTCGCCGAAGGTGCACGAGCCACGGCAGCGCGCCCGAGTTGCCGTGCTCATCATCTCTGGGCTCGACCTGGACGCGCCCTATGAACCAGTAGATGCACCCGCAAAGGTGTGCCCAGAGAGCATAGGCGATGACGAAGCCGATGATACCCACCATCTTCTCGACGACCACATTGCGTGGCATCTTGCCTGCTCGGGAGCGGAGGGCACATACACGTAGCGAACACGCGTCAAGTTGAGGGAGCGAGCGAGCGTAAGAGAGATGAGAGAGTGTGGAGCGCTCGGGACAATGGGCGGAAAGCACCGACCTGCTTCGTGGGCCCGGTGCCTTTCCCGGGCACGCACGCGAATGAGGCGCTGCACACGAAGCAGCTTGACGAGCGAGCAGATCTGGAGCTCGATGGGCAGGGTGCGGAGCTGGAAAGGTATCCCAATCGAGAGCATCTCGAGCGCGCACGCGTGACATAGGTAGCGGCTTGCAATCCGACGACAGTCCGTGACAACTTCTCGCTTGACGCTCGTGGGATTGATCGTGACGAACCCGAAGAAGAAGTTGGAGAGCACATCCGCGACGCAGAGAGAGTCGAGGCAGACGTCGGCGATGATGAGTGGCCTAAGCGTGGGATTGCTGTCGGAGTCGTACGGAACGGCGAGCCGCAGAGGCACGACGATCAGAGTGCCAAGCACGAGAAGCCGCAGCGCGTAGTCCCATAAGACGCGCCCTGTCGAGATGGGATGTAGAATGTACCATGGCGTGCGTTGCATGCGGATGTCATCCTCCTTGTACCATGCACCCGTCTCGCTGCTCTCGAGCGATGCGCGCGGCATGCGCCCCGGCATGCGCGGTATACTCAGCCGTCGCAGCGGTTCAGCACTGAGTGAACCGCCGCGCGCAGGCACTCGCACATCCTCAGTGTCACCGATCGGCGGGTGTCGGAGGGTGCTGCAGGCATTGTCGATGTGCTGTGAGACTGTCACGACGCCCGTGCGGATGATCTGGCTGCTGTGCCAGCGTCGGACCGAGAATGCTGCGGCGTGGTCAGTCTTTGAGATCGATGCTGGTGCAACTGTCGCTGCTTCGGCTGGCATCGTCACGGCATCGTGCACTTCTCTTGTCGTAGAGCCTCGGCGCCCGTTGAGTCGGCCACAGGCCAAGGCATCGGAGTGGCATTCCTTCGTGGTTTCAGCAACCCTCTGCTCTGCCATGGCACAGTTGCACGAGTCCGAGTCGGGGCTGTCGGAGCGGAGACGACGCGGGTGCCGACGCGAGACCGACCGTCCGACCAATGGTGCCGATGAAGGCACGCGCAGTGGGTCAAGAACTCCACGCTGTGCGTGCATAGCCGCCCGCGGGCCCGGGCCCGGCCTAAACAAATCCCCTCGGCCACGCTCGGTGCCCCACGCTCACTGCGTGTGTCGCGACCGTGCCGCCGAATGTATCTACAGATGATACAATAGTATGATTGTTGAAATGGCTTGGCCAGCAGATAACCGTGTGACGCGCGAGAGGTGGCTCCTTCGTGGCAGTCACTGAGGTCTGAGCGTGGGACGGGTGATAGGATGCGGGGCGCCGTGTTGAAAACGAAAAACCGAACCCACCGGACCCGCGCCGGGGCCTGCGGCTACACGGTACGCACACACTCTAAGTTCGATTCGAGAAACGCGCTGCGGTACTCGTCGCGCGTGTGTTCAGTCGAGGTTGCCGTAGGTGGCGATCTTCTCGATCTTCGCAAACTCCCACTCGCGGTTGCACAGCGGGCACACGGAGCGCGTCTTGAGCCACCGCGAGATACAGTCGAGATGGAAGACGTGGCCGCAGCAACCCCAGGCGATGCTGTAGCCCGCATCGTCGGCTATCCCAGGGTCTGCGAGGCGCGGTGGTACGCGGCGAGGAGGGGATGAGACGGGAGCGACGGCGGGAGCGACGGCGGGCGCCCCCGCGCGCGCGAGGAGTCGTCGCGAGCGCAATCATCACGCAGGTGCGAGCGCGGGCGCAGTAGCTGCAGGAGCAGGCTGCGTGGCGGCAGCGCACTGGCTTGCGCCTCAATCGACGGCTCGTACAGCTTGTTACGGCAAATGGCGCACGTGTCTGCGCAGGCGGAGCGCAGCGGGTGCGCACGGTCAGCGAATAGGCTGCGCTGGCAGAAGGTGAGCACCGGAGCTGGGGTCGAGTACGAGTGCGTGGTGCGCACCAGTGCAAATGTCCCACGACCAGAAAGTCACCGCGTTCCTGATGGAAAGGTACGGCACACGCGCGTGCGTCAGGCGGCTGTGGCGATGCGCGCGCTCAGGCTGTGGCACGCCGCCAGCTCGGCGCCCTCGCAGGACGGCCGTGAGCGCGACCAGCAGGCATGGACGCACCATTTCTTCACGACAAACCGCTGCTTGGAATCGCCGCCCGTGTCCTTCTCGACCTCCATGTCCTCATCGTCGGCCATCACAAATACGCGCGGGCGCGGGCGGTCGCGCCGATCGAGGCTCTCGGCGTCCGCAAGGCGGAAAAAGGGGCAAAATCACACCACTCTTCGGTACGTTCACACATGCGTTCACATCATGGTGGGCACCGTCTGTTACAGAATGTAAAAGGCGAGAGGTGCTTGACTTCCGCGAGGGCGGAGCAGCGATGGCTTTCGTCATCACGTTGGGCACGCCGGCAGCCCTCGCCGCGCTCGCCGTCTCCGCGGCCGTCTCGCCTTGGCAAGCGTGCCACTGTGGCAGGCGTGCCGCCGTGGCGCTCAACGCGGCAGGCGTTCCGCCCATCGAGGTGCTCGCCGCCCGGCAGCGCATGGCAACGCTGCTGCACGAGAACTGGAGCGCAGCCGCGGGCCTCGTCGGCGGCCTCGCGGGTGACCAGGTGAAGACTGGGCCATCGGAGCTGCACGGAGTCGGCGTGTTCGCGGCGCGCGACCTGGAGGCGGGCGAGCTCTTCACGCTTTACCCCGTGCATAGGATGCTGCAAACGCTTGGCGAAGGCCGTGGTGTTGGCGTGTGTGCTGACACCGCCGACCAGGAATACTTTGCAGCGGCGGCGGCCTCCGCCGAAGAGCGGGCCTACCGTCAGGTGGCCTATAGGCAGACCTTCTCCCATCCGGATCCGCGTCGTCCCGAGACGTTCCAGCTCGACGCGAACGCGGCCAAGCGCGACATCGCCGGCTGGGTCGGCCACCGTCTAAACGACGGCGCGTCGCTCGCGGCGAGCGCGGATGTGGAAGGATCGGAGGCGCTGCTCGAGTACTACGCGGCGAGCGCGGCGTGCCGCAACTGCTGCGCCGTCGCGCTCTGCGTCCCATTGCTCGGCTTCGTCACCACCAAGCCCGTGAACGCGGGAGACGAGCTCCTCGTCACCTATGGCCATGGATACTGGCTACAGCGGGTGGTGGCGGCGCCGAGCCAGGCGGTGGATGATGCGATCATGGCGCCTGCGGAGGAGATGGTCCGGTGCCAGGTGGCTGCCGTGAGTCCCTCCTGATGACCTTCTGATGACCTCATGATGACCTCCTGTTGACCTTCTGATGATCTATGATGACCTCTGATGATCTATGGTGGCAGGTGGCCGCCGACACTAAGTACGCGGACGCGATCGTCGCCCTTGATGACTTCATCTCGAAAGCATCTCCCGAGCAGGTCGAACAGATCGCGACCACACTCCGAGGCGGGAAGGGAGCAGCAGCATCAGCAGCAGTGCCCTCAGTGGGCAGCAGCCGTCAGCAGCGCCGGGCGGAGGCTCGGGCGGAGGCCAAGGCGGGCGCGCCGGCCGCCGCGCCTAAGGGAGGCTTTGGTGGAAGCGCGGCGCCTCGAGCGAGCAAGAGTGCCAAGGGGGGGCCTCGAAGAGCCAGCGCTGGCTCCTAGGACTCCTAGAGTCCTACTGGAACTGGCACATGGGACGGTCCGGCCGTGTGAAACTCCATCCACTTCGCCATATTTTTGTGAGAACCCGTTTCGTCAAAAGGGCTGCAAAAGTGCGGAAAGTTGTTCTTGGTCGCGTCCTTCGGTTACGTTTTCTCGAGGCGGAATCATCACGATGGGTTGCGGCGCGTCGACAGCGGCGCCGGGGGCCATCGCCAAGAAGGATGCGCCCGTGACGAAGGGCTCGGGCAAGAATATCATGATCCTGTTCGGGCCGCCTGGCGCGGGCAAGGGCTCCCACGCTCCCAAGATCGTCGAGGCGCTCGGCGGCATCCCGCAGCTCTCGACGGGCGACATGCTCCGTGCGGCCGTGGCTGCGGGCACCGAGCTGGGCAAGCAGGCCGAAGGTGTGATGAAGAGCGGCGGCCTGGTCTCCGACGAGCTGGTAGTCAACCTCATCAAGGAGCGCATCAAGGAGAAGGATTGCGCCAAGGGCTTCATCCTCGACGGCTTCCCGCGCACGGTCGAGCAGACCAAGATGCTCGACGCGATGCTCGCGAAGGCCGGCGACAAGGTGAACTTCGTTCTGGCGCTCGAGGTGCCCGATGCGGTGCTCACGGAGCGCATCTGCGGCCGGTGGGTGCACAAGGAGTCGGGGCGCTCGTACCACATCAAGTTCGCGCCGCCCAAGAGCCTCGGCAAGCAGGCGCCGTCGGTAACGACGATGCTGGACGATGAGACGGGCCAGCCCCTGATGCAGCGTAAGGACGACACCGAGGAGGCGCTCAAGTCGCGCCTCGAGGCCTACCACTCCCAGACGGTGCCCATCCTCGCGCACTACGGGCCTGCGGGCATCGTCACCAAGGTAGATGCCGACGGATGACCTCTGAGTGGATCTGAGTGGATCTGAGTGGCTCTGATGACCGCTTGATTGCCTGTTCTTGTCAGGTGGACGCCAACAAAACGCCGGCGGAGGTGTGGAGCGCGATCGAGAAGGTGGTCGGCAAGGCGCCCGGCACCGCGGCGGCGAAGCCCGCAGCGGCGGCGAAGCCCGCAGCGGCGGCGAAGCCCGCCGCCGCTAAGGTGAATGAGGCCTTTGTCTTCATCAAGCCGCACGCGAATAACAAGGCGGTGCAGGACCTCGTCAGGTCCAAATTTGGGGAGAAGGGCATCGAGATCGTGAGCGAGGGCGAGATCAACGGCGCCACGATCGACTCGAATGGCTTCATCGATCAGCACTACTATTCCATCGCCTCTAAGGCAATGCCCTCCACACCAGCGGAGCCCGGATTGCCTCTGATGACCTCTGATGACCTCCTTTATCAGGCAACGCCCTCCACACCAGCGGAGCCTTGATTGCCTCTGATGGTCTCTGATGACCTCCCTCATCAGGCAACGCTCTCCAAACCAGCGGACCTCAACGTGCCGGCGGCCAAGTTTGCCGACTTCTTCGGTGAAGAGTGGACGACCGTGCTCGCCGAGGACCGCGCCTTCAACGCCCTCGACATGAAGGAGAAGCTCGGCGGCAACCTCGATGAGCTCAATGCAAAGTGGGATGCAACCGGCGAGTCCGGCGGCAAGCGGATCAAGTTTGGCGGCGGCTTCTACTGCGGCCTGATCGAGCATGATGGCGTCAAGTACTACACCTTCAACGCGTTCTTCATGCGTATGCGCGGTAAGTTCACCGACCCCCAAGGCTCCATCCACTACTTTGCAGTCAAGTTCGCGCCATCGGCGCTCTCGTGGGCGGATTTCCGCGGCAAAGTGCTCGGCCCGACAGACCCAGCGAAAGCGCCCCCCGAGTCGCTCCGCGGCACCCTCTTCTCGGGATGGGAGGGCTTGGGGCTCGCCTCCGCACCGAACACGGGCGACAATGGCGTGCACGCGTCCGCCTCGCCATTTGAGGGGCTGGGCGAGCGCAAGAACTGGCTCCAGACGGCGCTCTCGGACGATACCTTTGGCAAGGCGCTGCTCGCTGCGGGCGTCTCGAAGGAGTTCATCACGGCGGGCACCGTGGATCCGCAGGTCGTGCTGCCCGGCGACGACGGCAAGAAGGGCTCCCTATTCGACCAGCTCGAGGACCTTGACTTTGACGAGTGCCTGGCGAAGGTGAAGGCGATTGCGGCGGTCAACTGACCGTCTATGTAGGCAAGGAGCATGGCAAGGAGCATGCGAAGGAGCATGGTTGACAGTCGCAGGAGATGGAGCTTCAGCTTGGCACAGGATAGTAGAGAGGCGCGACATGCCTTGCGGCAGCACTGCCGCGCTGCTCGCCTGGATACACGACGGCATCAGGACACTCAGCATCAGGATGGCGATTGGGTAGAGCAGAGCGGAGTGCTTACTCTCAGTAAGCACACAACATCATCGCCAGAGAATATCGCCAAGAAGTGTATCTACGTATCTTTCAAGAAGTGTATCTACGTACTTGTATGACGGTGCGAGCGACGGAGCCCGAGGGCGAGGCAATGGTCGATATCCTGTGAGAGAACTGACGAAACTCGGTTTTGGTTTTGGTCGTTCGAAAGTCAAACTACGAGCGCGATTGCCGGCCGGCGCGCTCCGCAGAAGATTGCAGTGTCCAAATCGGGTATGAACGAAACCGCCCGCAGATTCCCTCATCAAGAAGATGAGGTGCGTCGAGGCTACGCGAAAGCGAGCGGAAATGGCGGCTACAATCCTTGCGCTGATCAGCGTCGGCGGCTGGGTCGGGTCTCGTCCACCCACGCACGGCCATAGGCACAATGTTGAACCTCACGCTGGGCTTCTCGGACACTCGCGGGCTGGCCCCATCGTCATGCAGCGGCTCGGAGCAGGAAGCCAGTTTGAGGAACGGCCAATGAAGGACATCAACCGTTCAGGGCCCTCCGAGGAGCGCCTATCAAGGGTCCAGGCACTGATGACGCAGCTCGAAAAGAGCGGACGGACCAGTGCTGCACGCACCATGCTGAATGCTAAGAGGGCCGAGCTGGCATCGACGCCCAAGATGGACAAGGAGATCGAGGAGTCGCACAGAGCCGAGATCGAGCTTGCCAGATTGTGTGCCGCGGACATGATGCGCTGCGGCGACATCGACGGTGCGATCAAAGCGCTGCGTGCGGTCCAGCCCTGGCTTTGCACCGTCACAGAGTTTGGCAGCGCAGTGCTCCTCGACCTCGCTATGGCTCTGGACGCCAAGCGTGACCCGGCGGCCACAGATCTCTTCGGTCAGCTGAGCCGCTCGCCCAACGCCGACGTGAGAGCGCTCGCGAAGATGATGGGCAGCGTAGATGACGCCGAGGGCTTCCTCAAGTTGTAGACGAGCGGCTGGGTGTCGCCGAGTCAGTGGCAGCCTGTGGTCTGTACACACACGCACGGTGTATACGGATGATCTCTGGAGTTTGTAACATCCCAGGTGAGTGTGTATTGATGCTACATGGCATGCCAGGATTGCATAATTAGGCTTGTACTGAGACCAACACTCGCACAATACTGTACGGACACCCGACTCCCGGACGCCACGCGGGTTCGCGGCCGCCGAGCCACCGACAGCGCGTCTGGCTCAGCGCGACACGTCGTTTTCTCGTCGATTCGCGAACGCAATTTGATTCGCAGGCCGCAAGGGTCGAGAGAGTGCCCATATAAGCCTCTTAATATAGCCTCATACGAGGGCCGCGCTGTTTATCTCCGGCCTTTTAGCGCATGAAATGCATCGGTCCATCGGAGAACAGTGTCTACCGCTTAAGGCTCTCGTTTCTTGCACGTCTTGCTCTGTTTTACCCAAGGGGGTACGGGAGGGATTAATATCTTGATTTGAACCCATTCCTCATACCCTGATTTCAAACTGAGTGATTTACCCATGAGGGGGTAGGGGAGGGATTAATATCTGGATTTGCACCCATTCCTCATACCCTGATTTCAAACTGAGTGATTTACCCAAGGGGGTAGGGGAGGGATTAATATATTGATTTGAACCCATTCCTCATACCCTGATTTCAAACTGAGTGATTTACCCAAGGGGGTAGGGGAGGGATTAATATCCGGATTTGCACCCACCTTGTGCACCCATTCCTCTTTACCCTGATTTCAAACTGAGTGACTCGCCCGCCTCAGGTCTACTGCACGCGGAAGGACATTCATCAGGGCTGCGATGAGCAGCGGAATTGTGCAGACGGCACGTGCAAGAACAAAGGCGTCGGCGTCTCCCTACTCGTCGCCGAAACCACAGGTGCGCTCGCAGCCTCATTCATGACCATCCTTCGCCTCCTCGCTCGCCAAACGCGCCTCCCCGGCGCCACCGACAACACGCGATACGGCGAGGGCCGCGCGTCCCCCCGCACCTTCCTCACACACCACGTCGCCAACATCTCCACCGCCATCCAAACCACCGACGCCCAGACCATCCTCAACGCCGCCAGCGCGCGCATGCTCCGTGTCTCGTTTGGGGTCATGTAAGGTGTGTGTATTCTGAGCGGGCAGTAACAGTGCCGTAGCACCGGCTGTCGCGTCTGTCCGTTCACCGGAACTATTATTCACAGTCGATGGGTTCACACCTGCGTCGCCGACGGAGGCATGCGTAGGCGTCAGTGTCGCGTGCCACGCGACGCGGTCGGTTTGTGCATCGGTGTAAGGAACCCTCGCCAACGCGCGAGCCCGAGCGAGTGTAGCCCATCCAGTTCGGGAATAGCCTCGAATGCCAGTTGCTTCCACGACAGCGATCAACCATCCCCAAATTGAGACCGTCAATCTCGTGATCAAGAACAGACCCATCGGCAGCGCAGTTTGCACGAGCCTGTATAGGCAGCCGCAACCGCGCCTGCTCGTCTCTCTGTCCCTTTTAGCTTTCGTTGGTGTCGTCTATGCGGCCACCTTTACGCCGTTCGCTCTCGCCCGGATGGCAGCAATACCCACTCCCACGCCGCCACCACTGCCGCGCGCTCTGCCACCGCTCCAGATGGTGATGCTCACCGACTGGCACATCGATCCGAACTACCGCACGAGGTGCCCGAACGGAAGCCGCTTTGGCCAATACGAATGCGACCCGCCCCACGATCTCCTCGTGGCTAGCTTGGAGGCCGCCGCCGCCGCCGTTCCCGATGCCGACGTCGTTATCGTGCTGGGAGACTTCGTGGCTCACGGCTCGCCGTCGGGCGCGTTCACGAGGGATGTGTTCAACGCAACGTCGCGTGCGATCACGGCCGCCTTTCCGAGCAACCCGTACGCTTGCACGGCGCCCTTGGGCAATAACGACGTCTATCTACCCACCTCCCTGATGGCCTCCCTGATGACCTCCCTGATCAGGTACGCTTGCACGGCGCCCTTGGGCAATAACGACGTCTACCCCAACTATATCGTCGACGCGAATCCCAACCTGGCCTACTATGCTCCGTAAACAAACTAGCGCTCTTGAGTGCCTTCCATGATGGACCTCCTCAATGATCTCCCGGATGACCTCCCGGATGACCTCCCTGATGACCTCCCGGATGACCTCCCTGATGACCTCCCTGATGACCTCCCTGATGACCTCCCTCATCAGGTACGCGGAGGTCGCACGCGAGTATTGTGGAATCGACGAGGCAACGGCCGCCCTCTTTGCGAGGACTGGCTACTTCCATCTCGCACTCGCGCCTCATCAGTTGACCATGCTCGTGCTCAACACGAACATCTGGCATGTGCGCAACTCTCGAGTGCCACCGAGTGCCTGTGGACACCTTTGTGAACACCTCTCCAATTGGGAAGCTCGCCTAATTTGGACACGTGCACCTCATTTGGCAGGTAAAAAACTGTGTGGGTGGAGCGGGCGGGGAGGCCGACCCGGCTTGCGGTGCCGACCCCCTCGGGCAGTTCGCATGGATGGACTCGCAGGTGCACCACTGATGGCCTCTTGATGGCGTCTGATGGCCTCCTGATGGCCTCCTGAGTGCCTCCTGGTGGCCTACGGATGGCGTCTGATGGCCTCTTGATGGCGTCTGATGGCCTCCTGATAGCCTCCTGAGTGCCTCCTGATGGCGTCAGATGGCGTCTGATTTCCTTTCGTGCACGTGCGAGCTCGCGCAGTGCGCCATCGCTCGTGCGACTGGTCGTAAGATCCATGTGCATGGGCACATCCCACCCGCCATCGACTCCTTCTCTCGCACGCACTCTCTCCGGCCCGAGTACATCCGAAGCTACTGGGCCTTCATCGCACGCAACGCCGACGTGCTCGCCGGCCACTTTTTCGGCCACTGGCACTCTGCCGAGGTGCGCGCCGTTTCGAGCACCTCGAGCGTCGTACCGAGCCCCTCGTCGACGCTGCTCGACGCGCCCACGCTCCAGGCCCTCGCGTCGCTCTCCCCAGTGTATAGCAACAACCCGACCTTTTACTCAGCCCAGTTCGACAACGTCACGTACCGTCTGCATGCATTGACCCAATTCGTCTTGGAGCTGCGGACTTTGGGCAGCTTCCCCAATTTCGTAGCGAGCCCGCGCGTGATTCCCACCGCCGGGCTGACGAACCGCGCCTACGAAGCTCTCATCCGCTCCTGGCTCACGCCCGCGGGCGACGAGGCGTTTCGTCAATTTTGGCGGCAGCGTAAGCCTGGTATTCACGGGAGCGCGGCGTGTGAAAGTCCATGGACGACGCCGGACTCTAAATTCGACAGCTGTGCCACGTGCACGGGCGCCTGCCGTGTCTCGTTTGCGTGCGTGCAGCTCGCGGGCCTGTCGGAGGACGAGTACGCGCAGTGCTTGCTGCGCGAGCAGGCCCGGTTGGGGTGATTGTTCCGGGTGAAGAGAGCATGGAAGAGAGACAAAAAAGAGACGCGACGCTTGCAGAGAAACCCCCTTGCAATGCTCTTTCAATGCTCAGACCACAGTTGAGTTAAGACTCACTGTTATACTGTCACAGTAGTCAGTACAACAAGTAGAGCTCGTCACGTTTCAGCTTACACGGTAAAGTACGTCCCTATTTGCGTTGCTTCTTACGCATTTTTCAAGTTCGTCGAACTTCAAGTTACGGCACGGCAAATGTCAAATAACGATACGATAGTCGATTTGCTGCTAGCCACATGGCACCCGAACGATCAGCGGAGCCCGCGCTGTCCACTGCGAGCTCTGCTGAGCACCCGGAGCCGGGACCGTCCGTGTGCGCACCCGCACCTCCACCTCCGTCACCTCCGCCTCTGCCGCCTCCTCTGTCACCTCCGCCTCGCCTCGCGCCAAGACCGGCGGCGACGCCGCAGCCCTCGCCCTCGCCGCCGCCGCTGCGCGCCGCTCGCGCGCTTCCAAGCAAAGGAGGCGCCCAAGACGGCGCAGTCGAGATTCGATCTCGCGGGGTTCGTCCCACCAATGATCAAGCGCACGCTCCCAGCGCATCGAGGGGAAGACGGAGCTCTGCCGGCCGGGCGCGGGCGGCTCCGCGGCGCTCGTGACGTATGGGTAGGCGCCCACCACGGCGCTCGAAACGTACGGGTAGGCGCTCGGTGAGACGCCGTGATGAGCGCCGACGAGATCGCCCCGAGATCCCTCCGAGATCCACACTCCCGTTCGCATCGCCTCGAGGAGATCCATTCGACGCAGACCCGAGATCCCTCCGAGATCCATTCGTCGCGGACCCGAGATCCCTCCGAGATCCATTCGACGCAGACCCGAGATCCCTCCGAGATCCATTCGTCGCAGACCCTCGCCGATGTGAACCCCCTTCGCGCAGTCCGCCAGCCCCGCCGTCACGTCATACACCCGTCCGTACGTGCGCACGTCCGGTCCAAACATGATCCAATTCTGCCCAATCGGAGCGGCGGCTATCAGAGGCCATCAAGAGCAATCAAGAGCAATCAAGAGCAATCACGCACCTGACCAATTCGGAGCGCCTCGCCCACGTTGCCGTCGTCCCACTTGGGCACCCACGAGCGCTCGCCGCACCTGTGGGGAAGGGCGGCGCCGTGGTAAGCACTTGCATGCGGGGGAGCCCCCAGGAGCGCTCGCCGCACTTGCATGCACGCCGATGAGAGTCGCCATCAGTGGCACGCAGAGGCAATCACGCTAATGAGAGTCGCCATCAGTGGCACGCAGAGGCAATAACGCTAATGAGAGTCGCCATCAGTGGCACGCAGAGGCAATAACGCTAATGAGAGTCGCCATCAGTGGCAGGCAGAGGCAATCCGCGGCATCCAATCCCACTGCAAGCATGCGGGAGCGTTCGCCGCAACGCTCGTCCGCACCATAGGCCAACGGTGTAAGCGAGGAGTAACGTCGCAATCAAGAGCAATCACGAGCAATCAAGAGCAATCACGCACCATAGGCCAACGGTGTAAGCGAGGAGTAACGTCGCAATCAAGAGCAATCACGAGCAATCAAGAGCAATCACGCACCATAGGCCAACGGTGTAAGCGAGGAGTAACGTCGCGAAAGCCTCGGCTGCGCGCTCTCGTGGCGAGGATTGCCTAATATGGGTAGTTACCTCGTCCATTTTAGGCTTACTCTCTCGTGGCGGCGGCGGCGGCGTGAGCCGCCCAGGACAGCGCCGGTAGAGGGCTGCATGCACAGAATCCCACACGGGCGTAGGCAGCCACGCGACGGTGATGAGCATGCAAAGGCGCTGCCAATTGACGAGACGCATCGTGCTGTAGATGCCCAGCTGCGGGCACGCAATCAGGTGCAATCAGCGGCAATCAATTGCGGGATGGCGAGCAATCAGGTGCAATCAGCGGCAATGTGCCACTCAGCGCCGATACCAGATGGAAGGCAGCAATCAGGTGCAATCAGGTGTAATCAGGTGCAATCAGGTGCAATCAGCGGCAATGTGCCACTCAGCGCCGATACCAGATGGAAGGCAGCCATCAGGTGCAATCAGGTGCAATCAGGTGCAATCACATCCCACCTGGAAGGCAGCCATCAGCGCTACTCAGCGGCACTCAATGGCAATCACATCCCACCTGGAAGGCAGCCAGCAAGAAGCAGGGCAGCCAGCGAGGCCAAATTAGGCAACTAGCGACGATGGCGCGCCAGCCTCTCCGCCCGGTGCCACTCGCCGCACTCGCCTTGCTTTTGCCCAGCCCAGCGCCGCCCACCACAGCGCCGCCCACCCCTGCGCCGCCCACCCCAGCGTCGCCCACCCCAGCGTCGCACTGCCCGAGCACCAGCAGCGCCGGCACCAGCGCCTCGGTGAGCATCGTGAGCGCCGTCGCCGCCTGACCAATCTCCGGTCGGGAGATGAGCAGCTCACACGGCCAGCTGCGGGTCGCAAAGTCGGCGCAGAGCACGTAGTGCACGGCGGAGAGGCCGCCGGACGGCCACCACATTGACCCACGCCACCTGAAGGCGACGGTTCCCCAATACATGAGCACGTGCTGTGCCGTCAGGCCGAGCGCACCCACGCTCGCCACGCGAAGCTGCGTGCGGGCAGACGCGCGGGCGCGGCGTGCGGCATCGACGCTCCAGCAGCGGCTCAGCGGCAGCAGCGACGACCAGAGCAGGAGCGTGCGCAGGAAGCGGTCGGAGCCGTCGTTCACAGCCTCGCACCGGCCATGCAGCGCCGTCACCTGCACGTAGAGCGAGAGCGAGGTGAGGCCGAGCTCTCCGCAGCCGAATCCGACGAGGAAGGCGCATGCAGTCGCCGCGCACGACAAAAACAGCAGCCGCTGCACGATGACGTCGCCGCGGTAGAACCACACCTTGTGCACAGGGTGCGGGTGCGGCGTGTCGAGCGGCGCGAGGATGGAGCGCTCTTCGGGCGAGCTGGTGTACCATGCAAGCGAGGTGAGCCCGCCGTCGCCGTAGCGCGTGTGCAGGTCCAGCAAGACGTGGAGCGCGAGCGCGAAGCGAAGCGCGGCGAGGCCACGGGCGTCGAGCACATGCGGTTGCATGGACGTGAAAAGGCGCTCTCGTGGGCGTTGCCTTTGTGAGGAGGCAGGATGAAGAAAGCCTCGCGCGCCCTCTCATATTCGGTTGGCATGCATCCTTTATAGCGAAGTTGCCATATGCGGCCAGTCCCGCGTTTGCATTCCAATGGGGGTGAGCGAATCAGCAGACGAGGAGAAGGCGGCTTGGAAGCAGGTCCTCGCGATCACCTTCTTCGTCATCTTCAACATCGGGCTCAACGAGTTCAACTCGTGGGCGCTGACCAAGGGCAAGTGGCCGGGCTTCCACTTCTCGTGGTTCTACACGATGTTCCACATGCTCGTGTCGGCCGGCGCCGCGTACCTGCTGCAGTGGCTGGTCATCAAGCCCAAGTTGGGCGGCCCCACGTTCCAGCAGGCGTGGGACTACAAGCTGCTCATCATCCCGATGGGCATCTGCTCGTACATGATGAACGGGCTCAACAACGCGAGCCTCTCGCTCGTGTCGCTGTTCCTGAACCAGGCCATCAAGGCGACGATGCCTATGCCCACCATGTTCTTCTCCTTCCTCTTCGCCGGCAAATCCTACTCAGCTCCGATGGTCTTCGTCGTGTTCTGCCTCTGCGTCGGCTCCATTCTGTCCGTCTGGTACAAGGTTGCGAACGATGTCGACGAGGGCGGGACAAGTCAGCTTGTGGGCGTGCTGATGTGCGTCGTCGGGCTAGCAGCGGCGTCGATCAAGCCCGTGCTCGTCATGATGCTGACCGACGGCCTTTCGAGCGACAAGCTGCCCAGGCTCGAACCAACCGTGGTCCTCTATTACGACTGCGTGCTCGCCTTCGCATGCATGCTCACAACATGGGCGTGCCTCGACGAGCGCCACGAGAGCCTCGCCTACCTGTCCGACCCGGAGACGCGCGGGATTGGTATCGGCATCATCGCCCTCGGCTCCATGCTCGCCTTCCTCTTCAACATGTCCAACTTTTACTTCATCAAGCTCACGACGGCGCTCACGTCCACCGTCGGCGGCTCCGGTGTGAAAGTGCTCCTCATCCTTGCGTCGGCCGTGCAAGCGGGTGTGAACGACCCGGTGAGCTGGAGTGGCGTGGCCACCGTCGTCGTTGCTATCCTCGTGTACTCGTACCTTAATCTGCAGGCGAGCCTGAGGACCCCAGATCTGTGTGATGATTTCGTGATGACCCCTGAGTGCACCTGATCGCCCGGTGCTTGCCTGTTAGTGCGCCCGATGTACAAACCTCTGAGTAGAATCTGAGTACCTCTGGTTGCTCGCTCGTACCTCCACCTGCAGAAGCCGAAGCCGCCCGCCGCCGAGAACCTGGACGAGGTGAAGACGGAAACGTCGAGCTTGATCACTACTGTGAAGACGTCGAGGCAGCCAGATAGGTAGAGACTGTCCGACCCTCCTTTGAAACATTTAAATGATTTTGATAGACCGGAGAGCGGAGTCCGCAGTTCCCAACAGCTGATTTAGATGAGCTATCAGATCTCCGGAGCACTTGTTTCGTCGCCTTCGCAGTCAGGCCATCGTTGCGGGGCACGAAACCTCTGCGCCCCCACGTTGTGTCTCCACGGGACCTGTGGCTGTGCGTCTTGCCGACTTGGCAATTTAACGTGAACGTGAACGGGGCACGAAACCGTTTGGCGTTGCCCCTTCGCGGGGGCGGGAGCAACGGGCCACGCTAACTCCACGAGCGCTCTCACGTTGCCGTCCACAATGCCTCTCAACCGCGGCTCGCTCACCGGGCTGTTCGACCTCTACATACCAGATGCGAAGTGCGCCTCGAAGCTGGACGTACCCGGTAAGACGCCCGTCGTGCAGAAGCCACCTTCTGCGCCCGACGCGCGGCGGCATCATCGACGGCACTCGAACACCTGGAATGAGAACGACACAAGGCAGCTGCAAAAGCAGCAGCCGCAGCTTCAAAAGCAGCAGCCGCAGCAGCCCCAGCAGCCCCAGCAGCCGCAGCAGCCGCAGCAGCCGCAAAGGCTGCAACCGCAGCAGCCACAAAGGCAGCAGTCGCAGTTGCCGCTAAAGCAGCAGCGGCCAAAGCCGACGGCTGATCCCGACTGGTACTACCATCAGCTCGACCTGGTTGCCTCGCCGGCGACCACTGCGTTGCTGCGCAAGATCGATATGCTCAGCGAGCGGCCTCCTCAGGGTAACCGCCATCTCGGCGCTGTCAACGGCGTCGGCAAGATGGGCCTCGTGCAGCGCCTTCGCACCCTGCAGGCCACGCCCATCGCCTCTTCCAACTCGTCCTCAAACTCTAGCTCGACGACCACGCTGCACGGTGAGGTCGGCCGCAGTGCTCCCGCCGCCGCGATGCCACTGCAGCCGCAGCCGCCCGCGCCCTCCACGGGCGGCACCACCTACTACGCCGCCCCTGGCATCGCCCAGCTGTCGGGCTACGAGTCTCTGGGGCGCGCCGCGCATGCATCGGGGCATGCGAGCATGCATACAAGCCAAGGGACGCCGATAGGGCAGACCATGCTCCCGCTCGCCTTGGTCCCGCTCGGCTCGGCTCCGCTCGGCATGCATGCAGGCTCGGCTCCGCTCGGCTTGCATGCAGGCTCGGTCGGGACACTCGGCTCGCTCTTGCATGCAGGCTCCGCTGCCAACTCGCGGCCCGTGTCGCGCCCGCCCAGCGCCCTCCGCTTCGTGGGTTCGTCACGCCAACCGTCGCGTCAACCGTCGCGTCAACCGTCGCGCCAACCGTCGCGCCCCGCATCGCGCCCCGCCTCCCGCCCCGCCTCCCGCCCGCCCAGCGCCCGCGACGGCGTGGCGTACTTCCACTCGGTGGCTCCCCCGAGATCGAACGAGCTCGTCGGCCGAGATCCGATCTTGGTCGAGATCCACCCGAGATCGAACGAGCTCGTCGGCCGAGATCCGATCTTGGTCGAGATCCACCGCCGGCTGTACGGCGACCAGTCACCGGACAGACTGGCCCACATGATGCACCCCAGGCTCGCTTACTGAGCGGCGGCGCAATTAGTGGTCATCAGATGCAATTAATATTAATTGCGTCTGATTACCATTAATTGCTCTCGGGACGAGGGAGGCCGGGCCGAACCAATTGTCTCGCACCGTACTTGCATAGACGCCTTCGACCCTCTCGCCTGTGGGGAAGGGGGATGGAGCGCCGTGGTGAGCCGTTGCATAGACGCCCTTCGACCCACTCACCGTGCCCGCGACGACGCCCATCCACCCTCTCGCCGTGTGCCCGCGTCTTCCGCGCCGACCGCTTTGGCTGTGCGCGTTTACGAAATGGAAAAGCAACGGTCCACTAGACATGAGGATGAAACAGTTGACTCGTGTGAACCCGTTTATCACGAAAAGCCAGGTCGTCGCACATCGTGCATTTCCCGAAGACGCCGCTCCAGCGCGGGAGGGACCGCGACGAAACTACTAGACTGAGTCTGATTGACGTCGCTTGCTGCTTGTTTTTTCGCATGCAGTGAAATTCATGTCGAGTTTTAGACCACGGACGAGTTTTAAACGCAAAGACTTACCGTACTACCGCATCTAGACGCACGTTTACTGCAGACGTTGCGCCGACGCTCTGCTGGGAAAGTAGTAAAAGTACTCGACTGAGACAGACGACTTCGCTTCGTCTTCCATAGCACTTTACGGTATCGTGCGTTGTCCTGGGCGGGGGCACGATATCGTGAAATCCCACGATATCGTGGGCGGGCTCACGATATCGTGCCGGCACGATATCGTGAGCCCGCCCACGATATTGCTACGCGAGTACGATATCGTGCTGCGATCGTGTTATCGTGTGTGTGTGCGATATCGTGCGCGGGGCGCGATATCGTCGGTGCGCGCGATATCGCGGGTCCGCGTTGTAATATCGTACGCTTCCTCACGATATCGTGGCCGGGGCGTGGTATCGTGCCTACCCGCGTTATCGTGAGCGCGACGCGCGATATCGTGGGGCGGGACCGGATATCGCCGCCTGCACTGACGATATCGTGCGTGTGTGCGATATCGTTCGCGGGGCGCGATATCGTCCCCCGCGCGCGATATCGCAGGTCCGCGTGGCAATATCGTACGCTTTCCCACG
>Ga0210247_100503_pt1 | contig 36838 bp, 22 predicted proteins | sample ChrtobMetP3_16mM_FD_155449 | JGI IMG/M metagenome (GOLD analysis project Ga0210247, IMG submission 155449) | Chrysochromulina tobin associated microbial communities from unialgal haptophyte culture, Seattle, Washington, United States - P3_16mM | ecosystem: Host-associated > Algae > Haptophytes >... | reverse complement strand
CTCCCGGTCTCAGCCCCCTTCCCATCCGCCCCTGCGTACGGCCCTGCTCATCGCCTCATTCACACGTGCGCCCATTCACACATGCGGCCGCATTCACACGTGCGTCCGACCCCCCGCCCCTCTGCTGGCATGGGCCAACACCTCTGTCTTCACAACTGCGTCTTCACAGGCTACCACGGGCCCCGTGACTAGCGTGCCCCTCCCTGATCTCCAGTGCGAGCTGCTCGGGGGAGATCCGGCCTCCGCCACGAACCGCAACGCCGTCGATTCTACGTCGATGACGAAACCGGCGGTCGAGCCGATCTCGGGACCAATCTCGGCCATTTGGTCGCCCCCCGACGTGGCCGCCGTCCTCGCCTCGAGTGTCGCCCTGCTCCTCCTCTTGCTGCTCGCGTGCGGCTACCGTCGCCATCGGCGCCTCGCCAGCGCCAGTTTCCACCTGCGAGTCTCGCGAGATCGCGCCCAGTTCGACCTGCAACTCCTCGAGCATCGGTTCAAGAAGCGCAGGCCGCAGGTGGTTACCCCTGACGTTAACCCGAACCCTAAACACTCACCCTCACCCTCAACTCTACATTCCCCCCCCCCCCCCCCCACCCCCCCCTTCCCCCCCCCCCCCCCTCCCCCCCTCCCAGTTTGTCACAATCCTCGTCGAGGACGCACCCGGCCTCCGAGGCCCTCACGAACCCGGCCAATTAGTCCGTCCAATCAACGAACCCGGCCAATTAGTCCGTCCAATCAACGAACCCGGCCAATTAGTCCGTCCACGCTCACCGAGCAGCTGGGGCAGACCCGAGCAGGGGGATGCAGCTTTGCACTGCTCATGATCAATTAGTTCGCATCAGACCGCACCTTTACGCGACTGCCCGGCGCAGCTTGCCAAGCAGCAGGCGCATGCGGCGCTTGCGGAGTGGCTTGCACCCTTCCTTCAAACATATACGACCTGGGGGGTGTGCGTGCCACTGCCGCTAGACTCCGAGGCCGGCGGCGGGGATAAAGTGGAGAGGCGAAATCCATGAACGCATGCATTTTATTTGTGTTTTGTTGTGCATTAGGTGCGAGCAGTTTTGTGGCCCACCCTAACGTCCCCGGGGCACCGGCCTTTGCGGGGCCTTGCGCCTTCTGTGGTACACACTCACCCGGCTCACCTTATGTCGACCCCGCGATTCCCATCGCACCCACCGTCCAGGCCACCACCTCCGTCTGCACCGCGTCAGCCACCTTTGCCGCCGCCACCATCGAAACCACCGCCGCCACCATCGCCGCCGCCTCTGCTGCCGCCGCTTAAGCCGCCGCTGCCATCCCTGCCACCTTCGCCGCCGTTGCCACGGGCTCCGCCAAGCCCGAGGCCGCCTCCGCGACCTCCTCCTCCAGGTCCGCCGCGTGTGCCATCGATCGGCTTTTTCCAGGGCGCTCCCACCTTTGTGGTGACGCTCGCCGGCAGCGGCTCCAATAGTGCTGGCAGCGTCGACGGAGTGGGCACGGCCGCCCGATTCTTCAGACCGCAAGGCCTAGCTGTCACGTCCGACGGCGCGCAGCTCTTCGTCGCGGATACAGGGAGCTACAAGATCCGGCGGATCACAGTGGCGACTGCAGTGGTGACGACGGTGGCGGGCTCCGGCGTGACGGGCAACAGCGATGGCATTGGAACCGCCGCCGCCTTTTCATATCCCATCGGCCTTGCTCTGACTGCAGACGATGGGACGCTCTTCATCGCGGATCGATACAATAACAAGGTCTTCGCGCTCTCGACGTCGACGAACGCCGTGACGACGGTGGCGGGCACAGGTGCGCTTGGCAATACGGATGGCGCCGCGTCGACCGCCACCCTTGAAGGCCCGATTGCGCTCGCCGTTTCGCGCGACGACACGACCGTGTACATTGTCGAGTTTACCGGCCACCGGGTCCGCGTGCTGCACCGAAGCTCCGTCATCTCGATACAATCTTCGGTCTCGACACTCGCGGGCTCGCGCTTAGGCGTGCGAGGCAGCGTGGACGGCGTGGGCACGGAAGCGCTCTTCAACAACCCGGCCGGTGCGGCGCTCTCGCCCGACGGCCGGACGCTGTACGTGAGCGATTTCCATAGCTATCGCATCCGGAAGATCATGACGAGCTCCGGGCTCGTGAGCACGCTCAGCGGCTCTGGAACGCCTGGTGGTGCCGACGGCGCAGCGGCCTTTGCTTCCTTCAACCGGCCGCACGGCCTCACCCTCAGCAGTGACGGCGCGGTGCTTTACGTCGCAGACTACGACTCGCAAAAGTTGCGTTCGGTCATCACCGCGACGGGCGAAACTTCCTCGCTCGCCGGCGATGGTTCCTTTGGTATCTCGGATGGGCCAGCGGCCTCGGCTCGCTTCAACAAGCTGACCGACTGTGCACTCAGCACAGATAATTCGGTACTCTTCGTAGTGAGTGGCTGGTCTGATCACAGCATCCGGATGGTGCGTACTGGTCTGCCGCCGCCCATGCCGCCGGCATCGCCCCCGCTGCCCCGCCGTCCGCCGCCCCCGCCTGAAGGCCCACCGGGAAGTCCCCAACGGCCACCCGCGCCCAATCCGCCTCCGATGCATCGGTCACCGCCGCCTTCGAGACCACCCCCACCTCGACCCCCTGGGAGACCACCCCCGCCTCGACCCCCACCAGCGCCGCCCGCCCCGCAGCCCCCGCCTTTGCCTGCCCGCCCGGCCCCGGTAGGCCCCCAGCGGAGCAGCGGAGCACCAGTCTCCATGGTTCTGTACGCCTCCGCTGCTGCTGCGTGCGGCGCGCTGCTCGTGTGCGCGTACGTTGGCTGGCGATGGCAGCAGCAGCGGCGGCGTCGGCGGCGCATCTACACGGACCCTGACGAGGAACTACGCACGGCGGGTCGACGCAGTCGACTGGGTGTCGACGACAAAGCAGGCCGCAGCGGGGGCGGCGGTGCTGCCGATGGCGAGGAGCGACGCGCGACGACTCCCATGCGGGTGCCCGTGCGCCTCGCCGCGGCGTTTGAGCGCTTTGACACCGATCATAGCGGATTCATCGATCGGCGTGAGCTGCGGGCGGTGCTGCACCACTACGGCGTCGACCTTAGCGAGCATGGCGTGCTCGGCGTGCTCGCGCGCTATGACGAGCAGCCAAATGGGCAGATGGAACTTGACGAATTCGCGGAGCTCGTGCGCGACTTGGAGGAGGGCGTGCTGCGTGCAGAGCCCACCGTGCGGCCTCCAGTAGCAGCTCCGTCGCCGCCCAAGCCGCCGACAAGCCGCTACCCGCCGCCGCCGCCGCCCGATACGACGCCTGAGCGTGCCCGCAGCCGCCAGCTCCGCCAGCAGCTGGCTAAGTGCACGCGGGCTCACATTGCCAAGCTGGACGTGGCCGAGCTGACCAAGCTCATCGAGGACGCCGAGAGGCAAGGAGCGCTTGGCCTTGCTGGTCAGTGGGCGACGGAGGGGTCCGCAGAGCTACGGCGGGCAAAGGCCAAGCTGGCGGAGGCGCGGGAGGCGCAGGAGGCGACGGCGCTCAAGACGGCGCGGCAAGCTGCCGAGAAGGAGAAGGCCGTGAGGGCGAAGGCGGAGGCGAAGGCGAAGGCGAAGGCCGCTGCTGCAGAGAAGAAGGCCGCAGCGGTGGCCGCCGAGGCCGCCGCCGCCGCCGCCGCGGCGGCGGAGGCGATGGCATGCCTGCAGGCAGCGACGGCCGCGGCGACGGCACCCTTACGAGTGGTAGCGTCGCGGCTACCCGTGCAGGTGGTGCAGGCCTTCGACTGCTTCGACGCGGACCACAGTGGCCTCATCAGCTGTGCTGAGCTGCACGACGCGCTGCGCCACTACGGTATCGACCTCTCAGGACCGGGCGCGGCGGCGGTACTCGCGAGGTACGACGACACGCCCGACGGCCAGATGGACTTGAGCAAGTTTGCGGAGCTCGTGCGAGATCTCGATGAGGGCGCGATCCGCAGCACTCACACCGCCAAAAGCGGTGGCGCGCGGCTTGAGATCTCGCTGCGTCGCGACTCGCGAGGTCGTTTCATGATCAAGCTCGAACGAGATGAGGGAGGGCTCTTTGTCCGATCGGTGGATGCTTCCGATGTGGACGACGATCGGGCCAGGCTGCAGCCCCACGACTACATACATGCGATCGATCACCATGCCGCGAGCGGGCTTGAGCTTGCAGCCGCTTCCGAGATCATGAAGCGCGCGGGGGAAGAGCTCGTGTTGAGCCTTGAGCGGCCGCCGAGTGCACCCACCGCCGTCGACACTACCGCCGTCACCCACACTACCACTACCAATCGCCATGCAGCCGCAGGCTTGCCTTCCACGCCTCGGCCCGCTATGGTCGACCAAGGACTGCACATGGACGCAGCCAAGCTGCACGAGAGGGGCGGCAAGCTGCCCGCGCAGGGCGAGGCACAGAGACACCGTGCTCGCGAGGCTGGGCTTCCTGCCCCCGAGGTGGCGCGGAACGAGGAGGAGGAGACGAAGGGTGAGGCGAAGGAAGAGGCGAAGGGGGAGGCCCACCTTCGGGAAGAGGACGGATATGACGATCCCCAGCGGACCCGAGCCGCGCATAGGGCCGACGAGGCGAGGGAGAAGCTCGATTGCGCTCGGCGCCTGCGCACCATGCACAGCGAGCTGAGCACTCCGACGGCCACTCTGCCCGTCTCACCAGTGACCCGGCTCGCACGACCAACCCCACAGCCTTCCGCTCCACCACACGTGCCGCCACCCGAGCCGCCGCCCGTGGTGCCACTCCCTGCCGTCTCGCCGCCAAGAGCCAAGGTGCGCTGGCCCGACGAGCAGCCTGATGTCACACCCAGCGCACCCAGTGCCTCGACGCCGCTCTCATCGCTCCCAGCGAGGACGGCACGCGCAGTCATAAGCGCCGTCGAGACGACGGCCAACGCCACAGCTGGAGCGGCAGCAGCACCTTCGACGGCGCTTCCTCTGACGAAGCAGCTACTGATCGCCACCGGTCTCTCGGCGGTGCTTGACCGACCGGCTGCCTCGGCCCAACTCAGCTTTGAAATGACCGCCGCCAAGGTGGGCTGCTGGCAGGAGCGTGCTGCTACGAAGCTCGAGCCCACCAAAGGGGCAGCCGCTGGTTCGGCGGACATGACAAGGGCAGCAATGGCAGGGTCCCCGATCACCTCCAGGTCACCCACCAGCCAAGCCACCAGCTCGACTCTCTCGAGTCCAGGCGGCGCCGGGGTCGACGTGCACAAGATCGACAAGCCCGTGGCCGAAGCCCTCAACCAAAGCCGTCTCTTAAAGTTCGTAGTGCCGTTGGTTCAACTTGGGGTGTGCGACGTGTGCGATGCAGCTGAGGTGACCGAGGAGGACCTTGTCGCCATGGGAATGGCCGAGCTGCAGCGGCGGCGGTACCACGAGGCCGTACTTCGGTTGCCGCCCCCTGCTGGCAGCGCGCCAGACTCGAGTACGGGCAGTGGAGCTCAGTCTCAGCTACCGCACCAGCAGCTCGCGTTGATCTTGGACGCGCATAAGCTCGACAAGCCGGTAGCCGACGCACTCACCCGCGCTCGGCTTCTGAAGTTCGCGACGCCCTTGGTTCAGCTCGGCGTGTGCGGGGTGTTCGACATGGCCGAGGTCGCCGAGAGAGACCTATTGGCAATGGGCATGTCCGTGCTGCAGCAGCGCCGATTCCAGAAGGCGGTGCTCCTGCTGCCGTACACGACCGCCACCTCTGCACTCTCGTCCTCCGCCAAGGTGCCACCGAGCGACCACGCGCTCGCAGCCATGCATCCGTCAGTCATGGAGTGGCTTGAGCGCTGTCGGCTCGCCTCGTATGCAGAGGGCTTCAGTGCTCTCGGCGTCGAAGAGCTCGCCGACTTGAGCGAGGTGACGGCGGATGACCTGGGCGCGATGGGCCTCCCTGAGCTTCAGAGCCGCCGCTTCAGCGCCAATCGGCAGCGGAGCCCTAGCGAGGTGGCCGACGCGCTCAACACCGCGATCGAGGCCAAAGTAGGGTGCAAGCTGGCTGCGAGCATCAGTCCTGCGTCGAGCGCCAAGATGAGCGCCAAGATGGCAGCCAAGGAAAAGGCACCAGACGGTAACAAGGCAGCCGGTGGAGCAGCTGGAGCAGCCGTGCCCTCGAGTACCGCCTCTTCAAGCACCGCCCTAAGTAGACAGGCGTCAGCGAGCCACCCGAGCAGGCCTGCAGGAGCACAAGCAGGAGCACCAGCAAAACTGCCGCAGCCGAGCTGCGGCCGCGACTACTTTGAGCAGTTCGGCTTTGACATAGGCGGCAGAGGCAGCGCAAAGTAGTGCAGCTGCCGGTCCTTGTCTAAGGGATACATTTGTCGCGTTTAGCAAACCCTACAGCATGCATCCTAATTTGAGAAATGTAATAACGGCCAGCTTATAATCATGTTGCTCTCCTTGCCAGCCGCGATCCTTGAGCACATCGCGGACATTCTCTTCGCGACCTCATGCGCCCATAAGCTGTACCATGAGCATCGTCCAGAGGGACGCTACCAGCAGGGCTTGCGCAGCACAGCCGTGTTGCAGACGTGTTCTGAGCTGTTGTCGTACTTCAAGCACGCTCACTGGAAGGCACTAATGGCTGCATGCGCAAGCTACCATCCGGCCATCGATGGCATGGCTAACAGCCTCAGCCTCTCTCGGGCTGAGTTGACGAGGCTACTCACGCTAATCAAATATTTTGATGATGATGGACGCAAGCTCCGTGGGCCATCAGGACGCGACGAACCCATTGGCTCATGTATTCTCTACATGGCGTCAAGGTCGTCGGCACGACCAGTAGCGGTCAAGGTCGTCGGCACGATCCCATGGCACTTCAACCCGATCGGCACGCCACCGCATACGCATACGCTGATGTCGCACCACTTGAGCTCAATGCCGCTGGTGCCACCGTTCGATCCAAGCATTGTACACATCTTGGTGCGTGTGCGCGTCTCCGATGTGCTCCTCTTCTCTGCGCATGGGACGTGGTCGCCACGGGCACCTCGTCTCGAAACCGTGATCGGTGGTCCGCTCAGAGACGACAACGACGCGGTGATTGATCTGTCGATGACGCCTTCGGCGCCAATGTTCACCACACCGAAAACTCTATTCGGTCTGCCTGAGAATCATGAATCGGTCGGAGAGGGTATTGCTGCCGCATTCAATGACGTGTGGCAACGCAGGAGCGATGTGGCTCTTGCGGAGCAGCTTGGCACAGCTTTCAGCGAGTACCACTGGGGTGAGACGCAGCGGGAGGAATGCACTGAGAAAGATGCATTCCAGGTGGACGTCAGACTGGTACACGTGCTGCCGCGCAACCCGGAATGTGGGCCTCGGGAGTTTCGCTGGGCGGCTTTGTGCACGAATAAGGCGCATTTCCGAACGGAAGTCGAATGCCACGAAGTGCCCTCGGATGGATTGAGCATCGTAGGTGACAAGGTGTGCTGGCGACTTTCCGCAGCTCTTCCTTTCGACCACGATGGTAACGAGCTCGTCGGCGCAAGCGCGGACGGAATCCTCTATGCTCCCGAATGCTACGCAGAGGACAGTTGGTTTGAGGTCAATGTCGACCTCGAATCCACCCTGCAGCCTTGGTCCTCTGCACAGGGACAAGAGCATACTGTACGCGCAGCGTCTCTAGGCATCGTATGGCAGATGTCCGTCGAGGGTTCACCATCGAGAGAGAAGGCAATGGACCTGGTCCCGAGCCGCGTGGCATTCGAGGCGGACACGAATGGATGGCAGGTGTAAATGTGGCTGCTCACGTCGTTCAATGTGCTAACAACGTGCCTACTCACAGCGCTGGACGAGCTGACCTTTTGCAGCGAACGGTTATCAGGCCATCTCAACGTGTTAGCTGTCGCGTGCTCGGTGGGGTCCATGCGCCCCCCCCCCCCCCCTCAAAGAAGCTGAGCACATCCACACCTGAATACGAACGGACCTTCCATCGCTTGTGGCAATGGTGGCCGCTCAGGAGAAGCATATGGAGGAGATAGAGCTGCTTCGGTCAGCGAGGGCCAGAGAGGGGCAGGACGCGCTGCTCGACCAGCTTGAGCGGCGGCGAGTGCAGCTCTGTAGCGCCAAAGCACATGCCAAGGGTGGCACTTTCTGGAAGAGACCCCTGCTCCGCCTTTAATCTGCCTTGCCAGTTTAGCAGCCTCGCAGAGCGCAGCGAGCGATGCCAAGGCGTGAAGTCTGGAGAGCGAGTGGAGAGGGGCATAAGAGGGGCATGAGACGCAGACGGCTCGTTTGGGCGGGGGAGAGTTGGCACATGTGGCAATCGGCACATGACAATGACGGTTTAAAGTGAAAGTCTCGTGCGCGACGCGATACTGCTCCCGCAGAGAAAAGCTGTCGCTAATCTATGCGTAATGGTCCTACAGTTCCACATGCAGCGCCAGATCCTCGACGTGAATGTTACATGATCCTCTTTACAGTTTACAGTTAATCATCATCCCATCGCAGTTCGGACTTTCATTTGTTAGATCCTTACGCTACAGTAGCGTCAGTTCTCTCTCGCCAGGCGCATTGCCTCGTGCCCCTCTCGCGCAGCGTGCTGCTGGACCCTCTGGGGGGCACCGCCTCCTGCCACGTGCGCCTCCTGCCACGTGCGAATCAGCCCACGCACGGTGTGATTCGGGAAGAGGTCCTTTGTCTTGAGCTCTGCGCCCGTAATCGGGCTGGTCGAGTGGCTGACCAGCCACCCTGAATCACACGCCGCTCGTAGGTATGGCCGTCCGCAGCCGAGACTGGGTCGATCATGAGGTCCTGCGTTATCGGGCAGATGAAGTGGTTGGGTGGCTGCTCCGCTGCTGCGGCCTCCTTTGCAGCCTGCGACTTTGTTGCGGCCGCCTTCGCCTCTGTCTCTGCCTGGTTGCAAGCTTGCTCTTCTGTCTCCTGGGCGGCCTTGGCCTCCGCCTCCGCTCGTGCCGCGGCCCTCGCCTTTGCCTCAGCCTCAGCCGAGGTCACCGCCTTTGCCCCGGCCTGTGCCTTTGCCTTCGTCTTGGCCCCCGCTACCGCCGCAGTCTTCACCTCATCGCTGGCTTGCTCCACGATTGCGTCTTCTACTTCATTTCGACATTTTGCTCGACGAGACACCGCTCACTTCATCAACAAGGCCTGACCGAGCTTCCGCAATCAATCTTCGAAGGAGCGCTCTCCTTCGAAGATTCCCGATCTCCTTCGAAGATTCCCGGGTCCTGACAGGACCCTCCGCACTGCCGCAGCCACCATGCATCAAGTAGAATAGGCGGGCGATCCTCGACGAAACCGAGAGCGGCACCGCGTCGCGACCCGCCGACGGGCTGCGCGCCGTCTCGGGCGTCTCACGATGATCTCACGTCCTCTCCATCTGCGCGCCGTCTCGGGCGTCTCGGGACGAGTCTCACGTCCTCTCCATCAGCGCGGCGCGCAGGCGAGCCCGGCATATAGTTCCGGGATCCGGAACCCCGCCGCGTGCACCCACAGAGTGCTCGCCCACTTGACGCCTCTGCGCACCGGAAAGGCGCGGTGCACGGCCGCAGGCTCGGCTGTGCGCCACTCGTCGCGCATGTTGGCCCACAGGATGGCCTTGCCCTTTTCCGGTCGAACCTTGAGCTTCGCCTCCTCTGCAGGCGTGGGTGCGACCTTGCTCGCGCCAGCGCGCGTTCCCATGAACCCTGTCTCGCCTCCCTCATCGACGTCGGAGAGGTACATGAAAAAGGTCAGCACGCGCGGTCCCGAGAGAACGTGCACAGGGTCCGCGCGCTCCGCGCTCCAGCCTTTTCGTTGCCAAGAGTACTCGTCGGGATGCCACACATAGTGCTGGCCCGCTTCGTAACGCACGAACTCCATGCTTTCAAAGTTGCGTGATGGCGCGCCAAGCATTGCCGACAGGCGGCCTGACAGTTCGTTGACAATGGGCGCCTGCATGCAGTTCGCACTGTCGCAATTAGTCACGCTCACGTTGCGGATGTGCGCCGGATGCTCATCCTCATCGCGCAGCCCCTCGGCGAGGCCTACGCGGATCATCTCATCGGCCTCTGCATCCGTGAGGAACTGTGGAAACTCGGCAAGCCACGGCGCGCCGCTGCTGATAACCCGAGCGCCGCGTTTGCTGAGCTCTGGATCCGACGTCACGCGCTCGAAGAATGCATGCCAGTCCACGCGATCATTGCAGAAGCCTTGGTCACGACCACTCACGTTGGCGTCGGCATGCCACTCACACTCATCTGGCAAGGATTGGCATGCCAATGCGGCCTCCACACGAGGGCACTGCCCGCAAGCCTTCAAGCACAGCTCGGCGGTTGGCCAGCGGCACGAACCATCCGCTGCCCACAGACCCGCGAGGCTATTGCACACGTCGGTTCCAAGCTCGTCCGTGCACGCCACCATGGCACGTACGCCTGTGGGAGGCCTTCACGCGCGACCTGAACGCGCCACGCAGTCCGCAAAAGGGTGTTGTGAATAAGGGAATGAAGGTGTTTAATGATTTTTCATTAATTCACATGGTTTTCCTTCACAGTCAATCCATTTTCGTAGACTCATGTCCGCCTCTGTAGCTATCATCGTTGGAGTCACAGTCGGGCTCGTCATCGGACTGCACAGCGAGGTGCCTGGCGTCAGCTTCAGCGAGGTGCCTGGCAGCCGGTACCATTCTCGTGGAGATTGTGGCCCTTGCTGCCGTCTGGTCGACGGGTCAGCGGCGACATGTGGCAATGTTGCAACCTGGTGGGGCCACAACATGGCAAAGCTTGCACGTGGAGCAGACGGCACCCTCTACAGCGGGTACCTCGACAATTCGCGAGCCTATCCCACGATGAGCGAGTTTGTGATGCTTCGCAAGACGCGGCAAGGAGCATGGGAGGAAGGGAAACGCTTGCCAGCATCTCGCCCGGCGAACATTCTCATCGACCGTAACGGCAATGTGCACGTCCTCGCATTCGAGCCAGCCAATGTGAGCGTGTCTGACTTTGTCGGAAGGCTGCAGCACTATTGGTTCACATCGGGTGAAGTGAGCGCCTCCACTCCTCTGGTCACGCCAGGGACTGTGATAGACAATGACGGCTCTTCGGAGACTGTGAACATCCGAGTCGGCGCCGCTCTCGCCGGCAACACCCTGTTCCTTGCCTTTGGGCTGAGTTTGGGAGGGCAAGGAGAGCACCTGTACTCGTGTGCGCTGTCCGCCTCGGGAGCGTGCACGACGAGACCAGGGTCCACTAGCTATGCAAGCCGATGGACGTCCCATGTGGGGACGGGCGATGGCACAGCCACGCTCGGACACGATATGTACTACCCCTATGCGGTGGTGCGTGCCAGCGGCGCCCTGGCGGCATTACCAACGCAGGATGACCTCGTCATACCTGGATTCTACAATGTGTTCCAGATGAACCAATACTTTGAGTGGAGCGGCTCGACGTGGCGCGCAAACGGGAGAATTCTCGGCGACTTACGATTCGAGGTACTGGCTGCAAGCCGCCCCAGGCTTCTCGAGACCGACGACCTTTTTGAGGACTCCTCCGGTAGCATGCACGCCATATGGCATGAGCTGCTCGATGCACGAAGCGCATTCGCGACCTCGGCCATAGTTCACGCAGTTGAGAGGGCGCCGGGATCGGCCACCTTTGACGAGACCCGCATCTCGTTTCGTGATTCGGCCGTTCGCTCCTCGTTGAATTGGGTGCGACTGGCAGAGGCAGACTTTGGAGGGCTCTTCTACGTCGGCGCCACATGGGATCGTCTATACATTGGCAGGGTTCCTCCAAACCCGACGAGCACGCAAGTCGTGATGACAGACGTCACGCCTCGCAAAGTAGCAATCGCGGGGTACACACCGTACGTCGCGCGCACAGCTGCTGGGCGGGCGACCATTGATAATCACACTGGGCTTGATGTCCTACTGCTCTGTTCCAATTCTGCCTCCTACCCAGACGCGTCCAACTACGTCATTCACCTGTCAAGAGAGACGTTCGAGGCGTTGCCGGGTGCGTAACCCTCGCTGCTTGCCGGCGGCGTTTTGATGAGTAGCTCCGTGGTAGATCCGCGTCATCACGCACATCCTGATCTGTACTCACACCCATGCCACCTCCACCCATGTCACCCATCTCGGCCGGTGCATCGGCAGTCGAGACAAGCGGTTCCATCGGCATCATCATCGGCGTCGTCGTCGGTGTGATCATCGCTCTTGTCCTCGCCCTGGTCCTCATGCGTCGTCGTCGCCGTCTCAACGATAACGTACGCCCGGCAGCGCCAACAGGCGGGCAAGCCAAAGCAGACAAGAAGGCGGCCAAGAAGGCTGCAGGCGATTTGTTCACGTGAGTACGCGAATACGAGTACGGTGGTTAGCGCTAGATTGGTTATCTTTCAGGGCAAGCAACGTTGCTGGGCGAGCAAGATGCGACGGCGGGCGGGCGGCAAAACCAGCATATCATGTCGATATCAGAGCTTGAGGGGGATATCGCATTCATACAATGAACAACCCAGACTTGATACTAACACATCGCGTGCGCAGCATAATAAGCATGTAGAGCCCACGATAAAACGACAGTGTGCCACATGCGATCGCCGATCCAATTTGCATGCTGGGGCACATGCTGCCCGGCGACAGGTGACGGAGGTGGACCTGAGTGGACAAGCACGCAAACGGCAGCGCACCCGGTAAGATAGAAACACCCCGCCGGCCGCCGCCGCCCCCGCCGCGGCGCACTCATGGGCGCACCGCCGTAATAAAGTAACCGGCCTGTCAGAGAAATGCATCTGACCTGCTCGTGCTCCGATCGACTTAATGCATCGAGAGCGTCGCGTAAATGCTTGGTTATCTAAAACCCGCGAACGGTTATTCGAAAATGTTATGTATACTATAACGTTTTAGAACTAACTACTAAGCCCAACTAAATTTGGGGCCGTCGAAGACAGCTGACGGGGACCTCAGCTTGCACTTCCGAATCCCACGCCGGCACCGCCATCGGCCCCAGCACCTGCCGCGCGTGGCGTTCGGGGGGCGGCCGCGGGCGCACCGCCTCGCTTGCCGCCGCCTAGCAGCGACCAACTCCTCTTGACCGGTGCCGACGCGGCCCCTATCTGTGCGGACGCGGCGCCTATCTGGGGGTAGGCGCTCTCTTCGGACGCCTCGGCAGACCTCGGAGGGCCAGCCTGCCATCCCGTGGGTTCGTCGAAGCCCGTGGCCTGCTTTGAGCTGCGGCCACCAAGCCGCGTCGCTGGGGCCACGACGGCGCCCACGGCGCGCACCATGCCGACGCCGCCTACCATTGCGCCACCTGCGACGCTGGCGATGGCCCCAATGGACCCACGCTCAGGAGGGGGCAGGTACGGATTCTTATTGGGCTGTCCGCGTCCTATCCCCGCAATGCTCTGCTCGGCGACCTCACGCGTGAGCATCGAGATCTCCATGTCGAGCTTGGCCTGCTGCCCCGCGTAGAAGGGGTGCGTGCACTTGTAGTGCTGCCGAGGGATGGTGTGCACCTGCCCGCGCACAGCCTGCACGTTCTCATAGAGCTGGCGCAGCTGCAGCGTGCACTCAGCGAGCGCATCATTCGCGCCCGTGGAGCGCTCATCCCAGATCTGCACCTGCAGCCGTGACTGGCGCACGGGCAGCGGCACCTGGAAGACAAAGCGCCAGTTGAAATTGGCCGTCGTCTGCTTGGAGCCTGCGGACGCGCGCGCGCCGTAGTGAACATCCGTCTCTTGCATCATCAGATCACCTCCCACCTTCGCCGTGACGAACACGTCGGCAGAACCGTCGCGCTCGATGAACTGGTTCTTACCCTCAAGCACAAGCTCCTTGACCGACCAGACAACCACGCGCAGCTGACATTCGAGCGCCGCGGGCGGCTGGAGCACCTTGGGCTTGGACGCGAGCGACTGCGCGGGAGATAGGATCTCGAGCCACATCTCGAGCTTGCCCTGGGGTGAGTTGGACGCGGGGGACCAAAGGTAGCGCCGTTCGACTGGCTTTGGCTGCATCTCGAGCCACTCTTGCGAGAACAGACGATTCTCGATGTCGATGACCGTGGCGCCGATGAGCTGCGCGCCGGAGCTGTCCTCGTCCCACACTTCGATCGTCAGCACCGGGTTGCCGGGCACCATCGTGGGCAGCTCAAAGCACCGGTAAAAGTTGGGATTGACTGTGGACCGAACGACATTCTTTGAATCGTCGATGATGTTGTGCTTGTGCGTGCCATTGCGCACGACCAGGTAAGGGTCAGAAAGGCCGTTTGTGTCCTTGGGCGCGAATTTGATGCCGCGCGTCACGTACGCGCGCGTGATATACACCGACTGCTCAAAGAGATCTGGCAGATCGAGCTTAGGGGGTGCCACGCTCTTCAGCTCCGCCTCGAGGACGCGCACGCGCGCCTTGACGCGCCCCACCTCGCGTCGCAGCAAGGTCGTGCCAGAGCCTGTGGTCCGATAGAGCGTCCACTGATCAAAGGGCGGGTCTATAATCAGGTGCTCGAGCTCGGCTGCAAGTGGCTTTTCGACGCGGCTGTCCTCATCCTGCTCGACCGCTCGCAGCCCAAGCGGAATGACCGGCGGCGTGGCTGGCAGCGTGCGCACGCGGTGGCCCCGCAGCCGACCACGCGCAAGCTGGCGCGCGGCGCGCAGGTCGGCAATCGAGGGCGTGTCCATGCGCATCTCAGCCTCAAAGCCGAAATTGGCATCGCTCACATTGGGGTACACTGTGTGCAGGTACTGCTCGTGCCGCGCGTCGACCTCTACCGGCTCCTCGTCGGACCCTTCAGACATCTCGTCCGTGATCTGGACGGCCGGGACCTTGGGCCTGTCGTTGTGCTCGTACGGGGCGTCCTTGATCCACTCGCAGTAGGGCGCCAGGTCGAAGGAGCACTGCGCGACCACAGGCGTGGCGCCGCGCACATTGTCGAAGACACGCACATTGAGCTGCGGGCAGTACAGGAGCTCCTCGGGCAAGCGCGTGCGGATCACAAGTGTCTCAAGGAAGTTGGCATCCGGCCCCGAAGGCTTCGACGAGACGGCCGTCCGCATCACCTTGGATACTGTCGATCGATCGCCACAGTCAATCTCGATGTGAGGCGCTTGGATCGGCTGGCCGTTGTACGGGAGCATCTCGCGCACGCCCACGATGCTCATCTCGACTTCGACCTCACGCATCGGAGGTAAGATGCTTACGAGCCCCGCTTTTTTGAGCTCATCCATAGAGATCAGCTGGAAGGAGCAGAGCACTTCGCCGCGCACATCGCTCTCATTTTCTAGCCAGATCGAGCGCCACTGCGGCGCCTTGGGGAAGGCCTTGTCAACGCCCAGGAGGGACACGAGGCAGCGGCCGATGAGCTGATCGCCGCCCTCATCTTGGTCGTACAAGCGCACCAAGATGTTCGCGGTGGTCGGCGTCGGAATTGGCAGCTCGAGCTCCACGCGGACGGTCTCGTACCACTGTGGGTTGCAGGTGGGCTCCGCGACCTTAGTCTGGCCCGCAAACCCGTGCAAGGTCACCACTGCAAACGGGTTAGCCAGCCCGTCCTCATCCATCGAGGGCAGGTTGCGGGCCTGGTAGATGTGGCCGCGCAGCTCGAATCTGCGCGTGGGAGGATGCATGATGCGCTCGCGAGGGGTGCGCGGCAAGCTCGACTCCTTGCCAAAGTCGAGCCGATACTCGAGGAAGCCGGGTACGGCGGCGATCTTCGGGTCAAGAGGGTCGCGGGTGAGAGTCTCGAACACGGGAGCGTGATTGAAACCCACCACGTCCTCGAGATCCAGCCTTATGTAGCCGAGCCGCTGCTCCGTTTTCGCGACGATCGTTGTGAAATAGACGTTGATGAAGATGTCGGGGCACTGCGCCAGGTCGGATGGCAGCTCGACGCGCCGCTCTTCGAACATCTCATCCCAGACTACGAGCCCGTTCTCGACGATGCATGGGGTCGACTCCATCGTCGTTCCGCCGACCTGAGAGCGCCGCGTGGGGCAAGTGGGTGGGGAAATGTCGGGGAGATGTCGAGGAGACGGCGGGGAGACGTGGAGGGGGTGGGCCTGTGGGACGGGCATGCTGGTGCACCTGCAACTCGATTCGGATCTGTGAGTTATCGGGTGCGCTGACAGGGTCAACCTGCGATGCCCGGTGCAGGTCGAAGCGGATGACGTACGGCTCGTGCTGTGGGTCCACGCACTGGCTGATGGATTTGATCTTGGGCACAAGGCGCGCGGGCACTTCTTCGGCGAGCATCGCGAGAAGCAGCCGTCCTTTGTAGCAAGTCTCGAGAGGCACACGCATGTTGTGTGAGCGCCACAAGCGTTCGCGGATGCTCTGCAGCCCCTCGATCCCCTGGACCCCGTACAGGTTGACCCAGTACGGCTTGATCTCGCCGCGGCGCAGGATCTCGTTGACAGATAGCACGATGTCTGCCACGAGGGTGTCATAGCCGCCCTGGTCGTAGTCGGAGACGGAGATGACGAGCTTGTCGTTGAAGATGGGAAGCATGATAGGCAGTCGCAGCAGCTCATTGTAGGTTGGATTGAGCGAGTTTGCACAAACCTTGGTCTTCATCGCCGACTCCCCGGGCAGCCTGACCGACACGAACGCGTCCGTCGCGCCGTATGAGTCCATATTAGGCAACCCTTCGATGCGATAGATGGCAATGAAGAGGGAATAGTGTGTCCAACGCACCAGGGGCGGCATGAGCACCAGTGCGGCATCGTTCACCTCGGCCTCGTCCACATCACCCTGCGAGTGCGTCGGCAACGGCTGCAGCCCACCCTGGCACACGAGCGTCACGCGCAGCGCGCCTCCCATTTCGGTTACGTACTCGTCCGGGTCTTTGTAGAGCGCAAGCCACGTCATAAAGTACTCGCCCATCGGCTGCTTGCGGAGCTGAAGCAACGGCACCTCGTACATGCCGAGCACGTCCGACCTGGCGTCAGTGTTGGCGTTGAGCACGGTGAGCACCACCTTCGCCTTCTTCATTTCGTCATAGGTCATCATCATTTTCCATTCCAGCCAGGTATCGAACTTGCACGACGTCGATCTGCGCACGACCTGCGAGTACTTTGTGGTCTGATTGCCCACGCTCGCGGTGACGATCAGGTCGGGAATGACGCCCGGCGGCGCCTTGATGTCCTTCGCCTCGATGACGTGCACGAGCACGCGGAAGGCTTTCGGCTTCGGACCCTTGATCTCTGCTGTCTTGCCCTTATTGGGGCGAGCACCGGGCTTAGTAGCGCCGGCGCCGGGCTTGTTGACGTCCGCGCCAGGCGGCGCGCCGGCACCAGGCGCCGTGCCCGGTGCGGCCGGCTTGGCATTTGGGTCCGCGCGCGGTTTCATCGACATCCCAGCCGGCCGACGATTACGCCTCCAGGCCTCCCTCTTCCCTCTTTTGTCTTTTTTGCGGAATTCTTCTCGCCTTCATTTTGGGTAGTTCTGACGGAGGTTATACTGACGGAATATCTGGGTAATCACGAGGCTGGAGGCGTGTTGTGAGTGCACGCGCTCACAAGAGTAACGTTGTTTGGGAGTTTTGTGTTGAAATGTGTAGCGAAATCGAGAGTTCGCTTCGGTCCGTCCGAAGATGAGCGTCCCCACAAGAGGTCGACCTCTACCTGCCGCGCACTCTGTGGAAGGCCCCATGAGGACCATTTATGGAAGAACAATTCCGCAAACACGAATGCTAATGCTACTGTGGTTGCCTGAGCCTTTGCGCGACTACCTCGAATACTGGGGCGCATCGCGCCTGATCCCACCGGTCCACAAACTCATTCGCAAGCGCCTCGCGAACATCGTTGCGCACGCCGCCGAGACTTTCGACCATAGCGATTGGGATGCCGTTCTCAAGACTCATGTGACAACGGGCGGCACCTTGATCGACGGCCAGCAGATCATCGAGGACGTGAGCCTCGTCGACTACGGCGGCATTGCGAATGATTCGCGCTTCCAGCGCTACCTTGAGCGATTGGGCGTGGCCGAGATCGATGGATTGCCGCCGGCCGAGCAACTTGCGCTCCTTTTGAATGCATACAACGCACTATGCATACGCCTCATCATCCAGAATTACAATGCGGGTGCGCTGCGAAGCATTATGGACCTCAGTACACCGCAGTCGAACGTGTGGGACCTGCCCGCAGGCCGCCTCGGCGGCAAGACGGTCAGCCTCAATCACATCGAGCACCAGCTGCTGCGCGCCGGCTGGGCGGAGCCTGATGTTCATGCATGCATCGTGTGCGCTTCGGCGTCGTGCCCCAACCTTGCGACGGCGGCGTTCACGGGCGAGCGCCTTGCGGAGCAGATGCACGAACGCATGCGCCAATTTTGCCACAACCCGACCAAGGGCGTGCACTGGACGGCCGAGGGGCGGGTCCTCCACCTCTCGCGTATCTGCCTTTGGTTTGCCAACGACTTTGGCGGCTTCCGTGGGGCAGCGGAGCATGCAGTTGCAGCCGCACGCACCGACGCCGATCCGAGGTGCTTGCCAGTGCAGCCTGACGTGCGGCGCGCGTCGCTCCGATACTTTCGGTACTCGTGGCTGCTCAACGCAAAGAAGCCAGAGAAGCCTCTGTGAATGTATCGTACTGTCAACTGTCGACGGCTGACGGTGACGCCCGAACGCGCGGTATAATTAGTATAAGAGCGCGTAGCGGACGAGAGGGCGGTAGCACGAGAGCGACGCGGAGAGTCGATACAATTTTCCGAATAGACAATTTCTAGTAGGGTCTGAGTAGGGTCTGAGGTGTTGAGGTTTCTGAGGTGCTCCGCCGTCGACGCTAGAAGTGCAAAGAATTAGGTTCGACCGACCTCGCAACCAAACGATATGAGCGTATCTTCCACGGCCTCAGATTCGCTGCCTCGTCTCGTGATGATGGTGGCTGCGGCTGGGCGACGCACTGTCGTGATTTCCGTCCTGATGGCTGCGGTGCCGGCTCCGGTGCTGCCGATCGTCGGGCGATGACGAGCTGGTACGTGGGTGCCGGCTATTCCCACGGCCATGCGATTCTCTACCCGCCTCGCGGTGGCCGCCCTCGCGGTGGCCGCCCTCGCGGTGGCCACCCTCGCGATGGCTTTCACGCAGCCGCGGCGGGGGTGCCTCCGTCGTGCCGTGATAGCCATCGCGATGATGATGGCGATGGGCGCGAGCCGCCACCGGAGTTCGCTCAAGTGGTACGGACGCTATGGGCGCCGTATTGGGCGCCTCGGCGAGATGCCGGGAGGAGCGGTGCCGCCGAGCCCCCTGGGTCTCACCCCCCACCTCGCGCTCGCGCGACCGCCGGTCGCCCTCGATGCCGCCACCGTCCCCGCCGCCGCCGGTGTGCTCGCGATCGTGCTCGTGGCGATGGCGACGCTCGGCGGGCTCGGGGGAACTGCTCCGGTGGCGGCTCCGGTGTCGGCGCTCGCCGTTGCCGTCGCCAAGCCCACTCGTCACAGGCGGTGCACCAGCCTCGTCCGACCGGTGGCGCCGGGGACGATGGCGCCGCTCGGCCTCGTCTTTGGCAGGCGTCGACCCGTGAAGGCCTGGTGCCGGCGGCCGCGACGGCGCCAGAGGTACCTTCTCACGTGACGGTGCACGCGTAGGCTGGCCTTTCTCCAGTGCGCGCTCGCGACCATCCTCATGATCGCCGATCGGCGAGGACGATCGCGAGCGGTGTCGGTGTCGGTGTCGGTGACGCGTCCGCTCCTCGGCCTTGACTCCATGGCCGCTGCCGTGCCTCTCGCCACGCGTAGCGGCCACTGGCTTGGGGGGCTGCACCACGTCCGGTGTGCCCAGCTTGCTGAACGCGTATGCGTCCGGCGAAGACATCTGGTCTCCGATGCCGCTTGGGCCGGGTTTCATGCTGCTGCTGACCTTGCCAGCCGAGGTGTCCTCATGGACGGAGTCGTCCTGCGGCGCGCCAGCGCTCTCAACATCTAGTTCGATTCGCACCACCGGCGGCGCATTCCGGCGGTACAGCCAGTCGAAGAGCACGACGAGAAGCACCGTCGCCACAACGCCGCCGATGATACACAGGCCGATGACGAGGAGCTGCTCCTCGCCGATGCCGAGATTGGCGGTGTCCTTCTTGGAGGACATGGCTCGGAAGCGACACTCAAAAGCTTCACGTTGAGGGCCAACTCCGAGTCGAAAAGCGCTTGGAGAGGAAGCCCCACGATTGCATCCGCAATCAGCAAAACATCTACATGTAGTAATTTGGTATACATGATCACGATTCGCTACATGTACCTTTGGCTTTGAGACACGTGGCTAAAAGGTCGTTCATGAAACAGTCGCGAGTTTGGCTCAATGCCAAGGACCCCTGAAGACCCTCGTCCCCTCTCTGCTGCGTGTGTTTCTTTGAATGGGCGTCGACACGAAATTGGCGAAGCGCAAGAAGCGGCACACGCCAACGCATGCGACGCGTCGCCGGCAAATGGCAGCGCGGCAGCTTGCTGAAGCGGCTGAGCACACCCATCAAGCGCCGTTGGCTGACGAGGTGCACTCCACGGCCGCGTTTGAGGCATACTACAAGGCTCAAGGGATCGTGCCACCTTCCGAGTGGGACGCACTGCTTGCCGCGTTGCACCGGCCACTACCAGTGACCTTCCGCTTCAGCGCGTATCCGGGCAGCGCCAGGACGGTTAGTGGCTACCGTGAGCAGTGGCGCCAGTTGCGTGAGAGCTTCCCCGGCTGCCACACAACACCGCTGCCCGTGGCCGGTGCGTGGCAGCTTCCCTACGACCGCGCGACGCTCTCCGCACGCGAGAGCACGGTGACGCGCGAGATCCACAAGTGGCTGGGCGGTGCGTGCGCCGTGGGCGCAGCGCAGCGGCAGGAACTCGTGTCGATGGTGCCGGTGGCACTCCTCGATGTGCAGCCACACCACCTGTGCCTCGATTGCTGCGCCTCGCCGGGCTCGAAGACGACCCAACTGCTCGAGCTTGTATCGGGTGCCGGTGCTGTCGTCGCCAATGACATGAAGCCTGTGCGCGCATTCACGCTCTCCAAGCGATGCCGCGCGCTCGGTCTAGCGTCTTCTCGGCTTGCGGTCGTAACACACAGGGCGCAGGCGCTGCCTTCGCTGATCGGCGCAGGCTGCGGCGACGGGGCGGCGCGGCGCGGCTACGACCGGATCGTGTGCGACGTTCCTTGCACGGGCGACGGCGCGATCCGCAAGGCGCCCGAGCTGTGGCGTTATTGGTCGCCCCACCTTGGTCGCCAGCTCCATTCCCTCCAGCTGCAGCTGGCGCTGCGCGCGGCACACCTGCTCGCGCCCGGCGGCGTGATGGCCTACTCCACGTGCTCCCTCAACCCGCTCGAGAATGAGGCCGTCGTCGTCGCGCTGCTTCAGAGGAGTTCCGGCGAGTTGGAGCTGCTGCCGACTGCACACCTCCTTCCCGAGCTGCAGCGGCGGCCTGGACTGACGACGTGGGCAGTCTTCGACGACCGAATGCGGCGGCTGCACTCCTTTGGGCAGTCGCAGCGCAAGCGCGTGAGCAAGGGCCTGCGCCGCTGCTTCCGCGCGACGATGTGGCCCCCCGCCGGGTCCGCCGAGGGGGCCGACGCCATCCTCAGCGTGCTGCCGCGCTGCATGCGCCTCGTGCCCCACTTGCACGACTCTGGCGGCTTCTTCGTAGCACTCATCCGACGATGCACGCCCGCGCCGAGGCCGCCGCGAGCGCCGTCGCGAGCGCTCTCGCCGCCGAGCGCCGGCCGCCAGTACCGGCCGGTGTCGCCCGAGGCTTGTCGCATGCTCACCTCGAGCCTTGGGCTGAGTGCGGCCGAGCACCACACGTTTGTACGTGTCATCGGGCGTCGGCTGCATGCCGACGACTCTCACGCAGTAGCTCGCATCGGGGGTGGCGGCTATGACGACGATGGGGATGAGGATGGCGCACTGGATGAGAAGGACGACGACGACGAGCACGAGCAAGAGCACGAGCACGAAGGCGAGGAGCGGATGGCCGCCGAGCCACATGCGCCACGGACGATCGTGGTTCTCAGCGAGACAACGGCTGCGGTGCTTGCCGACGCACGCCCCGCATTCCGTCCGGTGTGTGCGGGCGCCCGCGTCTTTGTACGCTTCCCGGGCGGCAAGTACCAGCTCGTGCAGGACGGCGCGGCGCTGCTGCTGCCCGCTCTGCCGCCCCGTTGCGTCGCCAAGCTTCCGTGGGCCGAGCTGGTGGCCGTCTTGCAGTGCCACGTGCGCGGCGAGGCGCTCGGGCTGCCGCGTGGTCTACAGGAGAGCGTGTGCCTGCTCGGCTCTGACGATGGCCGAGAGGGCTCCGACGAAGCCCTCGTCGCGTGCTGTGTGAGTGCCGTCGAGGCAGATGGCCAGACGCGTGCACGGCTGCGGTTGTTGGCGAGTAAACAGCAGGTCTCGGCGGTGTTGGCCGCGATGGGAGCTTGATTCCCGACCATTCATTCACAACACACCAAGTTTTACTCTTAGGAATATTGGGGAGGGTTTGCACACAATCCTCATACCCTGATTTCAAACTGAGTACAATCTGAATGCAAACTGGTACGAACGAAAGTCCGGTCATTCACACCTCTATTCACACACACCGCGTCGTGAAAGTGCGGGCGCCAGAACCCTCCCCAGTCCAGCGGCCTGAGCGCCCTGGCCACAACATTGTGAAAGATGATGGGCTACTTGAAAAACCTCCTCGGCGTCAATGAGGCCGATATTGGCAAAGAGGCCGAACAGGAGACCACGCACGCACTAACGTGGATGAATCCGGATCGCAGCGGCACGGCGCCAGCAGCTCGCAACGGTCACACTGCCAATCTCATCGAATCGCGCATCTTCATCTTCGGCGGCGGCGATAAATCGGATCTCTACGGCGATCTTCATGTTTTCGATGTTCGCGACCATTCGTGGTCGCAGCCGCCGTGCACCGGCGTTGCGCCTCCGATGCGCTCGCGCCACACTAGCGCAGTCGTCGACCGTAACCTGTACATTTGGGGCGGCATCGGTGGCGGCATCGATGTCCATGTGCTCGACACGGTCAGCATGGATTGGAGTACGCCGATCGTGGCCGGTGTGGTGCCCGACTCGCGTTTCGGGCACACCTGTGTCACTGTGGATGCCACCCATGCACCGCGCCTCTTCATTCTGGGCGGGCACAACTCGCGCCAGGCACTCTCAGACCTGCACGTGCTCGAGGTCGGCGAGCAGCTCACCTGGACTCACCCTCCCGTCCTGGGCGAGCCGCCGATCCTCGGCAACCGCCATGCGACCGTCCTCATCGACGACGCTGCGGAGGCGCCCTTGCTCGCGTGCCTACTCGTATGCCTCTGCCTCATGAGCCCTAGCCGCGAGAATGCCCCTTTCTTCGCGCCCATGGCCGCCGCCCCTCGTCTCGGCCGCACCCCCCACCCCGATCGTCCACCAGGCTCCCTGCTGACGCTTCTTCCGTCGCTCTGCCCGACGATGTTGGCAGGTCTTCGCAGCGGACGCTCACGACACATTCGGCACGCTGTACGCGCTGCGCTACCGCGAAGGCGCGAGCGGCAACACCCTGCGCTGGGTGCCGCAGCCGACGAGCGGCAAGCCACCGCTCTCTCGCGCGCGTCCCTCGCTCGTGGTCCTCGACACGTACGTGTTCATGCTGATGGGCATTGCGGGTGGCAAGCCGCTCTCGACGGTTGCGATGCTCAACACGCACACCTACTGCTGGTCGATGCCCATTCTCGACGGCACCTCGCCGCCTGCGCGCATGGGCGCCACGGCGACGCGCGTGGGCACCGATCTCTACATCTTCGGCGGCTCTGACGGCCGCACCTCGCTACGTGATCTTCACGTGCTCGTGTACGTGACGTGGTTCACACCCTCGTACGCGGGCAAGCCGCCCGACTGCCGCGTGGGCCACACGAGCAATTTCATCGGCGCGCGGCTGTACGTGCTCGGCGGCGCGTCGCAGGGCGTCGCGCACAACGACCTATACGTGCTGGACCCGAATCTGCAGACGTGGACGCGCCCTCCTATGTACGGCACGCCGCCCGATGCGCTCGTGGGCCACTCGGCGGTGGTCTTGGGCTCGGAGCTCATCGTGTGGGGAGGCGGCGACGGCAAGGCAGCGCACGCGGCCTTCAGTGTGATCGACACGCTCAACATGCTCTGGTCGCGCCCGACCACCTCTGGTTCCCAGCCATCGGCACGCGTGGGACATACTGCGGTCCTTCACGACAGCAAGATGTTTGTCTTTGGAGGGTATGGCCAACGGCAGTACTGGAACGAGCTTGTGGCGCTCGACACGGGCATCCTCGTGTGGATACGCCCGCACACGGTGGGCCAGCCGCCCGCCCCGTGCGTGCTTCACTCGGCCACTCTCGTGGGTCATGTCATGGTCGTCTACGGCGGCAGCTTCAACGAGGTGGCGTTAAACCAGCTCGTCGCGTTCGACACCGTCAACATGAGCTGGACGAACATTGGCAGCTTCCTCTGGGAAGGGCCGCGCCCTCTGCCCCTCTTCGGGCACGGCGCTGTGGCCATCGACCACAGGCTACTCATCTTCGGCGGCACCACGGGTGGCGTGCCCGACTCGCTCGCCTCGTACCTCTTCGGAAGGGGGTTCGTCACGGGCTACGCGGCGGGCGCGCGCAACGACCTGGTGGTCATGGACCTGCAGGCACGCACGTTCTCGATGCCCAAGTACGCGGGGCGGCGCCCACCGCCCGCGTACCGGCATACCGTCTCGACGCGCAAGGGCAAGATCTTCGTCTTCGGCGGCGTGGGTGGTGACGGCCACATGTCGCTGCTTGACACGGGCCACGCGCCCGGGGAGGTCGCCTCCACGGGCGTACTCAAGAAGGCGCCCTCGACCCTCGACGCGGCGGCGGCGGGGCTCTTTGCTGCGGAAATGGGCGCGGAATTCGGGCGCACGGACGGGCGAGGACTCGACGCGACGCGTGCTTCACAGCTTGTGTCCTTGCTGCAGGAGCTCGATATGAATAAGTACACGCGCCTCTTCCTTCGACAGGAAGTGGACGTCGATTCGTTACTCACGCTCTCCGACGCCGACCTGAAGGACATGGGTGTGACGGCGCTTGGCGCGCGGCGCAAGCTCACGGTCGCTATTCACAAGCATAAGCTGCAGCAGATGAGCGAAAAGGGCGGCGGCGGTAGCACCGCAATCAAGGCTGGCGGAGCGGCGGCCGCGCTCGCGGCGGCCGCCGCCACTGCCATGAAGGTCAAGAGCACCGCGGCGGCCGGATCGAGCAGCGCCGCCGACGCCACCTCAAGCCGGAGGACAGAGGACGTGGATGGCCGGACTCAGGGGGCGCAGACACATGGATTCGTCGTGGCTGGCCAAGTGTACCGCGGCCGCTACCTGCTCAATGGGAAGACGTACATCGGCGGCTCGGCGCGCGTTGTGTTGGGCGAGGATGTCAAGACGGGACAGCCGATCGCCGTCAAGGTGCACTCGAGCCGCACGTACTTTGCGCGCGAGATGAAGCTGCTGCGCGCGATGCAGTCCGAGTACATCGTACGCTTCCTGGACGCGTTCGATGAAGAGGACGCACCGTCAGCCGTGGTGCTCGAGGGCGGCAGTTGCTCCCTCGCCGAGCTTCTCGCTGAGGGGCAGCTGCAGCCGGTCGAGCGCAAGCACGTTCTCGAGCGCCTGTGCCTCGCGGTCGACTTCGTCCACTCGCGCGGCTTCGTGCTCGTCGACCTCAAGCCGGCCAACATTGTCATCTTCGGCTCGCTGCTCACCTTCAAGTTGATCGACCTCGAGTGCCTGCGAAAGAATGGTGACACGGTGCACTTCAAGCTCACGCCCTTCTACGCCGCGCCCGAGCTCGCGTCCGCGGCTCTCGAGACGATGCGACTGGGCGCGCTGCCGCCCCTCGAGTACTCCCGCGCGCGCGGACCGGTAGACGCCACCTCGGACCAGTGGGGACCCAATTTAGGCAAGGGGGCCCTCCTCTCCGAGAGCCCCACCCTCGCGCGCGCAGTGGCGCAGGCCTCGTCGGTGGTGAACACCGCGGGCGACGTGGGTGACTTCAACAAGGACGAGCTCCGCCAGCTCGAGGCACCACTGAAGCTGCCCAACGGCAAGCCTTTGCGAGCGTCCGTGGCGATGGACATCTGGGCGGTCGGGCTCATTGCGTTCGAGCTCTTCACCAACGAGCCCTTCTTCGCGGGCTGCTCGGATGACGTGGCGCTGCAGGTGCTCGCCTCGTCGACGCCTCTCGAGCTGCCGATGGCGCGCATTGCTGACACGCAGGCGCAGCACCTACTGGCCAAGATTCTGGTCAAGCGACCCAAGGAGCGCGCCACCATCGAGATGATCCTGCGCCACGCGTACCTGGTCGGCGGGCTCGACACCCAACAGGTGGGCGGTTCCTTTGCCATGCTGCACGAGAGCCAGAGCGCCTTCAAGTCGGAGCTCGACAGGCTGCAGGCTGGCCTCGGGCCCATGGGGGGCGAGTCCCATTTTGGGGAGCCCCGCTTTGGGAGCCCCGCTTTCGGAGGCGGCTCTTCTGTGTTGAAGAAGGCTCATGGCGGCGGCTCGAGCGGCGGCGGCGACAGGAAAGCCCGGTTCGCAGGGTAGTCTAGATAGACGCCCCATAACGCTAATGTGTTAGGGCCCCATAACAGCATGTTACGGTCGATGTTAAGGCCCCATGACGGTCGTGCGAACCGCCGCGGCTACGTGGGCCGAGATCTCGTGAGATTTTTTTATTTTTTTCCATGGGTGATGTATGGGTGATGCCCTGATGGCGGAGATGGGCATCTGCCATTAGCGTCTGCTTCTTGATGCGTTCCGCAGCGCGCAGGCTCGTAGGCTCGGCTACTCGCGCGTGAACCAAGATGAACCGAACCACGCATTAGCGACTGGACCACCGTACGCTCTTGCGCACACGCGCCGTTTTCCGTAATTATTCCAAAGTCCACACCATGGAAAAGTACCGGTATGAATAACGGTCCAACTTAGGGAGGTCGTGGGACTGATTTAGGAAGTGCTGCATCCATGAAGCGTCGTCGGGTCCGCGACGTCGGCGGTGGCAATGACATCAGCGGCGACGGCGACGACGGCGATGTGAGGGTGCGAAGCGCCGAGGGCGAGGAGGTTGCGTGGTCCCGTTTGGCCGCGGCGCGATCGGCGACGCTCGCCAACTGGGTGAGCGACACGGGCGGCGCCGAGGGGGCGTTCGCCACTCTGGTGCCTGCGGCTGCGCTCCGCACGCTCTCGCGCGTCGCCGAGGGCGGTGCGGAGGATGGCAGGGCGCTGGAGGGGTGCTCGCCCGCGCAGCTCGCCCAGCTGTTGCATGGCGCGCACTTTCTCGACGTGGACATCGAGCTGCGCCGCCTCCTCTCGCGATCCCTGTGCACCGGCCACCTCGCCGGCAAGAGTGGCCCGGAGCTCGGGCGGCTGCTGGACGTCGTGAGCGACTTCCCCACCGAGGCGGAGCGGCAGGCGGCGACGGAGGAGCCGCTCTACACGCAAGACGCTCAGCACAACGCCACGGCTCCGGGAGCAGCCGACGCACCCACACCGCCAGCGCCCATGTGCTGGCTCTCGACGCAGCTCGTCAACGAGGACGCCCTCGAGGACGCCCTCGCGGACGCCGACGTGCCGACGCTGTGCGCGCTCAAGGGCGTGAGCCTCGCGTGGCGTGCGCGGGCGCGGCGCGTCCTGTGCGCGCGGCTGTGCACACGTGTCGGCCTGCCGCTCACGAGCAACCTCGTCGAGGTGACCGAGCTCAACCTCTTGGACAGCCGCGCCGCCGGTCGCCTCATCGCCGACGCGGTCGACGCGTCGTGCGGGCTGCCCAACCTGGCAAAGGTGACGGGGTTGGGCGGCTTCGAGGTGGACGTGGCCGCGCTGAGGCGCGTGGCGTCTTCGGATGGATCAGAAGAATATGGAGATGGTACGCAACCGTATCCGATGGCAGGGGTGCGCGCGTGCATCCGCGGCGAGGGCGAGGTGCCGATGGAGGTGCTGCTCGCGGCGTGCGTGCTGCGCCATGGCGAGGCGCACGTGCTGGTGAACGCGTTCCGCGACGACACGTCGATGACGTCGATCGCGCTGCCCGCCGGCCTCACGAGCATCGGTGAGAGCGCCTTCGAGGACTGCTCCTCGTTGACGTCAATCACGCTGCCCGCCAGCCTCATGAGCATCGGTGTGAACGCCTTCTGGGGCTGCTGCTCGATGACGTCGATCGAGCTGCCCGCCAGCCTCACGAGCCTCGGTAAGTGCGCCTTCTGTGGCTGCTCCTCATTGACGTCGATCCAGCTGCCCGCCGGCCTCACGAGCCTCGGAGAGAGCGCCTTCGAGTTCTGCTCCTCGTTGACGTCGATCGAGCTGCCCGCCGGCCTCACAAGCATCGGCAGTTGCGCCTTCATTTCCTGCTCCTCGTTGACGTCGATCGAGCTGCCCGCCGGCCTCACGAGCCTCGGTGAGTTCTCCTTCGAGGGCTGCTCCAGGTTGACGTCGATTGAGCTGCCCTCTAGCCTCATGAGCATCGGTGTGAACGCCTTCGAGTGGTGCTCCTCGATGACGTCGATCGAGCTGCCCGCCAGCCTCACGAGCCTCGGTGAGCGCGCCTTCTGTGGCTGCTCCTCATTGACGTCGATCCAGCTGCCCGCCGGCCTCACGAGCCTCGGAGAGAGCGCCTTCGAGTGCTGCTCCTCGTTGACGTCGATCGAGCTGCCCGCCGGCCTCACAAGCATTGTCAGTTGCGCCTTCATTTCCTGCTCCTCGTTGACGTCGATCGAGCTGCCCGCCGGCCTCACGAGCATCGGTGACTACGCCTTTTATGGCTGCTCCTCGTTGACGTCGATCGAGCTGCCCGCCGGCCTCACGAGCATCGGTGACCACGCCTTCCATGGCTGCTCCTCGTTGACGTCGATCGAGCTGCCCGCCGGCCTCACGAGCATCGGTGACGACGCCTTTTATGGCTGCTCCTCGTTGACGTCGATCGAGCTGCCCGCCGGCCTCACGAGCATCGGTGACCACGCCTTCCATGGCTGCTCCTCGATGACGTCGATCGTGCTGCCCGCCGGCCTCACGAGCATCGGTGACGACGCCTTTTATGGCTGCTCCTCGATGACGTCAATTGAGCTTCCGGCTTGCTTCGATGACAGCATGACAGCATGACATGCTCGGAGAGAGCGAGAGCGAGTAGTAGTCGAGAGCATGACAAGAGAGATTTTCCCATTAGACCACACCTCTCACCTGGCATGCCGTCACTATGCTCTGAGCTCTGCTATTTAGTATTTTCACCCAAACGGCAAACGAGTCGAGTTCGATTGAGCCAGTGTTTGATATTTCCCGGTATTTGGGATTTTAGAAGGATACCTACACGCAACCAAATAACCTCGAAGTGGTATATATACCACTTTTTGTGGTATATATACCATCTTGGCAAACCACTACCAACCCCGTCTCTCAGCGCGTGGCGTACAAGTACCGCAGTCCGCACCTCGCACAAATATGGTAAGCAGAGTGGACGAGCCGGGGGAAATCAAGCCGGCAGAAATGCGCGCGCGCGCACGGCGTCTTGATTGGCCATGCGGCCAAACGTACGGAACAGCAGCATGCGCTCGTCGAGGCGGTGGCGGCAGCAGCAGCATGCGCTCGTCGAGGCGACGTGCGTTGAGGCGACGGTTGAGCAGCTGCCGTAGTGGAGGCGGTGGTTGTGGCGGCAGGAGTGGCAGGAGCGGCTGCTACCCCGTTGGGCTCGTTCGGGGCGGCCGCGGCGGCCGCGAGCTCGTTGGCGAGCTTCAGAATGAGCTCCTTCTGTGGGCCGAAGAAGTAATCCTCGTTCGTGCACAGCGCACGACTAACAAAGTCGAGATTGCTGCCGAGCGTGGCCTTGCATTCCTTCACGTACTCCTCGGGCACCTCGGCATCCGGATGATGATCCGGAGGATGATCCGGAGGATAACCAAACATGCTGTGCACTGCTTGGGTCAGCTCGTCGCTGTTCGCAAATGGCCGCACAGCTGGCCGCAAAGCTGGCGCCGCTGTCACCGCTGACGTGCTCAGTGGCGCTGCTGACGCCGGTGAAGAGCTCGAACCGCCCAGGTCGTCGGCGGGACGAACATTTCTTTTACCGAGGAGCGACGTGATTGTTTGCACCTTACCAAGGGTTAGCCTCGTCGAAGGCCACTTCTTGTTTCTTGGGCCGACCGCCCAGATTGGGAGATTCATTGCTCGTAGAGCCACTCAATTGTGCAACCACGCCGGCCTTGGCCTTGGGCGGCATGCCATGAACCTCAAAGAGCTGCACCTGGGGCCGCGCCCAAGAGCGGCGGCTCTAGCCAGCGCACGCGACCTCATTGTTTCATCGTGTGGGAAACGTCCCCGAGGCCGCCGTGAAAACCACGAAACTAAAAATACCACGCATACCAATACCACCGCATACCAGTGCCCGAAAAAACCCCAAAAGTGGTATTTACCACCCAAATACCGGGAAATAGGAAACACTGGATTGAGCTCGGCGTGCTGGCCTCACGAGCATTTCATTCATCATTGGACTGCGACTGTGAGGTGTGACAGTCCCACTGTGCGGTGCGCGCACGGATCGACTGCAACTGAGGTCAACACATCCCAGGCGTGGCTCATACACACTGTACACACCAGCTACGCGAATTCCACGTCGCACGAGCACGAGTGCACGACACGCGCATCACCACGCACAAGAAAACCAGCCTGAACGGCCCACCCAAACGTTGCAAGTTGCGTCGAGTCGCATCGCGAGCGGGAAAGAGCGGGAAAGGCTGTGGTTGAACGCTTAGTGTGGCGTGTGGGGGGATCAAAGGGGGATCACGGGGATGGCTGATGAGGTTTGTAATCACGAATCGCAGCTGCGGGAGGGGGAGCCGACTTGTGACTTGAGTTCGGAACTGAGAGTTGAGAGTTCGCTGTCATGGTGGAGACTGGAGTCAGGAGTGGTGCCTCGCTGGTGTTCCCTCGTGGTTCTGGCCAAGCGAGGCCGGAATCGGAACCCGACCCGGGCCTGGCCGCGCCTGCCCCCCCGGGGTAAGTAAACAAGTAAGTAAAATGATAAGTAAAACACGCCAGATCATGGTAGTCCAGGGGCCGGGGGCACGGAAAGATCGTTTGATCGTCGGTGCGGCACGGTCGGCGCCGGGCATGGCGCCGGGGCGTTCGCCGCGCGCCGGGTCTCGTGCCAATGGAAGTCCAAACGCGCGATGACCGCATTCTATTTGAGCCAGAGCGACAAGGTGACCGCGCACACTAAGAGGGCCCGACCGTAAGAGGTTGGTAACTGTGGTTCTGGTTGGTCTTGGTGGCCACCTGGAGATCGCCATTCGATTCCGTTGCTTTTTTAGCAGCTCGGAAACATGTGCATGTCAGCGAGCTTTGATCCCGCCCTGGATCATGTACATTCCTGATTTGATGTCCGGCAGCCCCTGAAAGCCAGAACGAAGCTCGGGTGGCACATCACACTTTGTGAGGTAAACGACCTCGCCTGGTGCCTCACCGGTTTCGATGAAGCCGCACACAAGCTCACGTGACCGCAAGGCCAGCCTGGGATGCAGCCTCGCCGCGTGCTCTAGTATGAGCCGCTTGTTCTGGTTGACCGCCTGCTGGCGGTTTCCCGGTGCCTCGACAATTACGCCACCAACGTTCAACCATTTGGCATCGTCGTCCGGCAAACGAGCGAAGACTGTTGTTGCTTGCACTTTGTCGGAGTCACGTAGCTGTCTAAAGAGCTCCCAGCTCTGTTTGGCTGTGATGTCGCCAGGCTTGGGCGTCTTAGCCTTGCTCTCTTGTGTCCCCTTTGATCCTCCTCCTCCGAAGCCGCCCATGCTCACCGCATTCAAGTGGCGCTGTGCTGACAGCTTAGGGAGCATCGTTGGCCTGTTGATGGACGCAAAAATACATCTGCTCCCTGTTTGCGAGCTGATTAGCGAGGTGACAAAAGTGAGCGACCACGTGGCCAAGACCGACGCCATTGCCGATGACCAACTAACTGCTGCTTCAATGTGCTGCTTCCTTTCTTGCCGCGACCCCGCGAGAGAGAGTTGCGTGAAGAGCTGAAGACTCCCAAAAGGATTGAGTTTCGTCAAAGCTGCGTGACGAAGAAAAGCGCCAAATTTACGTCGCGTAGTTCTCCGTTGCTGCATCGCGAGATTAACTGCACGGGACACGGTACACACGAGTACACACACCCTTCCACTAGTAACTTGAGTGTAGCACATGTTACAACCACACCTCCGTCTCGAACGCGTACTCCCCGCTCCCAATATCGAGCACCACCGAGCGCGCCACGCCGCCGCCCGCGGCACAGCCCTCAGGGAGGACGGCTCGGCGACGCGATGACGTGATTCGTCGGCCACCGGCCACATCGAGCCCGCCGAGCTCGTGCACAGACCAGGAGGCGCTTGGCACGTGGACAGTGGCGACCACATTCGGCGGGATGCTCACGTTGAGCGCGAATGGCGCTCGGGCCCTGCCGCAGTCGTGCACCTCCTCGCCCTTGTCGCCGCTGTGGCTCAGACGCCTCCAAGAGACTGCAATACGCCCTCGCGGGGTCATAAAGGCCGCCTGGCATGCATCGAGTTTCGTCGGCGGCGCCGGCTTGATGAGCACCCGATCCATGCCTTTCGCCTCCGGGTGGGGCTGAATGCCGGCTACGCTCTGAAGCAGCCACACCTCGCTCGACGCGAACATTGGGTGGTTGTGCGAGAAGGTGTTGTCGGAAAAGAACCAAGATTCCCATAGCGTGGTCGCATTCCCAAAGGGATTGTTGAGCATCCATCCATACGACGGGTACGTCTGCTGCGTGAGCATCTCCATCACGAGATCATTCTCCCCGCCATCGGCCAGGCTCATCAGCACCCATTTGATGCCAAACAGGCCCGCCGTCAGGTGCGCACCCGCCCCGCCCTTGGCGTCTGCGCATCGCGGGAGCGCTTGGCTCCCCTCGCAGGCGTTGGGCAGGTACGCTGTCGCGTGCCGCGCATTGTCGACGAGCACCTGGTGCGCGAGCTCGCAGGCGGCTGCATCGGGGCACAGCTGCGTGAAGAGGGCCATGCCCTGCCCGCACTGCGTGTCATTCCGAGCCCCGCCTGCAGCTGCCGCCGTGCGATAGACGCCGGTGCTCTCATCAAGGAATCGTGCGTTCAGCGTCCGCGCCACGGCCTTCGCCTTGGCATTGTACTCGTCCTCGAGCGCCGGGGCTCCCACGATCGAGCTGATGTTGGCAAAGGCAAGGTAGCTCATTCGCTGGAAGCCAAGGCCGGTGAACGCAGTCGAGGTCTCGTCCACGGGCATCCAATCGCCGAGGCCGCCCTCGACGGCCGTTCCCGCCCCATCGAGCATGCGCACGAATGCATGCGTCGCGTTGAACGCTTCGTGCAAGATGTCCACCGCCCCGTAATACTTGTACAGCCAGAGCAGCGCCTCGGGCTGGTAGGACTGCCAGCCAATCGGGCCCGACCCCGCGGGCCCGATGCCCCGATCCGAGATGCCCACAAAAGGCGCCGTCTCGGTGAAGCCGACAATGAGCTCACCGCTCGCATCAGTGGCCTGGCGCTGCGCGTCGTTGAAGTCGCGGACGCGCTTCGTGTAGAACGCTTCCCAGTCGTAGATTGAGAGCCCGGCCTCGCCGCAGCCCAGGGCGTCGCCACCGTACCCGAAGCGCTCGCGGTGCGGGCAGTCACTCTGCACGCTCATCATGTTGGCGTCAAAGGTGTTTCGATTGAGCACGTGCAGCCGATCGAGCGCAGGCGAGGAGGTCGACACGTTGGCCACGAGTTCGACATCCGTGCGCATCGGGTAGCAGTGCACATCGCCCTCGAGCTTCACACCCTCGGGAAGGTGTACCTCGACGAACTGAAAGCCATGCCACGAGTACGCGCCACTGCTCCATTCGTCGCCACCGGCTCTCCCCGAGAGAGTGAGCTCATCAGCTTGGTAGGCGAGCGGCGGCTGGCAGGGTGCGTTAGGGTTGGGACCCTTGATCTGTCCCGCGACGGAGGTCATCACGTTGAGCTTCCCGTCGGGCCCGAGCAGCTCACCGTAGCGCATCCTCACCACACTGCCCGCCGGTCCCGAGAGCCGGTAAGTGCAGCCCCCGGCGATGTTACGCCCGACGTCGAGCAGCACAACGTCCTCGGTGTTGCCTGAGGGCTCCGCGCCGGTGCTCCTCTGTACGACACGCGCGGCAAGCGTCTCCTGGCGTCGGACGGGCGGCATCGGCTGCGCGACGAGCTGCCCGAGGTTTGCCGCTTCGGCCGAAACGACGGGCGAGCCCCAGCCGCTCGCATCGAAGCCGAGCTGAGCCCAGCCAGCGCTCACCTCGGCCGCGCGCGCGTCGAACTTCTCCCCGAGGTAGATGTTGTTGAAGGTCGTCGGCGAGCCGCCCGTCTTCCACAGGCCGTCCTTGGCACTCGTGTAAGCCATCGGCGTCGAGGTGCCGTCCGCATTGATGGCCACGAACAGAGCGCGCACAAGGGGCTCCCGGGTGCCGTTCACTCGACCGAGGAGCTTCTCGCGCAAGTTCAGATGGCCCCACATGCGCAACGGCAGCGGATTCCACCAGCCGTTGCCCAGCTCGAGCCCGACGGCGTGCCGCGCGCCGGCCGTCATCTGGGCGCTCAAGTCGAAGCATGTGTACAGGACCGTCTTCTCAACGGCCGTCCAGCCCGGATTGAGCTCACTCTCTCCCGCGCGCTTCCCGTCCACGAAGAGCCGATGGTAGCCGAGCCCGCCCACATACGCACGAACTCCGACCGCCGTGGTGGGCACCTCCACTTCGAGTCGGAAGCGTGGCGCCTGATTGCGCGGGCTCTGTGCGTACAGATCGCACTCGGATACGTTCGGCATATCGGCATATCGCGCGATCCACTCAGCGCCGTGCCAGGCGGCCGTGTCGAGAAGGGCCGTCTCAAACCACGCGAGAGGCGAGGGCTCGCAGTCGGGCACCGCATTGGGCACGGCTCCGCTCGTGGCCTCGCTCGCCTTCACAACAGCGGGCAGGCGGTCCCAGCTTGTCACACGCCAGTAGACTCGCTGTGAGGAGGTGAGGCGGGGCCCATCGTACGGCACGTGCAGCGTCTCCGCGCTCTCGATGCGACCACTGTCCCAGAGCAATTTGGTGGCGTTTTGTGAAGCAAAGCACTCGATGCGATAGCTGTGCTGCCGGGCGTCGCGGGCGGGAGGGCTGGTCGCCGCCTCGAGCGCCCAAGAGAGCCGCGGCCGCCCCGTCTGCACGCCGAGTGGGTTGGTGCGCGCCTCTGTGCGCAGGCGAAACGGTCGGAAGGCACATGTCGGCCCGGATGGTGGTGCGGCAAAGCTCGGCATCGGCGCAGCACAGCAGCAAGAACCCGAGGGGCGGGACCGCCTAGACGGGCTATCGCGGGGGAAGCTCGCTCGAGTCTCGTCAATTTTTGCACATGTTTGAGTGAGCACATCACGCCGGAAACGCAAGGTGACATCGTGCGTCCCGGCACGCCCTTTGTTTTCTGTTTCAGTGTAATTGGAGCAAACATGAACTTTTTCTGCGCAGAGAATGCCTTCACACCGCGCGCCGCATGGCGGATGTGCAGGAGCTAATGCGCGCGCACTTCAGCAACTTCCTCTACCGCACGACGGCTCGCCGCTGGCATGCACTCTGGTGCCGCTGGCTGCCCGATGGAACGCTCAAAGAGTGCTTCCGCGCCGAGAGGACCTTCACCCCTGTGACTGACGACGCCATCGACATGGGTGTCGTGTATCACTACGGTGATGAGCGCGGCACGGTGAGCGAGGGTCCCCGCTGCGGTCCTTGGCGCATCACCGAGGCTGAGCACAGCGCAGCCGACGGGCTGACGCACCCGTCCTCGGCGGATATGACGACGCTCCTCCTGCCTGCGCGTGGACCCGCCGCGTGGTGCATGAAGCGCTCGGTCGTTGGCCAGCAGCCATGCGCCGTCGAGCTCTTCCTGCACCATGGCGAGGACCTCCGTATGAGTGTAGGCGCCATCCACTCCGCTGCGGGCGATCTCGTGCAGCTCTCGACTATTCGCGAGGATGCACGCAAGCCCTTCCCCAGCTACCCAAGCGACTTCTGGTCAGATGGCACCGATGCGGCCGCGTCGGACAGTGCAGGCCTTGCCGCGGCGCTGGCCGAGGCGGGGATCAGCGTCCGAAGCAGCGCGGGCCGTGGCCACGCTATCCGCGCCAATCTCGTGCAGCGCGAGATCTCGAGCATGGGGTGGGAAAGCACCAGAATGGCGAAGGTCGGTGCATCTGATGTCTTGCTCCTGTGTCCCGACGGAGTCGCCATCGTCTCGCCGAGGAAGCGAGTCGCTGACGAGCCGTTTAGCAGCGCCGCCGCATGGTGGCCCAAGAGCGACGGCTCGACGAAAGCGCGCATTCTATACACGATCGAAGCGCACTGGGACGCGCAGGGGCAGCTTGCCGACGTGGTGTACGTGGTTTTCGAGCAGTGAAGGCACTGCTGCCGATTCGGTATCCCGCTATCCCCGTTGGTCACCCCGGTCGGCATGCACGTAAGGTTACATCAAGCGCCGTGCCGGTGGACACAGTCCACTGTACTAACTTCCTCCTCACATTAGGCGGTGTTATTACCGCGTACCGTGTCCGTGACCACCGGTACGCGGTGTTCACCGTCGAGCCACCGCGCGGCGCGCGCGGCGTACTTGAAAACGGCTCGTCGACCGCCACGGGCCGCTAAACGGAGACTTCCTCCTCACACGTCTCCACTACCGCGTCTCCACCGTCCACGCCGTCGGTCGCGGGTGACTAAGCACTATAGTGTATAGAGACCGCTTAGAGAGCGGAGCGACTATCGGGGGCTAGCACGAGCTAAGGGTGGGTATGGTGATTTTTGTTTTTGACACCCATCATGCAAACAACATACTCACTGATTCTCCAGAGCATGGGGATCACCATGGTACCCTTGGGATGCACAGGGCATGCATCAAACATGAGCTACCAACCTCCGAAGGTATGACTTTTTTCCCCTACT
>Ga0210247_100502_pt1 | contig 36856 bp, 34 predicted proteins | sample ChrtobMetP3_16mM_FD_155449 | JGI IMG/M metagenome (GOLD analysis project Ga0210247, IMG submission 155449) | Chrysochromulina tobin associated microbial communities from unialgal haptophyte culture, Seattle, Washington, United States - P3_16mM | ecosystem: Host-associated > Algae > Haptophytes >... | reverse complement strand
TGGTGGTGATGGTAATGACAACGGTGCAGCCACCAGCGGCAGCCGCGGCGAGGTCTGCGGTCGTCCGTGTGCCAGCTGCTGTCGGACAGCGTGCACCAACGGCAGAGGGGCTGTCAGGTAGACCCCAAGCCCTCCACCACCATCCGGCACAACCGTCACATTCGGCGACCGAGAGCGCGCACAGATCCGGCAGCCGATGGCGAGCGTCGTCGGACCTATCGCAAACGGAGCCTCGCCCGACGGGCGTGGCGTCGAGATTGGAGTCGAGATTGGAGTCGAGATTGGCGCCGAGATTGGAGTCGAGATTGGCGCCGAGATTGGAGTCGAGATGAGCGTCGCCGCCGACGAGGCTCCAAAAGTCATCGGGGCTTGCAGCGGGTGCCACCAGCTCGTAAAGTGGACATCGGCTGGCCGGCGCAGCTGCGCAACGGCCTCTTCGCCCTCGATGGCCGCTCGAACGGCGGCGGCGACGGCGGCCGCTTCGGACGGCGGCGACGGCAGGGCGGCGAAAACGATACATGTGGCGTTCCCAAAATGATAGGGCGACATCGTAGGGCTGCGCCGGCGTCCGTCCCGGCTGATTGACGCTGTGCGCACGGCGTGCCCAGCACCGCGCAGCAGCCGAATGACCTCCGCCCATAGGGCGTCGTGGCGCGTCTGCGCCGAGGCAGCCGTCTTGAGTCGGTGGAGCTGCGCGGCGCTCATGCGCCAGTAGAGGGTGCCGACACCGCCCGCACCGCTTGTGACGGATTCTGCATTTGGCGGGGGTGCCGCTGCCGCCGAAGAGGGAGACACACGCTCGCCGCGCTCGTCTGTCACCACGAGCGACCGCTGCTCGTGACGCGAGTGGTCCAGCGGCGGCGGCAGTGGCTCTGCTCCCGTGTACACCGCGGACAGCCGAGAGAGGAGCAGGGACGCGCCGCCCACGTCGCAAAGGGCGTGATCCCACGTCAAGCCCAGCGCCGTCCAGGATGATGCCGTGGCGATTCGCAACGTGAGGACTTCAAAGCGACCACGCGCATCTGCACGGGGAGTTTCAAAGAGGCAACTCGGCACAGGGTGCATGAGGATGGTCGCCTCGGACGCCTGTGCAATGCCTACACGAACGCTGTTTGATGCAACGATATGCGAGCCATCGCGTCGACCTGCTGCGTAGAATGGTAGCACTGCTTCCAGGGCTTTGAGTAGCTGCCCCACGTCGAGCGCTTTCGGGACGCGCACGAGGAGCTCGAGCCACGCCGGCGAGCGACCCTTGCAAAAAGACGCGTCGATGTCGCCGAGGGCATGCAACGCTGACGATGAAGGAGATGAAACTGCACAGCAGTGCTGTGTCGCAGTGATCCGAACCTGAGGAGCAGGTGCGAGGATGTCGATGCCTTCTTCCATCGTCTTCACACGGAAGTTCTGGAGGTTACACGCTCGCATGTGTGCGGAATCTTTTCAGTCTCAATCGACCGAAGTTCCGGGGCTGAAGTGTTTCGTGCCAGTTGTTTGCAGTCTAATGCATGCATCACGCTCCTTTTGTCAGTTGGCGGTGCAAACTTCCCCTTGTATTGAGTGTTGTTGGACTTGTTGCGGACGCGCCTCAAGCTCCAAGATGACCGAGCGAACTGCCTTTGTGCCGCGCCGCGCACCTAAGGAACTGCCACAAATGGTGGCAGAATTCCGCTTCACGGTCGAAGAGTCCGACATCATCGACGAAGCTGACAGTGATGGAATTCTCGGCCCCGATGCTGAGAAAGAGCAGACGCAAGCGGCGCTGGCCAAGTTGCCCAACAAGCGCACGAAGCAGGATTGCGAAGTGCTGCAGCGCGCAACGGCGGGCGTCAAGTTCTTCAAGCAAATGAACGATCCCGAGCAGGTCCTTGAGCTTTGCCGCACGCTCACGCTGAAGAACTTTGGGGCCGGGCAGCAGGTGTTCAAGCAGGGCGACGAGGGCTCTACCTTCTACATCATCTTCTCGGGGGGTATCCGCTGCGTGGAGGTGTACGTCAACGACTTCAAGAGTGGCAAAGAGGGGATCGGAGAATGCGTGGTCAAGCTCAGTGTTGGCGACGCGTTTGGCGAGCTCGCTCTCCTCGGCACAGGCACTCGCGCGGCAACGATCGTGACCAAGGCGTGCCTACGCACTGAGCTCGCCTGCTCCTTAACTGCTGCTGCTGCTGCTGCTGCTGCTGCTGCTGCTGCTGCTGCTGCTGCTGCTGCTGCTGCTGCTGCTGCTCGAGAAGGATCAGCTTGCTGCGCCTGGGCAGTTCCTGGGCAGCGGCTGGAGGCCTTCCTGAATAGGTTCTGATGGCCCTCTCGGATGACCTACCTGATCAGGTGCCCACTTGATTGCATGATGATCACACCACGGATGACCTTCCTCATCAGGTGCCCACCCAGCTGCTCCTCATCGAGAAGGATCAATATGACAAGGCGTGCGCCAAGCACCACCATGAGAAGGGATTGCAGCGCGTCGCCTTCCTCAAGCAGGTGTTCCTCTTCGAAGACCATAGCGACGACGAGCTGCTCAGCCTCGCCAAGCTCTTCACCGAGCGGCGGTATACACGAGGAGGATGCTGAGTGCCATCTGAGTGCCATCTGAGTGCGCCACTCTGACTGACTGCGCTCCTCCTCAGTTTCGAGAAGTACACAACGGTCATCCGGCAGGGCGAGATTGCGGAGAATATGTAACGCGTGCCCACAGATGCCTCTGAGTGGAGCTCTCACTGCATGCATCTCTGAGTGCACCTCTGATGATCGTTGGTTGCACCTGCGACCTCTGAGTGCACCTCTGAGTGCACCTCTGAGTGCACCTCTGATGGCCTTCCTCATCAGGTACTTCATCCTCTCGGGCACGTGCCGTATCCTCATGCGGCTGGGCCTCACTGAGGAGCTCGCGAGCCAGCTCGTGCACACGCCCTACGAGATGCGATCTGGCTTCTCGGCCCTCGCTGAGTGCCACAGGTGATCGCCTCGGAGTGCCTTGGAGTGCCTCGGAGTGCCGCGGAGATCTAGCGGAGATCTACTCATGTGTATCTGAGTTCAATACCTTCTCGGCCCTTGATGAGAGTCGCAGGACGGGCACCGAAGCGCCGTTCGTGACGACGCCAAGGTCAGACGCGTTCCTGTCCCAGTCTCGTTCCCCAAGGCTTTCAAAGGCTGGCTCAAGCGCCGAGTCGAGCGCTGCTGGCTCGCCTGGCGGAGGACACTTCCGGCTGCCCGAGCGGCCGCTGCTCGAGATCGCCCAGCTGCGCGCGCCCCAATATTTTGGAGAGTTGGCGCTCCTCGAGGCCATGAAGCGAGCCACTAAAAAGGCACCTCACTCGGCTTCGGTGGTGACCACCTCGCGCGTCGAGCTGCTCGTCCTGTCCAGGTACTGATTGCGACTGAGTGCCTCCCTCATCAGAGCTCCTCGTCCAGGACCAGGGACTGGAGCGTCTGACTTCTACCCTCACTTCGACGAGAAGAAGCCAGATTGCCTCTGATGGCCTCTGATGGCCTCTGATGGCCTCTGATGGCCTCACTCGTCAGGTATGACTTCTACCATCATTTCGACGAGAGGACGCAAGAGCTGATGCGACAGTACGCCGAGAAGTTCTACCTAGACAACGACAAGGTGCAGCGCAGCATCCAGAAGCAGCACAACTGGGGCGAGTACAAGCGCCAGGTGATTGCGGCCGTCAAGACGGCGCCGGGCGGGGCGCTTTGAGAGTCGACTTTGAGAGCACTTTGAGTGCACTTTGAGAGCACTTTGAGCCTGCAGCCTGGGCTCCGATGGTGCATCCAGTCATCCATCTATCTGTCGGCCATTGCGTGGCTGGTCGACCGCTTTGCGCTTACTTGCCGGACGCACAAATAATGCTGGGAGCTGGGTGTCATCTGTCAAGGTAAAGCCGTAGCGACAGCATACGCAGCCGCGCTGTGGTTATTCTGAGCGAGAGAAAGGTGTGTGCGAAAGTGTAGTAACCGTAAACCGAGGAACAGGAAGCTCGACTCTGGCACTCTCGCCTGGCCGCTCATCGGACGACGGACCGTCACCGCTCACAGGCCCCACGGTGCTGGGAAGCGCCACACTCAGCCTCTGCTCTCTGACGCATACATGTTCATGTACCCGTCATCATTCCAGCTGGTGTATGGTAGATCCCCGCCGTTCGCCCGTCGGCCTCACAGGCTCTTCGCAATCGCATCACCCGAGGACACACCCCTAACACACCCCATCGGCGAACACCAGGTTGCAGGCCCCACGGTGCTGGCTGCTGGGAAGCGCCACACTCAGCCCCCTCTCTGACGCATACATGTTCATGTACCCGTCATCATTCCAGCTGTTGTATGGTAGATCCCCGACGTCCGCCCGTCGGCATACACAGGCTCTTCGACAGCGGCCCGCCCATCGACCCCAGGACATCCCCCCCACCCGCACGCACCAGGTTTCATGGCAGATATCCCCCGCGGTCCGCCCGTCGGCCTCACATGCTCTTCGACAGCTATTCGACAGCGGCCCGCCCATCGACCCCAGGACACCCCCCACCCGCACCCCAGGCTTTACGGTATGGTACACACCATCGCCGGGGAGGGGGGCAGCCTTCCAACCAGAGCAAGTTCGCCGCGAGAACGAGCACGGTGAATGGCTGGCATGAACTTGGTCCTTTACTCACGATCAATTTTAGCAGATGTTGGTACGTTCATGTTGGTCGCCTTATAGATGACCTTGTCTACCATCACCTCGGCCGTGCAGCAGCACTGTGAACAACACCAAGGTGCAAATCAGTACATGTAAGCAGGGGAATTTCTGAGTACTGAGCTATCCGGATAGGGGCAAGGCGCTCTGACTGAGCGTGCTTGTCAGGGACAGCGCTGGGCTCGTATGGGCTCGGTGCATGATCATGGAGAGCGAAAGTGCTGCGATGCAGCACTCACCGACAGGCACGCTGGATACTTTGCGCAGTGGACATGCAGGCCGAGGAGCTCACAACCGTAGGGCTTGTAGCAGCTGGGGCCCTCGCACTTGCAGCAATCTTTGCAGCAGTTGCACTTGCACGAGCAGCAGGGCTTCATGTGGCAAACGTACTCCGGCTTGCAGCACTGCAGATCGCTGAAGAACGGAAGAACGGAGAATGGCCACTTCTCTACGCAGCACGCACCCACATAATTTCCCTCTTCAGTCTCCCACTCGGCGTACGGGTAGACGCCACTCTGCAGACGCAGCTTGAAAAGCTCGAACTCTTCGGCTCTTGCCGATTCCTTCTCTATTTTCTTCTGCATCTCAATGTACGCTTGAGTGTCCGCCATGGTAGCTGGATGGTTGAGAATTGCCTCGCACTCCTTGCTTGCGTCTGCAAAGGCCTTATACTTTGCCGCCTTATCCGCCTTCGCCTTCTCTGCAATTGCCGCCTTCCTCTGCTCCATCGTGACCTTGACCATCGTGCGAGTGAGGTGAGTTATGCCCTGTAGGCAACGGCGCGGGTGCGTGAGATGCACATCTCTCGCTAATTAGGAATTACACGCACTTTTTGACGCAGTATTTTGCCGGGATCGGTGATGATGCGCGAATAATTCCAAGCCTTTTGCTCTTGGATCTCATGTGTGATGTGCTCGGCGCGCGCTGCGACTGCGGTTCTGCGCGAGCCAGCGAGCGGTATTCAGTGAAAACGTAGAAAATCGCCCTGCGTGGGTCATGGCTTATTTCGCTTAAAACTATTAATATGTGTTTGAGCTGATCTCCAATGCTGATCTCTAAGCCGTAAGCCCGCCGGATCTGGTCCATTCTACCTCGTCTACTCGCTTCCCGCCACTTGTACGCCCACCCCCGCACCTCTGAGCATGCCGAAGAGCGCCATCGCGGCACCTTGTCCAGAGGCGTACGCCGCCTCCGCAGCGACCGCTCGCTGCTGGCTCAGCTGCTGCACCTGCGCCTCCTCGTGCGCCGCGTCTACGGGTGCGTCGGCCGCCAATACGGCCGTGAACGGGGAGCAGGAGCGCTCGCCCGACACGACGCCAGCGCCCGAAACGGCGCCCGACGAGCCAAACGCGCTGCGCAACACTACCTCGAGCGGGCTTCGTCTTGTTGGTCGGCTTGGGCTGGTGGACAGCCCGTCGTCATGAGCGTCGTCGTGGGCGGCGGCGTCGAGCCGTCTCATTGGCACGGGCGTAGCCGTGCTCACCCCATGGTGCTCAAGACGGCGCGTCTCGATCCCGGCGACGCGCCCATGCTCAACGAGCCGCCGCAGCTGCGCCTCAGTCGCCTGCGGAGGGAGGCAATCCGGAGTGGGAGGCAACCAGAGTGGGGAGGCAATCAGGAGGGGGAGGCAACCAGAGTGTGGAGGCAACCAGAGTGGCAGTCAGAGAGGCAAATCAGAAACCATTCAGCGAGATCGTCCAGGGAGATCGCACCTCCTCGACGAGCTCCTCCTCGCGGTGGAGCGCCATCAGAGGCAATCAAGGGAGATCAATAGAGATCGCACCTCCTCGACGAGCAGACGGCCCTCCCACGCTCCCTCTGGTTGTCGAAGGCTCAGGGAATGGTCAGCGCGACGCAGCTCCGTGCAGAGCGAACCAGCCTCGGCGGCGCTCAGGTCGGGCACGAGGACGTACGCCGTCACCCGCGTACCAGGCGTCGTACCGGGCGTCCAGGGAGGACCCTCCGGCATGCGCCCACCATGGCGCCCTGGCCCGCGCGTGCCCGCAGCGCCGGGTGAGGCGAGCTGCGACGTCGTCGGCTGCTGCGCCTGCGTCAGATGGCCTCGTCCGCTGCCGCTGCTTGCCTCCTCAGCAAGGCCGGTGAAGCGCGCTAGGCCGTGCAGCCATCCACCGTGCTGCCATCGCGCCGCCGCTGCGGCGGCCCCTCCGCCGCCGCCGTCGCCGCCGCCACCTCCTGCGCCGCCGCCTCCTCCTCTGCCTCCTCCTCCTCCTCCTCCTCCGGCGCAGCGGCCGCCGCCGCCGCTCGCGTCGCCGCCCCCATGAACAGCGTGCCCGCTCGGCTCGATTGCCTTGTAAGCCATGGTCGCCTCTTCATCCCCCCCGACCGATACGGGCGAGACGGCAGAGAAAGGCTCGTAGGGCTCGTACCTGATGAGGAAGGCAATCAGAGGCGCGATCAAGGGACCATCCGAGGCAATCAGGCGCCGTCAGGCTCGCAAGGCTCGCAAGGCGCCTACTCGACGCCTCCGCTGCTCGCTGCCTCCGCTCCCTCGTCCGTGTCGGCCTCTTCCTCATCGTCGTGATCCTCCAGTACCACCTCGCGCTCCTCGTCGTACTCACGGTCGTCCTCGTCGGCCGCCGCCTCGGCGCCCGCCTCCTCGTGAAGAATCAGCACCTCGAGAGGGGGAGCGCCGCGATGGGCGCCCACGCGCATGCCGCTGCCCTCGGCCTCCCGCAGCAGCCGTTCACACAGGGACGCCTCGCGCGCCTCCGCGAAGCCCAGCTCGTCCTCGAGCGCGTGCAGCTGGGCCTGCCGTCGCGCAAGCTCCTCGTCCGCCGCGTTCGCGCGCAAGCGCAGTTGGGCGAGCTGCACTTGGAGCTCGTTCTCACGTGCTGCGGCGGACTGGAGCAGGCGCACGCCCGCCTCGATGGACTGGAGCCACGCGAGAGGCACGGTCGCGCTGGCTTCGCCTGTGTTCTCAGGCCGCCAGCGCCACGTCGACGAAGCGCGGAGCGAGTCGCTGAGCATCGTGCCTATGCCATGGAGAGTGCGGCGCGCGGCTGCATCGTGCTGGGGTTCAGTGGCTGGAGCGTGCGGCGTCGCTGGCAGTTGGACGCTGCGGCGGCACTCGCTCCTCTCGGCGTGGAGGCTCGCCGTCTTCTCCGAGTCGATCGATGGTCGTGGACGCACTCTCGCTTTGCAAAGCGGCCCGGCCAGCGGCACTGTCGGCCGCGCAGGAAAGAATCGTCCGCTCGTGGTTACGGACGTGAACGCCGAGATAACTTTAACGGCATTGAGTCTCGTTGGATTTCTCGAGATGCGAGCTCGGAAACATGGCTCGAACGACTCTCGAACGTGGAGTTGATGACAATGCTCTTCGTCCACTCGCTGGTCTTACTTGTCGCGTCCGCCTCTGCCCTACGCCTTGGACAAACGCCGTCGCACGCGCAGGCTGCACGGCACGCTTCTCCCCGGGCCGTCGCACCGCTCGCAGAGGACGCGCCTTCTGGCGACATGGAGCGGCTCGAGGTGCGGACAGACGCGGCTCGAACGGAGGGCGCGATGAGCTTCGAGGCGCTCGGCGTGTCGGTGCCGGGCGTGGCTGCCAATCTGGCCGCGGCCAACATCACGGCGCCCAACGCGCTGCAGCGCGCCACCTTTGGGCCGATCTCGTCCGGCCGCGATGCCATCATCCACGCGTGGACGGGCTCAGGCAAGACGCTCGCCTTCTTGCTGCCGCTGTTTGAGTTGCTCGACGCGTCGAGCCGCGAGCCGCAGGCGCTTGTGCTGTGCCAGTCGCGCGAGCTCGCCTTTCAGATTGCGCGCGTGGCCGAGCTCGCGCTCGCGGGCACCGGGCTGGGCGTGGCGGCTGTGGTCGGAGGCGCCAACCCCAACAACCAGCTCGAGAAGATCAAGAAGAATCGGCCCCAGCTGATCGTGGGCACGCCCGGCCGCGTGAATGACCTCGCCTTCGAGTGGCAGAAGCTCAAGCTTCAGCGCGTGCGCCACATCGTGATCGACGAGGTCGACGACGCCCTCCGCCCTCCGCATCTGGATCCTACCCTTCGCCTGATCGAGTCCGCGCAAGACGGACGTCCTCTGCAACTCATCTTTGCGTCGGCGACGGCGGACACGGCGGCGGTGCGGCGCGCGGCCACGCAGCTGCTGCGCAAGCCGATGCTCGTACGTCTGCTCCCGGCCGCGGGCGTCGCAAGTGACGCTGCGGCCCAGCTGCCCGAGGGTATCACCCACGGCCTGTGCGTCGTCGAGGAGCGCAAGGTGTGTGCTGAGTGCATGCTGATTACATGCTGCGTGCATGCTGATTGCCTTCCTCATCACCCACGGCCTGTGCGTCGTCGAGGAGCGCAAGGTGTGCTCGAGACGATGATGGCCTCTGAGTGCAGATGATTGCCTCCTTCATCAGGTTTCGGACGAGGATTGCCTCCGATGGCCTCTGATTGAGTCCGGGTGCCAATGATTGCCTCTGATTGCCTATGATTGAGTCTGAGTGCCAATGATTGCCTCTGATTGCCTCTGATTGCCTTCCTCATCAGGCTTCGGACGAGGATTGCCTCTGATGGCCTCTGATTGAGTCTGAGTGCCAATGATTGAGTCTGAGAGCCTCCCTCATCAGGTGCTCGAGACGATGAAGTCGCTGTACCACAGCCAGCCGGCCCCAAAGTGCTTGCTATTCGTCAACTCGCCGCACCGCGTCAAGATCGTGTGTGAGAAGCTGTGGGATTCGTATGGGATCCCCGCCGAGCCTCTCTACGGCGACCAAGAGCGTGAGGAGCGAGTGGAGGTGATGCGGAAGCTCCTCGACGGCCGGTGTCGGATGGCTGTGACGACCGAGATGGGGGCTCGAGGGCTCGACCTGCCTGGACTCACCCACGTCGTCAACCTCGAACTTCCGACCGACGTGAGCCACTACGTCCACCGCGCCGGCCGGTGCGGGCGCGCGGGCGCGCCGGGCACCGTGCTCTCGGTCGTGCCGCAGAATAAGGCATTCGTCGTGACGAAACTTGCTAAAGCGTTGGGCGTGCCGTTGCACCAGATGATGATCAAGGGCGGCGAGATCGCCGAGATCACCACGGGCGCGCGGCGCGGCGGCGGCGGCGGTGCCAAGGATGGAGGCGGCTCCACGAGCGCCGGCGGACGCTCGCTTCGACGCGGCGGCGCGACGAGGACGACGCCCGGGACGGCGCCCGCTCGAGGTCGCGGGGCTGGCCGCGGTCGCGCCACGGCGCGGGCTGCTGATGGGGAATCGGTTCGGGCGTCGTCCCGGGCTGATGGGGAATCCTTTCGGGCAGCTCGTATGGCCTCGAAGCAAACCACGCCTCGCCCATCGTCACGAGGGCCTGTGGGAGAAGGCTGGAACGAGCCTGATTTGGACCCCATGAACTTTCTGGCATCTGATTCTGACGATTAGGAGATTCGCCACGTGTCCGCGTCGGCTCGGGCACGGCTCGGGGCGACGCGGGCGAGGCTGTCAAAACACCCGACCCCGGGCTACACCCCGGGGAACTCTGAGCGAGGCTGCACTATCTCTGCTCGGTGTGTACTTTCCTGTGACGCTGGTGAGTCGCACGTCAATTCAAAAAAAGACTTTGCGGAAACTGAACGCCCGAGACGGCGCTTCGGGGCTCGGACGGAGACGTCGCCACAGCGTTTTGCGACGGACGAGCCGGTGAGCGTCCTAACGTAGGCACTCCGATAGTGCTACTCTTGAAATGGGAAAGCGCAACCGCGGCAACACCGAACCTTCTGCCGTCAAGAAGTATGAGCGTGGGCAGGCCAACAAGTCCAAGGGCGTGGTGAAGCATCGGCTAAAGTTGGCAATCAAGCGCGACGAGAAGAAGATGGCACAAGCTGCGCGAAGCGCGGCGCAATCGGAGCTGCTGCTTCCATCTGAGCCGGGCATGCTTGAGACCGAAGGAGAGATGGAGCGCACGGCGCGGATCTCGCAGCGTGCCATTGCGCAAGCCGCGGATCAGCAAACGCAGAGAAAGGCATACGACATGAAGCTCGATCGCTTTGGGCCGTACCGTGCGACGTACACCGCAAATGGGCGCCACCTGCTGCTGGGCGGGCACAAGGGCCACATCGCGCTCGTCGACTGGGAGGGGTGCAAGATCACACGTGAGCTGCATGTGAGGGAGACGGTGCGAGACGTCTGCTTCTTGAGAGACCACACCATGTTCGCTGCGGCGCAGCATAAGAACTTGTACATCTACGATGGGATGGGGACCGAGCTGCACTGCCTCCGCGACCATGGACCCGAGGTCCATCGCCTCGGCTTCCTGCGCTACCATTGGCTTCTCACGACGATCGGATCGGCCGGGCGGTTACGGTACATGGATGTGTCGACGGGCGCGCACGTTGCGGACTTGCCGACCCGTCTGGGAGTGTGCGACTGCATGCGGCTGAACCCGTGGAACGCTCTCGTGGCGCTCGGGCACCGCAACGGGGTCGTGACCATGTGGACGCCCAATCTGAGCGAGCCGGCGGTCAAGATGCTCTGCCACAAGGGCGGCGTGAGTGCGCTCGCAATCGACCGGAGTGGCCGGTACATGGCGACGGCGGGGCGCGACGGCGCGCTCAAGCTGTGGGATATTCGGACGTACCGGCCGCTGCATGAGTACTACACGCCTCGCCCAGTGAGCGATCTGGACATTTCAGATCGCGGGATGCTCGCCGCCGTCCACGGCCCCTCCGTGCAGGTGAGTGTGCATGCTGATTGCATGCTGATTGCATGCTGATTGCATGCTGAGTGCATGCTGAGTGCATGCTGATTACGATGATGGCCTCTGAGTGCATGCTGATTGCCTTCCTCATCACCACGGCCCTTTCGTGCAGGTTTTCAAGGATGGGCTCTCCAAGCGCACGAACGGGCCATATCTGACCCACCTTTTGCCCGGCTGTGCGGCGGCGACGGTGCGCTTCTGCCCGTATGAAGATGTACTGGGCATAGGACACTCGAGGGGCTTCAGCTCGATGCTCGCCCCGGGCGCGGGCGAGCCTAACTTTGACTCCTTCGAGGCGAATCCTTACGAGAACCGCAAGCAGCGGCGTGAGGGCGAAGTGCATAGCCTGCTCGACAAGCTGCCCCCGGCGACGATTCAAATGGACCCGACGAGGCTGAACACGGTCGATCGGCAGCAGACGGAGCGCCAGAAGGAGTTCCAGGCCGCGCGAGAGGAGCGACTCGCCGAGATCCAGAGCCAGAAGAAGTCGAAGAAGAAGACGCGCGGCCGATCGAAGATCTCGCGCAAGCTCGCGAAGAAGCAGTCGAACATCATGGACGAGAAGCGGCTCAAGAGGCAGGAGGAGCTCGAGGAGCGCCAGAAGCGCATCAAGCAGCGCGCGGGGCCGGCCAACGAGGAGGAGGCCAGCCATGATCCTTTGAGCCGCTTCGGCTCATGATCGACAGGACGACAGGACGACAGTAGGTCAGACAGCCTCGTCAGTGGTTCGTCAGTGGTGCGTCCAGAGACGGCACGGCCTCGCCAGAACGGCTTGACAGACGCGCGCGCGCACGTCCATTGAGAGGGAGCACTTGTGTCGCGAGTTAATTCTTTCATATGTTCACAGACGAATCGTTCACAGCACACTCGATCTGAAATGCGTCTTCGTCTCCTCCTCCTTCCTGTGTGCCTTCGCGCCTGCTCGAACATCCTCGTAACGCGAGGCGCGTCCGCCGACGGCACGGCACTCGTCGGCGACAACGATGACTCGGCCAAGCGCCACGGCCTTGTCACGCACTTTCCCGCACAAGACCACTCGCCCGGCGACGTCCGCGAGATCTGGGACTTTGAAAGAGGGACTCTGAACGGCGTCATCCCGCAGCCCAACCACACGTACAACGTGATGTCGCATGGCAACGAACATGGCGTTGTCATCGCCGAGACGACGCACGGAGGCATCGGGAGCCTCGCGGCGGGCAAGGGCACCATTCTCGACTACGGAAGCTTGATCATGACGACGCTCCAGCGCGCTCGCACGGCGCGCGAGGCGATCACGGTCATGGCGGAGCTGTGCGAGGCGTACGGCTACCACTCCACTATGGAGGGCTTCTCGATCTCCGACGGGGATGAGTGCTGGTACATGGAGCTTCTGGGCAAGGGTGACTACGGCAAGGGGATCCTCTACGTCGCCCTCCGTGTGCCCGAGGGCTACTTCACCGCCAACGCGAACCAGGCTCGCATCTCCGCCTTCCTGCCCTGCGATGACGCGTCCACGTGCATGATGGCGCCCGACGTGACCACCTTCGCGATCGCGCGTGGCTTGTGGAAGGGGTCGCCGACGGATCCCGCCTTCTCCTTCTCGGACGTGTACGCGGATTGCCGCGGTTTACCTACAATAGATCTCTGACGGTCTGATGACATCCCTGATGACATCCCTGATCCATGGATTGCAGGTACGATCCGGTCACACCCACGGGCGCGCGCTTCTGCGAGGCTCGCGTCTGGTACATCTTCCAGCAGCTGGCGGAGCCAACCGACTTCGATGCGGAGTATTACCTGCCGTGAGCCGCCCAGGGCTTCAATCTGACGCGACGGATGCCAGCATGCAAGCGCCCACCACGGCGCCCTCTCCCCACCCTCTCCCCACAGGTACGCCCAGGGCTTCAATCTGACGCGACGGATGCCGCTCTGGGTACGTGTACGACCGGCAGAGCGCCCAGCATGCAAGTGCCCACCACGGCGCCGGTTCCCCACAGGTACGCCCAAAACGCGGGCTCACGCGGGCGGACGTGCATGCAGCCCTCTCATCCAAGTACGAGGGCAGCTGGCTCGATCCGGCGCTTGACGTGACCGCCGGGCCGGAGCACACGCCCTACCGGTACAACGGCCTCTCGTGGCAGCTCAAGAACCAGAGCTTCGTCAATGAGCGCATCGTGGGTACGCAGTTCACGGCGTGGCATTTTGTGGCCTCCGTGCGAGGGCGCGCGACGCCCGCGCCGTTGCGAGCGCTGCTTTGGTGGGGCGCTGATGACCACGCGTGGGCGCCCAAGGTGCGTCAAATAGGACCTGATTGGACCTAATTGGACTAGATTAGGACTGGATTGGACTGGATTGGATTTGATTGGACTTGATTGGACTGGATTAGGACTTGATTGGACCTAATTGGACTGGATTAGGACTGGATTGGATTTGATTGGATTTGATTGGACTTGATTGGACTGGATTAGGACTTGATTGGATTTAATTGGACCTGACTGGCAATTGGTGTTGATTGGTATGCATGATATGGATTGGCATGTGTTGAGATTGATTGGCAGTCCCTTTGACATGAGGACATGAATGCCCCGAATAGGTGCCTCTGTACGGCGGCGCGTCCGCCGTCCATCGCTCGTACGACGATGCCAACTGCTCGGCACGCCTCGCGTGCCGTGTGGCCAATGGCCTGCCTGGTTCGATGATGGCGTTCTCGTGGGACAGGTGCGTGTGTTCTTGTCACTGATTGCCATGGATGAGCACCTGATTGCGACTGATTGCGACTGATTGCCATGGATGAGCACCGATCGCCTTCGATGAGCAATGGCCGATGGCCTTTCTCGTGCCACACAGTGCGTTCTGGGTCAACTCGGCGGTAGCTCGCCTCGTGTACCAGGACTACAACCGCGCGGGGCCGCTCGTGACACGCGCACGCGAGCAGCTCGAGGCGCACCTCGCCCCTCTAGTGGCAGCGGCCGAGGCGAACGCAACGGCTAAGTGGGCCTCCGGCGACGTGGCGGGCGTTGCGGCGGTGCTCAGCGCGCTCGCCGTCGAGGCTACCGCCGAGGCCACGGCGCGCTGGACGGCGCTCTGGATGAAGCTGATGGTCACCTTACAAGATGGGAGCACGGCCGCCGAAGAGCCCGCCGACTTGCTCTGCGGCTGCACCAAGACGGCGCCTGTGTACGAGGCGGCCTGGCTGGAGAAGGTCGTCAACGATACGCACGACCACTACCGGCTACCAGCCAAGGACTGCGCGTACCTTGACGCGGACGGCCACTGCCATCCGAAGGCGCCGCCCGCGACGACGCTGGCGGCGACGCCGGCGTCGGCGGCGATGGCGGCGACAGCGCCGGGCACGGGCCTGGGATTTGGCGCTGTCCCGGGCACGGGCCTGGGATTTGGCGCGAAGGGCTTCGGTTTAGGCTTCGGGCATGGGTACGCGCCCGTCTCGGCGCCCGTCTCGGCCATCCATACGCCGTCCACCTTGGGGCGAGTCGCGCCCACTGTGGCAGCGTCTGTGGAAGACGACGTGGCGCGAGCGCCGTCGCGAGCGCCGGCCCATCGACTCGAGCCGTTGCCCAAGCTCCAGGTGCGTGGCGTCGTCGGCTGAGAGGAGCGCGGGGGGTGGAATCTCACGTGGATCATTCGCTTTCTTCGCCAAGGTCGTTGACGGCCTGATCATCGAGCCCTGCCCTGCTTGCATTGACGCCGCTTTAGGTCTAAAGCAGGCCCTGGCTGACGCCACGACCGCCTGTGCACTTCAAGGCTGGGACGTGTGCTCCTCGAGAAACCGCTGCACGGGCTACAGGACCAGCGCACCAGCCCCTGAAAGCCATCACAGAATATCGGGAGGTGATGCGGCAGCCATAGGAGATCGGATGCAGACCAGGTGATTGAGCCGCTATTTGTAATTCGTTTGCTCCTCCTCTGCGACTCGGAACGGAATCGTGACGGAGGTCGGAGCTCCGGAATAATGTGTTGTGAAAAGGTACAGGATTTCGGGTTTCAACGTCATGGCGGCCTGGATGGCGCTATGTAACGAGAAACGACGGATTCGAGGATGGTCGTGGGCGTGGCATACGATACACCACACGCACAGACGTGCACAGGACGCACGGTCCCCACAGCACCCGACCGCGCACGTGACCCGTGACCGGCCCGCCACCAGCCGCAATCGCGCAAACGCATCTCATCACACCGACGGAATCGACACCGTGGCAGTCCTGACCTCCGAGCCGCCTTCATCTTGCGCAAGACTCGAAAGCGTCCCACTGCATCACATCCTCTCTCGAAGAGCCTCAAAGCGCCGTGGCGAGCGCCACCCTCTCTCGGAGCCGAAAGCCGCCAAGCGCCGTGTCGAGCGTGCGTGCTCCGTACCCACGCATCGCATGGCATATCAGGGATCCTCGCGCCCACGACGGCGCAACGCTCCCCTGCAGCCCGCTCTCACGCGTCCTTGATCTTGGAGTTGTCCGCAGGCGCGAGCGTGAGGCGCGGCGCCCGCATTTGCTCCGAAATTGCATGCATGCCGTAGAGGAGCCGTTTGACGTAACGTGCGAGTCCGACGAGCATGCCACGTGGCCAGAACCCCGTGCGAATGAGCGCCGTTACGGGCGCCGTTACGGGCGCCGTTACGGGTGCCGTTACGGGCGCCGTTACGGGCGCCGTTGTGGGCGCCGATGCGAGCGCCGCCACCGTTGCATGTGACGACTCGGGCAGCGCCTCGATCAGCGGGCGGACCATGCACTCCGTCTGCTCCCATCCGACGCACCTCGACAGGTCCGTAATGTCGTGTGCGAGAGCACCCGCCTCGGCCGCCTCGGCCGCCTCGTCGATCGCCTCATCGCCTCCCTCCGCCGCATCTGCCACGTCGATCGGCTCATCGCCTCCCTCCGCCGCATCTGCCACGTCGATCGCCAAGTCGATCGCCTCGATAGCCGCGTCGATCGCGTTCACGACCTGCTCGAGTGCTGCCGCCTGTGTCTCCGGCTCGCCCTCGTCCTCGGCTTCCGTGGGCGACGCCGCCTCGAGGCCCACGTCAAGGGCCTCTACTGGCATGGGCGCAGCTAAGACAGCGATGGCGACCTCCTCAACCTCCGGCATCAGCATCATGAGGACGGCGGACGAGGCGCGGCGGTCAGGGAAGCGCATTTTGCGCTGGAAGAGTGCCTCGCCGATAGGGCTCGCGGCCACCTTCGAAGCGTTGACGACGGGTTCAACTGCGTCTTCGACGGCGGGTTCTGCAACGGGTTTGACGTAGGGCGGCAGCACGGCACGCTCGGACACGCTCATGCCCAAGTCATCGAGCATTTCGCGCGACATGTGGGTGATGCCCGATGGAGCCGTCTCAGGCTCGACGTAGTCTGGAAGGAAGCTGGGAAGCGGAGCCTTCTTCTTCTTGCCTTTGCGCTTGCGCTTAGGCTCCACGGCCGTGCTATCTGCGCGCTCCACCTGCTCTGCATCTGCGCGTGCCGCCACCACCGCACGCTTCATCGCAAGGTGCAGGCGCAGGTCCATCGGAGGCGCGCTGTCGAGGTTCGCTTGGCCGATGCCGAGCTCAGCGAGGGGTGTCTTGCCCCTGCCTCCCTTGCCCTCGACCATCGTCGTCGGAGCGATCATGCGATTTGAAAATGCGACGACGCAAAAGGATGCGCTAACCACGAAGCACAAGTTTTGCATGATCATACGTATGTCCATAACTGTACGTCGCGACGCCGTGCGGTTCCGAAGCGCTGCCGCGGGCATCCAGTTCCCGATGTCAGAGGCCCCAGGTGGTTTGGGAAAAGCCGCCCTTCTCGCCTCCCAGGTGCGCCTTTGCCGTCGTCACCGCACGCATCCACCGCAATACGAGGCTTCTGCGCATTCTCCCTTTTTGTGCTCTGCGCCTGTGACCTCGGCCATCTCTGCTGCTCCACCCTTTCTTGTCCGCAGATCAGTGGCGGCGGCTGCCTCCCGCCTCCGACGCCCAAAGTGCGTACTAATAATCAGCTCGGCGAAACGCTCGGCGCCTTCTTCCCCCCGGACGGTAAGAGCGACTATCAAAAATACTCCGGCTTCCTGTCAGAGTCACTGGCTTGGCGTTCCACCACGGGCATCGGATATGTCGTGGGCAAGGGCGCGTATGTCGACCCGACGAAAATGGTGGTGCCCGAGAATCCGAGCGAGATGGGCATGGTCATGCGGAATGGCAGGAGGGAGCGAATCAACCGGCCGCGGGCCACGGGCGACCAACTCCACTTTTCGACGGCACAGCAGCTCGTCAACAATGCGATAGACGCGCACTGGGCCACCCCGTCCGCAGATAGGCTGAAGATCAACTGATAAGCCGTCGTAAGCGACGGCGCTGTGCGCTCGACCAATCGTAACGCCGCCCCGTGAGGCCGCGACTGTGCCTCGACTGTGTCACTCTCCACAGGCATCAGGGATACAGACTCTGAGCCGATCGAGCGAGGACAATATGTAGCAACATATGTCTATGACATAAAAAAACAACCGTGTGAATCCCCGTAAGCAAGACTCGCTACCACACTCTAAGGATCCGAAAAGCGGGAAGCCTATGCGCGCAAAACGCGCACTTCTCGCGCCGCCTCGGGCTCCATTTGTGCCTCTTATTCGCCGCGCGTTTCGTGGTCCCATGATGGCCGACGGGGCGCTCCCCACCGCAGACGCGTCGGAGCTCGCAACATACCTATCTCACGTGTACCGCCAGCCTATTCCCAACGACCATGCCGCCTTGATGAATGCCAGCACCAGCACCATGCAGTGGCTCTGGAACTTTGCGCCACTGCCTCGAGCAAAACTGTGCGTGCACACGAGGGAGAGAAATGTCACCGCATTGTGCGCAGCACATTCTAGACTGCCCGCGGGTGCTGTCGGCATTTCGATGATCAGTCCAAACCTAGGGCTCACTCGTCTCGAAAAGTTCGGCGTCGCCTTACCGCCATGCACTCGTGCTGGCAGCGTTGCGACACCGGAGCTGCCCATAGCGCAACCACGCTGGGATGCTCCGGTGGTTCGCGCCGGCGAAGAAGCGTTTGTGGAGGTCATTCGCATCGACTATGCGGCGTATGTGCGGGGCCGGGATATTTACACAGGGATCGGCGGGAGGGCATCGGTGACTGCCATGGACAAGGAGGGTGGGCCGAATGGCTGCTGGTTCTTGACGCAACGTGGCAGTGGTGTTTTCGTGCGCGCTGGGCGCGTGTTGCGCGTCGCCGACCGCTCCGAGCTCGTCGAGCGCCTAAACATCAGCCTCGTGCATCGCGGCAAGCGCCATCGCCGCGACGACCTCAACTTCATCAATAGGCTCGAGGACTCGATGCCGCTCTGCCCGCATGTGCGCTCGCACGGCTTCGATACGCTGATCTTCGACAATCGTGAGGGCTTAGGGGTGCACGAGCTGGTCAGCTGCCAAAGAACGTGCATCGAGCACAAGCTCAATGGTTCGTGCGTCCCTGAACTGCGCACTGGCTGGGGCGCATCGCTGCCTTGCTCGTGCAACGGCTCGCTGCCATTCGTCAACTGCGCGCTGACTGGTGTGGACCAGGTGGGCCCATGGCCAAATATTGGGCATCACTACGCAGGCGGGGAGAGAGGAAATGCTGGTGCCAGGATAATGAGCTGGCCCGAGATGCCCACGGTCAGGCTGCCGATGTGCAAAACTGTGGCGGAGGGGACCACAGTGCGCTCGGCTTGAAGGGTTGAATTCAGAATTGATAGTGCGCTAAGTTTCGGTCCTTTCACCTTTGGCACTACGTAGTACATGGAAATACACATGTTGATCTCGGTACGACAACGCGTACGCTGTGTGTTAGGCCATTCTTTGTTGAGGCAGACTCTTGGCAGACGCCACATATTATTAAGTCGAAGAGATCGCGACGTTTTCACAACGGTAACGTCTTAACGAGTCATCGGGAATGACCACTTCGACGATTTATTCCATGCAGGGCCCGCATGCATATCTCGCTTTTCGGGGATTCGGGCACGCCAAGCCTGCGTACGCGCGCTGCTGCCTTGCCTGCGGCCAGGCGAAGACAAACGAGCATGACAGAGCATCCGCTAAATCCGCACTTAATCCATAAATCCAAGCAGCACGCGGCGAGTCCGAGTGTGAAACAATGTCGAAAGTCAATGCTAACCGAAGGGATGAGTCAAAAATGTCAAAAATCTTCCATTTGAAGTGCGTGTCGAAAGTCGACGCCACAAGAATCCCTTTTTTGCCGACCACCGCTTCGTCAAAAATGCTGGAACATGCCGTTTGATGACGACCGTCATCATTCATATATCTCGCGTCGATCCAGCGAAGGCTCCCAAACAATCCCGAAGCGCGCCGGCTCTTCGTCGAGGTGGGGCATGCTGCCCCTCGTCGCACTGCTCCTCGGTGCGAGCGTGTCCTACCTCCAATGCTTCCCGAGCGCATCTCGTCCCGCACTCGTCACACGCCATGCAGCTGTGACGCGGATCGGGAGGCTGATTGTATCTGCGGCTGATGAGGTGCCGTCTGATGAGAAAGGCCCCGCTGAGACGTCCTCAGAGCAGAAACGCACCAGGAAGGAGTCAGGCGCCTCGAAAAAGCGGAAGTTCGATGTGATGACCTCATCCTCTGCCGCTGTGGTATCCTCCTCCTCCGCCGCCGCATCCGCTGCGGGCCCGACGCTCAATGCCACCGCTCAGGCAGCGGTGAGGCCCAAGTCGGCTGAAGCCGAGGCGATTGAAAAGAAGGTGGTCGATTTGGCGGCAGCCGAGAAGGTGATGGAGGAGGGAGCCAATATATCGGCGGCCGATAGGGTGATCGCCGCCGAGAAGGCTGAGAAGGCGGAAGCCGAAAAGGCGGCTGCCGCGGAGGCCGCGGTTGCGAAGGCGGCAGCCTCGAAGGCGGCAGCCTCGAAGGCGGCAGCTGCCGCTGCAGCGAAAGCGGCCGACCAGCTGGCGGCAGCTGACAAGCTGGCGTCCAAGTGGGCAGCCGACACTCGGGCGGCGGCCGACAAGCTCGCGGCCGAGTGGGCAGCCTCCGAGAAGGCGGCCGTGAACAAGGCTGCAGCGGAGAAGGCTGCCGTGAAGAACAACCAAGCTGCCGAGAAGGCGTCTGTCGACTGGGCGGCGGCGAAGAAGGCGTCGGCCGAGAGGGCGGCAGCCGAGAGGGCGATGGCCGAGAAGGCGTCGGCCGAGAGGTCGGCCGCTGAGAAGGCCGCGGCAAACAAGGCCACAGCAGAGAGGGCGGCGGCCGCGGCCGACGCAGCTTGGGCGCAGGCGGCCGCAGCCGCGGCGGCAGAGGCGGCGGCGTCGGAGCGCGAAAAGGCAGCGGCGCTGGCGCTGGCGACGGCGTCGGAGCGCGAAGAGGCCACACTGCGCGCGGAGCTCGAGCGCATGCAGATCGAGTACCGGAGATTGCGCGAGATCCACGACGAGCAGAACAACTACACTGCCCATGTGGAGGCGCAGCTGCATGCGGCGTGCATGGAGCTGGACGCGGCCGTCGCGACGGTACAGTACCTCGGCATGCAGGAGGCGATGCACGGATCCGAGGCCATGCAGGGGGCGGCTCAGGGGGCCATCCAGGGCGTCATGCAAGGCTCGATGCAGCAGGCGATGCAGCAGGCGATGCAGGCCGGCGTCCCATCCGAAAGGCAGCCAGCACCGCCGCCCGTGTGGCCCCCGTGGCCGTCCATGCAGGACTCGGCATCTGCATGGCCCCCTGCAGGCGGCGCCGACGTGCATCCCATGCAGGGCGCCATGTCATCACAGGGCGCGGCGGCGTCACAGGGGTCGATGCAGTCGGGGTTTGACGGCATGATGCCGCCGGGCATGATGCCCTCCGGGGTGATGCAATCGGGCATGATGCCGATGCCCTCGGATGGTGGCTCACCTGCGGAGTCGACCGTGTCGGACGTGGCGCAGGCACGCCAGCGGCAAGTCGTCGTGGCAGTCGAGACAGCGCTCGTGTCAGTCCGGGCAATGCAGCTGCTTGTGGACGAGATGGCCAAGAACGTGCCCGAGTCCGTCTCCGAGAGTCTCACGCCCCCGGAGCCAATGGCTCTCGACCGGGGCGTCGTGGTGCCCAGTATGGCGGCGCCCCCGATTGACGAGGAGCGGCGTGGCCGCTCGCCCGGCCTGCAGAAGAACTTTTACGACGTGCCAGTCGCCGATTTCAGGCGGCCGTACGGGGCGCCCTCGGGTGGTGCTGCCAGCGGAGGGGCGCTTGCGGAGCCGGCAGGTGGCTCGGGCTCAGCAGCGGAGCTGGTGGCTTGGGCGGTGCCTCTGCTGCAGGCGGCCACCGTCGCCGCGGGCAAGGGCGTGGGCGAGGCCGCCCACAAGCTTGCTGCCGACATGCAGAGCAGAAGCGCCATGGGCCAAAGCGGAACCTCGCCCTCTGCCGTGAGTGAGGCACTCCAAGCGCTCGAGACGGCGTCGGCGACGTCCTCCATGATGCAGGACTCGGTCGTGCCGGCGCTGCTACGAGCGGCCAAGTCGAAGAACCAAGCCGCGCGCGTGGGCGCTGAGCTGGCGTCCGAGTTGGCCTTTGCGACTGTCGATGTGATGCAGGTGGCCATGGCGGCTGCCGAGACGGCTGGGTACGGGCGCGCCGAGTTGACCACCTCGAGCCTCATCGCGGTGGCGGAGGTGATGCAGACGATGCTCACAGGCGCCCAGCGCCTCGGGCGAGTGAAGGACTGGACGAGCGAGGGATTGACCGAGGCCGTGGGTTTGACCGAAGCCGACGCGGTCTCGACACGCCTCGAAGTCGAGCAGCAGCGAGCACGGCTGACGGGGGCGCGAGCGATCCTACGGGGAGCACTACGGAGCAATGGCGGCGGCGCCCGCACACCCATGCAAGTGGCTCCGGCTGCAAGCGTCGCCGCCGCGGCGGCGGAGCCGATGGAGGAGGCAAAGGGTGCGGACGCGAGGAGGGAGGCGCGCATGGCCGCTGCTGGCGGTGGTCTGCGCATGCCGACGCCCGTCGGGAGGTCAAGCTTTGTTGCCCCCACCAGGTCCGCCCCCTCGACGTCCGTTCACACCACGCTGACGCAGATGCAGAGGCAGGCCAGGAGTGCGGCTGCGGCAGGCGCGGCGGGTTCCGTTGGCGCCGAGCCGAATGCAGATCTGAGGGGAGCAGACGCTCGGCGCGCGGCGCGGATGGCTGACGGTCGACCACTGCGCTACAACTTCCCGCCGCAGCCCATCTCCAAGGAGCTGCGCCAGGCAACTACTGCGACGGCTGCGGCGCCTGCTCGTGCCTCTGCTGCCCTTGAGTTACGAGGTGCCGATGCGCGTCGCGAGGCGCGCACTATGTACGGCGTGCCCATGGGTAACTATCTTCGCGGCTCGCAGGGGAATTATGACCCGATGATGCCCAATTCCAGGGGTCCGATGATGCGCAATTACGTGCTGCCGGGCGTGCCGGGCATGCCGATGGGCACGCCGGGCGTTGCGCCGGGCATGCAGAACCCATTGATGATGCAGAGACAGGCTGGGGCGCGCCTCTACGGGAACGCGGCTGTTCCGACAGCACCCGTCCCGTCGGCGCGTGGGAATTACGTCATGCGTAACATGCCGGGGGCGCCCATGCAGACCATGCAGATGGATCCCAGGTTCATGGGGGCGGAGGAACGACGCCTGGCGAGGCAGATGGGGCGATCAGACTACTATCCTCCGCCGTACTAACAAGGTTCGAAGTGCAACGCTGGTCATCGGCATCGCGCAGGAAACGCAGTCGGACAGGCGAGCGGGGGAGCAAGTGCAGCGTGCACTGCGGCGATCCGTGCGGCCCATGTGTTAAGAGTGTGCAACATCGGCATGTGCATGTGTGCGGCTGTCGCCTCGCCTCTCGCACCAGAGGTCCCTCGTTGTGCGAGGGCGGGCGGACGCACCGCACGCGCAGATCGTACTCGCTGGTACGACGAGATAGCTCGAGGTACACTTGAGGTTCAGTAAGTCCACTTAAAGTGACGCGGAGTGCATGGCCGATGATTTAGTTCGGCAGAGTCCAGAGAATCGGGTGAAAAACACTGCGCTTTTGCTTTCATTCCGTGCATGCGTTCAAAATGCGTTTCACAATTTTGTGGGGAGAGGCTGCCAGGGCAAGGCCCTTTTCGTGCTATCCGGATAGCGGACCACGATGGTCAGCCTCAGCCTGAACCCAAAACTCACCCCAAGCCCGACGATGATCAACCACGACGCGACAGATGTGGACGGTGGCATGCGTCCCGATTACCAGAAGCGAATGCAGTGGCCGCATGCGTCAATGACGCGCGAAATCTTTGTCGAGCACCAACACGGCAGACTTCTGCACCGTGACGTGGACGTGGTCAAGCATGAGGGCGCACTCACCTTCGCTGGTCATTTTGGCCACGCGAGAAGCCGGCAAGACGCGCCCAACGGATGGCCAAGTGGCATGCGGTTCAATACCAACAATATCGGCGCAATGATGATCGAACCCCCGTCGGCAACGCTGAGCGGCGACACGAAGACCACTGAGGTCGCTTCTCCCCCGACCTCAGGGTTTCACATCACGTACCGCTGGCAAGCCTTCCGCGGTAGTGAGCGTGGTCACGAAACGCCCTCGGAGCTGATGGTCGTGCCGCCTTGGCGATCTATCCGTGATTACAACAAGATGGATGCGCTCGTTCGGCAGCGCAGCTCGGAACGGTGGGCCGCGAAACTTGCACGACGTGGAACGCAGCAATGGGGCTGATAAGGTCAGGTCTGTGCTCCATCTGTCCATTATCTGTCCATCGTTCGTGGCATGTGGGTAGTCTGGGTCACTCCGGCCTTGGCTTGGGCCTTGGCCCCTAGTTGCTGCCCTTGAGTTGCTGACGTGTACATGTACGTCGATCGACGATTCTCAACGGTCAACGCTGGCCTTGCGCTGACTACCCACGTGCTTCGGGACCCGGTGATTGTTGAGGAACGCGAGGAACGCTTGCGGCTCGGTGCTCACGATGGCGTCGTCCAGTGCACCGTTGAAGCTCCGATTGTGGCCGCGCATGCAAGATGCAGCGCATGGTGTGGAGTGTCCAGACCAGAAAATCCCAGAATGCCCCCAGCATGGTTCTGGTGATCTCCATCCATATCCTGGCAGACTCACTTCAGACAGTCAGTTTGGTGCAAACGGCACATTAGTTTCGTCATACTTCTAAAAAAACGTGACCCGAAAACCGAAAAAAGTACTTCCTGGGGGGGCCCCATCTCTGGTCTCTGGCGCGCGCAGCGATGCCCAGCAAGAAGCCCAAGTCACCCAAGAAGCCCAGGTCACCCAAGCGAGGCAAAAAGACATCAGCAGGATCAGACGTAGGCACGAGCGTCGAGGAGGGCTGCACAGCATTGACTGTGTGCGATGTGGTGCTACAAGCCGCTCTCGAGATCACCTCTGTTGACGTCGCGGAGGTGCCAGCCAACACGGTCGTGTTCGTGCTTGAGACGCAGCCTATAGACGGTGGTGGGCAGCGTGCGCTTGTGGCATTGGGCGACCCTGCAAGGGGCCACGCCGGCGGCTGGGTCACCAGCATTTCCCCGGGTGGCAAATTCTACTTGCGGAATGGCGAATGTTTCGTTCGACCAAATCCCGTGCTCGAGCCGGCGGTACCATCTGGAGAGGAGCATGAAGAGGAGGTACCATTCTCTGCATGAGCGTCACAAGCGCGCACGGCCCGCTGCACTTCGTTACAAGATGAAAAATGTGTTTCCAGTCGAGTCCCAGTCCGGTCGCCATGGTACAAGCAGTGTGGGTATGTGCGAGTTCTTTGTCATAGGCAACATTGTGTTCAGGGTCTTAGTCAAACATGTTGTTGACGGCTGGTTCACTGCGGCTTCATCTAGGATCTCACAACCCTCGCAACGCGTGGCGGAAGGCATCCTCGCTCAACGCCGGGCGTGGCAGGCCAGCAACACAAACAAGGTTGATACAATACCGCGGCCGGCCAGTCTCGTCGGGAATGAGATGGCCGAGGTGGGTGCCACCGACTGAAACGGTCTCCCCATCGGGCAGTATACGCACATTCTCCCACACAACCTCATCGTCCCGAAAGGACGGCCACCCGTGCTCTTCGGTCTCCTTGAGAAACGCAGTGAGTGATCGGTTCACTGGTGCCACAAACAGAGGAAGTTGCGAGACTGAATCGTAGAAGATAACTGGCGTTGAGCTGCTGCTGATATCGCTCAGGAACTGCACTGTTTTCCAGTACCCTCCGGGCTCAGCCATGTGGCGGTTGAAGCAGCAGCACCAGTCGGCGAGCCCTCGATCACAGCCCCACCGAATTCGCGGTGCGACAGCGTTCGCTGTGGTTCCGTGCGCCTTCGGACACATCAGGGCGTCCGTGCCTCGCACAAAAGTACCTCCGGTTTTCGGTAACACATGCAGGGCGCTGCTGGCAGAGAGGATCGACATGGCCAACAGCATTTCCTCCGGTTTTTCTCGCTGAAGTTTTCTCTGACACAAAAGTTGACGTTCACACTCGCTTCATTCAAGTTCATTCTCATGATCACGAGGTGCAACGCATACCGCGCTCACAGACAAGGTTCAGAGTCGCCATGTCCCGGCGTCAACCCCGGGTCTGAACCCGCGTGTTACGTGCACTTGTTACAGTCTACGTCCCCACCCGAATTCATATGCCTCATCCGCGAGCATGACTTCGTTGTGACTAATGCCACCGGTGACTACGTGATCGTCGGGTGCTCCGCAACCCGATTGTCTAACAAGAACGACGCTGAAATCACGCAAGCATAATTTCGGGCATAATTTCATGTACCGGGGAGCGAGGACCCTTTAACGTAGTGGTGACGTTGCATGATTTGGAAAGAGGTCGGCTTCTAGCTGCTCCATAGCCAAGCATTCGTCAGGCCCTGCCTTGACACACTAACCAGCCCCAGATCAGCCCCCAGGTCCCCCAGTTTGAATCAGATCAGCACAAGTCATGATTTAACATCAGCATATCCCAAGGCCATCATTTGGTACCACGGACAATATACATGTATGTGTTCTGTGTGTCCGCCTCTCCAACATAGTCCAAAAGCCATCAAGGCAAGCGGGGAAGATAGTCATCAGAGCTGACCTTTTCACACAGATCCATGCTCGAAGTGCTCCATTTTGCCAGCGCCACGATCGCTCGCACGCCATCGCTGTCGGTAGTGATTCCGGCGTTTAACGAGCGCGAGCGCCTGCCGAAGCCTCTCGCAGCGTCGCTCCTCTACTTGCGCACGCAAGCGCGAGACTGGGAGGTGATTGTGGTGGACGATGGCAGCACCGACGAGACGGCAGCAGCATTGAGCAGCCTGCGTGAAGACGAGCCGCATCGTCTACGCGTCGTGCGCTCGCCGAGGAATTGTGGTAAGGGAGCAGCACTCGCGGCGGGTGCGTGCTTCGCCGCGGGCGAGCGCATCCTCCTCATGGACGCGGACGGCAGCACTCCGCTTACAGCACTTCAGGATCTAGAGGACGTGATGGACCGTGTCGGCTGCAGCATTGTTGTGGGAGAGCGTTGCGCATCCCGGCCGTGGTACCGGGAGCTCATGGGCTACACCTTCCGTGCCCTCGCGTCCATGGCCGTGAGTGGCGTGACCGACACTCAGTGCGGCTTCAAGCTGCTGACGCGTGATGCTGCCGCTCTCACCCTGCCGCACCTGCACATTGAGCGATGGGCTTACGACGTCGAGATGCTGTACGTTGCGCAGCGTCTCGGGCTGGGCGTCGTCTCGGCGCAGGTCCCCTTTGAGGACGTGCCTGGCTCCAAGGTGACGTGGTGGACGCCGGTCGAGATGCTGCTCGACGTGCTACGTGTCAGTACATTCTACCGCCTTGGGATGTGGGAACTGCCGCAGCGGGGAGCGCAAAGCAACGGAAAAGGAAGCGTGCGACCCCGTCGAGGCACATACACCTTGCTGATTTGATTCACGTGAGCCGTCCTTTGAGACGGAGGTGTGGTGGGCGCGGGTGTGGCCGCGACATCCAATTGTAACTGACTGACTGACCGTAGACCGAGGCGACCACACCATGAAGGCCTGAAGACTTTTTCTCCCGCCACCTTTTGGCTGTTTTGGCCCCTTATCCTACTCGGAAGAGCGCAGCCTTTTCTGTCGTCTCGACTCTCGATAGAGGATAGGCCGTCCGCCCCCTATGTTTCCCTTCGTACGAACCGCCCTTCATCCATTTACACGAACCCCATGAGCATGACGGAACCATGTGTCTTTTTCGCATAAAGATGCAAGTCACACACTTGGAATGTTATTGTAGTTTTCCGACCGGACTATGCCGAGGGCGGGATGGACGCGTGGCGCGGGGAGGTCGCGTGGCGACTTCTGCAACGACGTGCTCTCGTTCGGCAAGGAGCCAAGGACGTAGCGAAGCACGGCGTCAAGGCAATCGACCTGGCCGCCAAGTATGACCCCAAGAAGAAACATGCCTCCTTCAACGACGCGGCGCTCGCGGGCCTTATCCATGAGACTCATGGCAGCGGATAGAGCGCCCCCGTATAAAGGCTCTCCCGCAGGCGAGACTGACGCTGAGAGCATACTCTGCGGAGCTAGGTACTAGGAAAAGGGGCCTCGGTAGTCCTTGGGTCCCTTGTAGATGGCCGAAACCGCCTAGAAACCGCCGTCGCGTCGTGCACAACCACCCCATCGCGAGAACTTTTGTGCGCGGCGGCCCGTTACACTCATTGACGTGAACCCACCCTTGCATTAAAAAGACGTGCATGCAACACCCACGGATCTCGCGCTCTCGCGGCGCTTCAGACGTTTCGAAGCTCCATGAAAGTCGCCTCGAAGCCACTGCCCCACCTCGCCGAGCCGCTGCCCTGACATAGCCCGTCGGTCTGGGCCGCATGAGAAAAAGCAAGAGCCCCAATGCTGGGCGCAAGAGCCCCACGCCAGTAAACGTGCCGTGTGACAGCGCGCTAGCAAGCCTAGAGCTCTTCGCATCCGATGGGGGCAAGGAGCCAATCGTACCACGTCAGGTGCACGGATCCTTTCCTATCTCGCCATCCTCGTCGATCAAAACTGCCCTGCCACCAGGCATGCTGTGGGTGAGCGTGCGCGCGACCGCTCGCAACGCCAGGGCACGAGTGCGCATCTACCGATGGGATCCTTCAACGTCCAACGAGGGCCGCCAGGAGCGAGATGCATGCGAGCGGCTCCACATGACCCTGTGCGAGAAGCCGCTCGAGCACTATTCAAGGACAGAGCAACAGGCAGCTGTTGTCATCCAAGCAATCTCGCGAGGGCTTGCGGTGCGTAAGTCACCAGAAGCGGATTTAGCTCCTGCAGCCGATCTATCTTCTCCAGAGAACATCACAATGACGGCCGCCGAGTGGACAGTGAAGCATAGTGCTGAGCTGCTGCAGCGAGTGAGACACGCCGCGGAGCTTCGATGGAAGGCAGTGGACGGGCTGCATCAGCAGCAGCAGGCGCAGAGGGAGGAGGAGGCTCGGGTGATGCTCGCTGCTCACAAGAAACGAAAGGAGAAGGCAGCTGCGAAGGCCGCCAAGCGCGCCAAGGGCAATGCAGGCGGCAAAGGAGGTTTCAGTGATGAGACGGCGCCGCTACCCGAGCCGAAGGCAGTGCTCTTGCCAAGCGATGTTCAGTTCGCCACGTTGCGGCCGCTCGCGGCGTTACCGCCCTTGCTGCTCAACTTCCTGCGTGCCAACTTGCTCACGGTTCACATGCATTTGAGTGGTGCGCGAGGCGGAACAGGAGGAGGAGCGGACGGCACTGGGGGAGGAGATGCGGCGGCGGGTGTGAACGCGGACGGCACGCTGTCGGTGGAGGCCTTCAAGGCATGCTTGCGGGACCTTGGCTTCCAATCGGCACTTCATGACCCGACCGACGACTTGGATGCCATGATCATCTCCCTGTGCCGCGCCCTCGGGGGGGGCCGTCATCTTCCGATGGTGTCGCTCCACCAGTACCTGCTTGCAGCCTCGCCCGAGCTCCATCGGACGGACTTGCAGCGGATCAGCATGTACGAGCCGGCCCTCTTCGAGGAGCAAATACCCTCCCCTCCCAAGGCAGGCGGCAAGGGAGCTTCCAAGGGTGGCACCAACGGCTCGTCCAAGGGAGGGGCCGTCGCGGCAAGCGCACCGGATGCCGCGGCCGCTAACGCCGCTAAGGAGCAACTCGCTCTGAAGCAAGCCCATCCCGAGAGGATCTTGCTGGTCCGTGTGGTGGTGATTGCCGAGGACCTGAGCACGACCACGTACACGCTCGAGGTACGCGTCGCTCCTCCGCTCTGTATCCCGCCGCTGCCCGACTCTCTCCGGCCGCTCATGGCACATATCGTGCGCTACCATGGCGTCACTGTGCAAGTGAAGCGCGCCTTCGGCCAGAGCGCCGTCCCGGGCAAGTCCATCGAGCCCACAGAGGCGCCGTCCCGGGCAAGCCCCTCGAGGAGGGCACCGAATGTTCTCTCGCAATCTCGCACCTACGGCCAGCAAGCACGCACCCTCCTGCACAAGGCTAGCGATCAAGACGAGCGCGCGCACCGCGCGGCCGTCGCGAGTGGCACCGCGCTCAACGGTGAGCTGGCGCTCAGCTGCGAGCGCTTCGTAGCGTGCTGCGTGACGTTGCGGATCGCAGTCGGCGAGGTAGCCAGGCTCGCCTTCGCGCAAGTGAGTCGTGAACGTCCCGACGCGCTGCTCGGTGCCTCGGGAGTGTGGTGCGCCTTCTTCTTTAGCTGTGTGCGCTCGCTCTCGTCGGACCCCCTCGACGTTAGCCGCCCCTTGCACCGCTGGTTCTTCGACATGGACGCCGTGCTCGCGCTCGCCACGGTCAAGCTCGAGCCACTCCAGTACAACCTACGCGCGGCGGCCACTGTCAATGCCGGGCTGCTCCACGGCGAGAGCGCCCTCCTCACCCAGCTTGGATCGGCGCTGTCGAGGACGGGACATGGAGGCAATGCTTCGGCGGGTGCGACTCACTATCTTGTCAGCGGCAGGCTGCTCGCGCGCGGGGATGATGCACTCCTCAACGAGGACCACAGCGCCGGATCGAGGTCCGGATCGAGGTCCGGATCGACCGTAGGGCACGCGGAGCTGCTCGGCACGGCGCTGCACCGCACGCAGGCGTCGAGCACTCGAGGCTGGTCAAGGCTCCAGATGGAGATTTTCGGCCGATCCATCGTTCGGATTCGTGCCATCACGGAAGCGTGGTCCAAGAGCGGGCGCACGAACAAGGCGGATCAGCTCGTTCCGAAGATTGAGTGGAGAGCCCTTGCACGCAAATGGCGCTCCGAAGTCGACGCCTCTGCGGACATGGACGGCGGATTTTCCGCGTCGGAGAAGGACGAGCGCCAGATACTGAGGCAGGGCAAGTTTGTGTTCATGCAAGCCGCGATGGAGGAGCAGCAGTGGCCCTCTGCGTCCGCACCAGTGATGCAGAGGCCCACGTCGTCACGATGTGCGGTGGGCAACCTCAGATCACATCTCGGGAGCACACATGAGGTCGGTACCAACATGGAAGATGGAGCTACTCAACCAGCCCCAGCCGCACCATCAGACTGGGGTCGCAACATGAGCGCCCCACGTGTGGCGGCTCAACTACCGGCAACTCCTGTGGACTCGAGCACCGAGCGCCGTCTCGAGCGCCTCGCGCGCTCGGAGCCCATGCACTCGATGATCGCACGCCACTCGAGCGCCGTCTCGGGCGCCCACTCGGCCTCCCCCCCGTCCGGCCCTCCCGACGTGGATCAGCTCATCGAAGCCACTCGGCGGTTTCGCATCCAGAGTTCACTCGACCAGCCGCGAGCGCAGCTCGTGCCCGTGGACGATGCCCAGGCCCCCCTGCGTTACTCGCAGGAGCGGCTCATCAAGGAGCAAGCGGCTGGATTGGTCCGTACGGCTCCGATGCGAGCGCAGCACATTACCCACGGAGCGAGCTCTAGTGGGCCGTCCTCGCCTCACGACCGTCCTCGCTCCGCCTACACGACGACCCCACAGTCGCCGCATTACAGGATGCGCTATCTGGAGCATGTGAGGGCGAATCCGCACGAGCTCGACCCGATGGCGTATCTGCTCGGGAGCACCTTTGAGTACAAGCAGCTCTATGAGGAGCATGCCGAGCTGGCCGACATGAAGCTCGACTTTGGGCCGGAGATGAGGGACATCGAGCCGCACTTGTACGATGGCAGGTTGCTCGATGGGCGGCTGCTCCTTCGAGGCAGAGCGACGGCGGCAAGCAGTGCACCAGACCTCGATGGCGCTCACAATGGTGCTCGTATAAGTGCAGCCGACCTCGACGGCAAGCCAACGAGGATAGCGAACGCAACCGCGTACAGTCGGCACCAACGTAGTCCTCCTCCTCATGCCTCTGCATATGAGCCATCCGAGCTCGACACACAGCATCTCCATGAGCCCAGGAGCCCAGAGCTAGCAGCCGCGGCGGACGAGGCTCTCGAGCGAGTGCACGAGACAGTGTCCAAGGCTCTCGAGACGGGACCCGCGCCGCGTCCAGGTAGCCATTACGATCGACGCACGTGGCGACCTGTGGTTGCTGTGGCAACGGCTGCGGCGGCATTGCCATGTGTGCCGACTGTCGGGCATGAGCTTGAGGGCGAGTACGTTCGCCATTACCTCTACCACGCTGCTTCCATCTGGACCGCTGAGCGGTCGAAGGCTTCTCTGCCGTGGAGGCCGCCTCCCCGTCGGCCGGCGCCACCCCCGCCACAACCACTGCCTGGACGACTGCGTGTTTCGCCCAGCAGCCCCTCAATTCATGCGGCCTCGTCCGAGGCAGGCTTGGGCACGGTGCAGGAAGCAGGTGTTGCCCACTGCCACCCTGTCCCCAGGGCTGCAGTCATTGCCAGCGCAAGCACGGCGATGAAGGCGTTCCAAGAGCAGAGACGCACCTTCATTCGTCCGTGGTACGTAATCGCCGGCAAGCTCAATGCGCCAGTGGTGACCAAGGTGGAGGGGCCTTTTGATCTGACAAAGACCATTTGGGCCCCTCGGAAGGAGTGGAGTGATGCCAAGGACTTTGTCGATCACGAGGACATTCTATTCCAGCGGTTCAGTGCAGACTGGAGGCGTGCACTGCCACACGGCCTCGTGAAGATGATCATGTGCCAGGATGGCGATGATGGCGTTCATCAGGATGGCGATGGCGTGCCCGACGAGGTCGATGAGGTAGGCGCGGTGCTGCTGATGAATCATGAATGGTGCACGATGGCGTTCAACTTCTTCTGCTCGGCGACAAGGCTGGGCGACGAGAATCTGGATGAGATGGGATTTGAAGGATGGAACCAGTTTGCTGAGGACGCCAAGCTCGTCAACCGCCAGTCGAAGCACTGCCAACCCAAACACGTGGGCATGATCTTCAAGGAGATCGACGCGATGGGTCGTATGATGGCTCGTAGAGCTGATGCCGAAACGAACCGAGCTCAAGAGGAAGCACAGCAGCAAGCTGAGGCACAGCGCAGGAGAGGTCATTCCGGTGTGGTGGCGCCGCGTTCCTCGCCCCGAGCGGGCGTCCAAACGGTCGAGGACATCAAGGGCAACCACGGACACTCGGCGCACAACGCGCGGCCGGCACTTTCGCGAGTTCAGTTCATGGTGGGCTTGGTGCGTATGGCCATTGCCAAATACATCATGCCAGGGGATTGCGACGACCTGTCGGAGGCGGTCCAGTTGCTCTTTCAGAGTTGCATCAGGCCCGCGCTGCGGCATGTCCTCGTCCCACCTGATGAGTTCCGGAGGGAGGTTGCGTATACGCCCGAGCTGACGGCAGTGTTGTGCAAGCACGAGAGCTCCCTCCGCCTCCTCTTCGCCCAATTGTGCCTCCTGAGCGGCCATAAGCTCTTGTGCGGACTTCTCACGTGGCGGCGCTTCTTGGCCGCTGCCGGGCTCAGCGGCACCGATCTGAGCCTAGCCGACGGCACTCTCTGCTTCCTATGGTCGATCATGTGCGTAGTTGACGGCCAGACAAGGGGAGGTCGACTCAAGGAGACTTGCTTGCCCTTTGAGGGATGGATTGAGGCTCTCTGCAGAGTGGCCATGCTCAAGGCGACGCCGACGGACGCGGAGATTGCGGACGCGGGAATGCTCGATGGAGGCCAATACATGACGCTGATCACGGCCGATCCACGACACGGCGCCAAGCTCAATAGCCTGCTACGTGAGCGGAGCGGCGTCTTCGGCAAGCTGCCTCAGGGGCAGCCCCTCGACCGGTGCGTGGAGCACGTGCTCACCATGATCATTCGGCGCATCCAGAATAGCCACCCGTCAATACCCCGGGAAGGCATAGTCGAGCAGACAAAGAAAGGCCCTGGTACGGCCGCTAGGTCCCCCCCGGGCGCTATGGGAATGGCTGACGTGCAACTGTCCGCAGACGAGGTAAATTTATGGACCATACGTACGGGTTTAGTAGATCGCACAGAATTTTCAACCGGCGGTTGAATGACGTTAAAGTAGCCGAGCGACTACAGTAGATAGTGTAGATAGTACTCGCGTCTTGCCACGTACTCGTACACACCTAACCGTCGAACCTAACCGTACCCCTACCCGACCCTGTCGCTACTGAGCGTATGGTCATGGCGTATGGTACCGGTACTGAACGATCTTAGGGCCAGACACTGTGTATTTACGTTCAGCTGCGATAGCTGTCGAGCTCCTGAGCTCTGTATTTTTGTCCGGTCCGATCTGGGCGGTAGGGTTGGGTTGGTACTTTGGTTTTTTGCGGTATGGGTTACTAGTTTCGTCCAGACGGGGGTACTTTACATATTCGACGGTGTGGCGTGTGCTGCCTCTCATGACTATGTCACTCATCTTCTCTCTCCTTTTCAAACTTCGCCCACAGCGGCGGGACGCGCGGACGGCGGGGAGGGGCAGGGCTGCAGCGGCAGGGCAGCGCGGAAGGGCCGCAGAAGGACAGTGGAAGGGCAGCGGAGAGGTGCCTTGCCATTCCGCTCTCCGGCGATTCTCACATGGTATGTTCACACAGCATGTTCTCACGCAGCATGTTCTCACAGAGAGCGTCACCTCGGTTGTCTAGATCACAGATGCGTAGGGATCGGCTTCGAGGTGTCGAGTGGTCGGCAATCTAGTCAGTTGACCCGATGTCAGTATACCCGAGGTCAGTAATCGAGGTCAGTACCGGTAGGCTTCGCCGAGGCGAGCACCCAATCCATCTGCCATCTCTCGTCTGCATGGACGGCGACGCGACTCGAAAGGTCGTTACGCCTGCTATCAGTCTGGCCGTGCCAGGCCGATAAGCCCCATGACGCCGGCTGGGCACCCGCTTCGTGGTGCGTCGTGAGGATGCGAACGGTGCCTTCTTGCTTGCCCGGCACGATGTGCCAGTCCATCGGCCAATGGTCTCCCGCATGCACCGCCACCCAAGACGACTTGTCGTCTCGCGTTGAGCCGTCTTGGAGAGGCCTGTTCCACGCGGAGAGGCCCCAGCCAGGGGCTTGGCCGCCCAGCTCGTGACCCAAGGTGATGATTCGATATGTGCCGGGCACGCTGCCTGGCTTGATCTCCCACTTGCACGGCCATTGGTCCTGCCCCTCATGAACGTGCACCCATGAGGAGGCTTCATTTCGCCTGCCCCCCCCGTAAGTTGGGAAGCAGGCAAGTCCCCAGCCAGCGGGTTGTTTACCTGGGCCGTGCTCTGTCGTGCGGATGTAGTAGACGCCGCTGTAGTCGTCCGTAGACGATGTAGCAGACGCAGCTGTAGTAGACGCTGTGGTAGAGGCTGTAGTAGACGCCTTGTGGGTGAAGTTGACGCCGCTGTAGTCGGGCGGGCCAGTCAACGTCGCTGCCTCCGCTCCCGACGCCTCCTCCTCCGCGACTGTGGCAGCCATCGTGGCAGCATCCTCTCGAGCGTCGGCCTCGGCCGCCACCCTACCTGCCTCGGCTAGAGATGCAGCCTCCGCCGCCACCCTCTCTGCCTCGGCCCGCGCCTCCTCCGCGAGGGCCAGCTGCGCCGCCTCGCGCTTGATCTCGCTCCAGAACGCCTCACGCTCGGCTAGCTCCGCTGCCTCGCGCCGCGCACGCTCTTTGGCAAGCTCGTCCGCTATGCGCTGATGGCTGTCGAGCTGGGACAGTTCGTGGTTCCGAAGAGCACCGAGCGGCACTTCGAGACTGGCCAAATTGCGCACGATCACTGCGTCGTGTTCGTCATCGTGCTCATCGCCGTGCTCGTCGTGGCCGGGCAGTTGCACCCGCCCGTCGACATCACCAGAATCGGAGGAGCACGCCTCAATCTCTTTCTGAAGGCTCTCGAGCTGACTGGAGTACGCGTCGCGCTCCTTCTGGGTCGCGTCGAGCTCTCTCCGCATGGCATCGAGCTCTCTCGCCTTTTTTATTTGGATGTCGAGCTCCCTCCGAGTCGCCTCGAGCTCGTTCGCGAGATCCTCCGCACGCCGCCGCTCGGCCTCCAGTTGGATCGCCTCGGGCTTGGCCGCGCCCGCCTCGAGTTTCGACTGCTGCAGTGCCCACGCCATCTGTTCCAGCTCGGGGTCCATGTCGTCCGGCGGCGGGGCTGGGGTGTGTGCTGGGGTGGGGGCGTTTCGTGCAGACGTCTGCTCACCCTGGAAGACCTGACGCTTGCAAATATGGAAGACCTGAGCCTGCTCGACGCGCCACGTGATGCCAAAGCTCGATTTCCAGACCCAGATGCTCGGAGAGACGACCAAACTGGCCTCCACATGTTTCGGGAACACCTCGGCGATGTTGTCGGTAGTCAAGTGGACGGGATGGCCCTGGGAGTTGAAGACACGGATCTTAAACTGACCGTCGTACTGTATCTTGACAGCGAGGCTCGGTGGGAACTTGCCGTTCGCCTCAAATGATACCTTGTCGCGAGAGCACGAGAGGATTGGGTTGAAGCTTGCCCTGACACCAGCCTCCGTACGCGCCTCGCTGAACCACTGTGGGCTGTTGACGACCGCCTTCTCGATCATCTTCACTTCGAGGTCGCGCATGAAGTTGTACAGCTTGCCGAGGTCACCGGCCTCCTCGCCTGCACGCTCCTGCAGATAAGGATCGCATCCAGCCAGTGATCCGTACAGATTATAGTCGATCTTACCAGTCTTGTCGTCCTTGCGAACGACGGCGCCGGAAGGGTAGTTCATCTTCGGAAGGCGAACTTTAAAATGCTGACCATCATAACGCATCGAAACTGACTTGCCCCCCGTAGCATTCTGCTTCACGCCCCTCGAGTATTGTTGATATGCCTCCGAGAATGAGATCTTGGAAGGGTCCAGCATGCACACATGCACGAATGGGCCCGTGGTCGTCGCCATCTCCTTCGAATTGTACACGACCGCCGCTTCGGCTGGCGACGGCGCGCACACCTCGACGGGCGCACGCACAACCACTGGAGCAATGTTGGGCAGGAAAAAGGTTAGCTTGACGCCGGCGCGCAGCGCTTCGTCTCTGTTGAGGCTACGAAGGGGAAGGTTCTCGTGAGCGGCCATCGCCTGCTGCGCCGTCTGCCCGATCATCTGGCCCATCGCTCCCATCGCCGGGATCCCCATCGGGGGGCTTGGATGGTGGCTTGGCATCTGGCTCGACTGGTGCTCCTCCGCGAT